>JGI24158J21664_10000495_pt1 | contig 36448 bp, 23 predicted proteins | sample Ectturendosymbi3_FD_21664 | JGI IMG/M metagenome (IMG submission 21664) | reverse complement strand
TCAATGAGATATAAAATGGAATTAAAATGGAAACACCATCATAATCCTAGTATTACAAAAAGTATCGACCACACTCAGCTGTATGTGAGGCGGCTTGGTACTACACTAGGGCCGTTGCCGCCCCATTCTTTACCCCCTGCACGCCACTGCTCGTAGGCCCTACTAACGGCAGATTTGCTTAGGAGAGATCTTGCGTTGCCAATAAGCTATCAATGCACTGACCAGTGCGTTACAACTGCTTGTCTAAGATCTCCATTTTAAAAACAAATTTGTGCTACTGAAAATAGTTTCCTTACTGTAAAATACTTGTCTTCTTTCTTTATCATTTCCCCAATGAAAACGTCAATAAAATCACGTGGATTTTCAGCGTCATACGTTGCTTTATGATCGGCGATGATATCACGGATAAGGGCTGCAATTGTACAAATAAAGTGTTGGCCATCAAGAATACATTACTGATGTAATTGAAAGGTGTGCTGGCTCACAAAATATTTTCGTGTTCTAAAGTCAAATCAATAACGAAGTTGAAGATGAACGCATTGGAGTTGAAATTTGCGAAGCAACATAGGATTCGCAAATCAATTTCGTTCAAATTCAGCTTCTGTTACTCCTGCTGGAGAGCCACGAGTGGCCTGCGGCACCCAATTCCGCTTACTTGCGCCGTGGGCTGCGAGGTTACTTTCGAAGTGAATGCTTGTGGAGAGTCAATGGCAGCGTCGCGCGTGAACATTTCCATACACTAAACATAAACGCCTGAACTGGTAGAAAGTACCGTTTTTCAAAGTCTTCGGTGTGAGCCGACTGGGGATCACATTTAGCCTTCCAGCTTTGGTGGCGCGTGCTCAACCAAGCATATCACTTAGCCTAAACAGCATAAGGTTATATCTGGAATGTATTGTGCTCGGTCTGGGCCACTGGAGTAGCTATCTGTTTTCTTGAATTCATGATGTCATGATCATTTCACCGGATTCAAAAAAAGAAAAACATTAATTTGGAACATGTTTTTGAAGTGTTTTTGTTTCGTCTTCCATTTATGTAATGTTGGGTTGATCTTTGTCCGATATTAGCATGAAATTAAAGACCATAGCATACCACCTAGGAAAAGTGAATTATATAACGTGTTTTAAAGGAATTATCCAACAAACGCCTGTGTGAAGTGTTGCATATGAGCGAAAATGCATGGAGATGATGACAGGTGCCTTCACGTGACCCTCCCCGTTGCGGCATTGCCTGAAATGCTTACCAAACCCTTGCTACTAGAGCAGCCACTTCTCCCCGTGCTGGATGTGTTCGGCGCGGACTGGGTACGCCCCTTTGAAAAGCCGGCAGTATCCTCGCTGCCGCATATGATCCAAGATCAACCATACTTACTTGGACATCACCAAAGCACTACACTATAACANTCNTGATGGCGTCATTCATTCTTATGCCCTTTATGCTTGTGTTTCATCAAAGTAAATCTATTAACGCCATCAAGCGTACACTTTTCTACTACTGCTACACATATATCTTCATATTTTTTCATGTAATTATGTGTTCCTTGTCATTGCGATGCATCCTGCCGCGGTTGCGTGTGGAGGTGAAGACGAAATCCAATACAATACTGTAGCTGAACAACAAGGGGCTCACCGTAAGCAGGATCAGCGCTATTGAACAGCTAGTCGACAAGAACAAGGCACTCGTCACTATCAATCAGAAGAACCACTGCATTAAAGCGGACAAGCTTGTGATTCCCAACTTCTCACTAACTGCGTCAGTCTTGAGCAGGAAGCAAGGTCTTGCCACGCTTGTACACATGCGGTTGGAATGATCGCTGGTGGATCAGACCCTTGAGTAATATGAGCTGAGTGGTTTTGCGTAAGGATGCCGCAGGATACAAGATCATTAATGTCTAAACATCTCCACCCACGCGACTTACACCTATGTCCACCCCGAACGTTCCCATACCCCAGTGTGTACGCTGGCGACATCAACCGCCAGTATGTTAAAGGGAATTACAGCGCATTATCTCGCTACGGTGAGAGCCTGAACTCCTGGGCAACAACCAACCACCTTGGGCGGTTGCACGCCCCAGAGGGTTTAGACAGTTTTTTTCTGCCACCGATGGAACGTCGGCACCAAGCTGGACCTGGGCTTCGCCAGTGTCGGCCAGGATAACCGACTGCCTGACANACATGTTCCAGGAAAGTTCCCCCAGTCACACCACCGACTCTCTCTCATGACGNCACGGGGGCTCAAAGTTCCTGTCTACAGCGATCCGCTGAAGCGTTGGAACTTTCGCAAGGCTGCTTGGAAAAACTTTGGATTTTTTCAGGAGAATCCGTCAGGTGATTGTTGTCTCCGGACACAACAAAATGCTATGATGATGCATAAAATTCTAAGTAAAACTTCGTATGCTTTCAATATATAATTGCGCCATTTATTTTCATGAATAACTGCGATGCTTCTTATTCATCTTATGAGCCAGTTCTTTTTGTCCACTGCTTGGCCGCACTGGATCTTGGGGCAGGTGTTGAACAGCCATTCGATTGTATCGTCATCAAGAAACGTCAGGTCGTGCAGTCCATGGGGCAGTCGATGGATTGGACATTTGAGGACAACATGGTGGACGGTTTGTTTTCTGCGCCACACTCACAGGCCTCAGAAGTGGCCATAGCCATTTGTGTAAGCAGGAGCGGAAATGTCCGACACCGGTGAGGAGGTGGTTAAAGCAGACCCACGCTGTCCTTGGCAAAGTCATTCCAGTAGGGTGGGTGCCAATGTCGGGGATGAAAGCACTGAATCTCGTAGTATTGTCCAACCACTCCGCAGTCGTCAAACGAACTGATGAGTTGTGTGGCAGGTACAAATGAGTGTCTCGATTCGAGATGCCGTGCATTCGCACTCGGTGGACTGGTGAGCGCTGAGTGGAAAAGGTGTCGAAGCCCATGGTATTGCGTGCAAGAGACAATGTGGCTTCAGTGGCACGCAGAAGATCCAAGCTTTGCATATCAATTTTTTTAATGATTGACACAGAAGGTATATTGCCCTTAACTTGCGAAAAAATGCATATGATAGTGGCACACTGAATGGTTTGAAATTTTAAGTCTGCTTAGAGTTAACAAAAGGTTACCGGCATAGAAAGTTCGTCAAGTGCACCTTGCATTGAACTCGTGTTAAGAAGCTTGTTTCACTTTAATATTTAAAAAATTAAATGTGTCTTTCTCAAAATTTGTCAATGTTTGCAAAACTACGTTTTTTTAAAGTAATGTAATATAGGCCATCTTTTCCCATGTTTGAGTTTGGTTTGAGTTAAGCAAGAGGTTCATTATCATGCACATTCTTAATAAATACATTTTCGAAAAAAGAAAAACGGTTACCGGTAGTTGCCTTCTCATTAATTTGTCGGCTGATGGCGTTGTTTAACTATACCCGCTGAAGATGCTACTATGATGATAGAGGACACTGCAACATTGAGCCAATTTCATATCAGTGGATATGACAAGAACTATAGAATCTCAATAATTTTAGTATAACACGTTTTGTTTCATGTCCTAAAAATCTAATTTAGTTACCATATTCAAAAATCAAGTGCACGACAATTTATCATGACATAGGTTGAGCGATGTTTTCGGTAGCTGGCTTTCTTATGTGACTTTTCGAAAAATCAAGGCAAAATTTTGTTTGACTCTGTGCTTTTTTAACAAGGTAAAGGTGATTTTGGGTGGATAATTTTGACATATTATCTGCTAAATAAGATAAGATCATTACTCCATTATGCTTATTTGAATTTAAGAAACGTATGCGAAAGAACTTTCTCAGTTGGAACATGCTTCAATACAATACCAGATAGGGGAGAATCTGAAAATAAAACTAAATTATCCTATTTTACCCAAGGTTTGTAGTTGATATGCAACTGGTAAACAGCTGTTAAAGAACAAGAAAAACGAAAGGTGTAAAAGTATCAAAATTGTCAAATCAATGAAATGCGACTTTTCTCTACAGCTTTGACTGACGCAAAGCTTGCCAGATGGTAGCAACAGAAAGTCAACTTGCAAAAGGTCGATTCAAGTCATTTGAAACAAATCAGAAATTTTGGTTGGTCTCCACTTCGTATAATTCAGTTCTCGTAACTCTGCAAACAATGATGTTAACGGGATTGCTTTAGACGTAGTGCTTTCGATGATAGTACGTTGCCTAAGAAAAACAACTCAGCAATTTTCAATCGCCAAGAATAGAGCCGATGTCATTCATGAAGCGTTGGTTGATCTGTTTAAACGGTGGAAAAAAACATCAAGAATGGAGCCAAAACAAGAGCTCCTTTTCCTTTGCTATCGTTCGAATCAACAAAACTGGAAAATAGCAAAGTTATGGAATACAATCATAAAAGGTTTAGTAACTGATGAAGCAGAAACTGCCAAATCCACCAATCGTATTTATTCGGACGTTTTGACGTACTAAATCGCACCAAATCTTTCATGACCTTATCAATCACATCAGTATTGAAACACAAAAAAACAAGTTCACAGTGCTTCAAAATTGTTAATGCATTGTTGGCCCTTTTCAAAACGTTACACAATCAGGTGGGAATTCTTATGAAAGCAAATGTTGTTTCAACATAGTATTTATAATAAAACTGGTAAATCACTGCTTTAACCAACATTTAACTGATTTGATCCACTGAACTTGGTCCAGCTGGAAATTGCTGCTAATTATGAACGTCAAACTATTAAAAGCATTTAGAGTTGTTTGCGCTTTGGGGGATCTTGCTTCTTTAACATGACCATGTTTTTTGACAAAACGAAGACTGAACATTTTTGAAGGAAATACTTCGTTTAACGGTGCAACCAATAATACTACCAAAAATTGATGCAAATATATAGTGAAAAGGTGGTTACTGAAATTTAGGGAAGTCAATACAGAATGAAACTTATGATCAGACCTATGCATATGATGGGGTCAAGTCCACGAAACTTAAACCACAATATAAGAGCTGATGTTGCCTACTTAGTAGGCGAAATAAGTACTCTGCAAGATCTTAGTAGTACCTGATGTCTAATTCTTTGCTTATTCTTTTCTGCTTATTGTTTGTCATTTCCTATTATTTCAAAATTAACATATGCGTTCTACGCTATGGTCTGCCAAAAGTCCATGTGCATTTGTAAGCATGTTGTACTCGTAAGTGCGTGTACTATTGATTACAACCTAAGCAATAGCCTTTTCCAGCATGTACCTTAGATGTGCAAGAGTTTAGCAAAGCTTTTAAAACAAGACTTAATCTTGTAAATACTTGAAAATCTATTATCCATGAAAATCCAGTAAATCCGTCAAAATCTATCATATTTCCACTAGCAATGAAACGCGTTGCATGCGTTTTAGTGTTTTTTAGACACACAGTGACAGGTGCGTGTTTGGGGCGGAAACAGTTCGGGTGGGGCGGGCGCAGCTTGGAAGGGTGCGCGGGGTGAATGCCGGTTTAAAATCTGCGGATTAGACATTTGCGGGACGGGTACGGGTTAAACATTTGCGAGTGCGGGAGCGTTACCCGATTTCTCACATTCCTGCGGGTGCGGGACGGGTTTAAGTTGTGCGTGGCGGAAGCGGGCAAAAATTTTCAACACACGCAGGACTCCAGTGCGCACAAACTGCCAACAGAACACGCAGCTGTGACGTAAAAGTTGTCTGTGTTTACTTTTACTTGTCTGTGTTGCTCGCAAAGTATAACATTACAAAAGAATGACGCAGGTCCGAAGTAAATCACTTTCATTTCACACATTGCAAGTTGAAAAAACTCCAAAACATTTTCAGTTGAGCGTTTGATTACAGTGGAAAGGTTGGTTTATTTTGTATAGCTTATGTAGGAAATAAAATACTCAATTGCAACAAATTAATATTGCTTTTTGTGTAAATACATCTCACATTAATTTATTTACACGAAGTTTTTACAATACTAAACATTCCTAGGAAAGCTCGCGGACCGGATTGGAACCCTTCGCGAGTCGGATCTGACCCGCGGGGCGGACTTTGGGAACCGCTGATCTATACGAATACTTTTTCGTAATGCGTTTGCAAGCCTGATTTACGTTTACATGTCAAGGTGTTCGGTACAATCTACCAGAATGCGTAAGAAAGCAAACCCACCTCCTACTTAGCCGTCTCATGATTTCAGTGAAACATTCATCGTTGTAGTGAAATCGCTTTCCAAACACAACACTACATATATTGTTTGACACAGCGTTGCTTAAATGAGCCTGAGAAAAAAAAAGTCTTAATGTTTTGCTTGCTGTTCAAATATCTAGTTTGAACAGCAAGCAAAACATTAAGACTTTGTTTTTGACACAAGCATTCTTTACTTGAATATCAAACGGTTCTCCATCTTTTTTTTGGATGACTTGGTTCAAGTAATTCACTTCTTCCTGTACTTGTTCTTCCATACTTTTCTTACCCACGCCAAACCTTGTAGAAAAGGAAAGAACGTTCAACGGCGAATTTTGTTCTTTGTTAAACATGATCTTTGATAGCACACCCGAAAACCGCAATTAAGAGTATTTTGGATTTTTATTGTATAAATAAAATTTAATTTCACACGAACTTACCCACGCAAAGTCGATAAGCCAAATTTCCTCTGTGATTTCCACTTGGCGCCATAGTCAAGAAACACAAGACCATTACCTTTTGCAAACTGCTCAATAATATGAACTCTTGGCCGACCGGAAAATTGTTCTTTTTTCTTAACAAGAACCTGAAGACCATTGCGATAGTGCTTTCAAACTGTTACATCTTTGTAAAGCTGTCTTTTTCACAGCAACATGTTTCATCTGATAATTTAATGCATGCAATGAACTTTTAAGAATTGAAGTTTTTAGATTTCACTAAAAGTAGTCATCTGAATGTCTTGATAACGAACGCCAACACAAAACGAATAGTTTGGTAATTGTAGTATGCAAACGATTACAAAGAATATATTTTAATTTGTTTTATCTTCATAGAAAAAACTTCATAGATTTTAAATTTGGATGCTCAAGAATCATTGCATAAAAATTTTGCATGATGTTTTAAGAACCATGACCGCTTAAAAGTTTACCTCTTGAATTGATTCAAAATCGTTCAGAACAACCAAGTCTTCCACTCCCATTCGCACCGTCATGACAGCGCCATACTTCTTGCTCCATTCCGCAAATGTCTTTTGTGAGTAATTTCCAAGCCATGGAACGTTTCCCAAAAGGGGTAAACCCCTCGGTCCAGGAGGGAAGTTCTTCGGTCTTCCATACCAGCGAAAGGCCAAAAAGAATGTCATCAAGCTTACAGTTATGGTCATGGGAGTGAACAGATTTTCAAAATCGAAAATCGTTTCTATATTCATGATTTTTTCTATTCTATGAAAAGATTCAACGAAAAATCGAGCGCAATGCTGCAACGAACAAAGCAGCCAAATAAGTTTTATTATGCGTTGACCTTTTGGGCGGTAATGCATCGTCAAACTATGTATGTAAAGACAGCTTGCTAACAAAAGACTGGTGTATTTCTGAGTACTTTTTGCATTAGCGACGAGTACTAAAAGCAAATATCAAAATGCATGAACGACAAGTTGATGATGCAGAGGATATTTGCTTTTTGTCTAATTGTTGTTGAAAACATAAGTGAAAACTTTATTTAGTTTGCTATTAGCTACTTATGTGAAAGAAACGCCTCATTAGAGACGGCTCACCCCATGGTGCGTGGTTTAAAATTTAAATATCCGCAGCAAAGACAGATACAGGTAAAATGTCCTTTTCATCCCAGTTTCTATGTGTCTATGTGTCCGATCGGTACGCCGAAACAGCGATAGGCAGGTGGGGCAGTAAAAGAGTTAAGGGCCAATGGAAACTTACAAAAAAACAAATTTTTTTTACCAATATGCTTGTTTGTGTTCCGTAGCAATGTTGGCCATAAAAATAAAAACAAATATTATAAAAAAACATTTTGACTTTTTTGGGTGGACGAATAGCTGCAATAAATTTGCATCAATTTGATCTTGGTAAACCATGAAATTAGCTATGACACTGTTATTAACGCAAACCTCCGCCCCCGTTGCCCCTATTTGAAAGGGGAGGAGGCAGTGGAATGACTAGAGGTTTGAGCCATGGTAAAAACTTAACTGAAAAGGGGCTCATTAGTCAACACTCAGAACAAAGCTGATAAATGTTGGTAAATCCGGATGTGTTTAGCAACGCTAAAATCCTAAAGGTCAGGAAAATACTGGGTTAACCCAAAAAATAACAACGTATTGATAACCATAATAACACCAAAACCGAAATATAGGGTGGTGGGGGTTGGCGTTTTACATTTAGCTTGCCGGAGGGGTGCAATTTGACCCTTCTCTCACCATCAGTTACGCAACTGGTAATAAGGAGGCAATGCCTCCGTCTCATGCCCTCACTCTCCGGCGTCCCTGTGTGCCCGATGAACTTTATCAAGCCTGTGGATTTTGTGTGTACACTGGCAACGCAGAGGCTTGCAGCACATACGAAATCGTTTAGTCCACAGCAGGAGCATTTTGCTGATGCATCGGGAACTTCGCAAAGATTTCGTCGTCATCATTCTTCTGAGAATGTGCACTGCTGTGACTACACGTCACCCAGCAACCGCAAGTAGGATGAAGGGCGGTTAAGGTTTTGATGTCATGCTTCGCAAATTGAGTTACGGGTAGGTAGATAAGTTGATTTGATCACACGCAGCTAATATAAGAAGCTATATGTATTTGTGGTGCTGTCATGATAAAACGATTTCATTTTAGGATTCGATAAATTTCCACTATATGTCGGACCATAGTTTCAATAATTTCAGAATATATTATTGGTCGAAGAATTGGTCTTGAGATTTTGATGATTTCAAGGCTTTCACTCAGACACATTTACCTACAAGTCCGAAACAGGTATTTCTTCTCAACAAACAACATTCATGTCAGTTTTGGAAAAATATTTGGTCGTTAGTAACTGTACAAAACCTCTTGTAACATTGCTCTAAATTATGGGAAATCGAATCTCAATCTCATAATGGAATTTTGGACTTGGTCCTGCGCTTTCATCTTTGGCTTTCGTTAGGGTTTTAATTGTTAAAATCTCACATGCTCACAATTTTTATCAACTAAATGTTTATGTTGTCTAAGTTTTGACTTAGCAATAGACACATTACAACTCGCTGTCGATCTTGTTTCAGGACTTACAATCTCTATCGCCCCAGTGCTTATTTAAACCATACTGGCTTACTGTATCAAACTTTTGAATGATCTGCATGTAGCTTCTATATAGCGAGCCACACTTTTTTATACTTTTAGGAGGTGCTTGTATAAGCTCAACAGCTCAACATTTTTCAGTAATAATTTGCGTTTCTCATTTTTTTTCTATTTCATCTCTTTATCGTGAAACTTGCTGGTTGCACCTCATACGCAATTGTATAAAATCAGTCCCATAATTTGTTGGATTTGAATGCTGCGTTATACCACTACTCACTTTTTCACCCTAATTATCAACCACTCACACGTTTAAAAAACTCACCTGCAAGCACAAGTTGGCCTAAAAGTTTTCTAAATAAACAGTGATAATTCTTTGTTCTGCACGTTTTCCTGGAACATGTTCGTTGGAAGATACTATCGTTGTGGCCACATTGGGACTCAACCAATGCCTACATCAGATTAAACATTCACTTCAAGCAGCGATGTTTTTTGAAAATGTTGAACTAAATTGCAATGAGGGCAAACAACTCAGCGGAGATTCGCAGCTACCAGCGCCACTGAAAAGAGCTGCGCTTTCCTCACTTGTCAACAAATTTTTCGTGCCCTTCAGAAACGACGATTCGCTCGCGATCTGGTAACTTAATTATTGCATGTTATGCAAGAAAAACTGACGGGGCAACTTTGACATAAACTTTAGCATGAACGCTTTGTAACATTATCACAAAATACACAGATACAAAATGCAAGACCAACTTCCAAAAAATAACCTGAAAACCACATAAAATTTTTGTGCACCTTAGTAAGACATGGCTGTAGTGGTGCAACCAAGCGGAATTGGGTGCAGCAGGCCACGCGTAACCCTCCAAAAGGCGTACAGAAACCGAGTGTAAGCGAAACTGCACCTTATGGTGTTTAGCAAATTTCAAAATCCAATGCGTACATCTTCAACTTCGACATTGGCTATACTTTAGAATAGGGGTCATAGCTATTTCGATACTCCATTTCTAAATATCCCCTCTAGATATCCTTGACAGGCATTCCCAACATAATTCTGACCATGCACCCCTTCAGCATTCGGCCGATGAGCAATGTACCCCTAAAATTTCTTATGACAAAATAGCTGAGTAAAATGTCAAAAATCCGCTGATTTTTTAACTGAAGTTTTAGATTTTTTAAACTATGAAGGTAAAATCCGTTTTTATTGTATGTCTCAAAGTTAATAAATTTAGCGATAAGCATATAATCATTAAAAAAATATATATATATATATGATAAGTGTATCAATAGTTGGGAATAAATTATATATAAATATATTTTTGCCTTCTATTGATAACCCTAAATGTACCCTTGTAGATAGGTATACTTCTAGGGCTGGGTACATGCAGCCCAAGTGGGGAACCCCTGCTTTAAACCATGAAATGTTTTGTGAGATGCAATGCAACGTGTATTCGCCGTTAAGTGGCTCTTTTTCCTTCCATCCCCTGGCCCCTGTTTCCGACAAAGTTTCTTTTCAACTTGCATCATCGGATATCCCATCGCACAAGATGTTCGGTTAGTTGGTTACATAGATGAAATGCAAGAGCATTAGAAGCCAAGGCTCATCGAGTGTCGGGCAAGTTAGCACGGACTTCCTTAAGATTTTGCCCAGATAGGCTGTTTGACAAATGCAATACAGTAGAATCTCCAACGCCAGCCATCTGCATGTGGCAGTCCTGAAGCTACGCACATGTGCAGGCGAAAAGAATAGTTACAGATAACTGAGGCCGATCATAAGCAACTTTATTCATAGGTAACGCAAGCCTTAAGCAGAAATTTACGCTGAAGCACGAGACGCACAAGAATTGCAAAGTCAAGTAAGTTGTGTGAGTTTTCTGCAGCAAACGTGTTACCTCTGGGTTGCAAAAAGTGGGTCTTCATACCTCAAGGGACATCTTGTATATTTTGCTTATTCTGCGTGCGTAAATGGTGCTCTCGTTCGCGGCCTACGTCAGTTGCACATAATATTAAATAAACAAAGTTTCTGAATAATCATCCACAATCCACGTCGCAGCTGTTATGACCCTATGAAATAGCAACGCCGAGTAGCTTGCATAGTTACATTCAACTTGGCAAACTGCAGTAAACTTATACGTGTATTTGGTGTAGACATTACTACACGGGCACATCATTTCAAATGGAAAATTGTGACAGCTGCAAGTGCAAAGTTACCCATGAACCAACGACACTGTGGTTCTTAGGTGGTTCTTAGCATTAAGCATACCGCATATATACTGTTTACAAGCAACATCACGCTCTGAAGGTGAGGGAATATTGATACTTGTGATCTTTTGTGAATTGGGGGGAGGAGTGGCAAATGAGTTTGTGATGACACAAATCGTTGTCCCAGGCAACATTAAATTTGCACCTATATTTAGAAAAAGAACTCGAATGGTTTCTCAACAGAAGCGATACCATAGGTTTCTCTCCCCTCCTCACACACAAACCAGTGTTGAGGCAACAGCTGTTGCCACTTCTGATGTTTTGGTGTCGAATCGGATGTTGACTGGCCTGTTATTTTTGTATACCACGTTTTCTCTTCATTTAGGATGAAAAGAAGTTAGATTCATAAATTTTCAATTTCTTTCAACAATCTCTCACCCAGATGCGGACACAGCTACTAACCTTAGGGGGAAGATTTCAATGATGGTTGGTCGTAGCGTTAGTAGTAGGTTTGTATTTTTGAACAGCAAAAAGCTAAAATTTGTACATTAATTTGTAGAAAGACAGTTAGACATAAGGAAGCATGGGCTAAGCGACATAGCCTACCTTAAAACGTGCTATGCACTGTTGATCCACCAATAAAAAAACGAATACCAACAATGACAACAACGAGAAAAACAGAAAAAAACAACTAAATTCAGAGGAGTATTTCTTGAACTTAAAAAATAACACAAAAATCGAAAGCAGCACTTTGTTGGTGACACAGACAAACGTCGTATCGCTGATTACAACACAAAATCAAGTTCGCACTTTCCACTTTTGACAAATCGATGTATGACAGAGTCCTGGCCATTTCACATGTTCCTATGCTGTGTCAGAAGCGCCAATCCGTTGAGCCTTTTCTCACCAATGTTGTTCCTCAGCCACGTTTTTAACAACCGCACGAAGAAAGACTTTCGGCTGACGCTACGCTGAATGGCAAGGTTAACAGTACTTTACAGACTTGTTTCGGAAAACGGCTGATATTGATTGTCATAATACAAGATATGGAACTAACCAAAACTATTTCATACCACAACCACAAGTTTCAACAAACGTTGGTAAAGAAACAATTTCTCATCGAGGAGCTACTCTTTGGGAAAACGTAGAACAACACTTCAAAGATAAATCTCATACTGTCTTTTGCAAACAACGTGGAACATTATTGTTATTGCAATCTAAAAAATAAATTACCGAAGAATTGGCTACGTGATACACCCTGTTGAATTTTTAGAAAAACATAGTCATGTCACCTGCTGGCGTCTACGTTTTGTTGGCATGCATTTCTGTTTGCTTGTATGGTTTGTTGCATGATACTTGACGGACTGAATAACTGTATATGAACTTGTACTAATCTGGTCCTTGTCTCAGTTCCGCTTCACTGTTTAATGTGTCTTTGTTTTCACTTTCTAATTGCATAACTTTTACAGAGATGTTGCATTGTGCTAATGTATTCTGCTCGATTGCCGCAAAGTTTTTCGGTGCCCTGGTTGCAAGGGACACTGTTCTTTTTTCACGATATAGATAAAGACGACTTTTCAGTGAGTTGTCAAATCATCAGCAGGCCGCACCTTGTATCTCCCAGAGAATCTAAAGTAAAGCAACGTGGCCAATACGTTGGAACCGGGTTCAACTGCAGGAGTTTCCAAAGTGAAGAAAATATTTCCTGCATGCGTATGGGTTCTTCACTACTAGACTGATTACCTTGCATGACTGAAGTCTTCTCTTGACAGATATTTTTCATCCATATCTAGAGCAATGTATGGGGTCACTACGCCGGGCCAGAGTGGGCACGGAGAAATGATGCCTAAAAGGGCATTCCAGTTAGTTTAATTTTCATGAGGAACTCTATCGTATGCTTTCTCGAGGTCGACAAAGCATGTGTAGAGGTCTTTACCATACTCTCGAGATGCTGAAGCACCCTATACAGAGCCACGAGCGTTTTTTCTCCAGCATCGGCGAAAGCGAAAGATACCCACCCATGTTTTCCTTGTTTTGACTACTATTCCGTGAATAAAAACGACTTTGATTTCCAAAAAGAAACGAAGCATTTCGTCTGCTGTTACGTACGGGAGCCAACCCGACTACAGTGCTTTTATTCAGAACATAGCTTTTTCTCAACAAATGTAAGGGCATGAGAAGCAGCACTAACAAGGGTGGAACACAGGATCTTGCGTTAAATTTTAGCACTGGATTCGAATTTTTGAAGTTGGGCGGTGATAGCTCAGGTCTGAAGTAAGTGGGGACTGGCTGTTGATGTTTTCGTCTTTAAACTTCCGGGTCTAGTGAAAAATATCTCCCACTCAACTTACAGAAATGTAATATCAAAAGCTTTTGCAAAAATAAAGCCATTTTGAGTCGAGCAAATTGTTCTTTTTGTCATTGCATCCAATCGTGGAACGATGAACACACCAACACTAACAACGCTTTAGTTTACAGGCGTTGTTTTCCTAGTGTAGGTGCCGAACTAGTACGACCTACCCATTTACCTGCGATATTTCTTTACAACAGGTCGTTGCCTACTGCACTACCATCTGCATCGGCTAGGTCTTCATCCGGTGGCCTATGTGGCGAATGCAACTCATCAGAGACAGTTGAACACTTTCTAATACATTGTGAATAACACACGTCAGCAAGAAACAAAGTAAGACAATCCATTCAGCAATAAAAGCTAGATTGCAATGTATGTAAATTTCGAGTTCAACAAAAAATGAAAATGTCAATAAATAAAGCAAATTATGATTTAAATACACTTTTTTGTGTTGTACTGGAAAAGTGTATGCCAAGCGCATAAAAATGCTACTAAATTATTGAAACCAAGCCGGAGGATACCCAGCACAAGTTTCGTTCCGATAGTACCACTACAGACGACAATTTCACCAATCTCTTTAAGATTGCAAAAGCCGATATATCGTCTCCTACTATTTCAGCCATCAAGCTAGCAAGGTGTTCAAACCATCTACGGATTCGACAAGTCTTCTAGTTTCGATTAAAAATTTTTTTTTGATTTGGGTTTGGGATTTTCTGTTGGTGACGTCACAATTGGGGCATGTTTGACCAACTTTACCTGGCCCTGGGCGCCAATCCAACGGGCCATTTTGGCTCAGACTTTTTTGGAAACTAGGCGATCATCAGTGTTTTTAGAGCTTTTGATTGACCTTCTAGCACAAGGGTGGGCAAATAGGGGCCCGCGGGCCACATGCGGCCCGCAACAACGTTTTCAGTGGCCCGCGGAAATATTAAGGAAAATCTTCAAATCTCAAATACTCTCCAACTCATCACAGTAAACGTTGGTGCCGAGCTAACTTGAACCGATGCTTGCTTCAGTTACCATTAGAAGGTACGGCCCTCCGCTATATGCAGCCTTCTGAAAGTTGCCCTCGAGAAAATTAATTGTCCACTCCTGTTCTAGCATAGCTGGAACCAGAATTATGGCTCAAAACCCCATTTTTCACAAAACTAAAAAATTGTAGAAAAAGCGTGAGTCGCCCACTAATGGCTAGCTCGGCCAGCAACAACTCGGAAGCAGCTTCTGCTAAAGAGCTATTCAAACCCTCTAAAGATTCGTGAATTCTTGTAGTTTAGACTGAAAAGAAAATTTTTAAGGTTTGGGGCTTTTGGTGGATGTCGTCAGGATGGAGTGTGTTTTGATTTTTCTTGGTTTTTATTTTGTGACGTCATCGCCCAAATATTAGGCCGATATAGTTGCTCAAAATTTGTTAGGATTCTAGGCTGTAATACGAGTCTTTAGAGCCTTGATCGATTTCCTAGCGTTTCAGATGCCACAGTTATGGCCAAAAGACCCCGAATTTTTAAGAATTCCCTAGGGGATTAGTGGGGATTCCCTAATTAATTTTCGGTTATTTTCGCCATAACTTTGGAACCATAAACCCCAGAAAGTCCATCAAACACTCTAAAGACTTTTGTTGTAACCTAGAACCTAAAGAAGCTTTGAGCTACGAAATCGGCTCGATTGTTCGACTCCCAGGGGATGATGACGTCATCCAAATGTAAACAAGTATGCATAAACATCCTTTTATTATGTAAACATCAACAACAAAAAACGATATCCCCAAGCTTACATTTTTTTTCAGTCTACGCTACAAGACTTCACGAAGCCATTAGAGGGCTTGAACAGCTCTCTAGCTCAAGCTGCTGGCGAGTTGTGGCCATGATATGGGTGTAACATACTACACGTTAGCGTTTGTGGGGGTAAAATATTCACCAATTCTTGGTTTTGAGGCCATAATTGTGGCTCCAGATACGCTAGAAAGCCAATCAAGAGCTCAAAAGACTCTTATGATAGTTTAGTTTCTAAAAAAAACCTTGAGCCAAAAAATTGGCTCGTTGGATTGGCGCCCAGGGCCGGGTAAAGTTGGCCAAGAAACGCAGCAAAGCCCCCACTTGTGGCGTCCCCCTCAGAGACTCCCAAGCCCAAAACTGAAAAAAATGTAGCGATCGGAACTAGACGTCTTGCCGAATCCGTAGATGGTTCGAACACTTCTCTAGCTCTACCGATTGGCGAGTTATGGCTGAAATAGTGGGAGACGGTATAACAGCTTTTGTGGTCTTTAAAGGGTTGCACTTTACATTGGCTAAACACTGTTCCACGTTTTTTCTAAGGTTTGAGCTCGGTGACCGCTGAGAAATTTTGAGAGACCACAACGATTTCATCTATTCCACTGTAAATACCGAGATGGTCGAAAAGCGAGGTTTGAAAGTGTTTTGGTGGTGGTAGTAAAGCGAGGTTTGAAAGTGTTTTGGTGGTGGTCGTAAAGCGAGGTTTGAAAGTGTTTTGGTGGTGGTGAATGTAGTGTTTTGGTGGTGTGTTATGAATGTAGTGTTTCAGAATGGTAGTGTGTTGTGAATGTAATGTTTCAGAATGTAGTGTTTTGGTGGTGGTCGTAAAGCAAGGTTTGAAAGTGTTTTGGTGGTGATCGTCAAGCGAGGTTCCGCTGAATTTTGAAAGACCGTTTCGGTCTCTCATAATACCCTAAAAAACGCTGCACTGTTCTGCCGCAGCTTCGTCAAACACATTCTGAGTGACAACACATTGCGTGGGCCGCAGGTCAAAGTACATCAAGTCGAAAAAGGTATGACCTGGCAACGGTTTGCTGCCTCGAACGCATTCTGTTTGACTTCATTTTAACAAAAGCACTTGAGCTTCATCAATGTTTAACCAATTGAACTGCGATATGGAATTTTGTTTCAACAGTTCTTTTCATAACATTTTGATGGCTTGTCCTATCAAATTGTCTAGGTGATGTACAACTCAATGGCTGCTTATGAAGAATCTCGTAGGAAATCAACAAAGGTCCAACCAACAAAACAAGTTTGTATCTTTTCAAAACACAACAATTTCCTTGTGAAAGAAGGTTGACAGAAAAGCAATTTTTTAGGCAATTTTAAATGATGTTCTACTGTAATTGAAAAAATTAAAGAATTGTCGTGCTGTCAATATCGTGCTATATTTACAATGCTTTTCACTCCATACAAAAGTTGTTGTTTTTTGCATATTATACTTGGCCATGATAATTCCTGCAATTCAATAGACGATTAAAAACTGCAAGGAGTAAAGATCACGATTTAGGAAACGTGTTACCTTGAATGAAAGAGCTGTATAAAAAGATATTACAAATCAGGTGTCACGATTTGTAGACGATATTGGTAGTTAAATTGATAAAAATGAGATAGTGTTTCAAAATCGAGAAAAGACGTAATAGTTGCTTCAAAGTTTTTAAAACACTTGATGGTTCAACAATCTTGAAAACACTTGGAATTAACCTTAGTACATTTTTGCAACAACTGTTAGAAAATGGTAAGTGAAGAATTGTGACTAACTAGAAAACAATGTATTTGAGACATTAAGAGAAATGAATACTGATTTTTTTTAATTCAAAATAAGTTTTTTTTCATTTGTGATGACTTTTTCTCAAGTCCCTGATTCTTCGATTACTGCAATTTTTTAAACAACTGAATATGAAAGGCAAAGTTTTACGCTTTAATGCACTGGAGAACATGTTAGTTGTTTTCAAAAGTTGCTAACTGCTACAAAGTTAAAACAAGCATAGTAGAAAATATGGAGCCCTTCAGGGCAGCAACCAGATGAAAATTTCCAGAGTGAAATAACTTTAACTTTGTTTTGCAACCTACACCCTATCATCTTCAATCACCAATAAACTTGATTGCTTACTGCAAAATTTCACAACTAAGTCTCTAAATCCTTTCGAAATTTGTTAACACATTAGCAGGAATGTTTACTGTTAACGCATTAGCAGGAGAAACACCAACATTCCCTGAACCCCTATGGGAGAAGTTTCAGGACTGAAGGACCCCACGTCCATCTAAAATTTTAATACTTGTTTTCTGCTAGGTGTCACAACGGTTTCAATATTTTTTTATTTTACCGCAAAAAGAAAATGTCGTATTTTTGGTTAAAAGGGAGCACATTGCATTAAGCCAACCTCGGTCATTAGTCGTTTGCATGCCTGCGTCATTTCACATCAAGGATTTCTTAAGTCCTTAATAACAACCAGGCCCGTAACTAAGGGAGCGGAGCCACACCAAAAAAATTTTGCCCCTTAGAAAAATATGTCGGACATATTTTAAAAGGATTGGACATAGTTTACAGTAAAAAATTTGGGCCACTCTCAGAAAACTCTTAGCCCCCTGGTGTCCCAAGCTGCTTACGGGCCTGACAACATCACTATCATTGTTTAGAGTTTTCACTTTTGCTTAACTATCTTTGAAGTACGATATAGCACTTAGCCATTCCAGAGATCAAAGCTTTATCACGTGACTGGCTAATGCTTTTAAAGAAGTTCCAAGTCACATCTTATGGACATACATTTTGTCCATGTCTCACCAACCAAGCTGTTTGATCAAACTTCTGCAACAAGGTCACCAAAAATGTGATGTCAAACTTTGACAAATTTTAGAAGATGACCATTTCGGTCGTTCGATTAAAAACGACCTGTAATAAAGCACATTATTTTGTTTTAAAATATGATATAGGTGCACAGTCTCCCTCACCTTACCTATTTTCGAGCTTGATGATCGGTGCTAGTATTGAAAGTAGGAGCACATCTAAATGAGAAGCGTTAGGTTTTTCCGACCTTCACCAGTGGTTCGAACAACACGAAGAAACAGGGTTTTACATGTGGAATCAACAGGGCAATCTTTGTGTGGAGGCCCTCGGTACAAAAACGAAATATTATTTAAGATCAAGGATATATCATCAGTTACCTGTAAATATGCATAAGTAAAATCGTACATTAAACTTAGTTAAATGATTGCGCAGTTTGATGAATTCAGGATTCTAGACAAATTAAAAAAAACATATTGTTTGTTCAATTTTAATAAGATTAAGATTCCATCAAAACTAGAATATTAAAATATTTACAACTTTGATCTATATTAACATGAAATATGTTAAGCCAATCAGGGGGCTCAAAGCTCATGATTGTGGAGACCCCCAGTTTATGGATGCTCCTGGGCAGGTGCTCACTTTTTCCTCCCCTAAATCAGGTCCTGTGAAGAAAACCGATGAAAACTTTTCAGCAAATCAGAAAAACTGGAACTTTCCTGGCCGTCAATCCCGTTCTCTTTGTTGCGCCTTCTCTTTGCTGACGAATACCAAAGAGCAAACTGCATTTTTACCGTTCAGCAAGGACGTTCTGCAATGAAAATGAACATGGCAGTCAGTGACAGAATCAGTTTTGCTGTACTCTTTATTTTTTTGAAAACTATGTAGTAACTGTGAATGAAAATCGCAGAATAGAAACTGGCATTTCAAGGACATGTTTTGGAAATTGTCAAAAGAAAAAAGTTGTCATCAATTGATGTTTACTCGACTATAACAAAGCGATGGTGCAACGTGTTTGTTTCAGATTCACCACGTTAAACATTAATTCACGAGCAAATTGAAACTAATATTGATACAAGTAACTAGGGGAAAAACGCGAACGCTTAATCTGCGGTATAGGAGACTGTTGCTTTTCGATAGTCAGTGTTCTAACCAATTACGAGCAGTAGGATGCGTTGCTCATGTAACAAGTTTTGTTCAAAAGATCGGCAGTGACGAGAAGAAAATAAACTGTCAATTATACGTGTTTAAGCGTATAGACTTTCAAAATCTTTGTTTTTGCCTGTGCGGCTTGCGTGGGAGTCGTACGAAATATTAGCAATGTTGAAAGCAAGAAAGGATGAATAATGAAGTTTATTTTTCGACACAGTTGCAGAATGTAGCACCTGTTTGTGTGGTGGTTTATTCACTATCAACTCTCCTCTGGTGTCCATCTAAAAAAAGCTTTCTAGCAATGTGCAATGGAAGGGTCGAGCTTCAGCAAACTGCATGGCCAGGCTGTTCCAAAAAAGGAACACAGAAAGGTACAAGTGAAAAAGAAGAAAAAAGTCGAAGAACAAACACACACACCAAAAACAACTTCACAGTGTCCACGAAGCATTGCAATTGATAACGAAACTGAAAATCTGAAGATCAAGGTAAAAGATGTTAATTTATAAAATTCTACGCGTTTTGCAACACCGTGGCCAGGTCGCATCGCAAAGAGTTTTACCAGTAAAAGTGTCATCAAAGATCTGTTTTTGCCGATTAAGTCAACTCTATATTTTCTACGCACATTTTAAAAAGAACTTCCGGTAGCAATTAAAAGCAGTTGGTATTGTTTTCCTTTCACAGAAGGATTTTAAAGTGAAAATGTTGGGTCTTAAACCATTGATGCCTAGTCAAAATTATTTGGTGCTTTAGAAATTAAGTTTGTATTTCTTTTTATATTAATTGTGGCAATTTCGATTGCATTGTACTTTATTTTGTGCAAGGTATGTGATAAAGTTTTGTGAAAGTATCCAGCGTCAATGAAGAACCCGGAGAAATAAAATTCCAAATAGCTACAAGTTCACCAAACTTATTATGTACTTCAAGCAATGCTTGTATTTCCACATATTTGTATGAAGACAATGTCTGGTGAACTTCAGTGATTTGCTTTCAGTGGTTATATTAAATCTTCTGAAGAGATTCTCTGGAATTTGAATTTGTGTACTTACACTCGGAAAGAGACACTGCCGGATTGAAAAACAACAAAAATAAGCACTAACTATGTCTCCAAGTGTCTGTATTAAACAAGATCAAGTTCAATGCAACCGTTCCAAAAACCATTCTATATGCATCGTTAAGTAGTGTGTCGTTTCACATTTTAATTTCCAGCGTTCATTATCAGTAATGACTTAGTTGCGAAGGATTCCTGACAAGCAGTTTTTCTGATTTTTATACACGTCGGTTCAGCAGAGATTTGAAAATTTTGGTTTAAGCATTTTGCTTATTTTGAGACATATGAATTTTTTGGTTATTTTATTAAGCACTTGCATCTTTTGCTAACTGCTCCGAAGTACTTCAAAGGAAACATTTGGCACTAAAAAGAGGTAAATGACGCCATGAATATACCGTTTTGTTGATGAAACATAGTTTATACGACATTTTCTTCAACAGAAGCTTCTCTTCCACTCTTGTTTTCGAACAAGGCAAAGCTATCAATACATCTTTGAAAACATTGCTTACAAACACAACATAAATTTGACTCAAAGTTCCTCATGAATGCTGGAGTACTAACTTCAGAAAAAATGTTAAAAAATATCCAAGTGTTTTATAAACCTATTTAAAAAATAAATAAAATTATTAAAGTTGTACATAAGGCCGCTCGAAAAGTTTTGAAGATCATTCTGCATAGCAACCAAAGCATTTCGGAATTACATTCTTTATATTCGGCACCTAGATGCAGATTCAGTAGATTTGGATTCAGTGAATCTAAATTACTGATTCAGTTGATTCAGCCGATTGGAAATCACTGGATTCGGTTCAGCGGAAATCATTGGATTCAGCGGCTTAGAAAGAAATCTATCAAAACTTGTATTCCAAGATCTTCTATATTTGTTGCTCCATACACCGCTAACAGGGTTATAATGCCCGATGGCTCACTTTAGTTAGTCCAGATATTGGAAGCGCAGCAGATTAGCCAGTTAGCTGGATTTCAAACTTCACGTTTTCCCCTAATTTTAAACGTATGAGGTAATGTTGCTCGTATGGAATTACTAGGCATGCTGAAATTGATTTTTAGGTAAATATCACGTTTTTATATGGAAACTCATTTCGTAATTTTAATTATGTTTTAAAACAACTACGCCGAAGAGAACTTTTGGGTGCCAAGCCATGTTGATTACTATAAAAATATGAAGGGAACTACGAGTGCATTAGGCAAATCTTTACTTTACCTCGATTAAAAATAAAATTCGAAAGCTTAAGCACTGTCATTGTTAAAAAACAGTTTAAGATGTGTTTATCGTGTTTAAGTGTGTTAAAGTCAATCATAATTTTCAAAACAGCATGGTGCATTTCCGTTGAAGAATTCTTGTAGTTTTTGTTTCTCAGATTAAAAAAATGAACTTTATTTTAGCTACAAGAACTCAGTGAAGAATGTGAACGATTGAAAGCATTTGAGCGCCAACAAAGACCTTTATATGAAAAGGCGTGTAGAGAACTTTCAAAAGAACTTAAAGGTCTTGTGAAAGATGAAAGGGCATTACAAAAGAAAGTTAATGAGAAAATGTAAGTTATGTTGATTTGCTTCATTAATACTATCGCAACGCCAAATAGCATCAGCATTTCCCAGATTTAAAAACATATAAATGTGGAATATTTTTAAGAGACGAAGATGTTCGCGAAAGGAAAGTTTCACTTTGGTCTCTGAGTGATGCAGGTTCAGAAGAGAAGATCGAAAGTGCTCGACATGTGGTAAGTCCTTTGGTCATAACAACGAATGACTGGACAAAGAAATAGTTTTAACTCCATTGCAAATTTTAGACAAATAAAAAGTTTTACTGATCTTGAAATCACTTTTTGCACAATGTTTAAAACCTATTTCACATTCACCAACTTTCGTTTTGGGAACTTTTTAAAATGCTTTCCTAAATACCAAATTGTTTATTATTTGTGTTGATTACTGGTTTGTCACTTTATTGACCAGTTTTGTTTAGTTTTCTTTTAAAGTCATCTTTAACGTTGCATCATAAGGTTCTTAATCACATTTTGCATCTTTCCCACCCTCATCAAGTTAACATTTTATGTTCTATTCCTGTAACTTCAATGCAAAATTTAAGGCAACAACTTCTACGCAAGAAATGTAAGTTGTTCAACAACCGGTACATTTGCAAAGGAAAGCAAAATATCACAGCGGCTTTTTATTTAAGGAAGGAAATCTGTAACGCACAGAATATAAATCGCTGAATAAATGAGGTCAAATACAACAATCAGCTCGAAAACAAAAACTCGTCTTTAAATCTTGGATGTGCTCAGAACATTTCGTAGCCCAGTTTACAGAGTCTCATGCACTTTACTGCAACGACACAAACCATCAAATTTCCACATATGTGCACAACATTACAAACGACCGCAAACCCTTTTATGATGTATGTGCTTTGCAGGAAGATTATGGCGTTGCTAAGCCAGACGCGGAGACGAAGAAATTGATGACTGCCCTGAAAAGCAGCGATGGTTTGAAAACGGAAAACACTAAAACCTTGTCCAAAATGGTGATGCTTTTTCAGTACAAGAAACTTTATAAAGGTCCGCTTCCTATAAGCTCGTTTTTCCTTTTTTTAGATGTGTACCTAACTACTAATCAAACCAAAAAGCTTGTTTTTATTGACGTTACCAAAGCTATCTAAGGCACACTATGTTATCATTAGGATAAATTAGTTTTGCGTTAAAAAGCAAAACCAGGTTTTGTATATGTTGCTAGAAATAAAAGTTTCATCCGAAACAAGATCTGATATATGTGCTACATACAAAGTCTTAAAAATTGACGTGCCAAATTCCTATTCAAAGCACACACTTTATTCAAATCTAAGATACACTGCGTTACAGGAGAAAAACTTATGACTGAAGAAAAAGTCGCAACGTTTTGTTTTATTTTAACATCTGGAAAAGTTGAAACTGAACCAAATATTGGATCGGATACAATTCAAATATGGCAACTGGTCGGCTTTAAGGAACTCTTATACAACACTTCTGCTCTAGTGACATATAAATGCACTCAACGAGGATCAGTAAGTTGCTAAGTGCAAAAATGTGTTATGCAGTCTACGCGTTAGGTTCTTCTTCTGTCTAAAGCTTTCTCTGCTAGTGTTTGGATAGTTGAAACGAAGTAAAATTTTTATTGGTGAAACAGTATGATTATGATGATGTCTTTGTACAGATGCACCACTCTTCTGTGTCGAAAACTATATGCACCGCGAAATATGAGAATAACACAGGGACTAGTACAATGTTCATCAAATGCATATAGAAGGCATAGTCTTTCATTAGAATACCATTGTTTCATTTCAAGTGTAAATCGTTTTCCGTCATGTTTTTTCAGTGTTGGATTCTTTCCAGAAAAGATTTCATCAAAGTTTTTCCGCGAAGCTACGTTTTGAGACAGAAAGCAAATCTTCTTTTTCCTTATTATCCCAGTCTTTCCAAAGCTGAAATGAAATGCTTGATAAAAAAGTGCAAGGTGTACTGATTGTTTAAAATTATGCTTTATTTATGCTACAAGATTTTTGAAGAAATCATGTTATGTTCGTTAGGGTGCACGTACTTGAAGTAATGAAAAATTTTAATTACATAAACGTATGAAAATCGTGATAGAGAACATTAATTTTGCGAACAAAACGCTGTTAAAATTGTTCTGTTTCACAAAATTCAATTTTTCCCACTTACGAATGTACAAACCTTTGGAAGTTAGTTGTCAAGATATTTCTCAAAAATAGTATCAATTCTATTTGTTTCAATTCCTTATTTTGTGAAATGTTTGTTTTTCAGTACGAGCAATTTGTATCAGGAAAAAAGATCATTGGGCACCGAAGCGCGACCGATTATGTTTACGTCATACAGAAAGGAGAAGTGCATAAGACAAGGTAGGAAACCTATTGTATATGAACTACAGATACATTCAAGATGAAAGATATTAGTTCGTTGCACAGTCTTGATGCGCTCACTCACTGCAATAAATTATAAGTAAATGTTAAGTACAGTACCAAGATTTCTCAGTATAAAAACCTGCACATGGCTCTTAGAATCAGGGTGTGAATTTGCTCAAGGGCAGAAATCCCCTTTTAGTATTAGCAGCTTCTGAAAGCATTGTGAGTCCTGATCAATTGCAGATTTTTGCAAACGAACCGTTAAAAGCCAAGGTCATAGGTAGTGGCGTAATTGACGGAGGAGTAAGGGGGCGAGTCACCCACCTGGCAAGCTAAATATAAAAACTGGGCCCCCTTTACCTGATACTTTGATATTTATTATTCTTTTGGGTTTCAGTAGATTGTTGTTTGTTTATTTTTTCGTGTTGTTTTCGTTTTTTAGCTAGTATAGCTATCCACAGAATCCGGATTCACTATCATTTCTTAACGTTTTTTCTGAGTGTTGGCTAGTGGACCCCACACAGTGCCCAGTGGGCCCCCTTCAGTTACGTTTTGCCCCCCCTGGCTCGAACCTCTAGTTACGCCACTGGTCATAGGTTATTGATTTTAGCCCCCTAAAAAATTCTTTCGATTTTATCTCCTCTTGCAAACTTTGCGTCTGCTGTACGATGTACAGGGCACATTTTTCAACTATCATTCCAATTGTGCATGTTTAGTCCATGCCCAATTTTCTTCTATCAGTGGGCATCTTTTACCAGGTAGAGGTGGGTATTCACCGGCAATTGCGTGGTTGAAATTCAGTTTTTTCGTTGTGTTTGAGAAGTTTTACATTGTTCGCTTTTAACACAGGCGCCATAATGCTCAAGAAACTGTAGATAAACTTCAGCGAAATCGTGTCAAAACCTTGGAAAAGGACTAAATTGAAGTTAGTCAACATTACACTGTTAAAAGAACCGCTGAAGTGCTGTTTAACTTATACAAGCGATGTGACAAAAGGTTGTCAACATGGAAAAGACTACCACAGTTACGATATATCACAGTGAACTAACCAGCTAGATAGTGACCCATCTCTTTCTGCCTTCTGGTATCTCTGCTGTGTTAGCGATAATGAATACGCCCTAACTTATTTTTCGTTTTGCAACATTGTTGATGCTAAATTGGCGTGGATATGCACGAAACCCAAGATAAAACAAACACCTGGTCAGTTGGCCTAATTCAAAATCTTAGTTATGACAAACCGGTGTAGTAAGTTCTGGTCGCAAGCTTGATGAACTCTGCAGTAACATGTTTTTCCAAATCTCCAAAATCAAGAGCAGTGCCTTCACAAAAAAGCCTTTTGTCAAATACCGTTTTCATGCAGAGATATTTAAAAACAAATGTGCGTTGGAAATTTTGCTATTTGCAAAAGCTCTTTTCCACTCATTTATTTTCCTAATGCTTCTTTAGTGTATTGCAAGAGACTTTGTTACGAATATTCCTCCTTCTGCCTGATAAGACTATTATTCAATCAACACGCACATGTAGCTCATTAGGCTTAGAATTTTATGAAAGCATTGATGATTGATGTAATGTAGGGGTCACCAACCTTTTTGAAACTGCGAGCTACTTCTTGCGTACCGATTAATGCGAAGAGATACTAGTTTGATACAAACTTCTGAAATAAAACTTTTGCTCAATTTACCTTCAGTATTGATATTCCTTACTGTGAAGACATTAATCATGCTAATGTTATTTTTAGAAAAGGCCAGCGGGCGACTTACTTGGTCCTTGCGGGCAACCTGGCGCCCGCGGGCACCACGTTGGTGACCCTTGATATAATAAAATGTCTTAACGAACATGCCAAATGGCTAACGCTCTGTATTGTATTTGACTCCAGGGCAGAGATACAATGACAATCACTGCATTGCGACGACACAATAAAAAAACAATCAAAATAATGATATCACAAGTTTTGGTCACAGAGTACCAGAAAAAATTCAACATGCGCTCAACGCAGCAAAAAAACGAGAGATTATCTAACTAGTCAAAGTGACTTAGCCGAATTAACACATTTCGCTATTAATAAAGGAATTTGTTCGAAAAGATAAAACAGACAATACACATAACAATGAACCAGACCTCTGAAATAAGGACTAGATAACTTAAGACAGTTAATTAATTTGTGAATCTCTCACCATTTACCTTTTTAACAATATTGGTTGATTTCTAGCAAATGAATATAAGCTCAACTTTATAGATTGCAGTGGATATGTGTTTAATCACATTTCGGACAAAGTTCATTTCGGTCGAACAATGACGACGTGACAAAGATGCATACACTATAACCAAGATAAATCAACAGGCCTACAGACCAATCACAAATATATAACAAACACTGCACAATATGCGTAAAAACATATTGCAAAAGTCACAGGGATCGGCAACCTAAGCACGCGTGCCACACCTGGCATGCCAACTAATTTCCATTGGTACAAGGGGTCACAAAAGCTACATGTTTTACATATCAGTTTTGTAATGATTCACACAGAAACATATAGAGTAGATCTTCACTTTAACAAAAATACGTATGTAGTTGGAACACTGAATGGTTTGAAACCTTAGGTCGACAGACAGTTAATAAAAGGCTGCCGACCTCTGGGCTACAAGACTAACAGCGACAATGAGTGTTTTCAGAAAATGTTCGAGATTGCATTAGTAAGCAAACTTGTCGGTCTTGTATTTTTTATTTTAAATTAGCAAAAATGCTTGATATTGTTTGCCAATCACGTTATGCGACATATCATTGTGGTGCTGCCCTACGCCAGCCCAACCGTAGCTCCTTAATGAAAAATTGTCTTTTCACTTCTTCAATCATGGTTTATGAAAATGTTTTGATTTGCTGCATTGCTGAATGACAATGAACATAAGATGTTTTCCGCAACAGGTTTTCAAATGAATGAAGTAACATCCCAAGGTGAAATTTATGCATCAGCTCAGCTAATTCAAGTCAATACAGATCACGAGTTTTCAGAAGCGAAGAAATTTATGCAAATTTGTAATATAACATCCAATTAAAAATACTACAGTTATTACGATTTTAGTGTCCTATAACTCTAACGGTTGACGAACTGAATTACCACCTGCACTATATGAAAAAATATTGTATTTTAAATGGCAGTGGTGAAGACTGAAATATCACATTTTAGTGATATCAAATAAATAAGATGTTCTAGCTAGTTTTGACTTCAATTATTGCGCTTGAGAAGGCCAAATAACGTGCTGCCTGGCAAAAGCCCTAAATCTTTTGCTGAAGTCGTTCTCTGAAAGTAAATCTTATTAATTTTTATTTGAAACGAAGACGTTTCAGACAAATTACTGCTATTATTCACAGATTCTATGAGTATAAACGTTAATTTACAACAAGCTAAGTACAAAGTATTTAACCGCAATTAATCTGCAATCATACTATTTATTGATTTTCTAAGGTATGCGGAGGGAAATCCTAGCTTTCAAGGTTCTTTTCGGTCGAACGACATATTTGGCCACGATTGCACAACCAAGGGCCATCGCACTGAGTACACAGCTGCAGGGCCAGACGTGAGTGAGATTATTAAGCAAATATTGTTTCAAGGCATTCTTTTAACATCAAACTTGACAACTATGAGATGGTTGAGCGCTGTAGCAAGAGCAACTGTTTCTGCATATTTGATTTCTACTCCACATTTTCCCGCACCCGAAAGTTGTTAAATACTGTAGCTTTGGTGTACATACATTCAATTTTTGTAGAAACAAACAATGAACAGTGCTCTGTTGGAAACAAAATATATCCCAAGTTCCAAATACCCTGCTTTGTTTCCAGGCAACCTTGTGTGTCTTGATTCCCAACAGCGTGTTCGCCAAGTATCAAAGCTTGTTTGATCCAACCCCAAAGAACAAAGTTCTTAAGCCAGAAGACAGAATGACGTTTACAACTTTTACCAGTGGGTATGAAAGCATGCCAGAAGGTGAGTTGGCGCACGACGCCTTACCCCGTAGTCTGATTGGCGTATAAAGAAAAACAGTACTAGTTCTCTGAATGAGTTCATTGTCTCGGTTCCAGGACTTCGTTAATACCATACACTCCAGAGACGAGTACAAACTTTTACATCAGCTGAACTCTTGGTGACTTCAAATTGGAGATAATTGTGTTTAGCAGAAGCCTTACAATTATGTAATTATCACAGATTATTGTTTTGTGTGCTTCTCATGAGAACCGTAAACATAATCTTAAGTGCTTTGCGTACGGGTTTACACCTTTAGCTTGCTCCATAAGCGTACTTTTATAGTGAATCTCGACAAAAGGTAATTCATTTAAGACCGATGATCGATCACGCACTTTTGCACACTTAGCGTATGATATGAATTAATCATTTGAAACCAACAGGGGATTTGGATGAGCTTTACCAAATGTCCAAAGTCATCACGAGCAGCTGCTGGAAGGAATTTGTCCGAAGAAAATTGCGTTTGGATGATCATGACATTGACAACATTGAACACGATTTCCCTAAAGCCCAGATGAGAAGAGTGGAAATGCTACAACTGTGGGTTCGTCGACGAGGTAAACTCGTAGAGCTACGGTTTTGTGAACAAAAATTAACTAAAACGTGTCGCTACTACTTCCCACCATTATGTTTGACAAACTGCATAACAAATAAACCCGCTGTGATGCCAGCAAGGGCGTACCTAGGTTTGATGGCGCCAGTGGCAAGAAACGAGTTCGGCGTCCCGTAGGAGCAAACGCACTGTATTGAAGACAGTACTTGCAACATTGCGGGACATTTCAGCGCCCCCCAGTGATTCGGCGCCCGGGGTATTGCTCTCTCCTTGCTCCCCCTTGGTGTGACCGACCCTGGATACCAGCGTACAGAGAAAAGTTTTTTCCTGCCTCGCCAGATGGAAATGTTACGGTGCACGATAAGTGCGAGCCGGCCACGAATGTCAAATTTCTCGAAAGCGTTGAAAAAATATGTGGCTCCCCAGTCGTTGGTTACATTTGTGTTTCACCAATCAGGTCACAAATTTCGAAACTAAAAAATAACATTCAATCCAACATAACTTTTCATGTCAAAAAAGTTATTCAAAACATTTCAAGATAGATACTAATTTACCACACTCTTGAACCTCTGTTAAACATATTTTCCCTATCAAATGCTCTTAGCTTGTTAATAGCCACGTAACAAGTTTTTTTAACCTAGAATATTTATTTGCGTTTATTGATTAGTTCCCTTGCGTTTCTGAAGTCTTGTTGAAAATAACATATTCATAAATAACAGACTTTTGTTTTGGAACAAATTGTTCCAAGTCACCAAAGTCTTCAATAAAAGTATGTTTTAGTAATTGACGGCAATCTTTTGTAGACACATTTGCCACTGGAACTTGAAAATGTACGCATAGTAATTCTTGTACTATAAACGAGATAAACATCAATACGAAAGATTTTTGCATTCAATACGAAAGATTGTTGCAATTTAGATTGTTCAATTCCACCAAAGTTGTAGTGTATATGACATATTATCCCACATATCCCACAAATAAACGTCTTTACTTTAACTTGCAGAATTTGCTTAGCACTTCCTAAACAATAACTTCCATCCCATCATGACCAAGTTTTGACAAAGATATTTCTGATATGATCACTGTTCGGAGATTTGAGATTCTTTTGAAAAAGATTGAAGGGTTCAGTTAGAATGTGACATTGCATCGCCCGACCTGTTAATGGTATATATATATCAGTGGTTCCCAACGTTTTTGATGCATTCCTCCATTTGCTCATTTTGGAACTTTTCACTCCGCCCTTGTGGAACGTTCATTCCTTCCGTACGGGTTCATTGGGTAGTATTAACTACAATTGGAACAATGGTCTTTATTGACGACAATAACTTAATTAATAAAAGTGGGAAAAATATAGAGTTTGTCTTTAGTGCCACTAAATGGCACTAAACAATGGCACTGAAGTTTGTCAAGAAACACGTGTGATAGTCACGAATATAAAGTGATATAACTAATTTCAAGAGCCAATGTCAATTTTTGAAAAAGGAGTACAACACTTGCAATGAATGGGTAACTTAGCTATAAAGTGGAAATTCCTCCTCTGAACTCATGCAATTCCTCCCTGGGGAGGAATTCTTCCCCAGTTGGAAGTCACTGGCTTAGATGGTGAAAATAGTTGCTATAATGTTTGCCATATATGGTTTACATGGTGAAGATGGTTCCAACGATGTTCACCAACAAAAACATTTAAAAACGCTGAGTCGTTCAGATTTTTGTGGAAAACCCTACTGTCTTCTTTTAGGAGCCGCTGACCACGTAAGTGAATTGGAAAAGCTGGTAAACCAGTTTGTTCAACGGACATCAAACTCAGGTAGTACTTAAACGTTTTTTTAAATAAAACTTGTTATTTTCTAAAACCAGCTAACTGTGTAAAAAACGAAACAAAAATTGTGTGAGGCACTTGTTTTTTGTCAATTTGTTAAGCTTTCACGAACTAGTGGTACAGCAAACGATTAAGGTTCTCGTCTAAAATGTGGCACCAAATGCAGTTCAAAAATTGTATATTTCAACAATAGTTTCATTCATAACTATCTATTGTATACTGTCTATTGCATACTGAGTACACGAGTTTCAAGAGCTGATAGAAGCAAGTTTGTTTTGAAAGAGCTCTTTGAACATCATGAAGGTGTATAAAATGTTAGGTAAAAGATTGGAAAATTTTTATTGTTTGTTTGAATCATTTGTTTTAAATGAAAGCTAGGTACGCAGCGGCTCTGTAATATTTTTGCATAGATTTAGATTTATAGCAAAACCTTGCAGTAAAGGTAGACTTGCAATGAGCTGCATCTTCGTAACTTGATTTTTAGCTTTTCTATCTAACTGCAAATTACCCAGAAAAAATTGAATTGTTTGAAGCACTTCAGCAAGTCATTCCTTTTTTCAGAGTTATCAAACAGCAAAGATACTCGACTATGAATCAGATCCATGTACAAAAATGGTGGACAGTTTGAACGGGTGTTTTCGATGGTATTGCGATAGTTTTATTGTTGCTGTTTGCAGACATAAGGTTCTCCACGTGCTTGGTGTCTGCATTGTTAACTTGAAACTTTGAAACTAACATTGCACCCTGTGTTGAAGAAGCGTGGAGTGGACAAATATTCTTTTTTCAAATCCGATAACACGGCAGCACCATCCACCGCTCCACAGAGAGCGATTTAAATACCGTTACCTTCCTCGTAAAGTTTTCCTTAAACGTCGCCACCCTTTTCATAAAGTATTTCTTGTACATTGCTACCTGCCTCATAAGTACTTTTTAAACACTGCTACCTTTCTCGAAAAGTATTCTTGCCGTGTTCTGCATCAAGGAAATAAAGACATGAGAACCCGTTATTTATTTTGCATGAAATTCTGCAAACTCGTATTATCAACACCAGTGTTTGAAAAACACAATAAACAAGCGCTTAGCGACGGGCGATAAATGTGTTATTCACTGAAAATGCGTTTTGGAAGTCCGTTTGAAAAACGTTAGTCGTTTGTTTGGTCTCAAATGGCTATTGTGGTTTTAAAAACAGGTTTACATTTAGCAAACGATAAGGCCTTGCCCATAACGCATCTGCTTTTGAAGTTCTTTCCGTCGAATATTAAGATTTGACTTCAAATTGAAATAACTGATTGTTGTGTTGCTGTTCTTGATTCTTCTTTGCGCGACTTTCAAGCTTCATTCCGTTTCAGACCGAATTTGTTTCCAGTTATGATCAATCCGTTCTTTTCTTTCGCCCAATATATTGTATTATAAGGCAATGCCTCTATGGAAAAAGTAATACTCATTATTATAACTGCAACTTCCGGATTGGGTATATCATAATATAATGAAGGTGTTGCACTAGGTTGTGCTGACATTGTATGGTTTAAATTTAAAATAAAGAACTTGCAATGCCTGTTTTGGCAAAAAATGACATGCAGATTTTTGTGGACGTTTTTCTTTGTTGATTTGCAATGTTTTTCTTTTTTTCGATTTAATGTGAATTTTTACGCTGCAAACCGCGTCATTCAGGAACACTGCGCTTTCTCAATCCATGTACGATTTTCGACTTCTGCAGTGATTGCTGTGCGCAGACCCGTAGCCAGGATTTCAGGTGTTGGGGAGGAAGCAAAATACAATTTTTGGGGGAAAGATTTTTGTGATATGTCTAACAAAATTTTCTTTGCATAATAATATGTGGGTTAGCACTTCCCCGAGTGTCCCCCGTGGCTACGGGCCTGGCTGTGTGCTTTTGTTTGCAGCAGAGCGCGTCGCAGCTATTATAAGAAAATTCCTATCATAATGACCGTAAGGAGCGGTCCTAAATTGTTTTCAGGGCGGCCCAAATCTGAGTTTGGTGGACACCCCGCGACCCAGGACGCAAATACCACATTAAAATATACTGATCGTACGGGTGACTTTTGGCAATAAGTTGTTAAGTTCGATTTCAAAGTCAGAAATCTACTCTTTTCTCAAGCACCTATTATACGCTACAGAGAGGCAGAGACAAGCAGGTGGCATTGAAAAAACACAATTCAGTTTCGGATGGCCTCGACGCGATCCATTTTTTGAACCTTCGCGACCCTTGTTTGGATCGCGATCCATACTTGGGGAACCACTGGCCGGACGTGCTGCAAGTCTATGAAACGAAAAACAATTACGCCGCACAGTTGTACGTCACAAGTCAACTGGCGCGCATGCCCGTCACAGTCCATTGCTTCAGTGGCCAATGGACGTACGTACAACATCAAAAAAAAGGTAATTTGCGGTACTGCGTTTCTATTCCGTAGATATTATACAGATCACAATTCCCTATACCTATCCGTATGTTACTATGCTTTAATTTGTTATGCAAGCATTATGAGTATGTTTATGTTTTTCAAATAAAATCTATAAAATATAAAATGTGAAACGACGTAATACATTGGCAGACCAGAGTCAATTTGCACTTGAAGAGCAGATTCCAACAAAAATATTAGTGTTACAATGCTGGCGAAACCCCGGGTAAGATAATTAGCAAATGCAGGGAAAGATTTTAAAATGAACCTGTCAATAAATGAAACGATGTGGAAATGGGAGAGAAAATTGTTTAAAACATTCTGGCGTCGCATAATGTTTTGCAGCGAGAATGATAGACAGAAAATAGATACATTGGAAGTCTCAAACAAAGTCTTTATAATCCTTTAGTGAGTTGCTAGAGAATTAATTTATTACTTATAGTTTTTGGACATAACTTGCCAACCGCTAACGCTAGATGGCCAAATAAGGGCTCTAATATGACGCCAATTTTTGCCTAGTTCGATTAAACACAACGGATAAATTTCTAGAACTTTTTTCTCAGACTCTGATGATCTCATTCAAAATTCCCTTGACTTCCCACAGTCGTGACATCACATCAAGAAAGACCAAACCCAAAAGTACCTGGCTTTTTTGCATCGAAGCTGAGAGACTTTCTGTTTATTTCGAGGGTTTGAATAGCACTCTAGCTCTCGGTAGAAAGATATGACTACACAAATCCCGAGACACTTATAGTGTAGAGCACATGTGTCAAACAGGTGGCCCGTGGGCCAAATCAGCGCCGGATTTAGGGGGGAGGGCCAAGGGGCCCGGGCCCAGGCATCATGTTCATGTGTTTCGCCACATGTGCGATATGTGCGTGCCCATTAGTCATGTTTAACGAGAAAAGTTTGTTTGCAGACGCTATTAATTATATATCGGCCGGCCAGTATTTCACTTGAAGAATATTTGATATTGTGACGAAACAACTATTACAGTACACTTATTGGTTTCCTGAAAGTCGGTCAGGTATCTGAATCTAGTGAATGCAAGGCCAAGCCACGCAGAACACATTAGCTTACGTCTCTACTCGTTTCTGGTAGATTTTGCGTCGGCTTTACTCAGATTTGCACAGGTCGCATATGAGTAACATTGCTAGGTATGGCTATCATGCACCCTCTTTTTGAAGTACATGCCCACTTTTTTCATGAGAAATGAAATATTCTCTGAGGACATTCGAAACTGTCGTCCTTTTTGCATTCTTATTTTACAAAGTTATTTATCAGTGGCGTATCTAGAGCTTTGCGTCAGGGTGGAAAGCTTAGCTAAAAGGAGCCCAGCGGCCACTGTACAGGCCCCACTAGCCAACACTCGGAAAAAAAACTTGAGAAGTGATGGTGAATCCGGATGTGGATAGCTATGCTAAAACCCCAAATCACCGGAAAATAATCCGAAAAACGCTAAAAACAACAAACTACTGAAAACCAAAAGAATACTATAACCGCAATATCACTTAAGGTGGCGGTCCGATTTTCATATTTAGATTGCCAGGAGGGGCATTTCGCACCTTTGCCTCCCATCAGTTACGTCACTGGCTATGATATATTGTTTTTGCATACAGTAAGCTGCCCCTACTGCAACAAGATACGAGATGGTGGCGTAGCTTAGTTTATGGGAGGGCCTGCGAGTTGTCTAATTAATCCATGTTTTGGTTGAGTTAATTCTCGGCTGGAAAGGCAAATGCTTTCACATTAATCGTTACATAACAGTGGTAAATCCTTTTTCAGCATCTCAATGACCTTGGCATTACGGTGTGGACTGTTGACTCCATTATAGATACTGGATTAGGTTTGCCGATGAACCGTGATACGGTAATCAATGTATTGTATAGTGTAGTAGTTTCTAGTAATTATGGCTAATCCAGGGGTGCAAAAATGCGTGTTATAACTTTACTATTTTAGTCAGCTCGCTGACCTAAAAACATTATTCAGTTTTAAGGCTCCTTTCACTGCAACATAACCATCATTACGTCACAGAGACGCTGTTCAAGCATTAGCGTAGCATAATAGATGATTGTGGTTAATGTACAGACCTTTTGCTCTATGGTGGGAGGATAAAGGTTGATTTACAGTAGATACAGTAGTAATCTTAAGTGGGTTCACTTCATTACTGTATCATGGCCAGATATCACAAAAACTCGTTTGCTTATCCGACCGACTCACTTCTGATACTTCGCTATAAATGCTACCGGCAATAATCACAAATTACATTTTATTTTAATGATTTCATTAGTTTCATAAATGACATATATTGATGACCAAACAATGGTACTCACCAATAATAATTCTTTTAACTTGCAACACTTCTCGAGTCAACTCCCCGAACCAGAACAGCCCATGCAACTGTGCAATCAAATAAAACGATTTCTTTAGGGTCATTTAGGGTCATACAGCATTCTATGTCTTTAACAATTTGTTCAGAGTACTGTTGACTGAATCGTTTAACTCTGACTTTTGGTTCTGAATGTTCAGAAAGTAACCTAGCTTCTCAACGGAAACTCATCATTATCGAAATCGATGTGCAGCTTTCTTTGCAACTGTCACGTTTCAACACATCGTGACGCAAGGCTTAAAGCCTAACGAAAGCGTTTCGTTGAATAGCACTTTGCTTGAGCAAACTGGTAAGAATTTGTTTTTTTTTAAACAAGTCAAAATTTGTCGTCCATAGTGACATAGATTCACCCGGACAAGCCACTTTTACTTGACCGGTTAGAGGTCTTGGACAAGACTTGACCAGTTCGAAAACTCTTAATCGTTGGGCTGATTGGGTACTCATGCCCAAAACAGTTATCCAATCGACTTAACCTCAGGTATTCGTTAGAGGCAGAGTCGTTTTACTTCTGAAGCCAAACTTTAAGAGTTTAAACTCCGGAAGAAATTGGAACCGGTCGCCGATGCAGTTAGTTCCAATCCAATTTTTGGAGACGAAAATTGCTCATTTTGTACTGAAATTTTCAGGAATGCCCCATGCATTTGTTACTAATATAAGCTCATTAAGTCATCCTTATTGCGCAATACACTGGTTCGTTTCGTTGAAAGTCATGTGATGATCATATGATGTCTGGTCACGTTTTTCGTGGTTATGTGCATGATCAAAGGCGCAGCCAGGGGGGGTGCTGAAGGTGCTCAAGCACCCCCCTTAGCGATCAGGATATTGATGTTTATTTTCTTAGTTTTTCA
>JGI24158J21664_10000494_pt1 | contig 36450 bp, 19 predicted proteins | sample Ectturendosymbi3_FD_21664 | JGI IMG/M metagenome (IMG submission 21664) | reverse complement strand
AGACAACTGCGATATCAATATTGTGCAGCAAACAAGCTGCGAGCCTCTTTTTCCCGTTGTTCAAATGCAGTTAAAAACGCACTTTTTCGTTCCTTTTTTACGCCCATGCATGCATCTCAATTATGGTGTAATTTCAGGAAGTCATGCATGCAGAGACTGCGTGTGGCATATAATTTTGGATGTAGAGCTCTATACAACCTGCTCAGGAGCGCGAGTGTTAGTAGCCACCAATTTCAATGCAACATTCCTACCTTTGAGGCTCTGTTACGAAAATACACGTACCTGTTTCTCGAAAGATGCAGAAAATCTAACAGTATATGGTTATACGTTTTGATGCAGTCAGATTGTTTGTACTCGTCACTATTCTTTGAACACTATAAACGCATTTTACTCTGTGATTGAGTGAACGAACTTTGCTGTATCCGTTTGATTGACGGCGTGTCATGCCACAATGCTTTCGCATTTTAGCTAGACTCGACCAATTTGGGAATTGGCGCCCTACTCCGCTGTAGTTTTGTAACAAGTGTTACGTGTTAGCTAACTTTAGTGTTTAGAATGTGTCTGTAACCCTATGGTTGTGTCTTCAATGCAGTTGCAAAACGTGTCTGTAACCCTGTGATTCCGCCGGTTTCAATGCATTGCACTACGTTCTGCTTTGTCTGTTTTTATCGACCTGCGTTCTGCAGGGTGTGTGTGTTCATACCATGGATTTCGTGTCTGGACGTAAGCAAATAAATTAAAATTAAAATTAATCAAATTGTGCTAATCTTTACGCTTCAATAAATTCCCTGAAATCAAGCTTTCACATGTGTTTTCAAATTAATTTGTTGTAAAGTAAAACACAGCACTCAAAATATGTGTAGTTTTTTTTATTCGCCTAAATGTACAAAATTCAAGCGTTGCAAGGTGGACAAAATTAAGCGTTGCAAGACTTTCACATCAAAGTTGCTGAAGACGCGCTCAAACAGCTGATTCGTAAATTTCGACGTAGCTTGAACTTACTCGCAGACTGACATAGCAGATCATTTCTATCTTGCAAACGATGTTGCAGCACCATAAACGAAAATCCACTTTGGCGAAAGAACTTCAAAACAGGCGCTGGAAAATTTTGCATAAATAAGGACTTGCAAGTGTTACATGTAGTTTTTTCCAACCAGTTTCATTTTCCTAAAAAATTTGTCATTATTCAGGTTTTTCATGTCGGACAAGAATCATTTTAATATTTCAAACGTAAGGAGCATGGTGTTCTTTTTTTCAATTCTTTCGCATTATACTCAAGGTCTACATTTATTCACCAGCGTCACTTTTTCCACTCTCAAAAACAACGTCCAATTTTTTTAAGGCAAAGCATTTCCTAAAATAATCTCTGAGTTCTTCTAAAAATCATTGTGCTTATATCTATTTGTGAAGGTAAATAACTTCCAACGCGTAACTGTTAATTTCAGGCTTTTAGAAATGATAAAACAGCGCAACTAAGTCTCATGTACGTTCATAATATCTACAAACCTTGAGGCGTTTTCATTGCGACATTGCACGACAACCCGTTTTTCCAAAATTAAGAATTAAACTGGAAATTATAAACAAAATACTCCACCTCTATAACCACCAAGCCTGTCGCATGGCAGGAATCTTCTGTGGAACGAACTGACATATTGCTTCGTCTTATTCGGGGGAGTAACTTTTGCGTTAGACTGGGATTTCTCTGCTAGCAAAAGAATTTCAGCGATTTCAAATGCTTTCTAAACTGCTGTAAACAAGCATGACATCGCTGTCTGCTTATTCTGTTCCTACATCTTCCTCGGTCACGGTCTTCCACTTGCATTTGTGCAAGTGGCCGCTTTCCAGAAACAGGAGTTCGCCAAAACGATATCTGAGTAATGAACTTGGCTCCTTTTGTCGCGATTAGCGTAATTGCTTCGTCTTTGGTGCCTGATTTGAATGAGTTAGGAATATTGCAAAATGTTTTCCTATCTCTTCCCGGAATGGACGGGTTGCAAGGTTGAGTTTTTTGACTGTATATGACATTTTTTCTTATGTGAATTCATGACCTACTAGCATTTGTTCCTGTATCTAAACAATTTTTAGTATTTGTTTCAACTTACGAGCAGGCAAGTCTAGATGTAATAAAGATCAATCACATTGCAATCACCGAGCTTGGTAAGTACAATTTGAGAAGTTAATTTCTAGCAAAAATTTGATTTCAAATTCAGAAAATAAACACAACTTTTAGAACGAACCATTATGAAACAAGATTCTAGATTAACCAACCCAGTAGGTATACACTGGCTTGTCCATGGGAATGTCATTCCTATGGGAATCCCATTGGAAATGTCCCATCGGATGGGACAGGACAGCACACATTTGTATTTCCCATGAGACTCAGAAACAGAATTAGAGTGTCAGAATGTTACTGAAATGTCATACTTAGGCTATACTTCTGAATTTTAAGTCAATGAATTTTGTCGTTTTGCATGTCTCTTTGTACATGCAGTCCTATTTAGTATAAACTAAACTTTCATAAATCTAATAATTTTAATTTAATTGTATTCCATATTAATATTATAGTTATGTAATGGGAATCCCATGGGATGGGACAAGCATAAATTGTTATGGGATGGGACAGGTAAATATGTCCCATGGACAACCCTGGGTATGCAACATCATATTTGATTACTCACGTGATCTGGCAACGTCTTTTGATTCGAAATCATCGTCAGGTTCTTCTTGTGCTTTCTGGGGCGGAAGTTTTCCTAAGATCCCTGTTCGTGGTGAAAAAGACTTTTTACGTGAAATCCTGAATATCTTAAACTTATGCAATAGTTACGCAACGCGATTGCACTGTATCTTTACAAGTGATAATCACAACGCAAACGCATGAAAAATGTTTTTCATATCAAGCAAGTGCTGCGCAACAGGAATACCATGGCAACTAGGACAATGTAACTTGGAATATGCTAAATGTTTGTTTGTCTTTTATGAAACCAATTAAAACAATCATTTGGGTCAGGGTAGTCAAAAGTAAAGAGGTGTCTCAAAACCAACCCTTTGCAATTCAGCCAAGTATCATTGTGCGGGTTATCAACAGCTTATACTTAAAGATAAGTACTATAGGGCTAGTAGTTTCTTTTTGCAAGTTGATGATTACGCCTAAGTGCCAAACACCTATGCTATCCAAGCAGTTCTGCTTGACTGTTTACGCGGTCTGACTCCGCTGGTACACCACCGGCAGCATGTCTGGCGCACCAGCACATATAGTGCACCAACGAAGATTCAAAACCCTTGCAATTGGGCTTCAGTGGAACATTGAACATAGTTTCCTGCATTTTTTGTTCAACGCCTGAGACATTTCTGGGGTAACACCTGATATTAAATTGCGTGTGTAAGTCGTACAAACAGACTGAACTTTATATTGAGGTACCCCAACCTTTTTTAGGCAAAGCTGTTGTGGAACGTCAAGCCGTTTGCAGAGAATCAGTGCTACACCCAGCTGCTGGCAAACTTGTTGGGATGTTCTTGTTTGGATGGGTCAAGATTTACTTGTAATTTTTATCGAGTTGTGTGCTAAACTTAAATTGACTGTTGTTGTTACATATATACCGTCATTCAGTATTAGATAAAAAACTCTTTGTTCCTAAATACAGCTACAGCGACTTCAACTCCTTGAAAGATTACCACAAAGTGGAGCTGAGGATGGTTTCTATATTTTATAAGAAATAACAAATTACTCACGGATTTTTTGTTGCTCACAATGCGACTGATTTTCTTTGTCCTCTTTTATTGGTCTTTTACTAGCCATGGTTCAGTGCTCTTACTTTAGAATGTTTGCAGCAGCAACGATTTTTGAAGAGGTTTATACGTTATGAAACTCACACCTAAATCATCTAGAGCAGAATTGGAAAAAGTTTAATTAAGCATTCCAGTTTGTTCAAGCTGAGGCATATGCGAGTGAAGTAAATATTAAAAGTGATGAGCTTCAGTCCGACAATCTTGTGAACAAACATGCTTAGCATTTACACAGTGCAAAATAACTTAATATTTTTATTATGGTAGGTTCACTGGCTCTTCGAATTGCTCGGTTTTGTTGTGCCACGACTTGTTTGTAGTTCTACGGGAAATNTTAGAAAGAACACTGGATTTATTGATGTGAAATAAGGACTTTTTGCAAAACTGGAACAATCCATAAGAGGGTCCANACTNAGAACAATCCATAAGAGGGTCCACACTAATCCTGAGTAGTTTGCCTTGCTACCTGTACGAACCTCGGCCTTGAAAAGTTGACGGCACTTGCACCTATCAGGAAGAAAGTCCGATGGAGAGGTCAAATCGGGGTCACAGATGAAGCTGCATTCGTACGTTTTACAAACCTCTGCGTAACATACGTTGATGCATGTGGAAGTTGATGTATGTGGACACTCTTTATCTGGTGCAGAACGGTTGCTTTTTGCGCAATTTGGATAGATTTTGATAAATAAATTGCAGCTTTTCCAATTTTTATTTCTCCGCAATTGGAGCGTCGTTCTTTGCTCTTGCAGTTTGCCCTACGTGGCCAAAGCGGTTGCAATTGAAACTCCTCAGTGGTGTGGGAATGTAATGCCTCACTCTGAATTGTAGATAACCTACTTGCGATTTGTTAAGTATCGGTAAATTGAAATGTAACAGCACAGTACGGGAATGACGCATATCTGTCAATTGTATCTGTCGATACAACTAATTTTATAATCGTAGCAACTTTTCATATTCTTCGTGGTAAGGTCTAGCGGCACATTACCAATCACTCCATTTGTGCTGGCTATCTTTGCAATAGCCCAGCTTAGACCATTATAGAAACACCTGGGCCATCATTTAAGAAACCTATGGTCTACCAGCCATTAACTTGAAGAATGTTGAATTTGCCGTTATGCGGGGTAGTGCATGACCAGTACGCCCCGATGCATTCTTAGACAGCAATCGATGAGCAGTGAACCCAAGGATTTCAGTGCCTTTTCAGAGACACTTTGCAAAACTGCTGGTAGGACTTCCATCGTATTGTCTATGTTCGTGCCTGACAAGCCTTAGAACATGTTATTAGAATCTTTTCCTTTGCTTCGTTTGGCTTTTCCTGGAGGCTTCGAAAGGTGCCGCGTGCACCGCGCACCATTCCTTGAGGTACTGTTAGATTCGATGATGGAACACTACTTTGTGGAAATGTAAATGTATGGACTGAAAACCTCCTTCTAAACGATCTACGGAGCCGAAAGAAACAAACACTCTTCGCAGCAACGCAACTACAGCACACACCAAAACACGCCTTCACAACGTTGCTACTGCAACTCTTCTCCCCGAAACAGACGCACTGACTAATTGGTCACTGTAATTGTCAAAGCACAATGTTTTTCTCCTCACATTGTGCTTGGAAAATAAAACTGTGATGAATTGTTTTTTTTCTGCATCATTTAATCACACTCTGCAATCTCAGTTTTCATACAGCTACCCTTGTGAAGGAAGAGAGCAAAATTTACGCGTCTTCCACTCATCTGTAAACCACTTTACCCGAAGCACTGCAAACTGTTTTTTGTGTTGTGTTTGCGTTTTCGCTGATGATTGGCTAATTGATGCTAAAGGGAAGGAGTTTAAATTGAACGATATATGCAAAAGACAATCATTACTTGTTCAGGCGCGGCCAGCAGGTGGTCTAGCGAAAAGTGCGTCCGCTTCGGTGCTGGTAGGTCAAGAGTTCGACTCTCGGCTGGGTCTTACCAAGACCTTGTGAATTGGTTCTGCAGCCTTCTTACCAGGCGCACGGTGTGCGGAAGAGCTGCAGGGAATTCACCCAGAACACAAAAAAAAAACAAGTGAACTGAAACCAGAAATTGTACAAACTCAGTCGTGGCGGTAAAACCACTGCAGTTATAAAGCGCCAACAAACAAACCACCATATCAAACAATGTTTAGGCGCATCTCAGCCAGTTGCATTTAATAATTATGTGACGGCACAACGTTGCTTCAAGCAGTATATTTTCAATAATCAACCCCACAGCATCAATCATTATGTGTATTTCTGAAAAATACTTGTAAAAGTGCTTTTTTTTTGGAGAAATATGACATTACTATTTTTGTTCGTTTGTTTATATATGCCGGTGTGGCTTTTAAGTTCAACCTCGAATTAAGCTGTGGCATATCGCATGCTTTTAACTTTCACGTTACTTTTGCACTTCGCTTTTGCATGAGAAATACTGGAGGCTGATGTTGGCCACTTCACAATTTCCAAAGCTTTGCACTTGTTCGTGCAGCTTGGCGGTGTGAGTTCTTCGAAAAACGCCATCTTCTCATTGCACTTGAGATAGTGTACTCCTGGTCATTCTCTCGAACACCAAGACACTTCGCACTGACGACGTAAAAAAGATTTCCTTTTACAATCAAGGCTATATAAATTTCAGGTAAAATTTCATCGCAACCTGCTGCATACTCGGTTTTCAATATCGACAGCTAGGGAGACTTTGCTCGTACTGATGGTATGCTCTTCCTGCTTCAGTGTGTCTGGTGGCAAGAGAGTGACTAGGAAATGTGTTTCCGATTGCTGAATGGGACACTGTTTTGGTCTTGTTGGATGTAGCAGTATTAGATAATTTTTCGTTCCGGACAATCTTGCTTGGTTTGTTTTGTTGCCTCTCTGCTGTTTGGAACCTAATTTGTGTCCGAAATTTACCACAAATTTTTTAGGCTTATTAACCACCCCGGGCTGCGGATGTTTACGTCACTGCAAATTTCTTATGCGGAAAATATTCCGCAAATTCGTTTGTAGCCAGACCACACAAATTAATTTATTTGCTGGAATAGCATCTTTCATTGGCTCCAACAAACGTTTTGTTTCCTCTGTCGCAACACCGAGTTGTTGGTTATCTGAACTCGGTGATCAATTTTCAACTGCTAATTAATGTATGAGGAAAGTAATCAACACGTTGGTAAAAATTTACTAGTGGTGTGTTTTGTCATGATTTTTGATGATGATGGCCAGTTTTTATTTTAGGCTCATGAATAGCAATGCCAATCATAAATCTGCATTGAAATCACCTTTGTTGTTTCTGCAATCTCTTACCTGGTATGTTGATGAGTAATATGTGTCGCAGGCCACACGTTCTGGCTTGAAAATAGCGACGTTGGCTCAACGCGGAGTGTTTAGATAAAAAAGCAATTTGAGAACTTTGAAATAAATTCCAACCTTGAAGCGAAAGCAACGGTTAAGTGCAAAGAAGAAAATGACCATAAATGGTTATTTCCTTTTCTGCAACTGACCATTTCTCATACGAAATTGATCAGCATTTTCCTGCTTGACATTCTGTTTGTGTAACCAAGACTTACGTACTGTATGTTGCATCAAAGCCAAATAAAATCATGAGTACAAAATGGAATCATTGCCTGGGCAAAAGCAACTTTTTGCGATCTAGAGCCAATATCAGTTGTTCTAAGTTGCACCATTAGGTATTAGACCACATATGAAATTGTGACAGAACTAGCAATTACAAAGCGCAGAAAAGTTCTACGTCTAAAAGATATTAAGAGTCTTGAAGTTAGGAAAATCGTATATAAATGTAACAAATCTCAGATCTTGTCTACATTTACATTATTCCCAACTAATTACGGTGTTTCATCAGAATGACGCGGGTACACTTGAGCAAATCTCTGTGTTGGAAGAAAGTATTCGTGAAGCGTATTGCTTTGCTAAAGCACAGCTGTAGCGGGAGTTCTCCATCATTTTTTACCTCAACATCAATAATTTGGCCTGTCACACGACTCTATATACCAGCATCGTCCGCAAAAAGTGCATCGAGGTCTCGAAAAGCAATCATGGATTTGTTAGCTTTTACCCATCTCATTATTAATTTAGAACCAGTGGGCCGTCCCTGGCAACTTTAGTTCACCTAACGTTCTACGGTATGTACGGTATCACGTACGGTATCACCTAACATTCTACGGCATGTGACACTCGGACAAAAATGTTTGAAGACCAATGATTTAACACATACGATACTGAATGGCTTGAGAGAAGAAAATGTGCTTGTTTCCCGACAGCCCGATGTAGTTGTTTGCAGAGGCGACAGCCGCAAGAAACAGGTCGCGTTTCTTTGTGGATAGATCAAACGTAGCTGTTAATTTGAACATTTTTTTGCATTTCTTTTGGGAGCAACTGCGTGTAGCACTGTGAAAAGAAAGTGTTGTGTTTATCAAGAGTGTAAGATCCGGGTAAAAGTTCACTTTGCAGTATTTTAACACCACTGCACACTCTTACATGCACCGGGTGAAGACCAGATAATGATGTTTATGTCCAACAGACGGTCTGTGCGCCGGGCTGTTTGGTTGGTTGGTGCGTGGAAGAGTCAGGTTGCAAGTTATTGTTTTCAGAAGACTAAATTTCAACCTTTTGACACCACTGGTGTCTGGCGTGGTCCAGCAGAAATTTGCAAACTTCCTCAAATTACTCTTCACTTCATGCAAAACTAATGCATTGCGTCCACTTAGTTCCAGGGCTGTGGAGCCAAAGCGGTGTTCCGAGGCCGGGTTCCAAGCAATTTTGGATCGCTGGAGGGGGAGTCAACTTTATGCACCAGCTCCACAGCCCTGCCTGTTGCTATGAAGTAGAAAAAATACTATTTTGGTCAACTTCAATGTTTTGCAGGTGATGCAGTAGTACGATACCATGTGATCAAGCAGATCGACACCGCACACGTGCCTGTTGTGGTCATCAACGCACACTAGTTTGCTGATCTGCTCCACTGCTCGTCACACTTTTTTGCGTCTTGTAACCATTGTCATCAAGANGTCGTGAATCGTGGAAATCGCTTTCACCCCTGGTATGTCTTTCCAGGCCAGAACTGGAACTATACCATTGTCTTCACCAGCTATGTCCAACTAAAATTGCTTACTGAGCCAAACATGGTGATAACATTTTAACCAGGACCGCACACTGAATGACATATTAATGAGGGCAGCGCATTAAATAACTTACTTTGATCTTAGCAAAAACATTTTTGTTTAAGCTAATGTACTGAAAGCGTTGGAATCCTAACTGCAATGGTAACAGTTGTTTGGCACCTTTAGCCACTCCGTAAATGTGATTTGATAGGGACGTTTAGTGCCAATGATGTACAGGTTGCAGTATGCAGGCTACTCATACTGCAGCGTACACCTAAACTGGGCCACACAAAACCTTCGACCGGGCCTCATGCGTCCCGGGAGTTGGACATAGCTGGTCTACACTATAGCGATGACATTGCCGATTTGCAGTTGCCTGGTTCACGAATTTCGAAAGGCCCGCTTTAGCGGCTGGGAGGAGTGCTAGTGGTGTGCTTTTGTTCAGGAAAGGCTTACACAAGGCAACACAATTGTTGGCTATTAAAGTGAATGCCATATTGACAAATTTGAATCGTAAAAGTTTTAACGGAAATAAGGTTGTTTATTCAATGGAATTTCTTTAATAGTTCAGCACTTTGTAAACACTTATATGCGAGTCAGTTCGCGAGCGATGAAATGAAAATAATCAAGTAACCTTGAATAACTCTACGAAACAAATAATCTTTGGTAACCTCAATATTTATGTAACCTCAAGTACCCCTAAGAATCTCGTGACCTCATGTGCTAAAATTTTACTTAACACCTTATTACTTTTGTCAAAAAATCGAACGTTCATTGCTAAGTAATTGACTCAATGATAAATGAAAGCATTCATTTTTGAAAACAGCTTTCGATTTTTAAGACTTTCTATATTGTAGAACGCAACCACGCCACGTAGTTACGTGGTTTTAGAATTCCTAAGCTCATTTGTTTGTAGGTTTTGAATTTTGTGATTTGCGCGATATCCTGAAAACGTTGTGTTGATAATTTGAAGTTGTACAAACGTGAATGAACTAATTTTAACAAATCATTTTACAGTTTTACATTTGTATTGACATTGACATTTTCTCAGAAGTTGAGTTCAATGTGCTGCATTTTGTTCTTTTTACGTGTTAGTAGAAAATAAGACCGTTCAAACTTCAGGATTTAACTTGTAAGTAATCGCACAACAAACTGGGGGGCAGTACGAATAGCTGAATTTATTCTTCAACGTAACATATATCCGTGATTGAAAATGTTCAGAACGAAATGACCCAATGCTGTTGGTGGATATTTTTTTATTTAAACGGGAATGAAGACGCAAAACGCTAGATTCACTGTGTTGGGCATTCGGAAGCAGAAGCCGGCATTGCCCACATATCGTGAAAGTAAGTACAGTTCACGTCGCTATTCGAAACTGAAGCGTATGGCAACAACTGCTCAAACAACACTTCGATACATTGCAAAGCGTGGTAACCTTGCGCGATTCGCAACAAAAGTCACTTTCGTAGAGACGTAGAGACATAATGCCACAAGAGTGCGAAAAATACAGACGTTGTGGCGCAGTTTTAGCAAAAGGCACTGTAAAAAGCGAAATCTTCGATCGTTTTACAATGTTGGTTTGGTGTCTATGTTATCTTCTGGCAAGGGAGACGGATTGGTGTAAACTGGGGAATCGTCATTCAGTTTGTACCGCGATGTGCTGTACTTGGTTTTGGTGTGCAGTTTCCTGAAAAGACAAAGTGCTGGTGAGAAAAGTCATAAACGTCGTGTGGTAGCTTTTTTGTACTCCTTTACTTATACCCCAATTATTAGCTACTGATTTATTTTTTCTAGCAGCATGTGTAGCAAAACTAAATCAGAAGGCCTTGCTCAAGTAATTAGTCTGCAAAAAATGACACAGTCGAATCTATCAGCAAATCCTTTCAAAATGAAATCGATTTCTCATAAATCTACGCATTGTCAGCCGTGAAAACTGCAAGCAGTGCTTTCTGGTGGAATGGCGAAAGCTAATGTAAAGGTAGAGCAAGCAAACAAACTCAGAACTAAAATGATTAAACTAAAACACAAGTTGCGCCAAGCAAAATCTGGAAACTACTGTATATCAGCCAGCCGGATGATTCATCGAACGCTTGCAGCAACCTCAGAGTAGAGCCTTTCATTGTCAGAAGGCCTTGCAGTTGGTAACTGCCAAACGTTTCAAAAAATTTATCTTCATCACGTTTTTTTTTCGCATTTTATGTGAAACCTCTGTTTGAATCGGAACCGCTGTGATTACGTTCTGAGTGACGTTCGGTTTCATTTCATCTAAACATTCGGAAAACGGTATACATTTGTTGATAAGGGAAATAAATAGAGCTGAAAAGAGCGCCAAATTTTTAGGCATGATGTCCTGACCTTAACATCACTGAAAAATGTCCTTGTTTTTGTATTGGAAAATGGTAATGCAGATATCATTCGTAAGAACATAAGTTATGTTTGTATTGGTCACAATGGCGGGCCGTCATTTTGAGGAGGGAGAGAAATAATGCCTTCCGATGAGTAGAATGTACACCACCAATCAGTGTGGAATATAACTAGTGTCTTACACGAAAATTTCAGTTCACATGAAATCATCTAACCATGCTGAACACACAAGAAACTAAATAAAACCTGTAATTCAGCCTAATAGCTTGGGTTGTTGTGTGTAGCATACAACAGAACGGTAGGTTATCGTTGTGAAACGCATGAAGCCGTATATAATTGTTACCGTCTCTGCGCAAAGAAACAGTTCATACCCTGGCTCGCTGCATTTTTAACTGTCCTCCAACGTGAATACGCCTACCCGTGGTATGCTATTTACACCCATGCTTTCAACTATAGCGGAACATTGCAGCTTTGCGATCGCAAATGGATGATTTGTTTTATATCAGACACTTTTATCAGAAGACGTACTGCAGAAAACATAGACGTTTGTTATAGAACGAAGAATTCGGGACACGAGTAGGATTCCGAGATATTTTGTAACTTAACATATTTTTCAGATATTTAGCGCATGAATATTGCAACCGTACATAACACAAGTTACGTTTTGTTGCTCTACTTAGCTTTAGCAAATGTGTGAAGCTGCTGGAAGCTCATGCAAAGTTGCTTCCATTTTGTTTTCTACAAGAATTCAAACAACTTTTGAAATCAAACAAGCTCTTTGCGAACTACGGTAGCTTTTTTGCCAGATAGATATCATTAATGTTTATTGAAAAACGTCCCTTCGACGAATGAAAAATAATGGCGCTTTGCAGGTAGGCTACGGCGAAAGTTTTGAGTGCGAAAAAAAACATTTTCGGACTCTTTAAAAGGTAATTTTCAACGACATTCTGTGGCAGTTACAATTACACTATTCAAGAAAGCATGCTTTACAAATTTGATGCCGGCAGCCACTCTTCTGATGAAAACTTACCGTGATTTCTTTTCTTTAAATTAGTTCAAAGGAAAAACGCGCATCCTGTTTTTTGCAAATACTTCGATTAGAAGATGAAACAACCTGATTGCAGCTTTACGAGGAGGAATCAGTCCAGTTGAGCGGCTGCAATAAGCTTAGTGTGGATAACAATTATCGTTTGCTCCAACCAAAGTAACCGGTCGTCTCGTGTTTCTAGTTCTTTGCTATGTTCTTCATTCTGAGGGGGGCATTATCACATTGTTAACCTGGACGTTTTATCAAGCTAATGTGGAGTTATTTTGGGGCAACAAGGTTTATATCATTTTGTACAGAATGAAATAATTCTTTTTTTCATGTGACACTGTAAGTGTACTTTCTTAAAGAACATAACGTATGATTGATTTATGTAAAATTCATGGTTGTATATAGTGAATATCAATTTGTTTTACCAAACTGTTTTTGAATAGATCTTTTATCAGTATTTTTCATTTCGGTGAAGCCTGTTACACTATTTTCAGAAAAAATAAAAACTTACGTGTACTTATAGAATGCTACATAAAACAAGACGAAGGTGGCCAAGAGGGCTACGCCAAGAACCACTCCGACCACAATAGCGTCCACATTCGTTTCTTCAGATGGTTGGCCGGCCTACAAAAAGTGTAGCATGTCGCATGCATCATGAAACCGGAGAGGTGAAGTTCGCTATTGCAACTCACAAAATAGCAAATCGACTGTAATCGCAAATCGACAGGCTGTGATGAGCATTAATCCGAGACGTAGTAACTGTTTCAATTTCGAGTATCTTTCCACTAACCAAGCAACTTTGGTAACCAAGAGTGACATAGAAGAAATCGAGTCACTGACCAGGAAAGAATGCCTTCAGATCAACGAAATGACTGCGTGCAAGTTCCATGTCTTCACGAGTATGACTTTCGAATTACTCAAACATATAATTTAAGTATTTCTTGCTGAAAACTGTATGCTCACTGCTTGGTATTCTCAGCTGCTGGAACTGAGTGTTTTAAGGTTGTCGATGTGGTTGTTGTGGTAAGGACAAGTTCTGGCAGAATAAGTAACTTTTTCAAACATTTTTGAGCCAACTATCAGAAAGCGATAGAGTAAAGATGGTTATATTCATTGGCGTGGGAATGATTTTTTCCAGGTGAGGGCAATAGTGGATTTTTTCCAGGGGTAGCCAATGTGGCGAAATTTAATTTTGACCAATCGAAACTAAGAAAACAACCTTTTTTGCTAAACGTTTATTAGGAAAATGTCTAATTTCAAAATCCAGGGACAAGGTCCCCCGGAATGGGACAGTTCGGCGATTGACGTTTCGAAAATAAATCAATGATGAGATATGATACTTTTGATGGGAGCGTTTTTTGAGATTTTTTCAAAAAATTTGGGTTTAGCTTTAGGGTTAAGGTTTAGGGTTTAGGTTTTGGTTTAAGGTTTAACTTTAGGCAAACAGACATCCTTTGCAATCTTACCTTTGAAGTACAGTAGAATTCGCCTATAACGATTTCGGCTATAACGACAGTTTGCCTATAGCGACGTTTTTCTTCGGTCCCAGCACAATCGTTTTCTTTTACGTGCATTAGAGTTCGGCTATAACGATTTCGGCTTTATCGTCACTTCGCCATACCGACGCTTTTTTCGGTCACCGCAAAATATTTTGTTCGCATACGGAGAGTTGCAGGTTTTCTTTACACTTTGAAGTTTAAGCACAGCTGTGAAATCACCACACAAACCTTTTTATGACCGATAAGTAACGCAGAGCGGGGAATCGCTAAGCCGTGGGTTTGACGTATAACAATGACATCAGGGAGTCGGAGGAATTCGTTACATGTTTTGCTGCAATGCATTGTATTAGGGAGTTTTGGGGATTGTTGCGACTGTAGTCAATTTGACCGCGACTTGTTGGGTCGGGTAAAGGAAGCAGTCGACCATGTTGGAAAATTCTCTAAAAAAATTGACAGCGTGTGCTAGATATAGCTGTCCCAAAAACAGCACAAACAAAACTTAACGACTTTTTTCAAGAACGTAATGCAGTACTGTAATACTGTATGCTCTTTATAGCATGTGAATACAATTGCCAGCGTTTTCAAATTCTTCTTTGTGTTTTTCCTATCAGAGTATTCGTGAAACCACGATACAGTAAGCGGCAATCCTATTAAAAGAACACTTACAAACCTTGCCAGGCTCTGCCTCTGGCCTTCAACTAAAACACTATTTTAGGAACGATTTATTGTAGTTCGGCTGTGAGGTCAATTCGCCAGTAGCGACGCTTTTTCTCCGGTCCCTTGAAGTGACGTTACAGGGCAATTCTACTGTATTTCAAAAACACACTTCTTTCTTATAAAACGTTTGCAACCACCATCGCCGAAACGTCCTGCCACCGAATCGGGGTCGCCTATACGTCATCGCCGAATTGTCCTAGACCCAGGTCCCCTGCTCTCCTTTCGACACCCATGGTCATATTGCAGAAGCCCAACACCAGACTACGCAATGAATTCAGTCATCACATGTGTGACTAAGCAATGAATCTGATCATAACATTTGAGATTGAATAGGTTTGATAATATCAAGCACTGATTCATCTCGTAGAAAACAAGACTAAAATTTTTGAAATCACCGTTGTTCATAAAAGAGGTTTGTTTTAAACAGTTTAATAAGTAAATTACAAGTTTTGAAAATGTGACTTTTGCCTCGAAAATGGAAGGTTGCACCCTGTACCAGAAATAAGTACAATAAAAATTTTGCAAAATGCAGTTTTGCTGTTCACGTTCAATCTTACTCATCATTTCAGACAAATGGAACAAAAATCTCCACCTTGAAGCAAAGCAATTAACAGCACAGTTCAACAGAAAAATTGTTTAGGGTAAAAGTATGAGTTTCGTAAATTATGGCGAAACTACTTGAAATGCGTTGCACGGCGATTTTGCTATCATTCTGCTTTTTGTTCTCTGCAAAGAAAATATTAAGTTTTGTTTGAAATATCACGAGAAGACCCGAAATGCACTTACGAGACATAACGAATCTGAAAGGAGCTGGACAAACGTTTAACTTACAACTTGTCCAGGCGTGGGAGAACTCTGTGGAGTTTGCATTGGCATATCTTCACACATCTTGGTGTCAGGAATGAGTCTTCTACCCTCACTGCACGAGCATGTGTAGCTGCCCATGGTGTTCTCGCATACGTCACCGCAACCACCGTTGTTATTCTCACATTCGTTCACGTCTGAAGAAGGTATGAACGTACGCTACGTATTTCGGTGATCTTACAAAAAACTAAAAACTGTTGTATTCATAAAACTGGGCTTGAAATCACCATTGTCATAAATGCTGGCCAGTGGCCACGAATGGGCTTAAGTACGGCGCAGGTGAACTGGTGTGTTGGTCTAGAACAGTGTTTCTAAACCTCTTTGCTGAAGGGGGCCAAATCCAGATTTACGACTTTGTTACAGAGCGGCACTAAAGAAATTTTAACACAAGTCAGTTGACACGTTTTGTTTCATAGCAGAAGAAAGTCTGTTTCACAAAAATGGAAGATTTATTGAAAGATGCTGAAGGTCGCACAAAAAGTGCTTGGGAGGCGCATGCTGCTCTCAAAACAGTGGTTGGGAATCACTGGTCTAGAAGTAGAACAAATAACGTCCGATCTTACTATATCAACGTTTAATATCAGTCAAAGCCAACAAATACTTTACTTTCCTCGGGCGGTTTAATTTCATATTTAATAGTAGTGTTTTCGTGTTTCATATCTAACACTAGGGTACTTGACTTCCCTGAGTTTGTCATATGCTAATGCCCGCTTTAGGAGCTGTTTATTTGTTAGCTCACCACTCTGTTTATGGCTATTTACCGCCTACTGTCACACTACATACTAGTTCACTTTATATCAGGGGTGGGGAACCTGCGTCTCACGGGTCAAATGCGGCCCGCGTGAACATTTACAGTATATGGCTCGCATCAGAATATTCAATACCCAAGGTAGAGCACAACGTCGTGTCAAAACAAAACTCCATGACAAGTAGAAGAGAAAGGTAGAATTAAGATTAATTTTTGCGGCCCCCAGCGATTTTTCACAGTACATGCGACCCGTTATAGTAAATAGGTTCTCCATCCATGCTTCACATAGTAACGTTTTGTGCATTTTTCTGTGCAGGTTTTACGCTAGTTTATTTGTTTGATATACATTGTCACCACCCGGCGTTTTCATTGTACACTTCTTAGCTTCCACGCTCACTGTCGCATACTGTCGCTCATTTCCTATAATCAGATGATCGGTTTTGCGTTTTTTGTCTTTGTACGTGACATGCTCAATATTTCTTGTTATTGGTAAATTGCATTTTATATGTGGTTAAAAAACATTGCCCTGAGAAAGGGCACTTGAAAAGGCGAAACGTCGGCTAAAAAACGCTTAGAAAAAATTCTAGCCTATCTTTCTTGATGATAACATCAACATTTGAGTTCAAAGATCATACGTTTGTGACTTTGAGTTTGAACTGTAACAAATTACAAAAGTATAGACATTTTCAAATTGTGATCTTGTTGGACACCTTACCTGGTTGCATAAACATACAGTATTCTCAGGTAAACAACCTAAAATGATCTCTTATGAGAGCTTTTGAATCATTCGCCATATTTTTAAATTCATGCTAGTCAAATTTCTTGCTCAAAGTACTTGGGTTTAGGCGGGAGCGTAACCGCGATTTGTAAATCCAACCCTGGTAAAATCCACTCTAGGTTATTACGAAGGAGTGTTTATTATATGTACGGACGATCGTGAAGGTCCTGGTTTATATCAGTGCAGTAAAGATAGAGTTTACAATTAATTTTTACTTTTAAAATCGTTTTAACTGTGACGCAAGGATAAATTCCAATGAAATTTTAGAATCGTGTTTCATTTTCAGCTCAACTTTTAGGAAAAGTGTTGGATATCTTGCGAACTGAGACAAACAAAAGCTTGATCTTCGGAAAGGGAGACATTTCAGTGTAAACGCTAAGTTTACAGTTCCTCTTCACACATGCACCTGTGTCAAGTCAAACTGTGTGTAGAAAAGGCTTGTCGCTATCAAGCCCTGTTTTTTTGAAGAAAATACGTCTTAAAAATTGTGTAGCTTCTCATTACAAGCTGGTGATTGTTATGTTTTACAAAAATATTTGGCTACTTTACTCCCAGTGGCACCTTGAACATCGTTATTATAACCCACCCTTGCACTTGTTTTTGTATTCTTTTTAAATACCTGAGCAAGTTTAACTTGGTACAGTAAAATAAGTTCTGCACACTCAATATTTAATGCTAGGAAAAGCACAGAATGAAAAGATGTGATGACTGAAATTCTTTTTAAATACCTCTGCTAAATAAAATACATTGCATTAACGCCCTTAATAGCGCTTACCGACACACGTTGGCGCTGAGGATGAGAACTGGTTTCCCGAACATTCCACGTCCGTTTCACCGAGAATCCTGAAGCCCATGTTGCAGAAATACGACACTCCGCCTCCGCACTTCTTCCAGCCACCGTTCCGGATATTTTGAGGCTGTCCACAATTACCAACTGCAAAAAAACTACTCGAGGGTCATTGTAAGAAACTCAAAAGGCACAGAACTTGAAGCTCGGGCTATACGTTTTGGCACAAGCAGAATATTTTGATTGACATCATTCTAAAAGGTGTAACTGGTTATATGAAAAACCTTGAAATGGTTACAACACGCTTCTAACAAAGAAACTACGCGCGCCACAGCAGGTGTAGTTTGTTGTAATGTTTGAAAGGTTTGAACTTCTTTAAAAATTATTGAAATGAATCACGTCATTGACACATCGCTTTTTCAGTCGATCTGTAAAATTTCTGCTACCACCGAAAGTAAGCATCAGTTAAGTGTCTCATACCGGACCAATTTGGATGCATAGATTGTTTTCTTGAAAATCTTTATACTGTACTTTCAGGCATTTGCACAGATGCTAGCTCAACTGACAGTTTCAATGTTTGTGAAGAAACGAACCATTTGGACTTTCCTGCCACAAGGAAAGATCGAGTGGAGGAATGTCAGAACAGGACACAAAGTCTGACGGAAACGACGCCCTCGCGAAAACATCGCGCTGTACTCTGTCCACGCCGGTGTTGTCACAAATGACTCGAGCAAAACTCATCCGATCTAAAGCCGCGACCTGCAAATGTCAAAATGTACATTCTACGAATAAAATATTGCCAATAAGGTTCCAGTTCGTTAAATAAATACACTGCTTATTTTGAAGAAATCTTGCCGAACTTGTCTGCAGGTGCTCATCAACATTTGGCGTCTATTTAGCAGATTATAGTGCTGCCTTATCAAATGAAATTACTAGAGCTATTATGGAGAATTATCTCATTGTTCTCGACGCCCCAGCGATTACTGTGGACAACACTTTGCTTCTAAGTTCAGGTGGGTTTCAAGTTAGTTCCGATATAAGAAAGGTGAGATGGAAATGTTTGAAAGGCGTTGCTTCTTACATCGTTTCACGCTTAATCTACGAAGTTATCAACTTCACATGCATATGATACGATTTACAAACGTCTTGTTTCAGACCCATAATGCTTTGCATCTGCGGTATCTGTTACTTATTTCGAACCGGTCGCAAGGGTATTCTCAGACTCCACACTATAGTTTTGCTTTTTTTCATGCGTTCAAAAGCATGTGCAAAAATGTTGCAATTTCAAAACTAACACAGAGTGTGCTAAGCTCTTTTAACAAATTGATTTTGATTTGCTTTTGGTAGGCGATGTTAAGTTTCTTAAAATGGCAGCATTTTTCTGGGTCAAATTACTTGTACTGCGGTAGATATTGTTTTGAATATCACATTTTGCCATGAAAATAACCTTTTGCATATATTGACCAATTGTTTCTAATGTCGAAGAATAATAAAGATCAAAATATAACTGCTATTGCTGTTATATTCAATGAGGAAATATTTTTCCCAATGACGCGAAATTTTCAGAAGTTGATTTTGATCTTTTGTTTTGAGTGTCACTGAAAAAGTAACTTTGTATTTCTGAAAAATGCAATATTTGCCTGTTGACCAGGCAACAGGTTTGAAAAATGATGTGTTAGTCTTGAAAGCAGACTAGGACTCGACTGTTTGCTCATAAGTATTTTAGTATTTGATGGGCTCAGTGTTTAGCAGTGTTTGCTTCTTGTTTTTTGGTTTTAATCTCAAATAAAAATTTATAAAAACTAAACGTAGTTCCAAAGCCACTCCAGGAAAATGGGATCTCATCAATTAAATATTTGTGTTTTCTTCTGGTTTTCAGTGATTTCTTTGCAAATGAAGTAAGTGGAGATATTTTTGTTTCAAACTCTTAGCAACGTATTCAGTTAAAGGTTGTGGCAAAACATATTTAATCTACACTCTGGAACTAAAGACACCCACATAAACCATCACATTCATGTGTTAAAACTGTTGAGCGTGTCCAGCCACAAAACATGTAAGGCTATTTAGCCACAATAACCACATATTAATAAAAAATTATATCTTTTTAGTGTGCTGTAAAAAGGTCATCTTAACGCAAAATCTGTGAAAGAAACCTCTAAAATTCGTCAACGCAAAGTAGTGTAGCAGTTCGGCAATCATAGCGTATTCTTAACTTGTGCTGGAGATATTTCATACCTGCTGCTGAGTAAATACTCCGGGATTTTTGTAGTAAAACCTGTCTCCATCTCTTAAAAATTTGAACTGACGACTTAACAGACAAGTGAATGTGGGACCGCCTCGTGAGCCAGGAAGTAGATCTTCCATTAATCCACCTAGCCAAATGTCAATGTTTCTGTAATGAAAACAAGCGCCCATGAATAGAAAGAATTTAAATATTTTTATGCTTGTACCTACCTCAATTCTGACCGAAAGCCGTATGAATTAACTTTGTACAAGTAGTGCAGAGAAGCGTCATTATTTTTCACACAACGTTGGAAAAGATGTCGTAACAACCGATTTTTAAACTATCCAGATTTTTGAAAGTCTTAGAAGACGTTATACGCCAAAGGGCTACTTTGGTGCTTAAATTCCAAGCTCAGGTTCAATGGCAAGAACGGAGTGGAGCAGATTACACACAATAAGCTTTTGCGGTAAAAGACTTGACAATGTAGAATTTTTTTATAATTAAGAGGTTTTAACCAACTATTTTACCCAGGATGACCATATAAAGACCCCAGTTTGTCTCTGACTGTTTGATTGCTTATCTCGGCCGCAAGTGCGCTGAAGTTTTCCACTCTGGGCAAACCGCACTCCTCGCGCCAGTCGTTGTACAGTGGAAGAGCGTGGTCTCGTCCTCGTTGAAGATTGAGCGACGCGAGATCCAGGGCNACCTGGTGAGAGTCACGTAAAAANCTCGCTTGGATGATGCAAACATTCGCCATATAGAACNGCCTTTTTTCCACAATATGTTAAATACGGTCAACGCTCACAAGGGACCAAACAGCACCTTGTTTTGGAGCGCAAAGAGCTTTTCTCTGAGTTCTTCGTGCATCATCTGTGTTTGCGTCACAAGCTTCGCTGCTCTTCCAATTAAGCCTGCAAATCCAAACTCTTGTAATGAATCATTGTTATAATTTGCTAATTAAACTAAACCAGGGGTTTCCAACTTTCTCTGTCCAAGTAACCCTTACGTATGTCGAAAGATGAGCATATACCCCTAAAATCTCTCATGTAAAAAAAGATGAGCAATATAATTTTTTGATTTTTCGAACTATAAATGTAGGCACCGTTTTGATGCATCAAAGTTAATATTTACGGTTGTACAATAACTGTAACCCTACAGATATGCAAATGTACCCCTAGGGGTACATGTACCCCAGATTGGAAATCCCTTCACTGAACCATATCGCAAATCCCTTAGCGTTCATTGAAAAAGCTGAGTCGTGTCTAAAATAAATTTAACGTTTTTCTAATTTTTCGATTATGACGGTTTGAAAAAAGCACAGGTTGTTTCTCAAACACTCATGAAGATATCAACATAAGCCCATTCAACGTCGTTAGGGGCTAAATCAGATCTCGAACGTGATGTGCTCTACTCTTTGATAATGTGGAAAGACTGAAGAATACGCAACTANATTTTTACACAATCCTGNAACCACTGAAGCTTGACTGCATGGTGACCAACAGCCAATCAGTTTACCTCTCATGATTGGATCTATTCCTCCCTCCCGGATCATGCGCCATGGAGAGAAGAAAGCTTGATGTAGGAGAATAGTTGGATACGTTAGATGGTTGTTGAAGTTTTCGTCCAGTCGGCGGAACTCGGGCATAATTGTCACGTGACCAAATCTGAAAGCCGCTGTAGCGAAAACGTTCGACACGGTTGGGTTGATGCTGGAATTGTAATTACTGTATTCTCCCATCATGGTCACTCCTTGCTGTCCAATGATCTTGGGAACGTACTCCCTGCAAGTGATCGGTGAACAGATAGATGTATTGAAATAAAGGTTTTAGTTTGTTTTGCGTGGAAATTTTGCCTCGCTGGTGATTTGAAAATATTATCATTTTCCTGCTCGATTATGTTGAAGTTTTGCGGTACAAGATCGCCACTGCGAATTGCGTGTTGTTGAACGCGTGACATAAATTGTCGTTTGTTTCCTTTCTCATGATTAAGAAATTCGTATCATTATTAATTTTGATGAATTTTTTCCCTTGTTTCGATCTAAAATTCCTTAGATTTTTAATTTTTGTTGCGAAAAATGAGGTATTTTTCCCATTATACTTTTGAAAAACACACTGGAGTATCTTTGATCTCCAGCCACAATGCTCACATTGAAAACTGTGAATCAATTGAAGAGCATACAAATTTTCGTTCTTATGCGTAAGCCATGGCACCGACTAAAACTCCATTTTTCTGTTTGAGTGTCTCGTTCCCCGACTGTTTATTTTTGTGACCCACATTGCCACTCTGCACTAATCTACAACAGTCATAACGAAATGCCATCTCATCCTATATCCCAATATTTACAAAATGCGTGAGAACCACAAACAGTTTTCGTGCCAAAAGTTACTTGTTTCAGTGGCTAAAATTTGCATGCATTACTCTTTGCTATATCGTAACTCCAGTTATCGTAAAAACGCATAAAGCCTATAATATCAAACCTTATACTCAGATCAATAGACTTTCATCTATTTTTATTAACCACCTGTTCCCTCCAAGCAAGTAAATCCGCTTGGGGGAGGACTGCAGCCGAAATATGCTCTAATTCTTCGCAGATACCAACTTCAACATATAACATTACATTGCTCTACTCGGACTTTGTTGCAGCAACACACAGTGGCGCTAAATACCAACCCCAAGTTGGTAGCACCACAAATGCGTCTGTTAAACGCCATTGTGTGTGAATGTGAAGACATTAAATTGTCCAAAACGTTTCTTTATTTTGTAGCAAATGATGGCGGCTGAAAATCAAAATCTGCTTATTGCAAGGAACCTTTACCAAGCAATCGTCGGAATGTCTCTGCAATTATACAATATTTCCCCCGCACCCATGACTTGCATGGAGCCTTCGTTTATTTTTGACAATCGCACTCTTTCAGACAAAATCATTCCAAGAAGATTTGCTACATTTTAACCCTAAGCATGCAGCTAAATTTTTACTTCCAATTGACGACTTGGTGGTAGGCTCCGATAATTTTTCGCGCTTCTTGATAAAGGACTTCACCATTCCAGTGCGGGTTCATCCGCTTGAGGGCGCGAGCGATCCTGTTGTGTTCTCTTACCCAAAGTGTGTGAATTGCTGAGAGAGTGAGGTGCTCACTTGCTCTGTAGAAATACCTCGGGGTTACCTGTTGTTAGGTTTCCACATTATAAATAAAACCGTCTATTTCCTAAGATTTTACAAGCAAGCATTTTCAATATGTCAAGAAAACAAGGCATCTCTTTATTTTTTTATTTTAAACAAACTATTACCTTTCTGATAGATTAACAAACTTTCATACAGAAATCGCAAAGGCACGATGACATATGCAAATGTGGGCTATGTCGAACGTGTGTTTGGAACGCTAAGTTCGTCTTTTTTTCCTGAAAGCGCCCGTAGTTTAGCAAGCGCGAATACGAAAAATTTATGTAAGAAATGTTAACATTCGTTATTTGTTATGAAGCAGTACATACTGTAAAATTTCGCAGTCCATGGAAAGGTTATTTTTTGTTCTGTGACTCAACTGTTTTTGCTTTTGACTTCTAAAATTGGGAATGAACATTTCCTTAAATGCCAGGTTTGTTAAAGTTTTCGATGTCTCGGTTAACATTGATCATAGCAAAAGAAATGGTTTTCTACAAAATTCTTTTCGTTTCCAGGTTAGGTAGAAATCGCCCACGATGTGCCGCTTGTTTGTAACTAAGACACCGATCACGGCCAAAACAATATGGATTAAACATTGGTTTGTTTGGCAAACTGTTCGAATAATTCCTTCCTATACTCGAAGCATGTGTGTAATAATATTTTGAGCTGCAAGTGGCATTAAGAAGTCCAGCACAGAACGCTGGACATTTGGCTGTTCGGTGAAAGCCTAACCGAGGATACATGAACTCCCAATGGGTGCGTGAATGTGATTTATTTAAGGAGTCAATGATTGTGATTTAAAGGGTTAATAGGCTTTACTTTGACATTTCAAAAGGGCTGATAGGCTTTGCAGATATTTCGATACTGTCTGCTACGATAATTGAAACCTACTTTTGAGTATTTAATGCAACGTTTCTTCTTGAGGGGTCCGCAACTTTTATTGGGATGTACTAGGGTTCCGTGACCCACAAATCTTTACGAAACGCTGCTTTGGAGCTACTGAAGGAATTAATCATGTCTTGATCAAGAATTGTTTGCTTATTTAGTCCCGCTGAAAAAAAATTCCAATTTAAGTAAACATGATAAATGTTTTATTGCCCAGTAGGACATTTCAACCTTTCCAGTTGCGCCAGATAAGGTCACACGCACGTGTACCGTATTTTTTGGACCATAAGGCGCACGTAAAATCCTTTTAATGTCCTCAAAAATCGAAAGTGCGCCTTATATTGCATTGTGCCTAATGTATGACTCTGGTTGTGCTTTCTCATCTAGAACCAATTTTTTGTGGAAAACGGTGCTATTTATTTAATTGCCAGATACGATTTTATTGTAAACAGAAAATCGTGTTACATTAATAGCAGCGGGAGTGGGTAGCACATACCACAGATGGTATTACACCACGAGGCTACTAACTACATTGGCCCACACCGAATCAAACCCGAGCACTTTTATTTTATTCTGTTAGTGTCTAGCGGATTATGAGGCAAGTGTGACATGTTACATTCCCTCGTATGTGCGGTAATCCGAGCGAGTTTGATCTGTCCGAAAAAGTCCAATTAAATTCACTCGTATGTTATCTGAGTTTGTTTCGTTTAATGCGCCTTATGTATGAAAAAAGAAAAGCATTCAATTTTTTATGCTGACCTTACACTCCGGTGCGCCTCATGGTCCGCAACATACGTTAAGTTGTGCACGTTTTATATGCGTTTTCATCTGCTTTGTCATTTGCTCTTAGAATTTAACCATTAAACGTGAGGATTAGACCATTAACAATGCATCGTTTTAAACTATTTACGTGCTGTGTTGCGTGGTGCCAATTGTTATATCAAATTGAGAGTCCGATGACATTTCCTAGACTGAAACAGTTTGTGACAAAGCTGATGTCAAGCATCATTAATATTTTATCGCTGGTTTGCTTGACCATAACTGTAACCAAGTGATGTCTGCATAACGACGCAATAGACTTGAAAAGGCGACCTATCCTCTGCTAGTCAGCGGCGTGGCGTGGTTGCAGTCGATTGGTCTTCAAAGGTAATTCTCAGCAACAACGCACTCACCTTCCGTCGCCGGCAAGAAAGCAAGGGATGGGGACACCACTGGCGTCGAATGGGTCCTGAACGCACGGGTTGTTTGGGTTGAAAGGGAGGTACTCTCTGTTACCTAAAGAGAAGCAGAAACATTTGACGATCACAAAATGCAAAACACCTTCACGCTTGAACGTAATTTATCAGCCCACGATCGGTTACGTGTTGCATCGAAGTTTGCTTAGACTTTTCATATGCTTATCGTGTTAAGTAAAAGTTACTATGCGATAACCTGATTATGTTCTAGTATGACGGAGCTTTTCAAATCACAAATGCAACCAACAACGCATTGTCTTCGGGATCTTTTGTTTGTTTATAAGGAATCTTACTCATTGTTCTGCTCAAAACAATGAGCTACACACACAAGCTTCTGGAACGTGACGCTCAGGAAGCACACAGGTGCTCACGTGTTGAAGGAAGGGACAAAAGGGCATTCACGAAGTGGGGTTATCAGCATGCGCTATAGCGACATCAATAAAGGGAATGTTGAGCTTGAAAATATGTATGAAACTTCTTTAACTAAAACGCACTCGTCAAAGTTATTCGTTCTTGGCTGCTTCGACTGATGCTGATGGTTCACCTTGCTTGCGGTTTAAGCAAACACGTAAAAAGCCCGTTCAAATGCTTGTGATTGTCGTCTGTTTGACCAGTGGTTTTATCGCAAAATAAACGTCCCTCATGTTTAATCGAGTGAGTGCCAGTTGGCTTCCCATTCTTTTCTTTCGCTGCTGATGATTGTTGTTGTTGCTCAAGTTGTCTGTTTTCGATGCGAGTGCCCTCTTGTCTGTCTCTCAACATCAAGGCATTTGTAACTTGGTTTCTCGGGTAGAACAAATATTTTTGCTTTCTTTTCCACTATAAAAGATTTACTTTCGTTGGTTGGTTCAAACATGATTGCTTTCGAGTACATCGTGCGTTTGCAAAACCTACTGAAATATGCATTTGATAAAACCTGCTCGAAACCATCCAAAATAAACGAAATAAAATAATAATGTAAACGTTTCGGTAAACCCTGTAAGCTACATCAGTATGGTGAGACGTCAGAACTTTTGCCTGGATCTCCATGATTTAGTGTGATGATTCACGGTTTACCTGTATCACGAAACATTTCGTTTATTCGAAGCAAGCCGTCGTCTGTGCTCAGATTTCTTAGTTTGTTCGCCAGCGACTCGTCACTCCCGTACACCTGTTGATCAAGCACATGCATAGCTGCAATGTCGGGCTTTTGCATCAGAGTCCGGTCTTGAAAGTTTAATACAATGTGCGTTAAAATGGGAAGTAGTAGAATAAACGTTTAGTAGCTTTCTTGTTATAAGTCATAAGAACACAGCTGCATCTGCTGCTTTGAAAAGAGCTGGACAATTTACTTTTTGTGGCAAGGTCAATCCTGACATGGAATCAATTTTAATATGGAAGGTGGAAGTTCAATCTTTGGTCAAAGGTCAATCCTAAAGCGAAGGTCAATATTTTTATGGGAGGACCGTGGCTCCCTCGTCGCAAGCATTTCTCTATCTTTACGAAGCACCTTTTCCCGGAAAATAGGCCTTGCTGGTATTTACGCTGCTCTTCAATTGGGAACAATCTGCTTTCATCGCTTCGTTCGTTAAAACGAGGTATTTTGAAATGGGAAATTCAAATAGTTTTTTGCGAAACATTCACATTTTAAAAAATGCTTGCACGTTCTCCAAACGTGTGTACAGCCACAGATCATTAGACAGCGTGAAGTCGCCCATAAAGCCGTTTCAGAGACATGTTGCTTGCCAGAAAGAAGAAAATGAACTCTGCCCATCACAAGCCTTCTGCACATCACTCACAAACCATAGATCTCCAGCACAAGTTTGATAAGCAATCCACAACGTGAAGCCGAAAGACAACAAATGCCGCAGACGGTAACGAAGGTATTAGTCGACATGTTTTTATAAGACAACTTAGTGCATTTTATGAAAGCTCAATTTGCGTTACCGTGCTGCCATCAATGAACGCCGTGAGGGCGTTTATCTGCTCTCGAGGCTGGAATTTGTGAAAAAGCGACGACGTGTCTCCGGTTGCGCAGACAGCCGCTGATCTGAAGAAGGGAAGGCACTGAGCATCTTGGATGCGAGGATCGTCGGAAGGTACCTGGGAATTAATAAAGATGTTTCGATGCTTGCTCTCAAGTCAGGCCCGCAATTACAGTTGCTTTTTTTGGGCGCGGACCCGAGCTGTCCCCAGATCGTTTTCAATCGGGGAGCTTTACGCTTGTGCAGGGGGGCTTGGCCTTCTGAAATTTGATAAAAACTCCAGCGATTTATAGTATTTTATATTTCAATTTGGGGGATCGGAGCTTTGTTTGGGGGGTCTAAGCCCACGAAGCCTCCCCTTTGTAGCGACGGGACTGGATCGGACAGGGAGATGAGACATGTATTGACAGCGACTATACTGAACCGACTGTATATGACTTCCGCAGAAACATGAAATGCGGCATGCTTTACCAAGAAACAACAACGCTTTGAGGAGGTCCTACATTTGGGATATACGCCAACTGCCAGGGCACCGAGCGAAAGCGACATCTTATGATGAATAAAGGAGAGTTTGTTTGCAAGTCAAACGCGCACCTGGCCTTCATCCTTGGCCTCGCTAAACCAGACGAACTAAAAGCGGAAAGACAACATCCGCGACTTCCCTGGCTGGAAAAACATCCTGAGTCCTTTGTTACCTCCACAAATCCCGTATATCGCAAGAATCATCGTGGTATTTAACTGACGACAAACAGCGTCTGTCATAAAATCACATTGCTGGCTCGATGTACTCACAGACAAGACGAAAACATCATCTTTTCAGGCTCTTTTGACTCTCTGTGCACAAAAAGAGCAACGAAATGCTCCAACGACCCTTACTTAAACCAACAGGTGCTTGAAGCCAATGCAAGCAACCAGAGCATCTGGCGCTGCTCGTTTTGAGAACCAACTTGCTTTTTGAGAATTTAAACCAATCGCGCTTCGAGAAGGCGCTGATGACTTCAAACAAAACAGGGATTTGTTTTCCAAAAACTCAGCAGAATGCAAAACCTCACAACAAGACAAAATTCCCAGTATATCGCCTGTCATCAACAAGAACAACGCAGAACACTAGAATTCCCCAATCAGGAAACCGAATTTTCCTACAATTAGCTTATTGCAGTGCTTGACATATATAGCGTTGGAAACCAATTTTAGCGAGAAAAAGTGATTGTTTGTGATGCCTGATGGCCTGTTGATTTTGGGATATTTGGAAAAAATACAAGCTCTAACAGTTTTTGTTTCACCGCGTGAGAACTTTAAAATTGATGCACCTTTGCCGAAACAAACGCCGTGATGTCCCTGGTTGTCTTCACGTACCTTTCACCATCAAGCCACGAAAAGCATAAAAACATGTGGTTTTGGATCGTTCTTTTTTGCCCCAATAGCTAACAACTGAATACAGTATCTTTGAATACAAACCGCGTTCTCCTCCTGCGCGCTTAAAAATGTCGGCGGGAGCTTTGATCTGATGTTCAGTAAAATCGTGACCATAAAACTAGAGAAAGTGCGAAAAGTAAATACTCGCTGGGTGAATAAAGAATAAAGACCACCAAGCTTTGTTTAAAGTCGTCACCATGAGATTTTCTAATTTCTACTCACAAACAGAAAAACTACACTTTACCATCTTGTTCTTTTTAGCAACAAAAAGCAAAAAGCAAAAAATATAAAATACTAAAAACCTGCATAGGATAACACGGAGACTGGTTCATGCATGTTGTTTTGCAGTCGGTTAGACCTTGAAATGTTGAGGTACTTAAGCTCTGTGGAGTGAAACTGATGTCGTGATCAATGTATTGTCCCCAGACGACAAGCAAATGAGAATAATCAGGATCATCTGGAAAATAATGTTTGCAAACGGTTGAGAGCAATTGCTGCATTTCAAGCAAGTGAATCAAACTTCTCAATGGATCCTTGTTTTTTGAGTTTTGTGAGAAAATTTATTGAATAACAACTTTCAGAAGTCGGGAAAAAAATTTTTAGTTTAAATTTGATGTTCCATTCACAAGCATTTTTCAATTTCAACCAAAGCGTCTGATCAACCTGCCAAGCTGAATTATGATAATTATTTGTATCTAGCAGTTGTTCAATGGAGTCAGTTCAGAAATTACGTTTCATGCAAGTTTTCTGTCCCTTTCTTTTCACGTAATAACATTTTGTTTATTTGCGTCTTTTTTACTCGTACGATAGCAAGTTAGTTTGACATGACAAGCAGCATAATCAATCGTAAAGTAACAACTGCTTGTGTGATAGTTCAATGCGAAATATCAAATATATAAGTCATTTTAGGCTTAGCTTTTGTTAGATTAAATGCGTCTCGTGGTGGAGTCTTTGCGTGGGTAAAACTAATCTTGCTTAGATTCACACGCACTCAGGTCTTGCTGTGTCTTAAGGTTTGTAAAAGAGAGGCGGAACAGGCACATGAGATAAAAGTGTTGACTGCTTCCAAGAACGACCGTAAGAAAAAGAATTCATACAATTCCAGCGCGACAAAACGCATAGTGCAAGGATTACCGTAAAACTGAAATTTACCGAGTGTTTCGTGAAGAAGCGCAGTTGCGTAATTTCTCTGTGCGTTGATATCACTGTAAATGCTGTAAGATGTTTGTTGGCTCAGCTCATAACGTCTTGAACTAAATAGTTACATTTTGAACGTTAATCGCTAAATACAAGACTTCTTCCTACGTCTCGTTCTTCTTTTCTGCCCAATTCAGTCTGGTGCAAACATGATTCTTGTCGTTGGCAACGTTTTTGGTAACTTTCTACTAGCTAATTCTTTGCCATTGAACATTCCCTTGATCTCTTTTTCACAAACTTTACAGTAGATACAAACGTTCAGAGCCTTTGCGCACATCAGCGTTTCGCTACCGAACGGCAGGGTGAACTTTGACATGAAATTCAGCAATTCCAAACACATTTGTACTTTGTTTACCTGTGACGTGGGCGTTTGTTGTGTGCATGATGTCATTTGAAACTTTGCGCACAATCGGCAGTTTGTAGCCGTTGTACCTTCTTTCTGGTTCCCAGCCCTGGGGGGTGCTGAAGTCGTTTTCGTACTGTGCCGGAAGCCACCGTGCAAAGGGCATGTTCGAAGCACCCCAATGAGGATGTTCGCGATTCGTGCACTCGCCCGTGTAGGTTCTGAAACGTGGCAAGCAACTCGACATTGAACACACGTCGTCGTGCTGACCGAACAGACACCGTCATTCACCAGCAGCGCCAATGACGTGACTTTTGATATTCGAGAATCTGGCATATGGCGGTAACACTAAACAATACTTAGTGCGCCATGAGCATCTTTGGATGCACAAAAATTATATCAATATAGTGAAAATATTTTCAAAAATATGAAATTTTGTAGGTGAACTTTCGCAGGATAAGATTTGTTAGAGATTTCTGATAAATATCTCTACGAAAAGACAATAACCAAAAATTTTAATGAAAGGACTCTGAAAATATGCTATTGTTTCGTCTTTTTAGAACGATAACATTGTTTCTAAACGTGGATTGAAAACTCGTCACTATTTGCCCACAATCAATAACGCATAATCTCTTCACAGCCACCAATGAACCAGCTGGTCAAGCTTAAGTTGAGCTGCCTTGCCCGAATTTCATTCGCTTCCAAAATATAGATTATTCATTCATTTCACCTGGTAGCCTGCGGTTAATCGACGAATTGCACAAAAATACAGCAGTGGAATGATACGTTTGCAAGCAACAGCTACATACCTGTACATGTTATCCAGGCACATGTTTGGGCAAGATGGCGGACCCCGATTTGCAATGCAGCCAGAAAATTTTGCTAGGGCGCTTAAAGTCTCTGCGGACAGAACGTCAGTGGCGTTTACTCGCCGCTTCATCCTGTTAAAATTGGTCATTGAAAGACGAGATTCATGCACGTGTGCTCTTAGATTGTAGAAAATGAAACTTTAACGTACTGAATGTCCTAGATCCTAGAATGCGAAAAATTATCCTGTTTGCTGTTAAAATCGGTTAAACTACGTTTTGTAACAAACTCATCCTTTTACTCTCTTCCAGACTTATTTTCTGCCCCCATCTTAGGTTTCTCATCGTTTGGAGACCTATTGAAAATCAAATAAAAAGCCCTGTTAAAACTTGCTTCATAATTCAAGCATTTCTTGGAAGGACTTGTCTAGGGACGCTGCGTAAAATGTCAAGTCTGATCTCCAAAATTATTGTTGTAGTTATAAATATGTTGATACTAGTTCAAGCAACGGTGGAAGAACCGTTGAACAATTGAGGAATTTCCATACTTTTGCAGGTCGTTTCATTATCTGTTGGATCAGAAAATGATGATCTTAGAGTGAAAGGACCTAGAAAAGATAAGCTACAAACAAAAGGTTGAGGTTTCCTGCAAGCTTTTGAGGAAGCATCCGGCTGGGCACTGCTTTCACGACTTTGCGATGATTTAAACATGCACACATCTGTATTCAAGCAATTAGTCCCCACAGAAGCTACGCAGTCAAATTTACTGTACCAGCAAATTTTTTAATACGAATTAAATTTTAAGCAACTCTGCGCATTCCCTATTCTGATATCTGCAAGCAGTGCTTAGGATAAAATTCTGAAGGGCTGAAGTAGGACGGAGGAAGCAAACAAACTCAAAGACTAAAATAAATAAATCGAAGCACAAACTAAAGCATATAAAAAACTGGAAAATACGCCGTTCTTAAGTATTTCTTTTCATTGAAAGTGAAATGCTATCTTCCGCTAATTGCGGAGCAACAAAACCAAGATGACGGAATCACGTCGTGATGACTCAGCACAAAGAGTAGGTACATTGCGTAAGCAGAAAGACGTCGTACGTCGTAAGGTTGATAGACGTATTCCTAGGAAGGCTTTTAAATGCTAAGCGTCGCGAAGAGAGGAACAAAAATTGGTAAGAAACATACATGTGTGGTAAGAATGGAGTCCAAACAAGTGACCGAAGCCCAATGGAAAACACCAATGAACATCGCAAAGGTGTACAAGAATCATTTCACTGGAGGGTGGATCATGTTAAGAAATTAATTGTTTCGTTTAATTTGTTACGCCATTTACCTATACAGGTATTCCGAGAGTCACAACTGGGTTATACTGCTGCTGGCATATTACACAAGTCGCTACATAATGCCATAGTTTGCACACATGTCAGATTTTGCTTCAGTAGAAAGGTTTCATTTTTGCAAGTTTGTAAAACGTTTGGGACCAGGATGTGTTGTATTTTGCATGGCAAACCACAAACAGCATAGATACTGCATGGCCCTGACAAAATATCTTTTATCTGTTTTGTCTTGCATAAAGCAAGGTGCTGGTAGCTTGTTAATTTTTGGCCAATCGTGGTGGGCGAATCCTGTGCCAGAAAGTCTCCAATATGAGGGATTTGCTTTGTGCAGAGGGCTTGGGATTCCAAAATATGACAAAAACTCAAAAACCAAAGCCCCCCGTTGCGACGGGATTGCATGTGGGATCTTTAGTAAGTAATTATTGCCCTCGTATATAATCCTTGTTCTTTCTTTGATAGAGTTAGCAGGTAGGGGAATGATGTAGTCCAAACCTGTGGGTCATCGCTGTTGTCACATTTTAGTTAGCGTAGTCTTTCTTCCCATTATGATGCCACTGCTGTCATGTCATTTCTCATGTCCAAAGTACGGTTTGAGCGCACCGCTTTAACTTCAGGTTGGTTTAGGCTGGTGAGGTAATCTTATTTCCTTTGGTTGAGTCGCCTCAATATTATTCCCTCTTCAAATAAAATTGCCTTGTATATCGCATTTTTGTGGTGTGATTTACTGTTAATATACAAATCATTAGTGATACATCCAAAAGCAAAGTGATTGATTTTGCAATGATTAACGTCGAAGAATTCCACTTCGCCCCTCTGGTCAGCTGTGCTGACTTGACGAAATGTTAAGTTCCAAGCCACTGTAGGCAAATGCGAAAGTTAGTGTTTGTCGAACGCAATTATAGGATGTTGCTGATGCGGTTGTGAATGTACGGAAAAGTTCTCCCTCACTTAGCACACCGGCAATCGTCTCTGTAAGATATAATGCACAGCACGCTCGGACAGCTCTAGCGGTCCTTGAAGCGTTAAGCCAGTGGTTCCCAAACTTTTTCCAACCGTTACCCAAATCAAGGTGGCGATTACGCCTTATTACCCAGCAATAAAAACTTTTCGCATTTCATGTCGAAAATTTATTTTGCAGTGATCGCTCATAATACAGAACAAAAATGTAGTTTGGTTCTGCGTTACGCTTCGATGAATCGCGCATTACCCACGGGGGTAATTTACCCCCAGTTTGGGAACCACTGCGTTAAGCAAACGCTTTGCTCCCATCTTTGTGCCGAACACTCCCATTCATTGAATTCCGCCCCACTAAGTCTCCTTCATCCACAAAACTGTCACAGCAGTTGAACAGCGCGTACCTTTGCAAAAACACCGGTCCTGGCTGCAGCAACCGTGCGGGAAGAGTTTTACTGCTTGTTGATCGATGGGAAATGGTGAACAACAGTTCCTACTGTGTATGATTAGCACTAATGCAAAGTAATCAACGCGTAACATGTAATGCTTAAGGGGGAAGCTGCTCCCACGCATAAACAAGTTTCAACAAAAGTCTATTTTCTTTCAAAATATCCCATTATCTCGCTTTGTACTCAGGCATTGCCTACTGCAGTGGTGCTCAAACCGTGGCCCGCGAGGCAATTTTCATTGGAAAGAGAACTAAACACTTTAATCATTTAGGATAATTTTTTAGAGGATTTTTATTGAGATTATAAATTCTTGTGGCTTGCGAAAGGGTTTCTGAAAGACAAATGTGACCAACGAGCCAAAAAGTTTGAGCACCACTGGTCTACTGGGTGACGGGCCTACTAGGTGATAAGGAACCTAGTGACTACTTGCAATGATTTAGAAGATTGTCTTTGAGCTCGCGAGACGTAAACGAGAGGCAGAAATCTGCGTTAACGTATAACTGGATGAGCCACATACACATAACGAAACAGTTGGTCTAAACCAGTGGTCTTCAACGTGTGCGAAATCGCCCCCCAGGGGGCGATTTCATGCGTCTTGGTGCGATTTTGTGATTTACGAGATTTGGGCGGCGATTTCAGTTTCCAGACGGGCGATTTCTGCAGGTTAACATACTCAAATGTTCAATTGATTCGAATAAATCAATATTTGTTGCTTTGGAACAAAGCATTTGATGCACGTTCGACTCCATGGTTCGTAACAAAGGTTATAAAACACATATCGGACTGGTCACGCATCAGTCGAACTACTGTAACATGGTTCGGTGAAACGCTTCACTGCACCAAATATCCAAGACCACTGAGATTGTGACTGGTTTGGTTGGGAGTCAAGCATTGCGGTCCTCACGAAGATTATACGGCAACCGATCTTTGACCTAAAAACGTGAAATTTTTACTTTGAAATTAAAAAATTTTAACTTTATTTTGGCTTATCAACATCCTGCGTTTGAAACTGCGAAATAATTCAGCCTTTGGTGTTGACGTTAATTCAGAAGCAAATTCATTCCGTATGCTTCAAACTTTTAAAGAATTTTGTTATTTAACGTTAGCCGTGATATATTTGGTAAGTTCAGTACATTCAAAGCTACAGTAGAGTCAAACCTGGGAACATCATAAAGGTAAAGCACTATATACATAACGGACAGAGCATTTACCAAACTAAGTACTGTACTGTAAGACCACGTTTCTTGCCTTCCCACGCCTAGCCTTCTTAATATGCAATCTTCTAGTAATGGGCAAAACAGTACACGTCGGAAGTGGCAACAAAGCAATTATTATGTCAGATTTGCAACTAAACTTGCAAAACCATATCAATATCAGTTGTTGTAGCTTCAATAACTATAGTATGCATTAATTAGTTTTATTATACCGATAGTGCCGAAAGCAACCAATACTGATACAGCTATCGGAAAATACCCAATTGGTCAAACTCCATTTTTTCAAAAGGAAGACTTCAGGGTCTTTGAAGTTAGTAAAATTGGCCCAACAATCATAACACTGCCACCACATCGCATCGACTTTCGCGGCGATAGCGAATTGCAAGTTGCCGTCAAGTTTGGTGCAGTTAATTTTCGTCGTGAACTGTCACAAATCTCCCCAACCGTGTGTGTTATTAATTGCCAAAATTGCCTTGAAACAAGTCTTCTAGGCCTTCGGTAAAGCATTTCCAAATCATTGTTTCGCAGGCAAAAAATACGACAGTCCATAATCATGTATTTCATAAGCTTTAGTTAGTACCTTGAATAAAACAACGTAGTCCTACTGAAATGTGTTCTGTTGTAAAAAACTGGAAATATGACTGTTGCAAAACAATTTACGCAGAAATTAACGGCTAGTAAAACTAGGCATGGCTAGCCGTAAATTGTAACACGTGTTCATCGTGTTTTTCAGTCACTTCAAGTGTTTTGGCGTCTGTGGATATAGCTGTACTGTGTTCATCTGACTTATGACCAGGGGTGTAGTGGGGCGGAAACGCGTGGGAACGGCGTTCCTACACCTTTTTCATGTTTTGCTTCAAGATTAGTTCGAAGCTGTTTCAAAATGGCTAGTTTTTTGGGTGCGTTCCCACACCTTTTTTATTTGCGCTACATCCCTGCTTACGGCAAAGTGTAACAGAACAGTAGGCTAGACCGGCAAGTAAGCCAAAGCACTCAATTTTGGCTAAACTAAAGACTCCAAAAAATCCTTTTCGTCATCTGTTGTTTGAGGCTTGCTATGAAGTCATTCTGTTGTGGAGATCACGCCGAAAATTGTACTGCGTAGAAAGTTATGGGTGAAATAGCTTTTTGCCAGCTGACTAGCATAAGCGAATACGATTCCACCATCCAGGAACGTTTCAACTTTCAGGAAAAGTGAAGGTACTATCAGTGGGGTTTCCCATGACGTATTTCCCTGAGCAAGGTTTCTGCCAAGGACTGCACACGCGTAATAAACACCGCAACCGCCTTGGCATGAACAAGATCGGGGAAACTCCATTTAAACTGACCAACTTGCAACCTGCTTTGAAAAAGCTTGCAGATAAACACCATCGCAAGGTTCGCATTAGTTGGAATGAGCTCTTTTTGGAAATTAAGGAAATTAATAACATTTATTCTACAAATGCATTTGCATTCGTTTTGTTTTGTGCTACTAGATTGCCCGTTTATATTTCATTAGCTATGAATTATTTTCAAAACAAAATACTATTTTCAGAAAAATTATAGGAAGGGGGCGATTTTCAAGCAAAGTGCTTGTAGGGGG
>JGI24158J21664_10000493_pt1 | contig 36473 bp, 28 predicted proteins | sample Ectturendosymbi3_FD_21664 | JGI IMG/M metagenome (IMG submission 21664) | reverse complement strand
TTTTCTTATTATAATGCGACGTCGAAGCGCTGGAAGTGAATTGCGAGTGTGACGAGCTGACCTTTCGCAAGCTTGGCAGATTCAGGGCAGTGTTTCTCAACTTTTATTATCACCTGGCCCAGATACTGTTCGGCAAACACTTGCGTGACCCGCTACCTTGTCAGCATGGGCTGCGCTTTTATACGCACAAACAAGCATACATTATCCTCAAGTTTGTGGGCCGCTTGAAAACTGCGCTATGTTCCATTGGTTGCGTAACACTGGTTTGCTAGACATTTCGAAAAGCACACAAAAGGACTATGACTAGGATCGGATGGCAGGGGCGCACGAATTCTTTCAAAACATTCAGGATTTCTTGAAACTTTTCCCCTGTTTTGCCAGCGAGCCACGTCAGTCAAATAAAAGTAAAAGTCTCTTTGGAAAATGCATTTTGTGACCAACCGTGCTTTGAAACTTCTAACTTCACGAACATGCAGCTTTACTTCGTGTGACAAAGAAGTTTGCTCCATTGCGAACCCCCATTTTAGAGTAATTTCTATTCGCGATTCAAACGACGCAAAATCACACAATCGATCTGTTTGCCGCCAACCGCTCGGGGGTGAACTGGGTTCATCATGGTATCTTCAATTTGCAACGAATCAACGATATTGAAGTCGACGCAAAGCAACATAACCAGCGCCTTGCTAAAGCATCAGCTTTTTCGCAATTTATTTCCCCATCTCACCTGCGGCTTGTAACTCGCGCTGTATTCGTATCTTGCTCTGTTCAGCCGGAGTCTGCAAACACAAGCCTTGGTTGCTGACGAAAAATGGCCGTGTAGCAACGCGCCGTTCGTGATCGAAGTTATTTTAAATCGCTCCAAACTTTCAGCCCATATATAAGTGGAGTGCACGCATCAAGCAGAATAAAAAACTACTTTTCAGACAAACAAATCATTGTCTTACCATTTTGGAAAAACCGGGAACAATGTCAAGAACATCCCTGAAATGCAAAGAAAACGATCAAAGGAGCTGTTAAGCAACAAGATCTGCTGTACAGCAGTGCAAACATCAGCTGTCTATAATGAAACCAGGTTTTTTTAAGGTATTTAGGGACCCGTTTTGAGTCCCTAGAATTGAAAATCGGGTCCCTAGATTCAGAAAAAATTATCATCGGGGTCCTAAAATCAGAGAAAATCGGATCCCTACGGGGTACCTAACATTTTCCTTCAAAAAAAAACTGATGAAACAGTCAGAAAGGTCAGCATGAAAACCTTCCGTATCTGCTTTGCCGGACATCAGCTGTTGCTTAGGAGGAAAGAACAAAACGCCGAGTTACTGACGCAGCAGCAAGGAGGCAGCACAGGAAATATTTCAGGATAAAACTACGGAACTACAACAATGAGTTACATCTAGAGAGGCTGACATTGAAAAATCGCATCGTTCGCGCAAAAGCGAAGGACGCAGTTTTTTTTTTTTAATTTGGAACGCAAAAAATCGCACAGAGCGCTGAAGTTCACAAATCAGTCAACATACTTGAGTGTTCCAGTGCTTACTCCCAGGACAGCATCGACATGTTTCTTACGACGGGGAGGGCTCGGAGATCGCGCCCTGAACTTCTTTTCGCTGTAAATTTAAAAAAAAAACAACAAAATCTAGAAAATACAAAAATAACTAGGTTCTGCACAAGGCATTTATCTCATGAAAAAGTTCTAGAGCAGCATTTCCCAGTGGGTCATGGACCCCTAGTACATCCTAACAAACGCTACTGAACCCTCAAGAAGAAACGCTGCAATAAATATTTTGAAAATAGGTCTTAATCGTCACAGTAGTAGTAATCGAAATGTCTGCAAAGCGTATTAACTCTTTCGAAACGTCAGAATAAAATCTATTCACCCTTTAAATCACATTCATGAACCCCTTAGGGGTTCACGTACCCTGAACCCCTTAGGGGTTCACGTACCCTGGACCCCTTAGGGGTTCACGTACCCTGGACCCCTTAGGGGTTCACGTACCCTGGACCCCTTAGGGGTTCACGTACCCCAGGTTAAGCACCCGTGTTCTGAGGAACCGGTCAGAAAAACGGGAGATGGCTTGAGGTTGGCAACATTGTCTGTTTTGGAACAATCCAACAATGCAAACGGGCGCAACACAATGTAAGAATAACTGAGAATATGAATAAAAACTATTCTTTGTAGAAAAAGGCCGCGCAAATACCTTCTTTCTCTGGACCGGTCCCGACTCCGAGATCGCTTCGACGCACGCCTGCAACGGAACAAGGCCTTCCTGGTGATTCGAAACAAGCGCTGCACATTGTTGTTCCAGGAAGGCTTTATGATACGAATAATGCGGCACAGTAACAGCTACGTAGAACGGGAGAGTGACTGGGCGTTACTTCCTCCAGCTAAACCTGTGTGGGCGTCAAGCTGCAGCGCTAACCAACTGCAGTAGTCGCTTCTAGTGACAATAGAAGTTAAGGAAGTCTACTCTTGTGCGAACGCACTGTGGCAATAAGCTGCTATTGTAATAAACTCGTGGCGAACTCGCTGTCATCGTATATAGAGCTTCTCAAACTATGGGCCGCGACCCCAATGGGGTCGCGAAACAAATTGGCTTGACAAATTAGAAAAAACATTTTGCTAGACTTTATAAAAAAAAATTGAAAGTAGGCTTGCAGTGAAATTATTTCTAGTGCAATTTTAGAAGCTGTCAGCTAGTTACTAGGATGTCTACCTCAGCTATCGAATGATAATAATCAACCAAGCACAACAAGCTATGCGTTGTTACGTCATCACCGTTGTAACGTACTGACCGATATTGACCTTCTTGCATTCATTCCGACAAGGGGGCAACTGGAATTTTCAAAACAGAGTTTGTGTGAATTTTGGATAGAAACAAGAAATGGATTCACAGTCATTCCTGCACCAGCCATAAGAAATCCTTGCCACCCTTTTTCACAACATATTTATGTGCAGCGGCATTCTCAAAATCGACAATCTCAAGTGCAAAAAACGATCCTTTTCGAAAAATGTTGAGAATGTTCTTCGTCCTGCGTTTTCTAGGAATAGATGATCTGTCAACAAATCATGGACTGCATCCATTTCCGTAGCTGTGCTTGATAACATTTGTAAAAGTAAATTGTTTTTTGGTAATTTTTTATTCGCTTTACTGTTTCCATTACGGGGCTCTTTCTTTACTCTATAGTTTCTTTCGTGGATTGTGTGCATTTTTATGATTTCACCATTAGACAAAAATGCCGCTTGAGATGGGACGTTTACATCTACCATAGTTTACATCTACCATAAACGTCTAGACCAGCTGTGTCCAACCCAAAAGGCTTTCTGAGCCAAAAACCATGTCACTATCTTCACCAGGGCCGCACATCGAATGACATATCAATGAGGGTCGCGCACTGAATTGCTTACGTTGATCTTTACCAACTAAATTTAGCTTAAGCTGATGTACTGAAAGCAGTCGAATCCTAACTGCAATGGCAAGTAGTAAGAGACGTGGCACTGAAGATCACCTGCTTCAAAAATGTCAAATTAAAGATTATCAAAACAAGGACTGGCTGTCAGTATGTAGACTACTGTTGCTACAGCGAAACCTCAACTGGGCCGCACAAAACCTTGACTGGGTCACATGCGGCCCGAGGGTGGACTGGACCCGGCTGGTCTAGACTCTGAGCTATCCTTGAATGGGTCGCATAAAAAATTCGTTTTTGAAGAGGGTCGCAGAACAAACGAGTTTGCGACGCCGTGGCACAACCAATGCTGAGAGCTTCCACGCACGGTAAGTAAGATCTTTGCACTTTATTGAAACCTAGCGTCCGCTTTCAACTGTGATGTGAACCAAAACAGCGCCTGTCTCCTTCGGCGTTCACTCGTTCGTTGGACGTGTAACATTCAAGGGGGGGTTCAACACCACAGCTCCATTAACTAGAAATGATTTGCTGCGGCGTTTGGTGAAGGTGCATGTTTTCGAAATTCAAGCAAAAAATCTATGAGCCTGTTTTTCTTCGCCGAGACATTTCGGTCGTTTTTCCGAAATGGCTGACAATTTTTTGTCATTTTAGGACGTTTTTGTATGACTGAAAAAGGCATTGTGGCCGAATTGACTTGTTTTTTTCGGTCGTTTCAAAAAAATTTGGTAAATGACCGAAAAATCACCGAAGAAGAAACAACTAAGAGCAAGGTCCGAATTGCTGCGGCGTTTGATAAAGGTGCAAGCTTTCCAACTTTAAGAAAAAATCAGTTCGAAACAGCAGCCAGAAGCGGGTGCCACGTGCGGGTCTCAGCCGCACCACGGAGGGTTCAGATTGGTTTTTACTATACTCGATGGTTTGGCCAAATCTCGTTTGTAAGAACGTTCGTGGAAGGCCAACCTTCTTCGCAGAATCATCCACCTTCAGCCCCGAATGACATTCACTGGTATGTCCTGTTTCGAAAATTGACATGTCAGCTACAACTTCGCACCGGGTCTTAGCAACCGGGTGACAAAGCCATAGCAACAGGGTGACAAAGCCATAGCAGCAGGGTGACGAAGTCATAGCAACAGGGTGACAAAGCCATAGCAACCGGGTGACGAAGCCATAAGAACAGGGTGACAGAGCCATAGCAACAGGGTGACGATACCATAGCAGCAGGGTGACAAAGCCATAGCAACAGGGTGACAAAGCCATAGCAACAGGGTGACAAAGCCATAGCAACAGGGTGACAAAGCCATAGCAACAGGGTGACAGAGCCAATGCGACTGGGTGGCAAAGCCATAGCAACAGGGTGACGAAGCCATAGCAACAGGGTGACGAAGCTATAGCAGCAGGGTGACAAAGCCATAGCAACAGGGTGACGAAGCCATAGCAACAGGGTGACGAAGCCATAGCAACAGGGTGACGAAGCCATAGCAACAGGGTGACAAAGCCATAGCAGCAGGGTGACAAAGCCATAACAGCAGGGTGACAAAGCCATAACAGCAGGATGACAAAGCCATAACAGCAGGGTGACAAAGCAATAGCAACAGGGTGACAAAGCCATAGCAACAGGGTGACGAACCCATAACAAAAGGTTAACGAAGTCATGTTGTCGCACGCACGGTTCGCGATTAAACGGAACTGTCCAGGCTCGCTACTCGCGGGCCGACTGGAAATGACTGACCTGCCGGGAGAACGCGACCGGGAACGCCTCGAGCGGTCACGTGATCTTGATCGCTTGCGTCGTCGCGATGAGCTCCCACTTTCACGACTGGAACTGGGGCTGCCTATTCTGCAGATGGGAGAGAAGGGCAGGATTTAATTTTTTTAAAGTGAAAATCTTTTTGATCGAAAATTTTGCGTCAGGATCATCTCGATCCAAGGGATTTTCTTTCCTGCACTGGTAGATATGAAAAGATCTCCCAAATTTTATGACGAATTACGTGGTCGTCAAATGCATGAGACCAAACCACGCATGGTCTGTTAAAAATCAAACAGGATTAAATTTATTTTTTTTAATATCTACAATGCGAATGAAGCTCACGATGCTGCATAAGTTCATTTGGCCATGAATTTAGAAATACTGTCTGGATCTGTGATTTCGACACAAAACCGCCAAGATGTTAATTGCACTTTACCAGGGGCTCGCTTAGATGAAGTTTTACTGGGGCGAGCCTTACTTTGACCGGTGCAGAAGAAAGCGAAGTGGTTACGCACCTGCTCGACTTGCTGTGTTTGCTGGAACGGCGGTGATCTGAGCTCGGAGATGACGACTGTCGCTTCCTTCGGCTTTTCTTCTTACGTCGCGACGATGACGATTCGCGACTGTGCAACGATGCGTGTTAAAGAAACATATGGATTGGACCTGACTGTCACCGGTGAACAACCATTCGCAATATTAAACACAGGTTGTGCTATAAAGGAAACGAATCGGTCGGAATTGTCTTTGGCCTTAATGTCTCAGATACAGGGACGTCGCCTCGTTACCGTGAAAGGGTGGGCCAGAAATTAAATGCGGAGGGGTATTTTTGGCCAAGGCTTATAAAAAGCCACCGTCCTTTACCAGCAGGGGCGACAGTTATTGAAAATTTAAATAGCAACAATTATGGGGTCGGAAGGATTTTCTCCAGGGATGGTCAGCGGTGGTGAAATTTCATTTCAGCAATTCGGAACTGAGAAAAAAACAGTTTTTTTTGCTAGAAAGTCCATAGAAAAAAAAACACGATTTCAAAATACAGGGGGTGGTCAAGACCCCCCCTGCTACCGCCTTGCGACGCCCGCGGCAGCAATCCTGCCAGACTCCCAAAGAAAATCGCGAAGAAACAAAACCGGGGCAATTACGGTTTGATATAAATCTTACTTACACATAACACCAACTTACCTGGGTAACGATTGCGACAGGAAAAAGCAAAGCACCAGCAAACGCTGAATATTGCACAGAAAATACATCTCGTCAACTGAGCTTGCTTTTTTTGGCATTCACGCAGGATTGAACAGAACGCAGTGGTTTACAGATCAGCCAATTTCGTGAGATAAACCAAAGAAAAATATTTAAAACGTCTTTGTCACTAGCACATCTTACCTGTACTCCGAATCTGAGCTTGAGTGATGACCCATTGCACATCGCTGGAATGGAATAACGGGGTGGACACCTTCAGTAGTTTTTACTTTTGATTAAAAACACTGGTAGACCTGTACGAAAAGCGAGATTCATCAATTTACAAAGAAAACAACAACAACAAGCCAAAAAACTTCTCACCCTACGCGCGCCAATTTACACTGCACCGATGGTGAACTGCTAATAGCCTCGACGCTTACTTCCTCCGTTTCAAGCCCAAAGCTCCAAATGCCAGATAACGCTCAGCGAGGACTGCCTGCCATTCACTACTTGCACAGAGGAGGCCATTTTGTGCGGTGCTGTGTTTGAGTTCAAAAGTTAAGGTGCAACCATCAGAAGCAGGCTTCGGAAAAAAGAGAACGAGGCTCGCTTGTCATCGATACTGCCTACGCAGGGCCGGCTGAACGCTTGCCGGCAAGCGAGAGAGAAATTGGTAATTTCTTGCGGAAGTGAACGTGTAGTTCAGTTTGAATGACTGCAATGACCTGTCCTTACCACTCTTTCGTCACAAATGCTAGGCTGACTATAACGTTAACTATATTTTACAGAACACATTTTTGCAGAGCGGAGTATAAGCTTGGTAGTCAAGTTGGCAGATTAGTGATTCGTAAAAGTTGATCGATTTCCCGTTTAACACAGCCTGGACTTTACACGCACAACTGCACAAGGCAACCAGTGGCACGTAAAAAATTTATCACGTGCCAACTCGCATGTTACCAGGCTGGACGATCTAGTTAATTGCAAACTTACTTGGCTCGACTAGCACAAATCGCGTTAATGGGACGAATCATACATTAATATAAAAAAGGAAAAAGTGTATTCGGTGCAAAACTACATTTAACAATTTTATTGGTTCACTGTCACATCGGGTTACCCTGTAAAGGCTCACAGTTAACGAACTGCAGCGGTTTAAACAACGATTTTGTACCTGATCCTGTTCGACGTAAGGATGATTTTTACTCTAAGCCTGATAAAAGCCAGGCGTCAACGAACATCACAAATATGGAGAACATGGTAAAAGCACAGGACTGCATAGAACTGTTTTGGGACAGGAGCAGGTAAATCTTACTAAACCACTACGTTATGCACGTGTATTCCAATGACGACAACTTAATTCGATTTGGATGAATCACGGGGCTGACCGCATTTGACTGTTTTACTATGAAGCCGATGAAAAGCACTATCGTGAATTGATCGAAATTATGAGTAAATCGGAAGACCGTAACAAAACCACCTGGGAGGTGCTTGGTTACAGTGTTTGTTGATGAGAAATAATGAAATGGATGAAGCATGTGTTTATTCAAAAACTTCACGGTGTTTGCATCACGTTCGAGATTTTAATTCCTTAATGGAATTTATCATCATGGTGCACGGCCCGCTCCAGTTTGGTAGAATCGCTTCCGCCCACACTAAATTGCCTTTGCATCGGGTTTTAGAAATATTTGATGAATGCAATTGCTAATAAGTTGTTTTTCAAGGCGGATAAATAGGAGGAACAATTGTCTAAGAATTAAGACTATCTTTATCATTCGTAATTATCTGAATCAGCATTTTTAGACCGCTTGTAGTCAACCGGGAAGTCACTGCTTCATACTCGGCAATCTTAGTCCCTTGCTACGATGCTCGAAGACTGAAAAGCACCCCGAGAATAATCACGCAAAGGGAGCGATCTGCACATGAGGTCAAAAGATATCTTTCTCTTGCAGACGAGGAGCAAGACAGGAAATCAAGACCGAAGCAGCTTTTTTGCGCCACTGTTAAAAGCGAAGCGGCAAAAAGCACTGCCGGGTGTCACGACCGACGAAATGAATATATAACAAAGAAAAATAATAAAAAAGCGAAATGAAAACGACGACGTCGTTTCTCCGATCGACAAACGTACCGCTGACGTAATCGCCGCGAGCGAAGGCGAAAGTGGCGGAAAGTCAAAATGGATCCAAATCAGCAATCAGACCCAATGAATCGTGAGGGAAATTCATCTTGAAGCGTCGAGCGTCATTCAATTAATCGACCCCGATTGGACTGGAGCGATTTAAATGGGATCGGGCCAGTCGAAGAAACCGAATTAATAAAGACGTCTCTGATCGCTTGCAACTAATTCGTTTATCCGTCCAGGTGAACGCGCGATGCCCGCAACAAGCGAGCCTGGCGCCACCATGCGGATGACACGCTGAGCAAAAGTTCAAGGCGCGCAACAAAACAACGGCTTGTCAGAATGAAGTAAAAGATGCAACGCACAATGTTCAGCACGCACGTCTGGATGTATTCCTGACACACAGATTTGTTTTAACGGCACCAGCCAACATAATGGCCGTTCTGATGCGTTTATACCAGGGGTCGGGACCTATGGTTCGCGAGCCAGATGTGGCTCTTTTGATGACGGCATCTGGCTTGAACACGAATTTTGCGAATGAATTTTTTTCTGTAATTTTCTATCTTCCAGACTATAAAGCCATCAGCAACACCATGTAGCACCAGAAGTCGCATTAACAGTAAGAAGCCTGTTATTAAAGAGAAAATCCAGGCGTTTGCCATTGTTTAAAATTGTTGGTTTAACTTAAAAATGCACACGTTAGTTAGTTAGTTACATTAAGTGTTGAAAAATATTGTATGGCTCTCGCAGAAATACAATCAAAAATATATAGGTTTCATGGCTCCCTTAGCCCAACAGGTTCCCGANCCCTGGTTTATACGCATGCGTGAAGCAATTCGCGGTAGAAATCTGTGATAAAGCAACGTTGCAGTGAATGTGGTTTTACTGATNTGTTGTGAAGTGATCAGAATGCGCATGCTTTTGCCAGCGCATAGATCCTCCGTTGAGAAAATGCAGCCATAAACAAATCTNTAACTACACAGTCAGGCTTTCACATATACTGAATAAAAATGCCGCAGCCCTTTCCACCCGAAGAAAAACAAGTTAAACTTTTCAACAGAAGTGATCGCAACGAAAGAAAAGAACGTGACAAACATTTGCTTAGAATGACATGAACGGAAGTTAAACGCTTCAAATTCGCAGTGAAATGCGTCCACATGTTTACGCGTCCAAAAACCCAACGCTACCAGTGATGTGACACACAGATCGGAGTAATACGCATAGTAGAGCATATTACACGCCAGAGATAAATGCAAACGTTATTAATCAACAGGAGTGGTCCAGTCATCCACTGGACGTAATGAAACACAATCACACGATTCGCATGGAAAAAAATTGCAAGTTGTTTTTAAGGTTTTGTGTCATGTTGAAAAAAGTCAATTTTTTTACGGTAAAACTTACATATACACCAAAGCAAGAACACTATCTGCTTCTACTAGGACATGCATCTGCACTGCATTTCAAGCTTTATTGTTTCATTGTGAGACTTCAATGAAGTTCTACACTTTGTCACCTGATGTAATGCTCGTGCAAACAAAAACAAAAATACAATTTTTAACTTCGAATCAAGATATTAAATTGCATAAAGCTGTGAATTTTTTTCTCACACTTCAAAACATAAAAGAAAAACGTTCAAGAAGGGGTGTGAATTATAATCCCGAGTATTGCGAATGAAATTAGAAGTTGGTATAAACATAATAACATAATTGAAGCCAAAGCGTTTAGCTACACTCTACAACGGACGTTTCCACACGACACGTATAACACAAAATTGCAATTTTTGGTGCAAAACATTCAACGAGGAAAAAGTCTGTTTTGGTAAATAACGTTTAATTGCCCTCTTAAAATACTCCATGAGCTCCTTTTCGGAGTTGAAAATTCACCTTAATTTAATTACCTGGGCATAAAAGGCCACCGCAAAAGTGCTTCTGTTTCGTAGAACTCATTACTTTCGAGCCAAGTGTCGATTTGATTTCCTGTTTTTTCATCAAATCTAAGAGCCTGACGTCATGAGCACCGCTAAACAGAACTTGTGTGGCAAGCCTAACAAGCAGCAAATATTTTCAAACTGCTGTTAAACACTGAATTAATCAGCTTCGGCACAAAACCAAAAGCAACTCCCCGAAAGCGCGGGCTTTTATGTCAAAATATAAATTTTTCACCAAAAGAAGGTAAACTGCTAATTTGAAACGCTCAGCAACAAACAGAATCTGTGTCAGACTTTCAAAATGTTTGCAGTGTTGTTCTTCCTGTAACGAAAAAAAGTTGCCGTAGTAACGATATCCCAACTACGTGTACAATGGACTTGCGCAAAGGCATCCGGCAGGGAACAGCTCGTTACCTGCACATAGTATCTGTCTGCCGGGCTGTGGACACAACTGCTCATGTATATGAAAAGAAGAACGAGCGAATAACGCTGCTTGCTGCTAATGAGACTGAATAAAAACCAATAAAAGCATCCTCCGACTCAATCCACCTAATGGCGTCAGGTGCAGTTGCCTTCCATTATAACCGTGTCCGGTATCCATGCTCAAGCCAAACAACAGTAATCTCTCTCCAAACAAGGGTCGAACGAAAGCAAATGTGCTGCAAACAAAATCTCGGGGTTTGCTTGGGAATGTCAGTCCGTTTGAAAAATGCCGTTTATCACTTTTCAACTGTTCGCTGTAAAACAAGCCGCCGGTACATTGTTTTAAGGCTTAAAACAAGCGAAGAAGAGTGGCGGGAAGGTTAGCTGGGATGGGACCACCTGTCACGATCGCCAACAGGGAAAGAGCATGCGGTTTGTGAAGGAATGGACGAATTAGCGGCGAAGATCTGGATCGGGGTGACTTTAATTCGAAAAGACGGCGACAGGAAAAGCGAGCCGCTTCGATTTACTCGAAGCGGACGATAATTTTTCGAAGCAACAAAAAAAAACGCAAATTCAAGTCAAGACCTCGCGAGAAGACACGAAAAGGGCGCCGTCCGATCAATTACGCGCGCGGTCACATGCACGGACATCTTGATCGCGGTACGCAGTGCCGCGGTAACGGCGAATCTATCTGCGTGCGCGGCGACGACGTTCTCGGCAACGCTGCCACTGTGATCGGTCTTAAAGCGGACGCATGAAATCGGACATTACATAAGGGCGTTGAAAGCATCGAGGAAGGAACGGTGTAGCGCGGACAGGGCACCGACGTATTGTTCCACCGGTCGCGTTCAATTAAAAGCGAATTCTGAGCGTTCTTTAATCTACTTTGCTGGGCGTCAGGCGCACGGTTTGAAAGTACTCGCCAAAACAGTGCGAATCGATCGCTCACCTGCGCCGAAAAAGCATGACACGGGTTCAGGTGGAGGGGCGCGGGCGAGGAGTGCCATCAGACAGGGTGAGCTCGCTGGACCGGCAGGTGCGGTAACACCAACAGGCGTCGGTCGGGCATTTTTCAAATATGAAGAATCCAGATACGGACGATTCGAATGATGAGCGACAGGCAGATCCGACAGACGGGGTGACGGAAGGCATGCACCAGGTAGAGTGCCAAGTTTCAGCGAAGTGCAAAGTCAGGACAAATTTACGACAAGCTCGTAATAAGTTGTCGCGGTCTGCAGCGCCGCAAAAATGGCAACCCACAGACGTACCCATGTTCTCTGGAAACCTGTGTGATGATATGCATCGAACAGAGTACACGACGAAGCTGGATGTTCGTGAAAGCATGTCAGGTCTTCATCCAGGAGCAGGTTCCTCTACAGGGCAAAACTGCAGCGCACCGTTTGGAAAAGGAAAAGCCAAGTTCCTTAGTGCGATCGACGGTATTGTTCCCCAGCATCCCCTGCAACTGCTGGAAAGGCACTTTTTGAAGAATCTCCAAAGTTCGTTTCAGCATAGTGCTAGGGATAAGCAGAAAGGCCAAAACTCGACAAACGCATTTCACGGGAAAATCAACCCAGAGCGGTTTTCCGATTGCAAATCCACTGGAAGCAGAGATGCATCGGTTTTCGAGTTGGAGGCCAAGCACGAACGGCAGGATGTAAATTCTGGAGCAGTTCCCAACCAACAGCGGGAGCTAAGCAGCGGTAAGTATTATTTTCTCAGCTTAACCGATGACAAGTCGATGACCCATGAACGCGTATTGTTATTATGTTTGTTTTCAGCATACAATAAGTTAAAGCTATCCAAATTACGTACCAGTTTCAAAAACACAATCTAGCTCTCCGCCTTTGCTAGTCATTTCATAGTCTACGCTTTATAATGCCATGAACCTACAGTACTCTTATTTGTCATACATCAAATTCGTCCAAAACGATTGCATAACAGAAACTATGCCTGGCTGTTCCGAAACCGGAATCTGCGTAACTGAGGAGGAAGATAAATGGCGAAAACAAAGCGCAAATGAAGCGACAGACAACGTCGACCCTACACCCGGGGATCAGGTACGCGTTGGTTAGAAAACCAACTTTGCAAAAATAGTAAAGTATTTATTCGAAGGACAAAACGAGCGTGGAAAATGTACACCCGAAACATAATTGGAACGCCTTTGACAAACGTGACCTTGCCAAGTTGCAAACATGTTACCTCCGTTAAACCTGCACTGTAGTGGATGGAAATCACGATTCTGTGGGTCTTTCACTGCAAAACTTCACTCACGACGCCAACTCAATCCTCGTAAGGTCAACACAACTCCAGCTATACTCTTTCATGTAGTAACCCTTTGATGAACTTCAATCGCATTAACCCTGGACTTCAGCAGCCGTAACTGCAGTTCAACTAAGCTAACTTGCGAAGCCAGGTAGCTTTGCTTCCATAACAACCAGACTTGGCGCAGAAGTGCAAAGACCATTGCTGCTTACGATTATACACACAATCCAAGGAGAGGATCAGCGGTGTTACTTCAAGATTATGTAGGGTCTAGAAACCTATTTGACAAATTTAACTCTTGAAATTTTCAGAACACTTTCAAATAACTCAGTAAGTCTATCGTTTTGTCGAACTTCAAAAAATCTTTCGTCATCCAAATGTCATTTGTGTGTGCACGAAATCCATCAGTGGTAAGTGCAGCATGGCGGCATTTTGTTTTGATAAAGATTTATCGTATGATTCAGGTATGTTTTCGCATGATCTTCTTTATTGTTATTCGTAAAACAAAATCAGGGGCAAGGGATTTTGAGCGTCCTCACAGTAGCCAACAGTAGCGAATTCGTAGAGAAGTGTGTTTGGTAATCAGGCCGATTTATAATTTTCTAGAATAGATGCATAAGCCGTTGAGCACTGATGAAGTAACAAGAAGAAACCAAGACATGAACGTTGACAGAAAATAGACAGTTCTAAAAATTCCAACAATCCGTACATCAGAGAAAAATCGAGACACAACAGTGCAGTCCAACAACCGTTTGCGCACGAAAATTTATGCTGCTGGGCAGTACATGGGCAAGGACGTAACACCAATAACATGGAAAACGGATACATACACTTCGTGAATTGTTAAAGCATGGTCGCATTCCTACCCTTTCCGAATCCCCATCTGTTGTGCGTGGGCGCACGTACAATTGCGAAAAACCTCCGCCATCTCGTCAGATGAGAGTCACAACGTTTGTAGTATAATCTGGAAGTAAGCAGCCGTCCAATAATATCTGAGGCTTGAAATTCACAGTTTGTCAAACCAAAACGACACGTTGCTTGAATGTTAAGAGTTCCTATTTCTAACTAGCCACGAGCCCTTTCAAAATCCTTGCTTGCACTTGGATCAAGCTGCTTTCCTAAACTGTAAACGTAACATGCAACGGAGCCAACCTGCAATGATCGCAGACACGCGTTCTTCACGCTTCGGTGCGGTTGCTGTGGAAAATTGGATGTAACTTACATCTTCACTACTACCAATACGATTCCCACTTTCTTTTGGCAAAAATGATTTTAATTTTGAATTCATTTATCGAGTGCCACCTCACAAACGAGAAGTCGAAACGTTGCTGGCCAATGCTCCGCGCGGTCAACCGAGTGACGCGAACGTCGTCGAGAAAGTAAAAAAACGTGCAAGTGCATATTTTACGGCTTACGCGGTTTGGGACTGTCAAGCTCCCAGTTACCTTCCCAGGAATTTTGATTCAGAAAAACCCCGATGTGGATCGTTCGAAAAGTAAAACACCTGAGCGTTGCGTCAATTTGCTGAAGCAACATGCACCTTACGCCGCGAAAATGCTTGGCAGGGAACATAGCGTAAAAACGCGGCCGAATCGTTATTACGTCTTTGCAGTGCGGGAGTAAGCAGCGCCGGAGTCGAACAAACTTCACCATGGAGCAACTGAATGAGCTGGAACAGCTTTTCGAAGAGACGCATTACCCGGACGCGTTCATGAGGGAAGAACTGAGTAAAAGACTCGGATTGTCCGAAGGAAGAGTCCAGGTGTGTCAGTGCGAGTAGAGTGGCTTTGCAATTCAGCGAAAAAGTGAGTCAATCGACTCGCAAGACGTCATTGGTAAAACAAAGTCAGGAAAAAGTCATTCACGACCTGAACCTTCTGGAAATTTTAGAACTACAGTAGACTTTAAGAATTGTGATTACTGAACAAAATTTCGAAAAAGCTATTTCACAACCTTAAAAAATTAGAAAGGTACAAAAGAGTAGAATTGCAATTGATATCTATCGAAAAAGATATTTTCAAAAAATTTAACCATAAAATCCTGAAATATATAACCATTACTCACACTAGTCGGGCGTACATTTCGCAAATTTCAGGATTAGTACAAAACACTGCTAAAAACGTAAATATAAAACAAAAAATAGGCAGATAAAAACAAAAAACTGTTGCAAAACACGACAATCGGATTATTAAAAAACTCAAAACAACATTAAATAAATTAATGTAAGCAAAGATAAAGTTTTTCACGAGAAACTACCATTTTATCGAAATATTTTGTAATGGTCTGCTGTTTTTTAATTCACGAAGAAAAGAAAGAAGTCGATATGGGGTTTGTAAAAAAAGCTTAAGATTGTTTTTTCTTTTTCCTTACGAAACAGAAAATAGTTAGCGTCCTTTTCGGCTCAGACGCATGATGCTCCTCTGAACTTAAGATCTAAATCGTGTCATCGCATAATTTGACTGTGTAACGTCGAAAGGTTTAAACGATTCAGAACGAAAAATTGAGTAAACACACACGGTCCCAATCAATTTCTATCAAAAACTCAGTCATCCGTTTAACTGACCGAAGCGCACCAAGCAAAATACAGCCGAGGACCAGCGGAAGTACAAAAGGTATCGAACTGCGATTAAATTACCAACAGAAGACGATCGCCGCCTCAATCAAATCAGCATAAGTTCACATACAGTATTAACAGATGGATGACCAACAGGTGGACAGAAACTGCCGCTAAGTGATTCAGAACTTAGTTTTAACGCAGTTATAACCCCGTGCTGAATTTCTAACAGGGAATTTGTTAGGACTTTTTAATTCTTTCCCATGTCAGTTGATAACATTTGCAGAAAGTCAACCTAGCGACGAACCGACGCAAACAACCATGTTTTGTGAGAAAACAATCACATTCTATGAGAAAACAATCACAGTCTGCGAGAAAGCAATCGTATTCTATGACAAACCGGTCATTTGGTGGAGGCGAGAGTTTATATGTTATAACAGGAGACGCAAAGGATTTGAAACGCCAATATTTTTGGATGAAATAAAATCTCAGAAACAACATTATAAAAAACAATTTTTTTCACGTCGGACAGCAAAAAAGCAGAGAACTAAGTGGAATTAATTTCTTGAGCAAGAGTTGAGAACAAGGCCTGTTTCGAAAAAAATGCAAAAAAGATGAGCAAAATAAGTTTCAAATAACCAACATACTAGCAGCAATTTTAACGTGCAAGGAGTATTTGCTCACATCTACCAAACACCTATGCTTAAAGAGGCGTTAGGGAGCAACAAAAGTTAAGCAAACGAAGGATTGATGAAGTTAACCAAACTTGTATGCAACTTATTTCCAACACAAAAATGACTTTGGACGTTGAGTGTTCAAGGTCGTTTGTATTGGTAAATAATATTCTTTTATTGTGAAAGTCAAACTAACAGCTGGGACATTAAGTGAAGTATGTTGATTGTCTCTTAAAAGCCATCAGGGTACGATGTATGATTTCAAACGTCTATTTCTTGCATTGTAATATCTTAGATAAAAGCAAAACACCAGTTCAACAAAAGGACATTATCGGAGGGTTGGAAAGCAAAGCTTAATCAATGGTACACTTTCTGAAAAACTTCGCTCTGGATCTCCACATCCAATTCGAATAAGGCGCATTCTAATTTTATTGGCCGTCTTGTATTTGTAAATGTGTTGCTTCTTATATAAAACTAAAGACAAACCAGGTAGGTATTGTTAGAGCGAAATGGCAAATGGTGTTAAAATAACATGAAAAAGTCAACAAATCCATAAAAAATTCACGCAGTTATGAAGTTTACTTTATCTTAGAGCCTCAACTATAAAAGCATTTTTACAGCTTGCAGATCCAAAAATCTGTTCTGAAACGACATTTATGATGCAAAGTTTTGTTAAATTTTGCTAAATCAATATCATGAACAGGTCTGAAAACAACACCTTTACACAGGTGTTTGAAGATTCTTACGAGACGCAGACGCTAGGTACTCTTTCACTTACTCCTTAGTTATAAACAAATCAAATTCTTTCAGTGATTCTTTTCACTTATTTTCTTTTTCATTACGAAAATTGTCGGTGGCCAGTAACAGTCGCGCACATGTTTCCTGCGCTCCTTTTGTGAAGCCCTTCGCCAGTATGCACTGCATGACCGGCTTCTGTTGTGACATCATTATCACACCGCGACGAAAAATGAAACTTGCGAAGAGGTATATCATGATGTCATCACCACAAACGCAGTTTTTTTCTGCCAAAGTGCATGAACTGCATAAAGCAGCTATTAAATGTCTTTCAGCAATATACTTGCACTGACGGTGCATTGTTACTACGCATCGCTGTTATTACACCCAGCTTGAAGTCAGAACCATGGCGTGGGCAGCACTTCCAGCAAAGCAATCTGCGTGTTGGTCGCACTTGCGTAGTTATGTGAAGCAGCTACACTCACGGACACAACCAAAACTAGTAACTCATGAAACAGCTACATATAAAAATTTGGCGACCCAATAACTTCAGTTTATTTTTAACTTAAATTTAATACTAAATGATACTTCGGTTTCTCACAATAGATACGCACTGCGGTGCAAAGACCATGCAGCGGATTTGCTTGATTCAAATGGACGCTGCACAAATTTAAATTATTTATCCTCAGCTCGAAGAAATGTTTAAAAATTGCGGATTCGGTAAAGTTTGTTTTGATACTTTCCACAGCGAAGATGAATTTTCATTTAGTGACACGTTAACTCGTAAGAACCGAAATGTTTTCAAACAAATGCCAAAACCTTTTATTAATCGGGAAGCAGTACAGTCATATCAACCACACAACGTAGACACGGTTGAGCAGGAAAACAGCCCATTGCACCTCTCGGCCAACGCACGAAAAAATGATTCACATCAAACAGGGCGTTACGTGGTCGGCAATTGCCTTTCTTCTCACATGAACGCAACCATCAGTTTCTGCGCTGTGACAATGGCTAGTGACTTCTCATAGAGCAAACAAGGAAGATGCACGGGCTGCCAACAACAAAGGCATCGCATGCAAGCACCACGTTTGCCGATTCGCACTCTTCAATAACACGACGGAAGCACAAACCGTGAGGTGCATTAAGGGGGAACGAATATCTCGCCAACTTGCCAAGGGCATAAAATTATTTTAAATATTGTGACTTGTTGCTGAAAACGTGTTAGTAGAAGCAGATACTGGGCAAGTTCATGTGAATTCGCTTTTTTGCTGGAAATAACGGCTCACGTATGGCGTAACAATAACTTTAAGCTACACTTGAGGCGGAAGTGGAAGATTGAAACAGAGTATACGTCACTTCCGCATTAATGTGCGACTGTCACAAAAATACAAACAAATCAAAATCTACTGCGAACCTAAAAAAGTTGCAATTGTAATTATCTTCAGTCTGACTGAAGAGAGACCGTTGATTTGGCCAGTTTTGTATATATAGTTATAATTTGCTCGTATGGGAAGCAGTTCCGTCCCAAAGTCGCAGAACGTTCCAGTGTATCAGGGGGGAACCTGCGGCCGGTGTGAACATTTGGTATGGCCCGCATCAGAATTTCCGTTACCCAAGTTAGAGTACAACGTCGAGTCAAAGCGAAGATCCGTGACAAGCAGGTTACTTAGGTAGTACGTTAAGAGAAGTCACTCTTATTCATAGTTGGATAAAGGTAGAATTTTAGGACAAAATTAATTGATTTTGCGGCCCGCCTGCGATAATGCACAATTCATGTGGCCCGTGATAGCAAATAGGTTGCCCACCCCTGCTGTATATATTCGAGAAACGAACATTACAGAGCTCGAGCAAATCAGTGAGGTCGTTTCTGGTAATACAGCGAAAGAATGCCGGATGGTATCGCATCGTTGGATCACATTATGCAAACGCGAGATAAGAGGAAGAGCAAACGATTTGTTCCGCTTTGTCGCAGTATTTTCGCGCGATACTCGGACTTTTAAGAAGAAATGCGCATTTCAGTGGTTGAGAGGAAACTTGCGTCACGTTCCTGTGGTAACTAGTCGGTCATGAATCTAAGAAAGTAGTGATGGCAAACATAATTTTTTAATTTTACTGTTTTTGGGTCTCCGATGACGGACGTACAGAATAAAAGCTTGCTTACAAGAATTTGTATGCGACACATGGAACTGCGAGAAATAATGACAGAAAAGTTACGTTCAAATGAAATCGCTGGCAGTTTTGGACCATAGATCATTTACATATGCGCTTGAACGGCTTCGAAGTTCTTACCATGACAGCCTTATTTTTCTCACAATGACAGTCTTCGTTTTGAAGAATGAAGGGTGAAATACGATCCACGAAACGATTTCCAACATTAAATACGTCGCAAAGCTCTCGCGGCGTCTTGCGACCGGCGAGCTATGATTCTTCTCAAAATTCACATGAAGCCGCAGCGAATTGTAGTTGTTCAAGGCGTTGTATAGCGCTGAGCTTCGCGGGACCTCGCAATAGTTTCGGCAAACTTCGCACAGGTTCGCGGAACTTCGAAAACAGTTTCGGCAAACTTCGCAAATGCAATGCCGGACTTCGCTATCTTTTTCGCTGCAGCACTAGGTGGCCAAAAGACTTGTTTGAAACATTAATTGGTACGAAAGAAGTGGCGAGTTCAAATACACGAACATAAACGAAGGATGTGTTAAGTTCAAGATGAAGCCATTAGGAAAATATCGCTACAAGGTAAGCCAGTCAATGAAGAGCCTAATATTTTTATGACTTGGATGTGTAGAAAAAGGGGGGGCAATGAGTCTAGCTATGACTTTATCACAATGACTAAGACGAAAACCGCAAGCAATACAGCAACCACAAAACACAACACAGAAAACGTAGGGACCATGATGTGAAACCAGAACGTCTTGAGAGCTTACAGTACTGCCGTTTACAGAATTTTACCAAAGCCTGTTTGTTACAGGTTTGGTTCCAAAACCGAAGAGCCAAGTGCAGGAAACAAGAAAGTCAACTTCAGAAAGGTAAGAAACCTAACTTCAGGTCGACCATCGCCTACCTTGAGCACTGAAACGGGCATCTGATGATTCAGCTAAGCACCTAATTTTTACAAGTATTTAAACAAAAATTATGTTTTTTGTACTTCTTGAAACCAAAAAAGCCAAAACAGAGCAGCCAGTTTAATCCGTTTTTTTCGCTTCGGTTAGGCTCATTACAGTTCGACCTGTAACAGTTGTTCATCTTAAACGTAGCATATAGCAAAAACGTTGTTTCACAATTACGGCTTTCGCAGGGATAAATTTGGATTTAAATAAAAAAAAAGGTTTGAAGACACGCGACTTTTACGCACTGGTGAGCAAATTATAGATTCCTTGGTCCTCCAATACATTTACATCAACTCTTCCCTATGATGTATTTCTATGGAGACTAAGATATTAATTGCAGCTGTTCTGAAACTCGTGCCACGTCTCATGCGAGCACCAACTGTATTGCAGGGGTTCTTCTGTCGGGAACATGTTCAGAAATGTCGTCATGTCCAGTAGCGCCCTTCATCAAAATCAACGCTGCTCATCGCACTCGTGCGCAAGGAAGCATGACGATGACCGAACGAATCGGCAGCCTTCACTCGGCTACGCCATGGCACAGGAATGTCGCTACAGCGATTTCGCCTCTCGATCCTTACGCGTACATTCACATGCTGGGGAGTTTCCCCAATTTCGACATCCCCGACAACATCTTACTGCGGCAGATAAACATAGCGGCCATGATCGGTACCGTTCCCCTGCGCCCCTACCCGCCGGCGCTGCCTGTTTTGCCAGACGTGGGCCGAACGGTGGCGCCCGGTTTTGACCTTCAGCAGTGGGGCAACTCTGTGCAAGCGCTGCAAAGCAGCCGGAATTACCTTCTGTACAACAACGCTCTTAATCGAGAAAACTCGGGCGTGCGTGCCGCTCCGGGTTCAACAACCAGCAATGCGGGAGTGACAGCGGCTCTTGTCCCTGGAGTGCCAGTGCGGAGGAGCAGCAACGGCGCGAGGCTTCAACCGCGCACGGAACGTTCGATTTTGCCTTTGCTCGGAAGCATCGCGCAGTAGGTTAAATGCAACAGCCAGACATTTTAGAAAGTGCACATCAATTATAACTTTGCAAAACACGCGGACCAACCGATTTTTCCTTATTCCGCTTGATCTAACATCTTTTTTCTTTATTCGACGCAAAATAAGTCACGCAAAAGCGGCACACTCCAGTGCCAATGCGCCGCCAAACCAGAATGGAAATCTTGCAACTCGATTTTTTGCGAAACACAAAGGGATCTGTTGAGGCAAGCGGTGATGACGATGGTCACTTATATGCCGACACCACGGACAATTCAAACCTTCGACGTGAGAACAGCCGATATATATCCTTTCGTTCATTTTTTTGGATTTGAAGTTAATTTTTTTGGTTTCAATTTTCAACGAAAAGGTACACAGCATTTTGTCTCGAGTGAATTAAAAGGTTCAAACCGAAAGATGCAAGGAAAACAAAATGATAACGCTCAGAGGTGGAGGTAGTTGGGTTAGAAATCTATCTGTGCAACTATAAGGTAGAGCCAGCAATTTTAAATCAGAATTGTTTGACGTCCCTGTACATGTGATGCAAGGACTAACAAAACAAATTCTAAAAAACCGCGCGCAGTTCGAACTCGTGGCAAATGCTCTTGCTGAGATAGAAACAACCGCAATTTCATTCGCAACATAGCAGAATGTAAGTGCCATCATTGATAAAAGTTAAAGAAAAAAGTCCATAGGTCATGAAAATTGTTCATATGTCGAAACAACGCGGAACACAATGTGAGAGAACAGGCAATCAAAACTGTTGATCAAGATAATTCAGCATGCACTCGCAATGAAACCCTATATTTACAAATAGAGGAAGCGCTTTGCGGCCATTTTTGCTTGTCTGTCCATTGTGCTGAGCAAAGTTTGGTTTTGCTTGTACAGCCTCCTACGCCTCAACACATAGGAATCGATTCCCCACGCCCTGTTTATCCAAACAAGCCCCTATGAACATGTTTCAAACCTATCTTCTGCAGTCGTGGCGCCCCACGAGGCACTCTTCAGCAAAGAACAACGATTTTCAGCAGTGACTCCGTGCATTCGCTCCTATTTTCAGGACCGGCCATCACTTCGCTGGCAAACAACAGTGGACGAAATGCAGAAAATCTAAATCCAATGCTTTTGAAAATCGGACTCCAGTTCATCTCAACTTACCACACATCCACCACTGAAAATCATAAGCGTAGCCTGGGGGGGGGTTACAGAGTCGATGCCCCCCTTAATGTGCTGCATATCCTGTCCTTTTGCGCTTCGCGAAGCGGTGTCACAAAGCAAATATTATTGTATGCAAATACTATTGTTTGCTTAAAGTCAAAATATTTGGCTCCTAAAATTTCGGGCGAGCTACGCCACTGAAAAAAAAAAACTACAAAAACTGCCGAATCCTTGTAAGCCAACTGACGTCTTTCCTAGTTTTTGGTGAGGGCTTCGCCGTTGTATTTCTTCTGATATTCCTGGAGTTGTTCAGGAAATGTTAAATTAAGAAACAGTTAATTTTACGTTTTGTCTTTTTAAATTATGAATGTATTTACTTCTTATTGGGTCTCCGAAAACCACCTGAACGTGGGAAAGAAGGCCCGGATGAACATCGCACGTTTTTTGTGTCATTTTTTTAATGTTCTCACAACGAAAAGTTCTCCAATTTTGAGCGGCTGGAAATCACGAAATTAGTTCCAAGCCTCCAATGAGCACGGATGAAACCTTGGAACGCTTGCAAGCGCAGAACAACAACTGCCATTGTCCTATTCTGCCGAGAAGTAAAAAAGGTTTTCACTAATTCCAATCTGCGTACAGGAAAAACGTAGCCGCGAAATGCAACAAGCTCTGCAAGAAGCTTTACCTGGGAACGTTCAAGACCACAGCGCTACGTCCTCCATTTGCTGGCAAATTACTGCTGTTGAGTGGTAGCTGACCTCACGTGCACAGCAACGATAGAAAAGTTCAGGAGTCCGTGATCAAACTTTGTTCAAGACCGTGAATGAAAGTGATAAACCCTTGTTAAGGCGACCAAAGGTTTAACTGAGCTTTTTCAGAATTATTTGTAAATAACATCTTCATCAAAGAGGATTTTAATTTGTGTGCGTTATTTCCAAAGCAAGTGGGTTTCTACCCCAAAGTATAAAACGCAAAAAAGGGTTCCGAGAGATTTTTTTTCAGCGGCTGCCGGCCTGCGTCCACCAAAAGTCTGGAAACCACTGCTTTGGTTGTTGGACAAATTAGGTGGGGCCGAACCAAGATAAAAGATAAACGTTGAAAACGCACTACACAAGCTTGCAACACCGATGCACACCACCTGCAGCAGACCGCACTGTACATCACATAAGATATAATCTGTTACAGATAGTGCATACAGATAGTGATTTCTTCCGCATACAGACAGTGATTCACGAAACTTTCCACGCGGAAGCGCAAGAAACGGCACAAAACAGTTGCGGGAACCCACTTGTCTCAGTGCAGGTTGCCAAACGCAACCTGCTGTTGTAGCCGCGCCCGCCTTGCAGGTGCACAACGAGCTCAATAAGGTAAGCTTGGCCCTGAAAGTTGCGATTCGCAAACGAGCGGTACATCCACCCGGTCCGACTGCATGCATTTGGAAATATGCGTTCGATTACGTCTGGCTCGGTAAGCGACCTGACGCTTGCACTGTTAGCAGCAGATTGAGATTAGGTGGCCGAGAAGCAAAAGGTTATTGGCAAGGAAAGAATATTAGTTTTTGTTCCGCGATTACAATTACACAGAAATGGATTGTTCCCGAGTTGCGAGTCTCACACAATTTGCGAATCGTACAGGGTCCGACGTCATCTAGCGCCGTGTGTTCTTATGCTATTGCGATCAAAACAGAGCAGAAGTGTTTGAATTGCTCTGTGTTTCGCAGGTCACGACTCCTAACCACTTTTTGCAGCGAAACCGAAATGCCGTAGTTCAAAAAATCGCAAAAAATTCGCATTTCTAACTGGTATGTCACTGTTTAGAAATGAATTGATATAAACTGAAAGGTGCGCTTTCGGGAAACTTTAACTGCACCAGATGTGAATCAAGCGGTCATCACACACTGCACCGAATGCAGAAAAACGTGATCATTTGAAACCAAGAACTGTCAGATAGATTAATATTTTTTGAGATAGCTTGTTTATTCAAATTTAAATAGATTTACTTACATCGCAAGCACACAATGCCATGAGAGCAGTTCAGACAAACATCGCTCGACTGATGAAGTGGTCAATCTCAGCGAGGCAAACAGCTAGCGACTCGACGAGAAGAACCAACAATACGGCTTGCATCATTCAACTGTCAGGGTAGAGGCTTCTGGCGAGAGTTGATATGTGATAGAATTTTTTAAAAAATGTCAAGTCTTACTGACCACTCGCATAAAAGAGAGATTGTATTGGGCGATGCAGGACTGAAGATGTGTAACACACGAAACTAGTTTCCTTACGCAATAAATTGCGATCGATTCACTTGGTGTTGGTCACTGTTTTGTGGCTTTACAAATATTGCTGTATTGTATTGAGTAACGTCTTCACTCCCACACGCAAGGCGCTTGAATTTAAGCATGCATCGGCGCTTGAATTTAAGCATGCGTAAAATCATTGGCAGTAGCTAAAAACAAGCAAAATAATTTAAAAACAATCGAAAATTGCAAATTATTAAAAACAAAAAATCCGTACCGTCAACCAACAAATAAAGCCTTCGAAAATATAAAACAAATGAGGGTCAAGGCTTTTTCAAACGAGGCTTTGAAGCAGTGAAGGTGCCGAATAAAGCTTCGTGGTGGGTGTTCAACGAAAGAAGTGGCGAGTTCAAATACACAAACATAAACGAAGGATGTGTTAAGTTGAAGATGAAGCCATTAGGAAAAAATCGCTACAAGGTAAGCCAGTCTATGAAGAGCATACAGTGAAGGTGCCGAATAAAGTTTCGTGGTGGCTGTTCAGTCGTAATGCCAAGAGTTTCACCAACGCAAACACTTGGTTACCGGTAACGATTGCCCGCAACTCGACAGAAACTTAGGTTTAGTTTTAATGGCGAGTTTTCGAGTCATACGACCATTGTCCACAGGGACGCCGGAACAGCGGTAGCGCAGAAAAAGTGTTGTGGGCAATGGAAACTTATAAAAAACAAAAAAATCGCTACCAATACGCAGTGGCGTAACTCATGGGGGGCAAAGGGGCGAGCCGCCCCCCCTGACAAGCTAAATGTAAAAACTGGGCCTTCTTTAGCTGACATTTGATGTTTTGTACTCTTTTGGTTTTCAGCAGGTTGTTGCATTTTTACGTTTTTCGGGGTGTTTTCGTTTTTTTAGTTAGTATAGAGTAGACATCCGCGACATCCAGATTCACTAACATTTCTTATCTTTTTTTCTGAGTGTTGGCTAGTGGCCTCCCTACGGTAGCCAGTTGGCCCCCTTTCAGCTAAGTTTTGCCCCCTTGGCTCAAACCTCTGGTTACGTCACTGCCAATACGCTTGTGTCTGTTCAACAACAATGTTGACCTCAAAAATTATAACAGAATCATAGAAAACCACCGAACATTTTTCGAGCGCGCGAACAGCTGCAATAAATTTGTTTCAAGTCGATCTTGATAAACTACTGTATTAGATTACCTATGGTACTGTTATGAAAAGGCACCTCTGTCCCGTTGCCCCTTTTACAAAGGGCAGGGGGCAATGCCACCGTTTTTTGGAGTCCCTGATTGTCCATACAGTAAACACGCACACTCAGTGCTGTGACGAACTCTGTACAATCGTACGCCAGAGGTCGCAATACAATAACTAGGTCACAAGTGCGTGATTTGAACAGAGATAGAATGAAGGCTAATCCGCTTCAGAATGTTTACAGGTGGGAACGTGAGAGTAAGATAAGCCGTGGAGCTGCTTGTTGAATACTGCCAATGAGTTTAAACTTTACTTAAAAACGGTCGATTCAAGTTTAAATCACTCACAACAAATAGGCATTTATTTTAAGACAAGGACCTAACACACAGAGCTCTGCTAAGCTTCAGTAACCAATCAGCTCTCGAAGAAATTTGGGTATTGGCCAGCCTGGCAAAAAAAGAAAAACTTTCTGACAATGTCCAAGTGTTTGCCATGTCTACTTAAAATTGTAATTATTTACGTATTTCGAGCAACTTCACAAGTTAGAAGTAAAAGAGAAAAAAGTTAACAATGCTTAAAACAGAAAGATGGAAATTTTACTAGATCCAAGTTTGCTCAAGCCCAAACGCATTTTCGCATAAACCTGGTTAAGAAAACACACCGTTTAAATTCCAAGCTTTCTTCCATTCTTAACGAATGATAAAACCGGCGACTGCTTCTTGGACAGGCTAAATCTAAACAAACTTGCGAGGATAGCTTGTATAAAGAAGCAAAACAATAACCAAATATGACGACAGCACCGGAGAGCACGGCAGGAAAACAATCTTTTGCTGATAGAGTAAAAAAAAAACAAAAGGTGATCCGGCCTCGAGTGTATGACTGATGCTGAAACGCATTGCTTACGCAACGACACCAAGTCAGGCCTTTCGAATAAGCTTTTGACTGGCAGAACCAATTAGAAAACCTCACTAACCCACTGCATTCACTACCTTTTGCTTGGAAGCGTTTGCACTCTGTTAGCTTTGGATAGCATTTTATTTGTTGCTTTATTCCGGTTGGGCTTTTATCTTTATGTCCTCTGTTTTCTCACAGTTGCATAATTTATTTCGAAGCATTGTGTTTGGTGCGAGATGGTCATCAACTTCTTGTCAATCGTTTCAAGAAGTTGATCAGTCAGTTTTTGCCATATACCTCACATCTATCTCAAAGGTTTCATAGGCGTATTCGGAGTTTTAAGAATTGACTTTTTGCATTTTATTCTTCCAGTCACTGTGTTTTGTCGCTATCAGGCGCTTAACGTTTACGCACTACGAGATCCTGCTGGTCAGCGCAAACCGAAATTATTTTTTCTAATTAACACGGTCTGCGCGTGATGATTTTGGGAACACATTCACGGTGAAGACAATAGTCGACCACACTACCCCATCACCTATTTGCGTCATGCAGTTCACCCCAAAGGCGGGTGAAACGGGTTTAGAACCCTGGTTGCAACGCGCGCAAGTTCGTGTAATCGTTGAGCAACTGACAGGTGTCACACATAAATGGGTGAGCAACCCAAGGGGGAAGTTCCTTCATTGACTTCTCCCCAAAACTTAGCTTCTTACAACAAACTCGTTCGGTCACGACTGTAACGCATTTGGTAGCTACGGTAAGTTAAAAAGAAGTTAAGCGAGCAGTTCCACGTGACCTACTTCTTCTGCACAGCAGTCAGCCATCGTGTCGAATTTTCAACGTATTATGATGTCACTGTTACTTCACAGTGTAAATGACAATATTGCTGACGGCGAAGAAACACCGAAGTCAAAATCTGTTTCTGGCCACTCCATTGCATACCAGGTTTACACAATACGTTTAATCCACAGCATATCTGGCAACGGATGTGCACGCCCGATGCTTTGCGGGCAAACTTGTGCAAACACTGCTAATAACAAGATACCAGTAGTTAATTTTTTTGGTACAATTTGGCCAAGAAAGCATGGTTGACGAGGCCGATAAACGTGCGCAGTGTAACAGTTGATGCGAACGTCATAGAAACGCATGAAATGCGCAGGTACGCACTGGACAGAACAATCGTGCAAGTATTAACAAGCTTCTGTCTTTATTTGTCAAAAGCGCGCCTGCAATTGGAAGTGGTTGCGTTGTTTTGCTTGTAAGCACCTAATCCTTAAGGTAACATCTTTTTTTACATTTTTGTAGCTACATTTTTGACGATCTACGTTCTGCTTTCAGGCTGAGCGAAAGATTCCGAGAGAGTGCGGATAACAACGCGGTCTATCACCATTCACTGGTAAGGCACAAAGTGCACAAGCAGGTGTTTTATCTAAATATCATTTGAAGTTTATCTGGTTAACGGAGAGGTGCCACTTCCTTTTTTCGAGAATACTTTAAGCCAGTGGTTCCCAAACTTTTTCGAGCCGTTACCCAAACCAAGGTATACATTACGTCGTATTACCCTCAATAAAAAATGTTCGCATTTCAGGTCTAAAATTTCTTTTGCAGTGATCGCTCATACTACAGAACAACAATGTGATTTTGGTTTCACGTTATCCCCGGAAAAATCGCATATTACCCCCGCGGGGTGATTTACCCCCAGTTTGGGAACCACTGCTTTAAGCAGTGAACGCAATTGGATATAAGAATACTCACCAAAGACTAAAAAACGTGGTCGAAAAAAAGAAAACATTCACACGTGAACACAGCATAAAGTAGATCATGCGGCGACAAGCAAGCCAGCCTATTTCATCAGGTGCACCACAACTTCCCCGGATCACCAGCAACAACTTTGAAAAATCAGCATAAATCAACCACGAAAATTTGCCTCGTTCAGCAGAGATGCGACGACTTGGTGACTCATGGTCATCTTTTTGGATGAGCCAAGTCAGTATTGGAAGAATGACTTGGTTAAAGTCAGTAACAGGAACCACTCGAAATTGCTTGCCAATAGACTTTCAAGGTTGATGACTTTTTTATTGTTCTTCATTTTGTTTGCAAAAGAAAAAGGTTTCTGGGGAAAAATATACGAAAAAAATTGAGCATTTTGCAGAAAACCTTTGCAAACAGCGCTCGTGTTTAAGCTCAAAACCTCCACCCCGTTGTCAGGAAAACGTAAAGCGCACGAACATGCTCAAATTTTAATGACTCAAAGGCTACACATGACTTGACTACACATGACTTGACTCAAAGGCTACACATGACGATGGACTACACATGACTTGACACTGACAGTTAGTAGGACTCGACTCGAAACCGCGGCAGTAATGACTGTTTTTTTTCACTGAGACGTTTCGGTCACTTTTTGCTGAGACATTTCGTTCAGTACATTTCGGACATTTGTCTCACAGTGGTATTAGAACTCGCCGTAACAGTGTTCATCAGCTTATATTTTCAGACATTCTGACCGAAATGATTTACTTTTTTTCGGTCATTTCAAAAACATTTCGGTCTACCACCGAAAAATGACCAAAAAAAACAGCGCGGAGCTGATTACGAGTAGCCGGATTCAACTCCAGAATCATTGTACTTTGTGTCCATATCAGATCTATTGAACATGCTCCAACTCGCCATTTGGTAAAAGGACGAAAAACATTGCTACCAATGTATTGAGTGAAAATAAAGCGAGGGAAACACACCACAGGCGTGGCAGGCCCAAACAAATTTATCGCTGACTGTTGATTTTGCTCGAACCTTTCTCGTTGACGCTTTCCCAACTACTGAAAAACATTTTTTTAAAGCATTTTACTTCGTTCCTCGTCAAATACTGTCCCTATGGTAACAATGAAAGCACATTGATGCTGTCTCCATGGTAACAAAGATACCCGAGTCAGAAAACACTCAGCCATACATCTGTAAGACTTGTATCTTCGAAAATACCTTTGACTATCGTCAAGTCGTGCGCTTCGCATTTTCGCAACAGTTCGTTGAACCTGTTCAACGGTTTTCCGATTCGCTTTCCTTTCACAGTCCAGACTAGGAAAGATTAAAAGTGGCCGCAATGGAAAAGTGTGTTGAAGTATTACTGCTTGCAGCAGCAGCAGCATAAATATAAAACACCGGATGCCCGGACATGCTGAAAACGACAAAAAATCGTAAAAAACTCGTGGCAGATGAGGGATCCACTCGTGAGTTTGCGCACAAGTCTTGGCAGGCCGCCCGCAAATCGATAGCAGTAGTTAGCAGCAAACCACCGCTGAGCGGTAAGCATAACCACACCAAGCACTCGATCGTCGTGCAAGTCTGTTACAGCGAAAAAACTGTTAGCGACCGCAGAGACGCGCTTGCGCGGTAACTTGGCAGTTCGCCTGCGTGCTGCACGATAACCAAGCCCAGCACCTTAAACCATTTCACGTAACGCGTTCGGTGATACGTTATCTTGACTGTTATTTTCGCCCAGGGCGGACGTTCGTCCGCAGCACCTCATACAACTTTGGCAAAGTCGAACGAAGACCCACCAAGTTCTTCTGACGTCCAGAAAGCCAGTTTATACGGAAGCCCGCCACAATCGCGGGACTCAATATGACGTCTTCGACGTCGCATGACGTCACATCCGTAATGGGTGTCGAAGCTACGCAGACAGCAGCAGGAACCGTGGCAGGTGAGAGCGTGCAGTGTGCTCGCACTTTCGATGGTGATCGGTGGCAGGCAAAAGCGAGAAGGTTTTGAACCTGTTGTCAGTAGGAAGATCTGTTGCCGGCAGATTTGGACGAAGCTTGAGATCGTCAACGTTTTTGGGTGCTTTTCGTAAAAGTTGTAACCATTAAAACGTTGAGAAAATTGATAAACTGGGTTAATACAACTCTGGGTGCGTTAAAGAAACGCAAGGCCGGAAAACTTATTCGCAGAAGAGCTTAATTGCAGCATGAGTTATTTTAGTTTGTGTTGATTTCAAGCGTTTCAAAATTTTTTTATTGGTATCATTGTGAATGGGTCGTACTGCAGTTGCCTCGCAAATGATGTATTCTTATAATATCAGGCTGAAAAAGTTTGAAGTTCCATTCGCGGTATTCGAAGTATCGCAAAAACCATAGTACAATCAACCCTGGAGTAATCAAGTGGTGGCTGAGGTTAAACGATCATACTGCGCGTTTCTAGTTCGAAGTGAACAAAACAAATTTGTTTTGCAGATCATTTGGTAGCAAATCACTCCCACGCAGTTGCATACAGCGACACAGTTACAAAGTCACTCGATGATTCAGTCAACAGGACAGAATCCGCAACTCTAGCAACGGGAACTGTCTCAGATGTATTCCGGCTCGATGAGGTCACAACAATAGACAACATTTCCCCGCGTCCAAGTGAAGCTCTTACAACAAACAATATGAATTCGACGGCTTTGAACACAACATTTCAACAGGGCAGCACTGGTGCAGTAACAGCAACAGTTACCAATGGAGCTGCTGCAGCGCTACAACGCTCGACAATCTCGGGCGCAGGAAATGCGACTGGGCCTTACGCAGCACAAGTACAAAGTACATTTGCCGTGACAACGAATCCGAACTCGCAGAACGCGACAGTGCTTGGCAACAACAACGGAACTGCCTCCTCGTTTTTCCGTACGGATGACGTCACTGCAAATCCGATCACAACTGCTGTTGGAAACGGCTCCGCGGCTGCTGTTGATGGCACAGTTGCGGCAATGACACAAACCGTTTCGGTGTCATCAACTAATGCAAGCTTCCAAACAACAACAGCGACCGCGAGTTCGGATTCTCGCGCCCCCACGGGTGTCGTCACCGACAAAACACTGAAACCTCCCACTAACCAAACACCATTGCCACAAGATACCACAAATTCAGGCCTGTTAACGACGCAGTCATATGCAACCAAACCAAACCAGGTGACTGGAAGCAACTTCACGAGCCTGGCGCCTACGCGGGCGACAGCTGGTGCCCTGCCGCAAGGACCAACCATACTCGGACTGGAGGCTTGGCTATTTGGAGTCATTGTTGGCGGAGCGGCATTGGTGCTTCTACTGATAGTAATCGCGATTAGTTGCATGGTCAAAAAAAAGCGACGGGTAAGTGAATGTCTGATCTTAGTTTTACTCGAATGACCTCGTATTTTTTTTAACTTTTTCAATCCTCCCGTCGATTTTATCATCGTTTTAATCTCAGCCGAGGGAACCAAAACGTTCTGGTCAACCATTCGCGACGTAAAATTTCGTGACCCGTTTGTGTTTTGCAACATCGAGTTCATCGTAAATTGCAAAAACTCGCGTTTCGTTTCCACCTTCTAGGTTAGAAAAGCCGCCGAGGCAAGGATTTTGCTGCATGTCTTCGCTTTGATGACACGCAGTTCAGAAAAGAGATTCAAAAAATGACAGTAGCAGGAGGTACAACTGTGTTTTCACTCCGCCAGAGATGAAGCGCAAAGTTTATGGAAAAAAGTGAAGCGAACCCACTGCAAACTAACGCGGCCCTGCTTTCACTGGATTTAGTGAACACGTTGAACAAACATAATGCGCCGTTGAAAAAAGCGGGCATGATTTAAAATGCGTCACACAACGCTTCTCAAATAACTGACGTGGAAATCTGATTTTCTTGCGTCTCAGCCACCTGTGTTCCGCCACCACACATTCTGAGCGTGAAGCTGAATTTGCATTCGCACGCACGATTGCGCACACGTCAGCGTTTCACCGCCAAAATGCTACAGGTGTCACGTCACGAATGGAAAGGGGCCACGCGACGAAATTGGTTGCTGGGTCAATTGCGTTTAGAAGGAACTTTGTTTCTTGATGCAGCTGCGTGCTTTGATAAGAAATATTTGAAACTATCAATTGCAGCAGCGAGCACGTGACCTGGAATCACGCAACGTTGGTTGGATCGACCAACAACAGGGACAACATGCAAATATAGTTTTGACGGATGTGAGACGAAACGACAACAGGTTTTCACAACAATCGGTCGATGACAAGGTGACGGCGATCGGCAATGAAGGAGTGGTGAGTGTTGTGAAGCATTGTTTGGTATTTTGTGACACACACCAGAAACACAAATGTTTTTTGAGGTGTTTTGACAGAGACCGTTTCGGTCTGTCAATAAACAAAAGAAGCTCGCTTTAAAGACTACCACTAAAATACAGTAAAAAACTCGCTTTGCGATAATCTCGGTGTTTAGTGTAGATCACAGGCTTCCATACTTTTTGTCATTGGGTCAGAAAAGGTATTATGCAACAGTTCAAAGGTCAGACATTTTACACAGTGCGATTGTAGTGGGTATGTCAAATTTTCTCGAATCAGCAAATGTTTCGTAAATGCAGTATATTGTTTTTTAATTCTTGACGAAAATTCGTTGTGGCCGGATGAAATGGCTTCGCGGCTGGATTTGAATCGCGGGCCGTAGTTTGGAGACCCTTGGTGAAAGATCAAATAGTTGCAGCCCCTTGAAATGTCTTAACGTCACCAAGGTCAAATCGCAACAAAAACTCCCACACTGCAGAGCTGTTGTTTTTCGCTGAGGCATTTCAGTCATTTGTCCCATACCAGATTTAAAATTCGCCGCAACGATTTTCACTAGAATATCTTTTCCGACATTATGACCAAATTGACCTTTTTTCGGTCGTTCAAAAAAACTTTTTCGGTAATTTTTTTTCTTTAATTCAAAAAAACTTTTTCGGTCATTTTTTTTGGTCATTTAAAAAAACTTCGGTCTATGACCGAAAAAAACTCGCTGCGGAGGAACACAGTCCATCAAATTTAGGTTCCTATGCTCAATTTCATCGATAATATACGAATATTAAAGCTTTGGTCTAACCCAGTGGTTCCCAACAGGGTGCCATTCACAATACCCAGGGGTGCCGCGAGCTACTGCGTTTTTCAATACATCATTGCAAATATACTTTAAAAATGTCGCCACATCTCAAACCAAACTGCTATGGGTTCGCCACTAGGTGCCGCAAATTATATTTCTCTTTTGTAGGGTGCTGCTATGGGGCGCCGTTCGTAAAAATATTATATCTGACAGAATTAGCACAAAAGCTGCTATCTCTGCGCACATTTAGCTATCTCTGCGCGCATTCAGCTATCTCTGCGCGCATTCAGCTATCTCTGCGCAGAGATAGCTATCTCTGCATGCCCAGGAAATCTTATTTAATAAATGAATATGTCAGGGATTCTGCATCACACGCTGCACTGGACACTATTTACCACAGTCTTCCGTCGTTTTGTTAATTTTTTTACTGGTGAAATTGGCGATTTTCCGTTAAGCGATGTAATTGCGCATTTGGACACAGATCTTCCTTTTTGGCGCAACTTTCTTTACAGTAAATTTGTGAGAGGCAATACTGTTGCTTTCTGACAAACGAATGAAAATGACGTGGTTGGGTTTGTCAACAAGACATTCAAATTAAACCAAAATTCGGTTGCAAATCCAAATTCAAACATGTACCTCACAAGAAAGCGAAAAAACATAAAGCATCTGCCGGCAGTTGCACGGAAAGGTATTTGGTCAACAGGTTTATTGAGGTGTCACAGCGTTTTGAACGTGCTGAGCTAAATAAACCTTTTTAAAGTTAACGCCAACAACAACAACTCAACATACACTGCGACGATGTTACATCCACAAGCTTTCAAGAAAAGCTTTCTGGTGATTAACGTTATGTCAGGAAATTAACACCTACTTGTCACTCGTTCCTCAAGGGTGTTTGAGCATAAAAATATCACAATAGCTCTAACAAGCAAACACTGTCGGAGTATGGAGTCGAATCCGTAGCCCTGCTGACGATGATGAAAGCTTGGGTAACATTAGCCTGGACGTAGATCGACAACACATTTCTAGACATAAAGCAGATCGATTCTTCTGCACGGCCATCGTCACCAATGGAAGTGTCAAGTATTTTTACGGAAACATCTCTGAAGTGACGCTTTACTAGCTTGGGTTAACTAGCTGTACGCAAAACTTTGTGCTATTCATTAAAGTTGTAAGTTTTAGAAAACATCGCGCATACGATCTAATATTAGAAAAAGCTGGCTAATGTGATGTATAGTTCGATGTATTGAGTAACCTCTTGCATCGCCCGGTGTATGAAACAGCTAAGCAAACATGCGTCGAGAGAAAGCTACTCCTTCGAAACCTCCAGCAAGTTGCGCTCACTTACAACAGTTTCTGCATTGTTGCTGTGGTAACAATCGAAAACATCTTGTCGACCCGTCGAGCTCAGGAAAAAGCGATGACATTCTAATGAAATTATAATAACGCAACGACGAACAGCATTACGGTTAAGTGGAGTGGATGGGGGAAGTGAAAGTCCGTCCATCATCGACAGTGATTTCGATTACAACACCAATGAAAGGTCTAACAACCGGGCTTTTTTTTGTTGAAAATGTCAAAATTGCGTTTCTTGAGTTAACTTCGAATCGCATGCATGGTGCAACTGCAGACGTCAAGTTGGTACTAAAGAAAATCGTTTCACAGCTGAACGAGAGCGAATAAGTCACTGATACTGAGTCAGCACGTTTCTAGCAATACTGAGTCATGACATCACAGATCACAAGACAGGCTTTCGCTGGTTTGTTTCAAAACAAAACAATTCTCGCGCAAACAAACGCATATTTCACCTGCGAACGTCGACATACAAAATCTCCAACATTACGACCTAAATCTACTTTATTCTGTTCAGCCAATGATTGCTGCCGCCATGGATCGTTTCCCCAGTACGTATACCAGTAATCACGAAATTGTCTGCACTATTTCGTTCATTGCGGAAACGCACCACTAACTTCCTGTACTATAGCTCACCAGCTTACTCATCCATCGACTTTAAAACACAGCACTGGAGGTGTCACGGGCTCACATTTTTATGACCCAGAGCGACCCATATCCATCACAGCAAGCCCGTAACCCCTCTTAAATTTTGGTCCGTACCCGGCCTATAAAGAAGTCTTTGTCTATTTTGCCTTATAAAGCAAAAGCAATATTTTGCCAATATACTTGTGCATCAGCTAAACTGTGGCAAACTGAATTGGTATAAGTCAAATTTCTTTGAAAATTTTAAATATTTCAAAAATACTGTTTGAACTTAATCTTCTATAGGTACACGTCATTTGTTTCAAATTTCAGTTTTGTAGCACTTGTACTGATTAGACAGCAGTTTTGTGTGCACCTCCCGATCATTTATACATTACTGTAAACGCGAACTAATCTATATTGCACTTTCAATGATCCAGTTTCAGAAAACCTAGCTTCATACAACAGGGGTCTCAAACACGCGGCCCGCGATGCTTTTTGGAAATTTTCGAATAATTAACATTTCGTTTTCAAGTGTCTTGAAAAAAGATGCCGCGAAATATTTGAATCAAAGCTGAATGATACCCAGTGCGGTTTTCGTCCCCGCCGTAGCACTACAGACCACATTTCACACTCCAGCAAATTTTTGAGAAATCATGGGAGTATGCTAAAAACGTCTTCAGATGTTTTGTCGACCTCGAGAAAGCATACGACCGGGTTCCTTGTGAAAAGCTTTTGAGTTTTCCGTGAGTGCGGTGTTGACGGCCGCCTGTTACGGGCCGTCGTCACTGTATTCCTGCTCAGAAGTTTGTGTCTGTGTCGGGAGAGTTAAACCACTCCTTTTCATAGTCGACATCAATGGTTCTCAACCTTTTCGCTGAAGGGAGCCAAAGCCAGACCTACGATTTTGTTGGAGAGCCCCATTAAAAATTTTTACCGCAATTCAATTGACACGTTTTGTTTTACAGCAGAACGAAGTTTGTTACACAAAATATTAGACGTTTTATTGAAAGACTGCTGAGGGCCGCATAAAGGGTGCCTGG
>JGI24158J21664_10000491_pt1 | contig 36502 bp, 27 predicted proteins | sample Ectturendosymbi3_FD_21664 | JGI IMG/M metagenome (IMG submission 21664) | reverse complement strand
ATTTGAGCAAATTACGTTCTTCTGAAACCACGCGTGTACACTCCAACATTAAAAAACATCAGGTGGTACGCGATCTCAAAAAGTTTGAGAACCACTGAACTAGGGTTACCAACTTTTCGCCATTCCGGGACACCTTAATACCAAGAAATTCCAAGATTGGTGCAACAGAAGCTTACGAAACACGATAGACATCAAAAGCAACAGCGCGTGCTAAACGTCGTAGACTAGATGATGATTGTGCAGCGTTGGCCTAATAACCTCTAGGGCCCTAATTAATTTTTACCATAATAGAAGAAACTTGTGAAATGGTGAATCTTTAAGGCACAAATGCAAAAAACTACTAAAACAAGAAAAATTTTCAAAGATATATCAATCTTAATTTACGGAAATATAGTAATCAATGAACTCCAGCTAAGACAAAGAGCTGTCAGTAACTTCCGGGACAAAAGTGACCCAGCCCGGTACACGGGACGCCAGACGTCAATTCCGGGACTGTCCCGGCCATTCCGGGACCGTTGGCAACCCTAGATTGAACACGTTCTGCTTCATCCGATACGCGTACTTTCTCAGTAATGTAAAGTTATCTTTATATTACTGGACACATTGAAGTTGTTGATGAGTTTATCACTTCAAAAAACGCAGATATCACGCGATTTTCAATAATAACCTGGGCACACAGGTCGACTAAAAAAGCAGATCTGGGTGGAAAAAAACTCAGTGGGAGCCCTGATCCCATGCGCCAAAACGCCTACTCCCATAACGTGAAGTGAACATTTGAAGATTTTTGCCGTGTTATTTTTACGCAATAAAGACCAAGAGTACAACAATCCGCTCGCAAGTTTCACAACCTGCCTCTGCTGGCAAAGGAGTGAACTGCGCACTTGCGCTAAGCGTGTAGGTGGCCTCGCGGTCACGACTTTGCCTGATGGGCCTCGCGTTCATTTTTCCGGCCCTGCCTACATGCTTAGTTGTATACGTCCAGAAGTAAGATTTCCACTTGATCAATGTATTTTGTGTAGTGATTGTTGTAAAAAATGTAAGCTACTTTGCCTAGTCCAGGTAGTCTTCTCTTATTTTGTACTATATAGCAGCAAGATACCTTTGGTGCTTACAATCAAAGTTACACATTTGCGCAGCCTGCTGTTCAGACAGCCAGATGGAGTTAATTTTGTAGTTAGAAGAGTCTATTTTGGGGGGTGTCCCAAAACAGAGTGGCGCAGTTAGTGGGTTATGGATGTTAACCGTTGCGCCCACGCAGGGCCGCAACCAACTGATATTTTTGGGGGGCGGCAAAATGATGTAATTTTGCGCTGCACCTAACATTTACATACGTTTGTGAAACTTTCAGGGGGGCAATTGCCCGATTGTCTCCCTCTGGTTGCGGGCCTGCGTCCACGTAGGCCTTAGTCTATATTTGTTAACATGTATGGTCGATTTGAGATACAAAATATTATTAATCTAAGCCTGTGCCATGCACCAGGAGATTAACAGTCCAGACATCAGCAACGTTTATGCATGCGTATTTCGGCCAGTAAAAAGCCCAATGCGCATGTTTAATAAGCATATTTCACTTAAGCTCAGTTTCTTTTAAGGAAAATGTTAGGTACCCGGTATGGGCCTGTAGGGACCCGATTTCTCTGATTCTAGGGACCCGATTTTCTCTGATTATAGGGACCCCATTGCAATTCTAGGGACCCGAATCGGGTCCCTAACACACCTCAAAAACCCTGCTTGAGCCTATAGTAAAGTATATCACTTTGCGCTAATGAAAGAAAACGTTCATCACGGCGCACATGCTTTGACCGGCCTCATGTTTGCTCCTTCGGTAATAGTGTTTTCATAACTAAAAGATAGGATTGATTCTGATTTCCTGTAAATTTTTCTTACATTTGCATTTCATTTAATCGCTGTCAATTAAACGACAATGATTTACGACCCAATTCTTTTTGTTAAGCTGGTTCATCAAAATTTTAGTTGGAAACTACGAGCCTATTATGGGTGTTTGCGGGAAAATATTTGTAATTAATTCGCACAATCTCCAAATGCTGTTCATGTTGTGAATTAAAAAGAAATATTCAGAATGTCTAACCCCCTTGCACAACCATGAAGGTCCCCAATGGAAGACTTTCTGGCAACGGTTCTGCCCAGGCCCGCAGACACGGTGGGGCATTCGGGGACAATTACCCCCAGATCTTTTTTTGTGCCCCCTAAATTTTGTTGTGCTCAGAAAAATTTGTTTCAAACATATGACAAATTTTAAAATCTTTTCCCCATAAAAATGTATTTTTCCCCTCCAAACCTTAAAAACTGGCTACGGTCCTGGTTCTGCCAAAATTGTGTCTGCAATTAGAATATTTTGAAGGCCATTCGGCCTCTAGATGTAGCATAACGTCGAAAACGTTTTTTCATAGATCACCATTAAGGGGGCTCTTGTAAAGATTTTGTGGGGGGCCCAGAGTTGGGCTGATACGGCACTGCGTCCACGAAGACCCTTTACGTGTTTACCGATGTAATTGATGGAATATTTGCGTCGGATTTCTTGTAAGTGTACTCAGTGGTTATAAAGAATTTTGATCACATTGCGTTTGCATTTTTCAGACACTCTGTTAATGGAATCCGTAGTGTTAAATGAAATAAGTACCATTTAATAAATCCCTTTAAAACGATTGCTCAAGACAAGACAGTGTGCATCATGACTTACTGAAGTAAAACCGACCAGCAGACACGGTGCAAGTCCAAAACTAAGTATGGGAGATACAGTGCATCACTGACCGAAAGCAAAAGATATTTAATGTAATTGTGACCATTGATGAGCCTGTGCTACAGATTACATGGCAAGAAATCGATTACCATCGCAAATAATAGCGTCCATGTATAGCGTCCATGTACAGTACACGCCTATTCAATGAGGCGAAAGCCTTATCTACAGTACTTATTTTGTAATATTTTCCGTTTTTCCTCTGTTCCTTTGCTTTTGGGATAAATTTGTTAATCTGCAAAGAGACTACATGAACATTTTGTATGTGCAGCTTTTAAACAGTGCAGTAAAACAAACGTACAAACTGAGATTTCACAAAGAATCGCTGTTTTTCGCGTTGGCAGCCTGGCCACACATTGAAAATGAAAAGAAATTGACGTTTTGATCCTATTCTGATGTTCAACACATGTAATCAGTCGCTGTTTATAAAACAGTGTATGCACCAACTTTTTTTGCAAACAGCATTTTCTGTGTTTGACAATCAGCCAATGAGCGATCGCTTTAAAATTCGAAAAGGCTGTACAACCAACAGATCGTTTGTTTCGTGGTTTGCGCAGGTACATGGCGCAGAAGGAAAAGGTCGATTATTTCCACGATTTGCTTGCGTCGTATTTCAACAGTTCGTTTACGAGCACGGTATGCCTTCGGGGCCAAGACCCTTGCCAGCCCCTTCAGTGGGAGAGGAGAGCTCCGCCTGGCAATGATGGTGCTTGCCGTTGCATGTTTCTGCAGAAGTAAACATGTTGCGCACTGACAGAATCACTACAGCGCTTGTATCGTTTCCTTGTATGCAAATTTAAGCTGCCTGACTCGTAACACGCGACAAGCGTCAGCGAAATCCGAGAAAATCTTGATGGCGTGTTATCCATTTTAATATGGCGAGCGGTACGGAACACTTGTAGAAAATGCAACGTAACAGTTATGATTGCTACCAGCACTCTTTTTGCAAATGCTTTTTTTCTTAATATTTTGCCTGTGTTGTTTGCTTGCAGGTTACTACTTTACTGTTTTTCTGAGTTCCTGGCATGCAATCCAGACCTGCTGGTGTTATAGAAAGTAGGGCATTTGGACGCCTTTTTGGTGTGACTTTACAAATTCAACAGAACGCGCTCGAAAAAATAAGTCGTTACTGTTGCATTTCAACTGTAGTTAGCTGCTTGTCGCTATGGCTTTGTAATGCAAAATGCGTCACTGTTGATTGAACAGAAAATGTGCAGACGTCGCCCGCACCTTTGCTTCCTGTTCATAACCTGCGAAGACTGAACGAAGCCCCGTATCATTACTTGCAATGTCGCACTGTGGAAGACACGAAGAGAGATCTCATTTGCAACTACGAGTGGCTCCTCGCCAAACTACGGGGAACTTCCTACGAAGTAAACCACCCGCTGCTTGTAAAATTGTTTTCATCTTAAGACCAAATACGGCGTTGCCAAAAAGTGTTTCCGTGGATAGTCTGGCCAAAACTGGCCTCATCAGCAAACAGGAGACATTCATTTTTCGAATGAACTTAATTCTATACTCTTGCTATGGTTTCTTTTTGAAGCGGATTTCCCACGCCAAAGACTTGTTAATTTGGTTCAGCAAAGGATCCATTGAATTATTTCACAGGCGAATCCAGGGCCTCCAAACTTTCTTGCCAGAGGGCCGCATAAGCTACTACACAACAGATCGACGGCCGTACATTCCCACGTAATGTTACTGTTTCGGGATATTTTACATTATATCAAGCAACTGCTCTCCACATGTGAGACAAGCAGGGAATCTGATCGATTTCCTGTGGCAAAATGCTTTGCGAGCAGATTCGACTGTTTACCTCTGTGGTACTTTGAAACTTGGAAGCAAGGAAACTATCGCAAATTTTTAATAGGAAATCGATTTCATGTAACACTACGCATCGTCAGTCTACGCATGTGAATCATATTCACATAGAAATTCTATCAAACCAACAAACGTTTCGTAAAAATATTATTTTTTCATTATTGACAAAATGTTTTCGCGGGCCGGATTTGGCCCGCGGGCCGTAGTTTGGAGACCCCTGGCCTAACCCAGTGTTTTTCTTTTGTGAGCAGTAGTTCTTTGTTGAATCGTGGTTTCAGAAACCATCCTCCTCAATTCAACTTCAGCAACTCAAATGTATTTGCTACAGAGGCCCATTATTTACTGTAGTTTGAAATTTTCAAGTTTCAGTCTGAACCATTTACGTCTGTTTTTGGCAGTTTCTGGTGGAGAACTTGTCGTCAATTTTACTGCATCATCCCGACGATCTCGACTTAAAGCTCTTGGCCGCAGCGCTCCATCTTTCTCGCTCAGTGCTCAAATCCGACCCTTGCCAGCTGGCTGCTCACCTCGTGGGTCGCATTCATTCCATTATCAAGAAGGACAAACCGCTTGCTCGACTGGATCCGCGAAAGTATCCTCACTGCAGGTAAAATAGGATTGGTTCACGAGACAAAGAACTTCTTGCAGAACCCAACATAACCGAGGCTTGCTTTCAATGCGTCTCGCTGTTGGCGTTTCAAACGCAAACTTGTCTTCTTTTCGTTTCGTCTGCTGGGCCGCTGTCTGACGTGTTTTCCTGTGGCAGCCGTTGCAAATTTCACAAACGTTTTCACTACAAAAACTTCAAGTTTCATTCGAACTTTTTCATTTACTTGCGTTATAAGCACGGTATGACTTCTAAAATTTTCTTACACGTCAACATCTTCTCTGCCGCTCCAAGGTCTGTGCAGTTGTAAAACGCATGTAGTTTGTATTGATACCGCAGGTTCTTATAAATTTAACCTGGAGTGTTTTTTGTTGTCATACTGAGTAAGTTTTTGGTAACAAATTGTACCGAGTCAGTTTCTTTTTTTGTAGCAATCAAAATAATTCCTTTTTAGTAAAAAACTCTCCGAAAAAACTGGAAACGGCTTAAAAAAGAACCGACTGCAATAAAGACAAAAAACTAGCTCCTGGTACTGAAGTCTCTGAAAACTTTTACTTTATTAATGAAGTCACACGTAAATTTTTAAGTGCGAATATGCTTATAAAATGTGCAATTACCTGATGAAGTTCGACGTGATTGATAAAACATCTGAAATGAAAAATTTAATCGATTAACGAAAAGTGATCTCAGGAAAGACCGACGAGTTTTAACAAGTTTTGAACAGCAAACGCTCCTGCACTGAAACTTTATCGACGAAAAAGCGAGGGTCCACCCCCTCCCGAAGCAGGCATGGCGTCTTAAAACCCATTTGCATCCCGGCAGGGTCCTGCTTGGCCAGTGTAAGCGATCGTCAACTCCGGTTCTGGTTCCATCTGGGACATGCCTGGTTCCGCCCGGGGAAATTCTCCACGACCTGCACCGCGGTCACTGTGACGTCATAACCGCAATCGCGTTGACAACTGACGGACATCGCGTTTTGTCGACGTCCAAGGACAAAACGCTGAAAGTTAGTAAATGGTGATAAGAGATTACTGTGTTTGTGTCTTTGAAACGAAATTTTGTGCTGCTCGATTTGCCATTGAACCTCGGCACGCCCGACTGCTGACACTTCAGTCGTGTTCTAAAATACTGTGCAGTGACTGCTGATACTTGGCGTTGACCAAAACCACTGTTTTGCTGCTTGAAGTGTTTGTGAACTTGGTATGATTTACATTGCCCGATGTAAAGCAAGATACATAAACAATTTCATCTGTATTTGCTAAAACGTGCTTCATGGCCATAACGGCACACAGTAATTTCTGCAGATTTGGGATTTTTACACTGGAGCAGTCGCAGCCACGTTTGATGGCGTTGCGCGTCACGTGACTTCACTTGTGACCTGCATGGGGAACAACTCTGTTGCCATCGTTACGGCGTCAAGCAAAGTGAGTAAACGTGATGTGAAAGCACTATTGCGCGACGCTTGTGAATGAAACATAAGTGTGCGTAAAATCGAAGGTTCAGAATCCGATTCTTGGTAATATGTGAGCTGTTGCGCCAACGCTGGTGCTGCATTTGCCTTTTTTGCATTAAGCCTACTCTCTGACATGCACTGCTGAAAAGAACGATGCGAACTGGAAAAGCTTGTACTGCGCACATTTTTTGCGCTGGTATACTTCGAAACTCTCTGAACGGTTTGTGTTCTGATGTTTATATTTTTGTCTTGCCGCAGAAGCGTATTAGGAGAGAGCGGGAAACTTACCTCGCAATTTTCTTTGTCGCAGTGCCCTCCGAAGCAACCCACCTACCATAGTTACTTAGTTAGATACAAAAACGTTACTTCACAAACGCTCATATAAAATTGGCTCATCCCGATGACGCATTGGTTACGTGTTTCCCACCATCTTGGTAGCATAGTGTGGCAGAACCTTTAAGGCCGAGAATTAACGCTTTGAGAAAAATCGTGAGAGCCCATCTCCAGGGAACCTTGGCGAAAGAGTGCACGCTACGCCAGACAACCTGATTTTTCTAAATAAAGCTTGGTCGAGAGACTGGGTCACTGAGTTGCCCATTCATAAGTAAACCACACTCGCATCCCCTAGCTAGTCCATGGAAAAGATTTTGTCATTAAATTGGGGGGCAGGTTCAGCAGTGGGGGCTACCAGAATGGAGATATATTTACCACCTCCCTATCGGTTCCCCACACCTAGATTTGATCGTTTTGCTTGGACGAGGAGCTCAGCTGACCGTTAAAAGGGACTCTTTGATCCACAGCTAGAGCCCCGTCAAGCGACACCAGTCCGGGCCAGAATTGACCTGGGAATAATGATTCGTAAAGGGTATTCCACTTTACCCAAAACGGCACAACTCCCAAAGAGCAATCGAACCACCGGCTAAAGCTGGGTGTAATGCCCAGGACTCCCAAACTTGTTGACTAAATAGTAGCATTTTAGGCTGCGCTGTTATTCGCTGCCCATTTGCAGACTCTGTTTCTGTACAGTATGTCACAATGAAGATTTAACGTTAAAACCACACATTTGTATGTGCGCGTGTCGAGTACGTCGCATTTTCCAAAAAATAGTAGCGGTACGTACATCAGACATGTTTATGGTTTGTTGATCTCTTGAATGTTACGCCAGGCCAAATCGTTTGAGTAAGTCACGTTGCTGTCACCGCTAACGTCAACAGAACCTTCGAGAACTGACTTGTTGCGCTGCTATGTCAGGGTCGTTTCGGTCATTGTTCTGATCTGCACAAACAGCTGCATCTGTGCAATCCATTCTGATTTGACAAAGCTTGCCGTGACGCAGGTGGAAGTCAGATGTCTGCGCACTTTCTCAAATCTTCTCACATTTCATGATCCGGAAGATACGATCCGCGTCTCAGCAGCCGGAGACGGTCAGACGATGTTGATCATCGTTAGCAACCTTGCCAGGAAAATGAAAGTTTATGATCTTGAAAAGCAAGTGCATGTTTTTTTCTGTTTTTTATTCTTTTGTAAATAATTTTTCAATACAGTTGTGCTAGAGCGCCCTTAGATTTAGGTAAAAATTTTATTGAAAAGAAAACATTTTGCACATATTGATGACTCGGTACTGGTTGGCAGCAGGTAACTTGAAAATATACTGGTATGTTTTTCAAATTTTATGCAAACTCTTTGCACCAATGATGAGGCAACACAAGCGGAAACGGTGCCGTCTGATGGTCAACACTATTTTAGAGATTTTATGGTTCTTGTAAACTCGCAAAGTATGCCGTTCGGTCGAATGTGCTCCATTTGAAAACCGATAATTGTATAAAACGCCTTAGATTGCTACATCATAGTGAAATGAATCGCATGCTAGCTCAAACGAATTCTAATCTTCTCAATTAGATCAGCTTATATTTGCTTAAGTCATGTTCCATATGAAGTTAACCATTCACGTTCTAATGAGGTCGGTGTTGACTATACGCCAGGAGTGGCCAACCAGTCAGAGACCAAGCGCCACATTTCTTACTGTGTTGCCGCAAAGAGCCACATCATACACATGAGCACACATGAACAATACACCACCCCATCTCTTCCTCACTCACACACATACCTTTGCTCAGCTAGATTTATTGTAAATACCACACACCAACATGACAATGACAGAACTTCATAAGCCATTTATTGTTGTGCATGTTAGTTAGTGAGACTCCTGGTAATTACGTAAGAGCATCATGAAACCGGTCAAAGAGCCGCGGGTTGGACACCCCTGCTATATGCGTTTAAGGTGAAAACGCCATAGTGTACAATGACATTGACCCATTGCTCGTGTTCACGCATACGTTAAGGAAAATATAGCTGGTTCGAAAGTTGACACGCCATGAAATCAGCGACCAGGGTTTCGTTAACTTCCGTGTATCTCAGTTAGCTTTCACGACCACTGCTCTTATTTCACTCAAACAAAATAGAACTGAATCGCTGATATGCTTTGAAATGCTGGAGTTGACCGGGTACGTAGTCGAATGGATGCAAAAACTCAAAGGTAATTTCAGGGTTCGCCTGCTGCACAAAATCGACATCAACCCAGATCACCAGGTTCTCCGCAACGACCAATCGGTGCTCTTGGCTCGTTCGTCGCATGGCAACAACGTCCTGGTCTCTTTCCATTCCAGCACTGAAGCTTACGTTTATAACGCCAGGCGGGCGAAGCACCTGAGCACGATGAAAGTGCAGGTGAATGTTGCTGTGAGTGATTAAGTGACGCTTGAGAATTTAAGCGCATCCTAATTTGAACGAACTGTGTTAATTTTGGACAAGTTTAAAGAAACAGCGGCAAGTTTGTACCGAAATTTGGTAAAATTGACAATTTTGGAAGAAAATCGTTTCTTATTACAACGGCAAAAACATTGACATTTGTCTTGAAGACAACTTCGTCGACTGTGAAAAAGTGCTTCGATTGTTGCCCTTATTTCGTTCCATTGTGTTATTAGGGTCTAACCTCGTAAAACAAATCCAAGTCTCATGTCATCATGCACCTCTGCAGCAACCTTGGTCCCAAGTTATGCCTTGTTGGCTAAGAAGGTGTCACACCAGCGAAGGTGCGTTGTTTTCCTGCTTTTAGGCAAAGAACAAGTACGTTCTCATCATGCAAGTGGAGGTGTCGCGCGAGTACTACGTCATTGCTTGCAAACGTCAGTACATGCACCTGCACGAGATGGTGGTATTCGAACTCTATGATGCAATCAACTACGGCCACGTAAGAAGCATCAGAGCGTGTCCGGAAGACGTGGTAAGCGTCCGAGCTTCCTTTGAAGCGTCGAAATTTGTAAATTTTGACGAATGGAACAATAGAACACCAACGAAAATTGACAGTGTTTCTCTTTAAAATTTAATTCCGTGCTTCACACCAGCTTCCAAGCTAACTTTAGTTCTTTTTATCCAACATTTGTGTCGCATTTTGGGAGTTACTACATCTTTGTCATTCTCTCTTTTGATTAATCTGAATCCAGCTTGTTGTTGTTAGTATGGCGGCATCTTTCTGGCGTGACCTCATGCTTTGTGACCAAAATCATTTAGCCAATATGGGCAAGGTAAATTCAACACTGCCAACCTTAATTTTAATGGCTTCTATCCACAGCCATTAAATCCGCGCTGCTGTTGTTAAAAACAATTTGCTGCACAACTGTCTTGGTTCAACCAACCCTCCAAAAGGTTCTGTGGATTCGATGAATTTGAGTTATTTTTAATCTTTCATAGTTTGTGCTGTTTCCAAAGTTTTCTTTTTATTGTAGCCCTTCACGAATGTGAACGATACACGTTTTTCACAATGTGCAGGTTTCAGATTTCTTTGTCAACCGCCTTGGATCCCACGTAGTAGCACTTTGCAAAGGAGCGCACGGAAGTGAAATCGGAGTGTGGAACATCGAAAGTGGAAAACATCAGCACTTGCCGGGTCAAAAAAGTTTTTCTGTCAAAGGTAAAACGTTTCTTAAATCGGAATTGCTGACTACAAAACGATTATTAATATTTTTCAGGCTTAGCTTTTTGTTTTTAGAATTCAACTACTAGTATTTGTTAAAGATATAATTAACCTTGTTTATATTAGATGTATTCACGTATTTCAATTGTAGTTATTAGTATGGCAACATCTTTCTGGCGTAACCTCATACTTGGTAATCAAAATCATTTAGCCAATATGGGCAAGGTAAATTCAACACTATGCAAGATAAATTCAGCTCAATTCTTTTATCAGACTATGCTTATCGTAAGTCACGTTGTAGTGCTGCGTCATGTTATTTGATGTGTAAATCATCTGCTTCTTTGTTTATTTGTTTGTAAATAAGAACAGTGTGTTTTTTAAAGGATTCGTATGAAACTGCGGTCTAGTGCATACTGGCCACTGCTAACCAAATCAAAGTTTGGATGGTTTGGAATTTTTTACTTCCAATCAGTGTCAGCACAAAGGTCATTTGTCTGCAGGCCTCTGCATTGATCTTCAGCATTGCGTCACAATCAGCGACGCCGAAACGACCATACGCGTGCATAACTTGGCCTCAAAAATAGACGATCGCGCTTTGGGCCGGCCTCAAGTGAAAGCGCAAGCAAATGGCATCGGGGAGTTTTATCCAGTCACAAACAACAGCAGGTACACCTTGCGCCAAATTGCATTTGTTCGTTTTTTGTTTTGGCCGTCTCATTAACCTTCTTTCTTTCCATTTTGCAACTCAGGTACGTTGTCGCCCGAGGAATAGACAACGGTCCTATAACCGTGTGGAACATCAATCGGGGCCGTTGCAAGGGCGAAGCGGTTAGCATCGAGAGGGGTTTGCACGAGCAAAACGACGTCATCGTTGTCAAGGATTTTCAAGTCGTCGTACTCTCGGATCGGGGAATCACCTCGATCGAAAGTGGATCGAAGCAGGTTGTCAACCTTTTCCAGCCACTTGTGGGTGTGAAAGCAAAATTTTGAGTTGATACACGCGATACCCAGTGTTACATGAGGTATCCACTTGATACCTGCGATAAATGTCTTTACAATCGTAATAAATGCGGTACGAGGTGATGCACAAATATGCAAATGCTCCAAAAAATCAAGCTATCATCCTTCCCCCCCAAAAAAATTATAACGAAAGCTGAAAAAGCAGCAAATCCGTCACTTGGCCATTCTATCAAGTAAGGCTTTAGTTGTCAAACGCACGTTTGTGCATCTGCATTTACTATGGCGGCGCCAATGATCGATTCTCATGAAATCGTGTATCAATCGCTCAGGTTTTCAAAACGATATATGTCTACGACCTTCGCACGAAGAAGTACTCGAGAAAGTTGCATCCGGTCGCGGTGACGATATGTCCCGAGCACGAGTATTTCATTCTGGGGGTTGACAGGCTCCTTGCTGTGTCGCAAGACAGGAAGTGCTTCGTCATATGGAGCTTGATCACCGGCCACCAGGTACAGTAGTTGCTCCGCGCCTTGCGCCGCAGCGCAACATCATGTTTGTTTGAACAACACCAGCAGCTCTGTGCGGAAGCGTTTTATTCGTTTTTCTGGTGTATTTGGCTGACGGAAATTGGCGATGGCGGGCGCTTGAGATGGGGGAGCGCTCTTGCCCATGGAGCACTCGAATGNCTCATCTTGGCTGTGGATCCAACGTCAAACATTTCTACTGAGGTGTTGGCAAGGCACCAGCCATGGATTCTGTTCGTTTTACTACGGAAAGGGGGGCCAAAATTTTTGAATTTAGGCGAGCAACAGTATTTTGTTTGGGATACCGCTTCTCAAAGAACAAAATGACTAGATATTCTAAATTTTGGGGGGTACCGTGAACCCCTGAGCTCCCTGGCTACGAAGGTTCTCTTGCTGTTTTAGTTAAAAAAAATGCCTCCGCTGTACGCCACACCTCATGTGATGGAAATCCCACCTTGCAGAAAAGCGATGCTGTACACTAAAAAATATTGAACTACAGTCTTTGAACGCGACGATGGAGCGTGTCTGCGTTACAACTGGCAACTGTATACAGCAGGGGCGAGCTTTTTGAACAGTTTAAACTCCAATGGAACGGTTGTATTTGGCCCCATTCCACCTGGCACCATTTTGCCGTGTTGCATCCGCAAATCAAACATGCAACGATCGAACTCCTCAACCCTGAAACCACTCAGAACGAAAAATAAGATTTCGGTGTTGTTTTTGCAGTTTCTGCAGAACCATGTCTTCGACAAAATGCTGACAAACCCAATTCCAGTTCTAACAGACGAGAGGCCGGACTGCTGTGTCTAAAATCAGGTCCTGTCTGTAGTACGCTGTCGTGTTCCACGATTATTCATTTTCATGCCCGCTAGTCCACTGGAAGAGAGTCGCGGAGGCAGCTGCCCTACGATGACTTGAAACATCTTAATGGTTAACAGAAATCTCAGATGGTTCTACTGGCTCCACACCAAGACGGGACAAAGCAATGTCGGAGATGTAATCACGCCACCTGGTCCATGGTTGACCTCTGGGCCAATTTCCCGTGGGTGTAGCCAGCAGGACTGTCGTCGCCGATCTTCCCCGGGAAATTCTGGACACAGGACTGAACCAGCGTACCTGGGATCTCTCTATTCTTTGGAGAAGTGACGCGACATTCAGGGCTTTTCGAATTCCACGGCTGTGTACTTTGCCGCGAAGGGTCACGCCGTGAACCCTTCGCAAAAATCACATCTCTGCCGCTTGCACTTGGGATAGCATTATTTCAGTCATTACACAAGATTTGTGGTCGTAGGTGAGGATCGGAACAAAAATCGATGTAAAAACTGACAGCTTTGCGGTGTTTGAAATCTCCCGTTTTGTGACCACAGACCGATAAAGCTCACGCAGACCTGTGTTTGCTTTACCAATCTATCTATCAACCTCCTTGTTCTGCCTTCGGTCACTCCTGAGTCGTGAATACCACCCCAAGGTACTTGAACCTCTCCTCTTGCTGCAGACTGCAGTGCATTGCCCCTCACTTGCAGCGTACACTGGCTTGTTTTTTGTGGTGAGGTGTTACCTCGTTGTTTAGTGCTGATTTGTGTTTCGGCTTGGTCGCACGCAGCAGAAAATCGATGAAGTATATGTTGAAGGTCCTGCTTGGATATGCAAGGCATGGGCGTCGGAAGGATTTTTTCCAGAGGGGGGTTTCTAGGGGTGCCAAAAGTGGTGAAATTTGTTTTTTCCCACTCCAAACTAAGAAAACAACCTTTTTTTGCTATCCGCACAAAGTAAACGGTTTATCCTGCAGCCCCCAGCAGTGACGCGGTCTTCGACTCGCTTTTTCAAGATTACTCCAAGAAATTTCAAACTGTGTTGTTTCATGCACGTATCGTTGCATAATTGTCAACAAACAATCAAAATAGGTGTTGTTGAAATTTATTTTTTGTTTTTTTGCAGTTATTTTAATGTAAGTGACAGCGACACTTTCAGCTCTAAATAGTGTTGCATGTCAGCTTGTTTCTGTGTTGCTCGCGTAGATTTCCCCGAGAATGGAGCTCGACTTTAGTAAATACGAAGCAATCGAGAAAAAAGGAAAAACGAAAGCGAATGATAGGAAATGGACAAAAAAAGGAAAAGTAAGAGATCAAGTTGTATCTATCTTGAAACATGGCGAAATGAGTGAAAATTGCAAGATCTTGTGCAATTACTAACTTCTGTTACACCCAGTAAAAATAACTCATAGAGGTAGGTTGGGGAAGCACTTGGTCGATTTTGCCGGTCTGCACGGACAACACATCTCGCTCACCTACGTTGGCAGGCGGAGCTCCAAGCGCATTCAGACGCGCCCCACAAGACTCGAAGTGGGGGAAGTCCCTTTCACTTGTCGGAGGAAGAGAGGAACCGGCTGATCGATCAGGTCATGTTGAGTTCGGACGAAAACACGCTGCTGTGCTCGTTCTACGGCCGGCACGTGGCAGTGTTCGACGTGGAGCACCATCGCCACGTCCACACCCTCAGCAACAAGGATTCCATGCTGTTGCTGCACCAGGTCAGTGGTTAGGCACGCGCGGCTTTTTTATGAGCTTTCTGGGATTGACAGATTCGAAGAAGGGTTTCTGGTTTCAGCATGATGAGTTCGTGTAAGGCGAATAACAAGAAAAACGTTTTCTCAATGCTGTCATCAGAAAATAAAGACTTCAGCTGGTAATTTTTATTGCTCATGGCTAGGGATGTGCATTATGGAACATTCAGAGGTTCTGGAATNTTCCGGAATCTTTATTTCGAATCCAGAATATCGAATCCTATTCCGGAACAACTTGACACATATGAATATCAGCATATCGACTTTGATTGATGAATATCTTATGTTTAAAAATGAGTAACACCGGTGAAGCAAAACAGAAAAACACATCTACAGCAATATGAACTGATCGCGCAGAGGTTTAGAACGCCAATCAGCAATCACACAACCTGATAATTAGCTCGTTACGTCACTACGCAGTGCCGTGAGCTTGTTGAGTGTTTCTTTCTTGCTCTTTCGAATCCATAGGATTCGATATTCCATTATATTCGTCCCTATGCTCATGGCGCAGTGGCAGCTCTTTGAACAGTTACGGTGCACAAGACACGATGGCAGCAATGTAAGCAAAACGTTCGTAAGACAACTTTCAGTTTCAAGGAAAGCATTAAAGTAAACGAAGCTATCACGTGATAGTTCCCATGCGTTTCTTCGCAGAAACACAAAGCTGCTTCGCACCGCCCGCACTCGAGCAATCTATTATTGTTGTTCAAACTAACATCTGTTTGGACTTATCGCGCAGGCGAAGATGACGTACCGCGGCTGCCACCTAGTGCACACAAACTACGATGACGTCGCGAAGACTTCGTACTTGACCGTGTGGAACCTGAGGCAGGGGTGCGTGACGAGGAGACTTAAAAACGAGCCGCTGGTTTGCGGCCTGGCAATTTCGGACAATGCGACCAGGGTGGTGTTCGCCACCGAAGACAACTTTATAAAAATTTGGGACCCCTTCCGGTGAGGAGCAGACGCCAGATGTATGATTTATGTCAGCAATATATTAACTCACCGATAGTTTTTGACACGGCAGCTTGCTATAAGAATCTTAGTTATGAAAGGTCGTTCAAGACTTTTCTGGGAATCGTGTTTTTCAAGGTGAATTCAACGGTTTTCTGCGAAACTGGATATTTAACGTTTTTTTGCTACTCCTCAGGAACGGACCTTGCAGTGGTTACCAAGTTAGGTAAGCGCACCCCGTTTGCTTCCCATCAGGCCCGTAACTAAGGGGTCGATGCCCCCATGGAAAATTTGTCGCCCCTTCTGGAAAAATGTGTTGGACGTAGTTCAAAACTATCAGACAGAATTTTAAAAATTTGGGCTCTTCGCCCCCTCTAGTGTCCCAAGCTGGTCACGGACCTGCTTCCCATAGCAGAGGAGTGTGTTGAACGCATACCCCTACACCACACTGCATTTCTCTGCGATTCCTGAAACGAAGACTAATTTGCATGTCACAAGATCACCAGTAAAACCTTTGCAGCAACCTCGCAATGGCTGCCTAATCTAACCAGAAGCCAGAGTTACGCTCATACAATGGTTTTAATGACGTTAGCAGTACAGTAAACACAAGGTAAATTTAAAACTGTATTTTCGGTTGCATAATGAAGCCTACTCACTATCCTTGTGTTTCGGGATCAAGACAACTGTTCTGATAACCTGAGATAATTGCCGGGCAACTATACTGAGTTTGCACTGCACTAGATCACCACGCTACTTGAGCCTCTGGCAGCGGAGTCAAGGCCCTACATTTGTTCTGATAGCTCGGAATAATTAGTCATCGCAGCACGACTGACTCCTCATTGAACCTCAGGTGGTCTAAAACCACACATTACAATAAAGGACTGTTTTAACGCGATTTTTTCTCAACTTGGTTGAGTAAGTAATAGATGGTTAAGATCAGGGTTTTTTTTAAGGAAAATGTTAGGTACCCGCAGGGTTTTTTTTACGGAAAGTGTTAGGTACCCGGTATGGATCTGTAGGGACCCGATTTCTCTGTTTCTAGGGACCCGATTTTCTCTGATTTTAGAGACACGATGATAATTTTCTCTGATTCTAGAGACCCGATTTTCAATTCTAGGGAGCCGATTCGGGTCCCTAAAACACCTTACAAAAAAAACTGGTAAAGATGGAAAGTAGCCCTAACCTAGTCCGGGCTTGTTTGTCTGATGTGGGAGTTCTTGAGCTGTCCAGTTCTTACCAGTTCGGGAGAGTAATTGCAACGTCCGAATTAGCTGAGCGTTATTGACCAAGATGATACGCATCATTGACAACGCGAGATTGTACCTGTATAAAAACTGGGCGCCTAACCAGTTGCGGTTCCTGTAACTAGGCCAAGCGGAGCAGACGGAATTTTAGCGATCCGTCGGATCAACGTACTGGTCCGCACGCCTTCCTCTAGTTACATGACTGCTGTTACGTTCAAAAATACAAGCAAGATTCACGACCGGATTTCCGTACGGAAACTGTGCCTCGCAAACGCACTTTAACTCCTTTTTTCTTCTTCGTTATTTAGAGCATGTATTGGGAGTGTCCCATTCCCAGACGCTTTTTAGACATATGCGTCTAGAGTGGGTGGCACTTTGGCTTCACTTGCATCGGAAAAACTTGAGTATTTGCAAACACCTCAGTGCAAGCTTTGTGAAGTTGTTTTCTCCATCACAAATTTGAAGCCATCTTACATGAAAAAAATAAAATTGCTTTCTGTCGTTTGAAAGCACGTTCTTGATCACAAATGTTAGGGCTGCAAGGTCAAAACAAAACTTTTGGGATAAGAATAGTTGGGAACCTCTTCTCTAAAAGAATGTATAGATAATGCACCAAGCACGTTTTGCATATTCCTGGGTCCTCAAGTGAACTTACATCATAGCTAACCAAACCAAAAATTTTATCTGTTATTCTGCTACATCTGGAGCTCTAATATATTCTTCCTGTGAAAGGAGAGACGCAATTAAAACTCTTAGGGTCTCAGGAACAAAATCCCGATACTTCTTGGGCATGCGACCGATCTGTAACCTATCGATTGATGGGGGAATTGCTGTAGATCAGCGATAAGTCGGAGGCTGCACCACTTGACATAGATTGGTCGAGGGAACTTTGCGTTCGAAAAAATGTTTCAGTGATCAATATGGTGCAGGGAAGAGTATATAAGTAAGAGCGGGAAAGCAATTAGCGTCCCAGACATCTTTTTTACACCACGTCACTCCTGACAGTTGAAAGTAAAAATGTTAGGTTTTGGAGTACTAACATAAAATTGTTTTCTCTTCGAAGCACCAGGTGCCCTTTTGCTCCTTGCCAACTGTTAAGAAAATTTTCTTGTTTAAGTAATAAGTAATTTCTAAAAGATTGCTTAAGTAACTTAAGTAGTTCAAGCGAATCAGGAGAATCAACATTTAGACTTCAAAACGTTCAAGCACATAAAGCATCGCAAATTTTCAATCACATAATGGGCATTTCGGACAAAATTCGCACCTGTTGGCCGCGATTCGATTTAATGGAATTACGTTGTAGCTCCAAAACGTAATCACGATGACAATCAACAATTGTGACTCACAAAACGCACTGCAGAGGCAAGAAATTTATCCGCCACAATGGCTAATTTTATGCGTGATGATGCATGTAATGTATAATATTGCGTGCGCAGCAATAGACGTGACTTCTAAAATTTTAACTTTTCTAAAAACAAATTACTTGAAGTACCAAGTAATGGAAACATTACTTAATCAAGTAATACGTGAAGGTCCCTTAAGTAATTACTTGCTTGAACCCAGCCCCAGTTCTGAATATCCCTGTTGAGGGTCTCGAAAAAATGATGAATAAAACCGTCTGCTGCTCTTAAGGCGAGGAGGACATCGCAAGATCGCCGGTTACGAAGGTCTGCGGATCCGCGGAGGCAAAAATCAAACAAGGGTCTTTCTGATGAAGGGGGCGACACGCGCCGTTGTCTTCGCTGATGACGTTTCATTGTGGGACTTGGAACGCTGCTACGTCATATCTAAATTCACGCCTGACGTACCGGTAAGCGGACGTTGCTGCATGCCTCATGCATTTCTATGATGAATGTTGCCTACGATAACTGTCTTTCGCCAGAAGCACGCTAATTGCTTCATCTACTTCATACCGTTTTTTTTTATTTTTTATTTTGTTAAAACTCAGGCATTAGAGAGCGTTCAATTTTAGAAAAAATTTTGGGGGCATAATTTTTTCTTGCGTTGACTTTAGCTTTCCACGAAAAGTATTTTTTGCTACTTCGACGACAGTTTAGCTATCCTGCTTTGCGCAACCGCATACTACTGTGCAATCCAGTAACACTCTATGTTCCTTCGCAGCTGCTTCAGTGTTAAAAAAGTCCTTCATGACATATGAACACTTAACACTGAGTTGCCTTCATCGTGCTCTACGACATTTTGTTATTTCAAATTTGCTTTCGAAAAAGCGATGTTTACCTCCAAATAAAACTTTGCAAAAGTGGTTGGCCTGCAGTTAAAAATTCTCAAGAATTTTTTCAACCAACCGTGTGTGTTTGGCGTAGAAAAGAAAACAACGGTGCTCTATTTAGTTCCAGTGCTGCACTGTCGCCATGGACGGTCAACTGATTGTCGTCGGTCTTCGGGACGCCGCCCAGGTTGTCACGCTCCGGTTAATGTCACGTGACCACGACGCAAAGCAGTTCGGCAGAGCTGCTCTGGGCGAAGGCGGGGGAGTGTTCGGCGAGTTGTCCGAACGCGATTCGGAGAGCTCGGGGGACGAGGACGCTTTGGAGCAAGGGTGACAATCAAAATCGTTCCCGAAACCAGGAACGCCTACCCGCTTCGACAACGATTTCTTTCGGTATTCCACTGCACAAGACCTAAGTTCAGACGTTTGGTAACAAAGTAGCAAACGCTTCTAGTACTGGTTGACCGAACGCTTTGTCAGTGGTATGCTGTTTAACGCAGCTTAGCAGCATTACAGTCCAAACTACGCAGAGCTTTGTGTGGTTGCCGCCTCGACCAAGCACATAAAAAATGACATTTTTGGAAGACAAGATACAGGAGGCTGTGCGGTTTGAAGCTGATTTGCCATCGCTCTTGCGCATGTTTGTTTATATTTTTTGACTGTTAATTCACAAACGCAATCTGAAGCGAGATGGTTGCTTCCTGTCGACCCAATAAATTTTTAGAAAGTCTGTTTTTTCGCAATGATTTTCTACTTCGCTTTTTACGTTTGTTGCCGTTCTACGCTTTCAAGTAAATGATAATGATTAGACATTCCACGCCTAATCATTCCATAGTGAATAATCTAAACCATCGTCCATCACGTCGAAGTAAATAATTAGACGTTTTCAAGTCCAATCATTATTAATCAATAGTGAAATGCTTGGGTTGTTTGCATGCAGCAATGATTGCTATTGCTTAGCACTTTAACAACCGCTGTGATGTGATGGACAATGGATTGTGCACCAGTTGTCCAGATAAAAATTTTAAAAGCGTGAAACATTCAGTAGACAAAAGATTGCTAAACACGTTGCACGTATTTCTCCCGTAATCCGTAAATAACTTAGTTGTCTATATTGAAAGTCAACGAACGTCTCAATTTGTATTTTGAAGGACAATAGAAGCATGTAAATAGCCATCACTGCCGGCTGAAAGCGCCGAGTCCGTTAAAGCTTATTTTTTCTAAAGACGCAACTTTTCGCCCTCTGTAGTGGTTAAGCTCAAGTGCTGTGTGCCTATTATTTCGTTGCGTTGGTATTCCGTTGGTCCAGGGGTGTACAACATGCGTCCGCACGGCCACGTGCGGTCTTCGGTAAACGTTTATGCGGCCGTGCGCGTAAAATTTAAAATATAAGTTATAGCGGCCGTGCATTTTAATAAACGCTCTTTGCCTACTCTATACGGGTTCTTAGTGGAAAGGCGGCCAAGCAGACGTGTGGAAGCAGAACAAAAGCAATGCAAAAAAAAGTAAAAAGAAAATTTGGACTCATTGCCGGCCGTAAATCATATAAATAAACTTGATGCGGCTGGCTGTAGCAAACATGTTGTGCACCCCTTCGTTAGTCCAAAAGGCTATTGAGATGTTCATCAGGATTCCAAACACATTTTCATCATGCGAAAATGTGTGTATTTCCTCTCACTGCCTGCACTCCCGAGTATATTTCAGATCCTCATTGTGGTCACGGTAGTAGTGGAGCTGACACAAGAAAGAGAGCTCACTGAATGTAGCAATAAACAACGAACCGTAACTTGTTTCTCAAAACTACGACTTCCGTGAGTTGCTTTTCTTTAGATTTGGATCTCTACAGTGGTCCTTATAATTTTATCTTCACTGTTGTACGTTTTACGTTTGTTTAAGTATTTCTTTGCTTTTTACAGTATGGGTGTTTTTCCACATGCTATGTGCCTTATTCGTTCTTGTGATCTTAGTTAAATGTGCTGACTTAAGTTACTTTTAAAAACAGTTTTTACCTTCGCGTACACCCAGATGTTTATTTAGTTCGTTTTTCACAGTGCAGTGTTTGCGCTTTTTGTATATATTGCGCTTTCTACACATCCAGCAGCTGACCTGAGGCAATCCATCGTTTTCCTCGTGGATGACTTTTTCGGTTCAAATTCATATTTTTTGTATTTTAAATGCGACGCTTTCGTCGTTTTTACTTCAAAAATGTCCACAGTTTAAGTTATTAACGTAAGTTAGTCGAATAGACGAGTAAAACATCCTTTGTGAGTTTGACTGATATGGTTGTGAACCCAACAGCACAGTTAACTTTGCACCTATAAACCTGCCTGCGGGAGTATGACATGCCATAGGTGACCCTGCAGCCAGTGGTGATGTGCTCAATTGCACCAGTGCACTAGTCAAGAGAAAAGTCAACACGTTTCAACGGTACTGAGTTGCTATGTAAGGTATGTAACAATTTTTGTCACATACAGTAGAATTCGCCTAAAACGACTTGGCCTGTAACAACACTTCGCTTATAACGACCCTTTTTGTCGGTCAGGAACTCCATCTTTCAATATCGATTTTGTTATGATTCGCACAGAGGGTATATTGACCTTGACTTGCACAAAAATACGTGTGTTGTTGGCACACTAAATGATTTGAAACCTTTAGGACGGCGCACATTTAGCAAAAGTATGCCGATCCCTGTTGTAGTGTATTAGAGGTTGTTGCAACTATAGTCAATTTGATCGATAGTCTTGGTGGAACCGTGCATAAATTGTCGAACAAAAGAAGCAGTAGCCTATCCTATTGTGGAAAATATAGGGCATCGTTATTCTTCGCAAAAGCTAATATGGAACACAAGTGACAAAACTAGCAAATGATTCGATATTCCCGCAACGACGTTGACCACAGTTTCGAAAAACAGAAAAAAATCTCATTTTTCTTACCAGAGTATACGCGCAAACGCGCTGCAGTAAGAGCGGCAATCCTAATCAACGAGCACTTTTAACCCGCGCCAGGCTCTGGCTCAACTGAACTAAACAGCCATTTTGGGAACAATTTATTGCAGTTCGCTTATAACGACGCGTTTTCTCCGGCCCCATGAAGTGACGCAGCGTTTTTCCGGCCCCACGAAGTGACGCAGCGTTTTTCCGGCCCCACGAAGTGACGCAGCGTTTTTCCGGCCCCACGAAGTGACGCAATAAGGCAATTCTACTGTAATTTCAATTTTTGTGATGGGACGGCAAATATTTAAAAAACTAGCACTGGCTTTTGATTAAAATTCCAGTCACCAGCGTTTGAATGGTGGAAGCCACACTTTTATAAACTTCCCGACAAGACTTTAGGTATTTCTTATTTTGTTACGGAAAATATATGAATCATATAATTTTTCGGGCAAGGTCGAACAAAAAATCCAACTTGCTTCATTGGAAATGGGTTGGGAATGACTTGTACAATCTTATGATCTTTCCTGATGCTGACTCACTTTCCTGACAGTTGCCAGAGCGCACGTTCTGAAAGCGTCCAAGACAAGTTTACAATTTATGAAATTCCACTAATTTCGATTAATGTCTCACAGCATTCGTCTTCAAAGTTAGCACTGTTCAAAAATATCGATTGATAATGCTCAAAATGTTTTCCACGTTGAGGATTTGTAGAAGTGAATATGTTTCTTTTCGGAAAACTCGGAGAGATCTTGCGGCAACGTCAATCGCAAAAAAAAGTCAATTAAACGATATGTACTTTCACTTTGAAGTAAACTTTTTGCAAAGTTCGTTATTGCCCAAAGTAAACCTGAAACGTTGATGGAATGACAGTGGTAAAAAAACAAACTTATCCGTTGTTTTATTTTTCTTTATCGCTCAGTTTTTTCTCAAACATTCTCCAAAACCTGGTTATTTTCGTCCCTCCTTGCGTGCAGCTAATCAAGCGCAGAAACGTCAATGCCATCGAAGCACAAAGCAGTTGCACCGCCAGCTGTAAAAAATTACCTTGTGGCGCAGGTCCAAAGATGGACAGCGAGACAATAGCCACGAAATTGCGTTATGTACTATTTATTGTATCAACGTCTCAAAGCATTGTGTGTCATCGAACGTCACTGCGCAAGCTGCCGTCATGCATATTTCATTTTGCCTTCGCGAAAACTCCGCCAAGTGGCGCCAAAATTAGGGTTTGTTCTTTTCAAGGCGGCTGCTATCACCGTGTTTCATTCGCGGACGAAGTGATGCTCTATTCGTGAAGTGGAACGCTTGATCATTTTTTCAGTCAAGCCCGGCTGGTAAAGCCGCGTCAGCAGAATAACTAAGTTTGCTTGTGTGAGTCTGCGGTGATTTAAGATATCCAGGTGAGATTGGTAGTTTGTGACAAACGCGGTCGGACCATGTGTGAGCCACACAAAATCTGAGTTCTTAAAAAAAGAGTTTTTTTAGTATTTTCAGGCTAACCAGATGATAACATTTCTAGAAAAATGTATGCTTGATTTTCAGGAATTAGTTTCACTCATCAGCGTTACCCAAGACTTGAGAAAGTTTTACAGCTTTTGGGATTGGAAGCTGTTAGAGTCATATTTGCCATTTACCCGTTATTTGTCTCATTCACGGTTCACGTAAAGACATAACATGTCCAAGTTATTGAAATTTACAGTCGTTTCAAAGCATCCAGGTATTCAAATAATTGATCGGATTATCTACTTCATGTTTTATTAACCGACACCTGCCCTTGTAGCAAAGAGTAGTTCTACCAAGAAGAAACTATTGTTTGTCCTTTCGAAAACTCATTTAAAGCTACATCAGTAAAATAATTATGATGAGATGGGAGTTCTTTCTGGAGTAATTGTTATCTTGCTACACGCGTAGGATTGATTCTTTTTGGCATGAACCACATCCAAAGCTCGTTCTTATGGGCCTTATGTCCTCATGGGCCTCCTATCACATTGTTTTGTCACGTCAATACTTGATCATAAAAGATAACATATATAGTCAACATTTTGCAAAACTGAAGACACTGCAGTAAGAGTTTTAAAATGTTTTATAAAATCTCGACAAGAATTCAGTGCATTCGCACGATGTCATCATCAAAGCGCCGTAGTTCAATTGTATCAAAATTTGGTGCCCTGGTAGATGGAAAAGTGATCATGCACTTAATGAAGGTCGGAACGTTTCACCCGTAAATCAAAGCCTGTTGACTTCAGATGATTCTTTGTATGAAGTTGTTATCATCACACAAATGATTAAAATATTCTGGGCATGACGTTCAAATCGAGAAATGTTTTGAAACATGCTACAGTTTTGTCACTTTAAGTTGTTTTCAAGTAAGGGTCCTGTTTAAAAGAAAAAGGTATCGAAGAAAATAAAGCCAAAATTGCGGTAGAGCTTCAGCAGTTTTCAGCCTTGTGCTTTTTGCACTTGCTTTGCGACAAGGCAAAAGAAGCTGCCACTGATGACACACCGTTTGGAAATGCCACTCGTTTCAGGAGCTGGTTGATTAGTTTTTTTACTGTGACTGCTGTGTCGATACTGCAGGCCGGCAATTCACACTGAATGCAGCGAATTGGAAAAACGTTCATCTTCCGAAGGCTTAACGCGCACTGCCTAGGTGACTGAGGTTATCTTCATGATCAAAATTATTAGATGAGTTTCCAATCTACCGTATAAATAATACAGAAATCTTCATGACTCTATTTATTTGAAGCGACAGAAACGCCACTACAAGAAAAAAGTTCTGCACTCAGGGTTAAAAGTTCTGCACTCAGGAATCGTACAATTTTGCGTTATCTTCAGTCGTCGCATGTTCAAAATCAATTCGAGCTGTGTGGGCAATTTAAGTTGGCCAACTGGGCGTTTTGCAAAAATATGTCGGAACACTGTTTTTGAGTTAAGCGCTTCTAATTATACATTGGCGTTCGTTTATGTACCTTGCTTGCTACAAAGCTTACGGCTCGATATTGCTTATGGCTAGCTGTCAACTTTCCGATCAAAACAAAATAGTTTTGACAAAAAGTGCTTGTTGTGGTAACATGTCGGCAACAGAACCATCCCCAGAACGTTCTCAATAGGGGGGCTTTGCTGTTATGTGGGGGGGGATTTGCGTTTGCGCGGGGAGCTTGACATTCTAAAAATTGACAAGAACTCCTCTGATTTATAGTGTTTCAATTTCGGGGTGCTTGGAGCTTTGTTTCGGGGGGCTCAGCCCACCAAAGCCCCACCGTGGCGACGGGGAGTGGTCGGCAAAGCGTGCAAACTTCTACAAATGTAATTGTACTTAATAAATCTGTCCGCACAATCTTGTAAAGGTGAACAGGAGGAAGCCAGGGCATTTTTCTCGCGTATTGACCTGTTTTTCGCATTTTTTTCGAGTCGAGCGTCTTTCACTTGATGTGTTGAGAAAAAAATAATTAAGGGCGTGGTAATGACGCCACCTAAATCATTTTTATGCAACACGTGCCGTCAGTGTTGCTCAAGACTAAAATAGGTTTGCGAAAAACATTCAACTAAAACAGAAAACGTTTTATCAGGGAAGGCATAGGTATTGCACAAAAGCGACACTGCAAGTAGCGCAGTATGCGATGTGTTGAGTGTTGTAGTCCTTTGACGCCCCTTAAAATTGCGCCCAGCCATTACACTCCCGTGACCTCCGGCCGGTATGCCACTGGCCTTTCCTGACTGTAACTGTATTACCTCTGTTTTAACTGTAACGCAGCCAAGTTCAGTCACATTTATGAATGCTAAGCTATGTGGATCTGACCACCGTGTGTTGCGCACTTAATTGGATGAAAATGGTTAACAAACATTGTGGTTTTGCTGATATTGTTGCAATTTACTAGTAAATGATAAGTGTTGAACACAACGACTTTACTGAGCTTCAGACAAGCAAATGAAAATCTTTTTCTTAGTTTGTAAATAAAGTCACTGTAACTTTCTCTATGGACGGCTGTAGTTTGAGTGTAGCATGCGTGCATTTTATGTCTATTTTCAAAAGAGAATATTTAAGATTTGCCTGTTCTACAGATTTGCGTCTGACACTTTGTGAATTACCGTTAACCTCTTCTGATAATATTCACAAATATATTAACTCTACGTGTTTCTGCAAATGAGGAGGAGAAGCATTCTGGATCAGTGGGAAAAGTTTCCTTTCGAAGTGTCCAGGCGCGGGAAGAAAGTATCATAACTTCAAGCGATGAGAATGGACTTGTATGTCCAAGCAATTTTTTTGGCATTTTCAATTCTATCGATTAATAGCATTCAATTCAATTCTACGAACTTGCAAATGCGGTTCTATGTGACTTTATGTCAGTCGTCGTGTATCTGTGGAACTTTGAGTCATCCTTTAAAACCCGCCCTGTCTAACACCACTTGGTTTGTACCATTCTTCAACAAAAGCAAAAGTAGCACAGGAAGCCAAAATGTTTTTCTCGGAGTGTGGTTCATCAAAACCAGTTCTATAGTTGCCTTCCGGTTTCCAGTACAGTTGTTTTACTGCATCGGCCAACGGGTGGACCGTCTTCCTTTCGTAAGTCTAGGCCTTAATATTTAATAGTGAAGTTTAAAATTACCAAAACACTAATGATTAATCTGCATAACGTTTACTTAAAAGACGTATGCTGATGCTAAAAAAACAATAAGCTAAACGACCTGCTAGAAGATCTTTTCAAACTGGCACAGTATTGGCCAAGTCATTATGTCCATTACGTGGAGTATGCAATTTTACCTAAATCGCTAGCAAAACAATACTGAATACCTAGCTAGAGTTTGAATAATTTATCCGTAATAAAATGTAACACACGTTCGTAGATAACAAAGTGTTTCAACTCTTTCGATGAGCTTTTACAAACAAAACGACATATTGTTGGACTTTATGTTGTTAGCTTTACACCAGGGGTGGGATACCTGCCCATGGACCACGCAGACGGCGTGATTTTTTAAAATGGGCTGCATCAGAATTTTCTTCGCCCACGTGAAAACACAACCGCGTCAGAACGAAATTCTGTGATAAGCAAAGAAGTAGATCTCTCGATCTTTCGTATACCTGTCTCCTTATCTTGCTTAGGAAGATAATTGTAATGTTTCAATATGAAATTTGTTGCCTACCAGCAATATTCCACATTAATGCAGCCCGTCATAGTAAATAGGCTCTCTGCCCTGATCTCTTCCCTGCTATTTTAAAGATAAATATTCTACATTCAGCTGTGGTCAAATCCGTAAATGAGCTGCGAGGCCGTTGCAGGCAAGTGCAAAAATCCAGATAAATGTTGTAAGCAGTCACGACTTCCACACATTGTAATCCAATCTTTTTCTGCAAAACAGAGCTGAATGAAAAACATTAAACACAGCAACTTGATGATACTAGGCTTACTTTCGTCCAGCTTATACGTTTATTACACATCAGTTGACAAGGTCGAATTTGTGTCAATTACACTTAGTTTACTTTTCATAACCAGCCTTGCAGCTTAAAAATATTTAAGCGTTTGAGAAAAACAACTATGATCTGCTTTGAGATCTACTGAGGTCAGATCATATTATTACCTGTAAAGCTGACATTGAAACACGTGTCTTATCTTGTGTTTTATCAAGTTCAAAAAGAAAAATGTATCGTTTTCAAATAGGTAGAGTAAGTTATCAAGCGTGTTTGCATGAGTATTTACAGTAAATTGGATTATCTTTTATAAAAATGCAGGTAAAACGGCTGCAAAAGAGCACTTGGCATTTTTTTAAACTGTGTATTCCAAAAGATCGTTTATTCCACGATACAAAACTTGAAACCATTGAACTGTTAAATTTTGGAAAGTAAAAAAAGTTTTCTATTTGAAGTTTGTTCTTTCGTTGTGATGCCTCAGAAAAATATTGTGTGTTTCAAAAGATGTTCAATCAGTCAACTTATGAAGCAACTTCAACATCAAAAACTATCTTTCCAATCAGCGCCTTCATCATGTCTCAAGGANGTCTGCGAGTAGTGAATGAATACAGTTTCACCTTTGTTTCAAGATGGTTGGAGTACATAGACCTGTCACATAACCAGATCTATTTCATATCCGAAAATGCACTGAACGGTCTTGTACGGCTGCAGGTTGCGGTTTTATCATATATTTTCAATTTTAAAGTGTCTTTTTCCTTGCTTTGTACAAAAGTGGAAGGCAACTTTACTGCGATCTCCTGCTGTACTGTTATTAATCTTCAGACTTTTGAAATCCACTTTTGGGATATACCGCTTGCTTCAATTCCTGTGTTCGTTAATTTTGTCATAACTGTTTTCTCTATTGCTAAAAGTCAAGCCACATTTAATTGGACACATTCAGATTTGCTTATAATATCACAAGCAAATTGACTCCATATAACTAAATGCTGGTGAATCGGGATATTTCTAGCAAAATATGCATTTACTTCAGAAAAGATGGCAAACAAAAGTTTATGTTAAAGCTTTAGGATCGCTGCAATTCAGCAATTATTATAGAAAAGTAGTAGCATTTTGTGCAATACAAATACATTGGCTATAAATGGCACCTCGCCTACAAACGGTAGCTTTTCTAACAACCAAATTAGTGCAGATCTGCTTAAGTGTTCTACCATCGCTACAAATACTGTACAATATCAGTAAAATACAAAAGGCTTTCTGGGCATATGGCAAAAGAGCCAGTAAAAATTGGTTCACATTCTTCCGGTGAAGCAGAGGGTTCATGGTGTTAAAGTCATTCCTGTTGTTTTTTCTCATCAAATGGTCACATCTGATGAGACAAAGACATTTATCCCGTGACTTACTAAACGCAGCTGTGCAACATCTAAAATCAAATAATTTTTGATCACGGAGTAGACAAAGGTTGACAAAGCGTAGTGGGAGTTGATTTTTTAAATAATTATACTTGTATGTAGCTGTTTCTAAATGTTTGATCCGCTCTGTTCAGCTCCAGTATGAGGCGCAATCGTTATACGCAATCAAAAAAACGTAATACTTATAAAATGATACCAACAATTTTGTTACATTCCACGACCGAAATTGAAAAATATATACCTGGTATGACTTTTTCGTTCTGTAAAATAAACAAACGTATATATAAATTTGCAGGAAATTGACCTCCGCTTCAACCAACTTCAACATTTAGGAAGTACAGCAATGATAAACGACGCCTCTTTGCCCTTCGGTGAAATTGACAGCAACCAATCTCCTGTGATGAGATTACGAGGCAACCCGCTCATATGTTCGTGTACTCTGTTGGGCGTCATTTCATTATACGTCATGCTGCTGCAGGATGACGGACTGACATGCGTAAGGAACGCCAGCACGACGGAGGTGAAGCTGCTGCGTTTTGCCTAAACTGTAAGGAAGCAAAAGGACATGGCGAGTTAACCTTTCGAAACGTAGGTGTCTTAAGGTTATCAGAGCAAATTGAAAATGTTTTCCTGTAACATCACTAGAAGGGGCATATGTGATTATCTACTCCCAACACTAACCCGACGTGAAGCGTTACGAATTTTTGCTAGCCGCGTACTGCCAGTCACGTCGCCACGGGGGGTTTTGGTGGGCTTAGGCCCCCCAAACAAAGCTCCAACCCCCAAAATTAAAATGTGACTATAAGTCTATAAATCATTATAAGTCTATAAATCAGTGTTTTTGTCAATTTTTAGAATGTTCAGCCCACCTGTACAAACGTAAAGCCCCTTATTGAAGACGTCCTGGCGACGGTTCCGCGCAGTGCTATCACAGCGTGGAGTTCTCAAGAGTTTGAATTTGCACCAAACCACTGGCGCGATATTCACTGCATCAAAAATGACAAACTAACGCTGATAAATAATCTTTTTATCCTTGTTGCGTTCAAACGTTTACTGTCATGAAATAGCTATCGCATAAATGTGCAATCAACCACTCAGTTTAAGGTTTGAGAAACCCTATGACAAACCTTCGGACTTTGAAGTACATTTCAACAACACTGCTAATGAGAAATGAGAACAACAAGCTAAAGCAAGCTGCAAGCCAACATCTGGTTTACAGTATTTTGGAAGAAAACGACACATTGTGTTTTTCATTTGAAGAAAAGGTACTTTTCATTCAAGGACAGTTTAAAAATATTCGTTAAGAAGTTGGTCATTTGATGAAAAATAGCGCTGTCAAACTATCATTGTTTGGAAAACCCTCTTGGTCTTCAAAGCTTGTGCCAATTAAGCCACGTTCAACAGCATAACCACAGCACGTACCTTCAATTGAAAAATCACCTTAATACCGTGATATTTTACGTGTATTGTTGCGTATTGTAAATGCCTTCCTGCTTTATGTTTCGGTAGTGCGTAGAACAAATCATCTCATTTTCACATAAACAACACTTCACGCTTCACGAAAGTGACATAAAGCGTAATTAGTCTCATTGTTGAGCAACATTTAAAAGCTGACTACAGTTTCACTAGAATCTGTGCGGCAGACTAGTTGCATCACTTAAAAGCAATGATGCTTCTGCTTTTTTAATATAATCAAACTTAATGATTTCAGTGATTGGAAGCCATAGTGTTACCGTTTCAGTGAGTAAATACACAAAGTTTGTTTCAAACGTCTACCTCGAAATAAATAATGTACAGGCGTAAAACCTCCTTAAATGACGATTGGCTTATTCATCATGCATCAAAATGTCGCATGTTCTTTTTTCTTCACCATGTTATTTTCAGCAAGAATTGCCAGCTTTTCCATGTTTGTCCGATATATAAATTGTAGGGTTCCAAATTCAAATTTAAGTGAAAACCACGTAACGCGATTTTTCTGAAGAGAATAAAAAATAAAAGCGTCTTGACTAGTGGAATCCTGGTGATGGATAATCATTTTGGGGGAAAATATATTGTCCAACTCTCTCTTTGTCAACAGTAAGTAATTCTGAACCTGCTTTTCTCTGACATTTAATTCTGTTTGAAGTTTAAATGATAGTAGCTTTCCACTAGCAAGATTGTCTTTCCAGAAATAGTTTTGACTTCCACACACCGCTTGAAAATAAGCAATCCATAACTGACGCTTTTAATTATGCATGAGGGGGAGAGATAAGGTTTACAAAGCAGTCCCATTAATCTGATGCTGTCAGGAACTCCCAATCCTTTCATCCGACACGTTATCGTACCAAACAAAGAAACATCGTTGCAGTTCAGGATATTGTAGGTCATTTACTTAGCATTGACCGATCAGCATGTTTTAGTCACAGGAAAAAATAATTTAATTAAGCTTATTTCCAAGCACGGCTAGTTCGTTCTTGTCTTGCGTTACGCCACAGCATAACTCTAAAATTTGGTTCGAAAAGTTGGAACATCAGCATCATCAACAGATTAATTTCAGTAAAATCCGTGCAATTTCTGTTTGTTTCTACAGACTCATCAAAGCTTTTCAGTAGTAGCTTCTTTGAAACATAGACATTTTAGTGCCATGTTACCCATATACATTTGTAAGTGGCCTGTGTTAAAAGTTTAATCGATTGCTTTTTATAGCTGAATAGATTTCGCACACATTCACACCTTTATTCATAAAAACGGGAGTCAAAGTACGAAAACATTTTTTGTTTTTTTATAACAATTTCTGCCAGAGATACATATAGTTTTGAATTTTAGGTACTATTTGACAATCTTTTTAAAAAATCAATAGGTTTCAATTAGGATCTTTGCTTGCTTAAGTTTCTAGTGCCAGATTACATTTTCCACAGCTTATGCGGCACTTGGCCCTAAAATCATCTCTGGCGTTTGCTCAGGTCAATCTCTTCCAACAGAAAAGACGTATCACGTCATACAGGATTAACGACGCTTGGTCACGTGAGCAACTGCGGAACGTTCTTTGTTCTGAGGTAAACTGTTTGACTTTCCATTAGCATTTATGAATTCAATGCATTGCCACTCTCTTACCACACAATTTGAAATTTTATTACCACGTGTTATTCTATTCTTTGCCTAATTTAAAAAGTTTGTGCCAAGCAATAAAAGGAAATACCACTTGTCCAAGCAAGCTAAAGCTGCACCAGGTGTTTCGTTGACAGCACTGCAAGATCACAAAACTTCCTTTTCAAAACTATTACACAGCTTCATAAATATCTTAGAATTTTTGTAGAAACATCTAACAAGGCTGATGGATGCTCGCGTCAGAAATGTGAATTGCCTGGCACTGAAACGAAAGCAACGTTATTGAAAGTTGCCGGAGTTTGACAAACAGAAAACAGCAGGAAGTATCCATTCTAAATTACGAACGTCTTTTGTTTTTCACGGGGTATGAAAAAGCTTAACAAATAGATGAGTAAATTCAAGTTAACTTACATGTCGTTCCATCGACTGGCGAAGATTTTGACGCTTTCCCCTTCATTAAAAGTAGCTTCTACCTCTTATTGATCTAATTTCAGTCGGTCTTTGCCACTTAATCCGAGAATAGCATCGATTTTCAAGTCAGTGATTGCTTGAAGTTTTGGAAAAAAGTCTATCTCCCTGAGGATTACATGAAAACTGAAACGTGGATCGTTGATAGATTTTCTCAGAAACTTGTTGCTGGCAGTTGAAACTGGTTAGGCCACAACGGGGCGTTGTGCGTCACTCATTCACGCGCGTTGGTTTCGCAAAGTACAAGCAAGTGCTTAACTAGACACCTTTGTTTCAAAATTTTTTTATCAAATCCGTTGAAAAAAGGCAATTTTGGAAAGAGAAAAGCATTTTTCGAAGCAGTATTTTGTTGCATCTTTCCAAGTTGAAATCAGCTTTCAGCCATACGTTGCACTACCTATGTACGCATTTTCTATGCTTTGTTTAAGCATAAAAAGAAAAGTCGGAAATATTCAGAAGATGGTGCTTGATACAAACCATAACCTTTCATGCTGTGAGTAATGTTGACGCTTTTTGTTTGCTCCTGGCATCCTCATCCGGAAATTAGCTGTGGGTGTCTATAAGATGTGTCACAGTGCAACAAACATTTTTTTACGAATCAGATAAATAAAACATATTTTTCAAAAATAATATCTGGAGTATTAAGACAATTTCACAGTCCATTAGTAATTCATTAATTAAAATCATCAATTAAGTTTTTGCTGTGACTGAAAATTGCATGAAACTGATTCCAAAACTTCCATATTCTGTGTTCGTCCTACAGACTTCAAAATACATGGAGATGCATGAGACAAAAGAGAGTTCGAAGCGCAAACATTCAAGAAGTTCTCAGCAGTTGCACGAATTTCAATCAGTGGAATATAACAAATTCGATTTGCGTGTTCTCCACCCGTCCGAACGACACCAACTAGAGGATCGCAAACGTAATATTTCTATACCGCATGCTGTCGCAAGAGAGCAAAACGGACAGAAACCGGAACACCACGAGCACAGGGTGATTAGAAAAGGAGGCCCGGATATTCCCTTGCTTTTGACAATGTTTGTCTGGTTTCTCATGATCTATTTTGGTTTAAAACGTTTTATAAAATCAAACGATCAGGCTGTGTCGGGAGGCTACTTTCCGAATTCTGGCGGTAGCACAAAAGCACCTCTTTCTCTTCTTGACTGATTCAAAACGTAACTCACCTGAGTTGAGGTCTACGCAAAATAACTAATGGTTGGTTAATCGTGGCACCCATATCGGCTTCTGCCATGTCAACAGCGTTGGCAAATTCCTTTTCCTTCCGATATTGGCTCTACCCATGACTTTCTGTCATTGAAGCATTCCCTGCACCAGCAGGTGCGTGGTCCACGTTGTAGGATAAACGGTGAAAGCTTAATCAGGATAATATTGTCAAACTGAGCTGTTGTGTGCCTTGAGTGGTTGAATTTGACCTGTTGTTTTCACAAATTCTCTGCTTTGCCGAATTTGGGCTATTTAAGGTGTATTACAAACACACGATCTCCTGTTATTTTCACGATATTCCAAGACCTTGGCCTTAAATGAACAAATTTAACGGCTTGACAAGACAAGCTTTCACTTGCTACGGGCCAGGAAGTATTGTAAAACCCAGTTTTTCACAGTGATTTCAATGTACTGCTGCAAACACGAAAGAAATTTTTCTGATCTTAATTCTCGTTTCGATGCGGAAGTTTCAACCTGGTCTACGTTTTCTTCATTTGACATAGAAATAAAACAGCTTCTTTCAACGTTGTCGTTGTTTGGCTGCAATCTTTTCCTTCCTCTTTCTCATGGAGGACACATGCCTTTGGCGTGTTGATGTTGAAATCGTGTCTTACTTGTGTGTGCGTTCTGATTTCAACAAAGTGGTGATTGTGAACATTACGGTTTGTATTGACACTGCGAGTGATGTGATCTAATATCATCATACAAAATTAAGAGTTTCCTTCAATAATTATGTTATTATAATGTCACAGGGATGTATTTTTATTTTTACTGAAATGGTGCTTTAGTATGAAAACAGTAATGAGGCAAAATCAACAGTCTATTCAACTTTTAGTTCAACAAAGATTCTATTTGAATAAGATTTGAATAAGCTGTTTATATTTTAAACTACAAGTGCTTTGGTGTGAAAATGGCAAAGACAAGCTCAAAAGGAATCAACCTGGAAGCTGTGCATTCAGCNTTGCTTGAAGTAAAATCAACTGTAAGTAGCATATGGGACAAGCTGGTGGGACTTGAATCAAAATTAGAAAAAGTTCAAAATGAAAATGTTAAGTTAAAACAAGAAAACCAAACATTTAAAAGCCTTATGCATACCTAATACTTTCGAACTGATGAATTGGACCAATACAGCAGAAGAGAAAATGTTAGAATCTTTGGAATACCAGANGAATACAGCGTTGAGGATGATGGCAAAAAACAACTCTTGAAACTGGCAAGGGAACTTAACATTTCTTTACAAGAAAAAGACATACAACGAGTCCACAGATTGGGTAAAAAGAAAAGATCCAAAGCAGCTAAACCTAGAGGAATAATCGCTCGTTTTGTTTCGTTTGCTAAACAGCAAGAATTTATAGAGAAAAGAAAAAAACTTAAAGGCACCAAAATTGCAGTCTGTGAAGATCTGACAAGTACCAGATACAAACTATATAACTATTTACAAAATCATCCCAATATGCAAGATGCATATGTTTGGCATAGAGCGATAAAAGTAACATATGAAAATACATGCTACAATATAAAAAATACTGATGATCTGTTCAAAACTTAACATTGATATAAACTGGAAAGAGTTGGGAGTGAAATTTTTAGCAGATTTTCATGCCGAGTAAGATTTGTAATGGCAACTGTGAAACTTCATTATTGTGTAGTGCGTAAGTTGCAGATATAGACAATTCACTATGCCTATAAAATTTCCATGCGCGATTTGTGTAAAGCCCTGCAGGAAAGACCAAAAAGCCATAGCTTGTGACTTGTGTGAGAGATGGCTGCATTTTAAATGTATTGATACGTGTCTGTCTACTTTTAATTCATTGGCGTTTAGCCCTAAACCATATTACTGTCACAATTGTATAACAGAGCAGATTCCTTTTAGTAACTTAACAAATAAAGAAACACGAAAATTATTTAACCACGTATGTAATGAGAAACAAAATACCTTGACTCTATCTTTTGACAATAATAAAGATACCCCAACCGAACCTGACATCTGTAAGTATTATGATCAAAGTAGCTTTATTAAATTCATAGAAAATAAGAGGGAAAGGGACTTATTTCTTCTAAATTGCAATGTGAGGAGCTTGCAAAAAACTACCAAACTTGCAGAAATATCAGAACTAAAATCAACCCCAGACATAGTTGCCATAACAGAAACACGTCTTAATCATACACATAATCAGGTGTCTAATCATAATTTCGAAGGATATGATTTCTACCATTGTGACTCTCATACACGTGCTGGTTGAGTTGGCCTATATGTAATGAGCTCTCTTACTGCAAACTGTAGGGATGACATGACAAATTCCACAGATGATTTTGAAACAATCTGTGTTGAAATCAGGAATAATAACGATAAACTTATGGTAGGAGTAGTATATAGACATCCAAATAGTAATTTCCTAGCTTTCCAAGATGAAATTTTTAGTACCTTACACAAGCTGTCCTCTTGTAACTGCCCATATTATATTCTTGGAGATTTTAATATAAATTTGCTAAAGATAAACTCAAACAGTCCAGTGACTGATTTTAAAAACTTCACAAACTGCTATGGTATCCACTGCCTGAAAAATAAACCATCAAGAATTACTGATCATAGCTCAACTTTAATAAATCATCTATACACTAATGAATCTAGAATTACCATACATTCTGGAATCTGCATATGGGATGTCTGTGACCATTACCCAATATTCTGCATCATACCCTCAACCAAGTCATACCAAAAATGTAAAAAGCTATATGCTAGAGATACTGACCTATTTGAGACTGAAGCTTTTCTAGATGAACTTCAAAGGAAAATGGAAACATTGCAAATACAAGATGTTAACACAACTTTTTCTAGATTTGCACTTTTATTTGAAACAACTCTAAACAAACATGCACCCCTCAAAATGA
>JGI24158J21664_10000490_pt1 | contig 36537 bp, 26 predicted proteins | sample Ectturendosymbi3_FD_21664 | JGI IMG/M metagenome (IMG submission 21664) | reverse complement strand
AAGACGAAAGATTAGGGCATTCAGAGTGGCGATTGACGAAGAATCAAACGACTGAAAGTTGGATAATAACCTACTTGTAAAAATATATAGGATGATGATCAATGAAAAGGTGTGACAGTGACCTTCCTCTCGCACGCAAAGAAATCGACAATTTAATTTGCTCGAGTTTGTTTCAGGAAATAAATTTAACGGAAATCTCGGGTATCAAATGAACTTATTTTAGGGGAAATATCAAAATCACTAGCTGGCTTTCATTTACCAGGACAGAGGACGACACTGCAAACCGCCTTCCTGTACGCTTGGTGCTGTGCACACGATGCCTCCTCGACAAGAAGTGCACTCCCATATCCAGAAGCATAGAGTATCAACTCCACCGCCGATTCCTGAGCGCAGCGAAGCACAACGCCTGAAGCCAAGTGGAGGTCGACAGCAGAAATATCAATCGCTTAGCTCCAAAACATCTTTTCGATGCCATCGCAGCCAAACTGACGTAAAACCAACGTCTGCCGGCCGTGCAGAGATTTCATTGCTGCTAAGTTCCAGAGGCTTCTTGGTCAGGACCACCTTGATCGTCGGAATTTTCTATTTCGTGCTGCACAGGCTCATTCTCGGCTCCAGCGCTTGACACCTTTTTCGGAGGAATAATTTTTAGAATCGCTTCCTTCCAATTTGCTTTTTCGCGAAAAGCGAGCAAAATCTCAAACACTGCAAAAAAGTAAGTTTTGTGTGTTTTCTTTATGAAAGAAGGAACTTATTTTCACCAAGCTACAAATAATATTTAACCGCCGATTGTAACTGTTGATCTGGAATTTAACAAAAGTAACGCAGCTGCCGCAGGTTATTTTCTAAAAAATTAAGTATTTTTTCTACCATAAATTGTTTTTATACGATCGGTGAAAAGTAAACACGCAGTTTCTGCTCATAGAAGAATAAGAAAAGCGTGTCTGACACCTTAACCAAGGGCACCATACCTTACGTACCGTTATTTGGGCCACGTACCGTGATTCACAGTTAGGACTTTTCGTGTTTTAATATCAACATTTTCCTCAAGTGGAAGGCGGGCAGTTGCGACACCACTTTCCTCAGCAAGCTTTTGGCAAAGGCCCTGCACACAACAATGTAAATCATGCACATGAGCACAAATACAAAGAACATGAAGATCGGAGCGTTTTGGAAAATATTGCAATGACCCGAACTTTTAGCAGAACATGAAGTTACGTCGAATAAGTCTAGTGCAGCCAGAGTTCACAAAATGCAATAACGTATGTTTTTGTTCTTTTAACATGCACTTTATTTCTTATGCTAATCTTCCGTTCATTCGTACAGGTCGGTCTTAAGTTCTACTCTACCATTCACGACACACCAAATGAAGTCATGAGTTCAGGACAAAACATTACAAAATCATGGAAGCGTGCGAACTTTCCGCAATCTATTTTTCCTAAAACGCAATTTGATGTAAATTGTTTTCCTGTTGTTTTAACTTGTTTCAGTGCACAGTCATGCAATGGACGGTTCCCGTTCAAAACAGACCTGTTCATAACAGACCACTCATAACACACCACATTCACAATAGACCACGTTTAGAACAGACAATGTTCATAAGAAGCATGTTATGAACGTGCTCTGTTACGAACGTGGTCTGTTATGAACTTGATCTGTTATGACACCGAAATATACACGAAACTAAATAAATATTTCGAGTGCAAGAAGTAAGGATCATAAATGATGCCGTGTGTTTCATTTCAGGGAACAAAGAATTATATCCTTGTATATAGCATCTATTTGCATGTTTGTATTAGTACTGCTGAAGTAGTACCAGCTTCGCAAACGTCGAACAGCAACAATCAACTTGCAATGAATTTTAAACACAACCTGAAACCAGCTAGTCGCAGACCTGATCTTATAATGTTTATTTCGAGATAATGTACAGTCACAGACGTACGAGACAAGCGATCTGGGCAAAATTCACTTACCACGGCAAAATTTTTAAAAATCAAGCGAACCAGAGCAGTGCTTCTGAATTTTTAAAGCATAAAAATCAGGGCAGACAAGGGAGGCAGCGTTAAGGAATTGAACAACTGCAAATAGAAATTGAAGATGAATAGGAGATTTTATTGTAAAAATGTGCGAGAACGACGGCTTCACATTATATTGTGGTTCCGAAAAAGTGGAAGAGTTGCTTGTATGCCTTTCACTTTATTTTATGGGAAATGCGCCAACTGCTCTGACAATTCCCACCAAATCTGCACAAAAAACTTGGTCACAGCCGGTATCAGAATCGGGGCAGTTAAAAAATTCACGACAAAATGGTCACCACCCACTCCTGGAAAAAGCCTTCTGGTCCAGTATACCTATCTCAACAACAGTGATGCAGTCGAGACCATAAGTTCCAAGACAGAGACTCCATCAAAAAAATTCAAGACGAAGACATTGTTTTTTTAGACCGGAGGAAGCATCTAAAAATCTGTCGGCTGGCAACTGAAAGCCAACTGCATATTCAGCGCCAAAGTAACACACATTACTTTGCCATGATGTTTCTTGAATTTATCACAGATTTACACGAATGACTGGAAACATTCCATCGACACTTGCTGCCTTTCGGTTTCATCAATTTCATCCATTTCTGCCAAATATTTAAAATTGTTCTCTCCCAACGATGAGACTACCGTAGGTTGAAATGCTGGAGCTTTACCAAGTCATTGTTACCCAGTCGTGATGATAGACCATTCCAAGTCTTAGAGACTGACACAGTGACTTTCATGGCCAAGAACCACAAACAAGGGGTCGAGAACCAAGACACACCCAAAACCTAAACTAAGCCTATTACCAGCAGACCAGCTTGCACAAGTAGGGTTAGAGCTTGTAATGAACAGAAAAGACAGCCAAAAGAAAAATATGAAGTCAGTGATGAAACCTACCACCAAACTCATGAGATTTTCTAATAGAAGAGAGGTGCATGACTGGTAGGCAGGTTTTGCATGCAAGAGGACATGCATGTTTCAGAGAAAAAACAAAACCAGCAAAACACATTTACCAATACTATAAATTCAAAACCCTCCAGAAGTGCACTGTGCATGTGTTATGATTGCTCACCTTGTGATGGTTATGATCAACAAGGCCACCAATGACATAAACCACACCAGGTTCAAGACCCGTAAGAACATTTGGAGACTCAGCTGTAAGATAAACCACTTTGTCTTTTGGAAAAGTTTCCAGTAGCTTTTTTTCAAAATGTAGATCCCAGTTGACATGAGATGGATCCATGACTGAACTTAGTCTCTCACTAAGACCGCAAAGATGGTACTGTATGCAGATACAGATTGCAGTAGTGAGTGAAAAACAGCAAAACAAGTGAGAGGAATAAACATATGAAAACCATACTGTAATACATACTGCAAAACAAGAAACAAAATGTTTTTCAAATATATCAGCTCTGACAAGCAATGAAACCAAATGTGAACATAAACGTCAGTTTGTAGAAAATTTGAACCCCTATCCAACAATCATGTTTGCACATACATAACTGACAAAAGGCTGAATGCAATTTAATACTGAAAAAGAAATGACACAACCACTTTACAACGATGCTACAATGGTATGTAGTAGTGGCATTGCTTGCAGACCTAACATAAATTGGATGCTTTTGAAAATTTGATACTGACTTGCACTGGTTGTCGAGATCTTCTGTTTTCTTTGTAACACCAAGCAATCTGTTTTCCGAGCTTTTTTATATCCTTATTGCTCATTAGATGATCAAATGCACAATCTATAGTCACATGAATAAGTTTTTCAAAGTTATGTTTATTGGTAATCTTTTCAAGTTTGAGACGCTTGGGGACATATCCTTGTGAAGCTAGCTTCTCCTTGTGCTCAAGTTTTTTTCGTTTTCTTTGTTCTCTGCATAAAGTGGTTAGTTCCATTGATTTAATGACAAAGAAGTTTCAAGCACTGATTTTTCAAGGTTGTTTTCAGCTGATTTACACATCTTTATCTCGGACAATATCTTGCAGTGCACCATATACAACCAGGAAATACCGGCATGTTGAAACTTAGGCACTGAAAAACAATCTTAGTGCAATGGTTAATTTCATCTAAGAACTAGATTCCAATAGACTTCTTAGTATTCAAAAACAGATGGAAGCTTCTGTCTGCAGCAAAGTGTTTTGATCTATCAAGCATGTTCCCACATTTAACAAAATATGTATCAGTGAAAGCAAAATAAGTTGTGCTAGGATTGTTTGAAACATAAACACATGTAAGTGACTGGTAGTGACTCATGCTTTTAAAAAAACATTGGACTATACTTCTGCAAGAACACAAGAATAATTTTGTTTAAGATCACACCAAGAAATTACCCTTCCTACCTTCTTTCGTCTGCACAGGAGAGCCATTGAATCTGTTTTCTAATTTTCTTTTTCTGATTTTTTGATATTTTTTCATTTTCTAAAAGCTCATTCAACTCATCCATTCCCATTTCTGAAAAACAAATACACAATGGCAAACCCAATGACTAAGAATTCAAATTTTACAACTTTTAGGAACCCACAAAGCAATCAGGATTTTATTGTAATGGTTTTATAGAGTATTGTTTCATTGTTTCACCAGAAGCAATACTGTCAAAAAGATTCCAAATGAGTGAATGAATCCCTTCAGCTCAAATTATCCACATGTGTGAATCAACCCAAAATGGAGAGTTATAATGAATAAAAAATTTAAATCAGAAAGACTTTATTGCCAAAGGTATGAGAATGAAAGCATGGCCATAAAGAGAAATCCCCACAAATTTGACTAATCTGATGTAATAAAACTATCCATTCTAATTAAAAACTAGGAAGCTTAGAATGCTTAACACTTTGAGAGCTGGGGTACGATATATTCGTACTTTGAAATCAACCTAAAACCAGTAGTTGTCAGTTGCCTTAACAACGCCATAGCTCCTCTGCCGATTGTGCTAGAGAGCTGTTCAAACCCTCAAACGGATTGGCCATTCTTCTAGTCCGCACTCGAAAAAAATCTTTTGGTTGGAGTTCGCGGATTTTTTGTGAGTGACGTCATAAGTGAAGTAGTTTTTGGGCCATTTTGGCTCATGTTACCTGGCCTAGGCCCAACCACTAGGCCAAAGTATTTTGCTCAAGTTTTTATTGGAAACTAGGCCCGAGTCTGATCCTTCCGAGCGTTTGATCCACTTTCTAGCATTTCTGGTTCAAAGGATATGATCTAAAATAAAAGAATTACTTAATTATCTAATTAACTACTTAGTCAAATCTTTTTATTATTTTAGATCATAACTTTTGAACCTGAAACTTTTGAAAATTGTAGCCTAGTTTCCAATAAAAACTTCAGCGAAATACTACCATTTAACAGTTTGGGCCCAGGGCCAGGTGAAGTGCGCAAGGTGGCCTAAAAGTCCTCCACTTATGATATCACTCACAAAAAATCCGCACCCCTCAACCAATAAATTTTTTTGAGTGCAAACTACAAGACTTGCTGATTCTTTTAAGCTTTCAACCGGATCTGTGAGCGCTTACCAGACCAGAGAAATTCCCACACAAAGCCACATGCAATCTGGTTGTTTTGACACGAACCGCTTGATTTAGACCGGATGTCGAAGTGTTAAGCTGAAAAGAGAACCAAATGGAACTCACAAAAAAGCTTTTCATTGCAGACGCAAAGACTTACCAAATCTTTTGAGGGTTTGCACAGCTCTCTAGTGCAATTGTCGGTGGAGATATTCCTGTGCAAAATCATGTGCAAACTGCTGGATTTTTGCCTTAGCCTACCAGAACGGATGGTGTTAATTATCTAATTGTGGAATTAGTTACTAATGTTTTTGGTTTTAGGTTATAACTTCTGAACCTGAAACCCCAGCAAATCATCCAAAGTATCAAGACTCAGATTTTAGCCTAGTTTCTAATAAAAACTTGAGCGAAATACTACCATCTAACGGTTTGGGCCAAGGGCCAGATGAAGTGGACTAAAAACGCCTAAAACAACTCCACTTATGATGTCACTCACAAAAAACCCGAATCCTAAAACCAAATTTTTTTTTTCATTGCAGATGCGAAAACTTGTCAAATCTTTTGAGGGTTCTAACAGCTATATAACGCAATCATGTGCAGAGATATTCCTGTGCAAAAACATGTGTAAACTGCTGGATATTAGTCTTAGCCCTCTGGGAAGCCAAGGTGTTAACACTTTGGCGTCCGGCCACTTTTGGGGATTTCCGAGAAAAAAACACCTAAACGCACGTGGCTTTGTGCAGGAATTTCTCCAGTCCGGTACGCACTACCGACCTGGTTAAAGTCTCAAAAGACACGGCAAGTCTTGTAGCTTGCACTCGAAACAAATTTTTTTGGCTGGGGGATGCATATTTTTTGTGAGTGACGTCATAAGTGAAGGACTTTTAGGCCACCTTGCCCACTTTACCTGGCCCTGGGTGCCAACCGTTACATGGTAGTATTTCGCTGAAGTTTTTATCGGAAACTAGGCTACAATCCGAGTCTTTTGATACTTTGGATGACCTGCTGGGGTTTCAGGTTCAAAAGTTATGATCAAAAGTAATAAAAATATTTGACTAATTAGCTGATTAGATAATTAATTTGTTTATCTTATATCATAACTTTTGGACCAGAAACGCTAGAAAGTCAATCAAAGGCTCAAAAGACTGGGACTCGAGCCTAGCTTCCAATAAAGACTTTAGCGAAACACTTTGGCCTAGCAGTTGGGTCCTAGGCCAGGCAACATGAGCCAAAAAGGCCCAAAAACTACTTCACTTATGACGTCACTCACAAAAAATCCGCAACCGCCAACCAAAAAATGTTTTTCAAGTGCAGACTAGAAGACTGGCCAATCTGTTTGAGCCCTTGAACAGCTCTCTGGCGCAAATGGCGGAGGAGCTATGGTGTTGGTAAGGCAACCGAAAACTGCTGGTTTTAGGCCGAAATCTAGGTACAAATATATTGTATGCCAGCTCCCAAAGTGTTAATCAGAAACAAACGTATGTCAGTGGAATCACAGGGAAAGAGAATGTTTCTGAAGATTGAAATTGTATTACATCCATGTTTCTGATGAGTTTTATTATCTGTTTTGCGTTTGGTTGCCGTATTAACTTCATTGTTAGCCACACGAAATGGTGTTAAAAAATTAATGTATACCACCCTTCAACAAAGGTTACCTATGCCTCTGAGGTACTTCCGCCTACTACAGTTGTACGTTTTGTGAATTAACACTTTGTACGTTTTGTGAATTAACACTTTGATGTCTGGGTTAATTCAAGCGGTTCGCAAAAAAACAGCTGATTCGCACGTGTCTTTGTGTGGGAATATCTCCACTCCTGTACGGGATACGGACCTGGTCGAAGCGTCAAAAGATGGAGCAAGTCTTGTAGTTTGCACTTGAAAAAATTTTTTGCTTGGGGGGTGCGGGCTTTTTGTCAGTGATGTCATAAGTGGAGGACTTGTTGGCCACCTTGACCAACTTCACCTGGCCCTGGGCGCTAACCGTTACATGGTAGTATTTCGCTGATGATGTTATTGGATTCTAGACTACAATCCGAGTCTTTTGATACTTTGGATGACCTGCTGGGTTTTCGGGTTCAAAAGTTATGATCTAAGTTAGTAAAAATTCTTGACTAATTAGTTAATTAGATAATTAATTAATTTGTTTATTTAAGATCATAACTTTTGAACCAGAAATGCTAGAAAGTCGATCAAAGGCTCAAAAGACTCGGACTCGAGCTAAGTTTCCAATGAAAACGTCAGGGAAATACTTTGGCCTAGTGGTTTAAACCGGTTTGTATCCACAACAGTTTCTGGATTACTAAAAATGACAATTGTCATTTATAGTTTTTGGGATGGGTTAATTTCTGTTGGAAATGTAGAGGAGTTTCACTATTTCATTTATATTGTTCAAGTGTGTATGCGTTGATGACAAACCTAATGCCAGACAATAGACTTGTCTCCATTATAGCTTTGAAGTCAAACGCTACATAGGACAGCAGTATCTGTGCACGAGTAGATATGCACTGTTGTGATCGGAAATCCTGAGCGGTATGTGCGCAAAGCTTTGTACTGTGGCAGCAAGCAACAATAGAGATCACCTGATGAGATCACTCTATTATTGCTTGTTCGTGCCACATATATATAGTGTTTTTCTTCACGCACATCCCGTTGGTGGTGAATCACACATTCAACGCAACGCCACCGGAGATGTTGCAACAGTACCTAATTGCAAGCAGTTGGGCAAAAATATCCCTTTCATTTTGCATATGTTATAATTGCACATTTATCCTACTTATAGTCTGAATTGTGACTTTAGTCTAAATTAAGTGTGGCTGTTTGTTCTCATAAATTTAGTAAGTAATAACTGATGTAAGAGTTGCACTAATGTACCCACCACATCAAAATTATTTTAATGAATATAATTGGTTCATTGTATTCAGGAAATATTAAATTGTATGAGAAAAGCTTCCAATGTAACATGTGTCTAGCATGTTTCTAACCTTATGCTTTTGACTAAAATTAGAGATACTTTGATGCTTGTCAAAATATGTTTGTAATGCTGCTGATATTTGCATTAATTTTTTCCCCAGGTATTAATTTTTTGCTCTCTTTGAGCATGCTCAGGATTGCAATCTGATCTATTTCTTAGTTAATGCTGAGTTTTCAGTGACCTTGTTCGGTACTATACCATTTTGGTATACTTAGGTATATAGATCTTGTAGTGTACATTGTGTATTGATTTGGAATTTTTAAACAAGGTAGTAAGTTCGTGCACAGTCATATAGTTTTCTGTATGTTTGCAAGAATATTTTCATACGTGTATTTTTATGCTGTTCATTACAGTTTTGCTCTGCAAGCTGCGCCACTGAACTAGTTGACTCAGATGTGCATGGTGCTGCAGAAAGCTTAGCAAGCCAGGCTGTGGACAAACTTGCCAATGCTGATATTTCCAGTGGTGTCCTATCAGGTAGATATGCACTGGTTTTATGTTGACTCTCTTTTCATTAAATGCATATAAAACTAATGCTTATCTTCTAGAAATGAACATTTTCAAATTTAAATTTCCTTTTTAATACTCCTGTTACTCTGATGTCTTAAAGCAGGGGTCTCAAACACAAATTGCTCCGAGGGTCAAATGAGGACTTATACAGTAACCCAAGGGCCTCATTATGACGCTGATGCAACAATGGCAGTACCTGAACCTTACTAGAAACAGCTTTTTTCTTACGAAAGGTATTGTGAGTTGTAGGCAAACCATTTCTAGCCGTCTCTATGTTTGTTCAAACAGAACTTGTTTACTTGCTGGCCAAGCACTTTTGAACACAGGTAAATAAACTAAATAACGTAAATGTTAATGATTTGAAAATTCCTGAAAAGCATCACGGGCCTCACAAAACACCCTCGCAGGCCATATGCAGCCCCGGGTAGGTTGTTTGAGATCCTGTCTTAAAGTCTGTGGTAGATGAACTGTCTTACAAATATTGCTAATTCTTTTTAACTCAGGTTTTGGTGGCTTTGTCGTAGAACTGTTTTGTGCAGTGTAGGAAATGCACTGCAGTTATAAAAAACATCCTGCCTACTAGTAGTTCTATTTGAATAAGAGCTCATGATGCCTACTTCGTAGGTGAAATATATACTCTGTATGATCTTAGTGTCTGATTCTTTGCTGAGAAAGGATTTCTTTCCATGGACAGAGTCCTGCCTAGTATATCATTATTGCATTTACTTTGCCTATGTGTCTGTTGGTGTTGGTAGAACTCTAGTTTTCCTACCTGTGCGTTTTTGCAGAAAACTTCGTCCAAGTTAGGTTAAGTGCAAACATAGGCCAACCAGGCATGTATACTACACACCATCATTGTCTGAAGTCAAGCCCTTCAAGCTTTTCATTTTAGGTAGATTTTTAATCAGTTTATTGAATGAAAAAAGTTCAGGTGTTTTGTCAGTTGTATAGATTCCATTTTCTGCAAGCTTGTTCAAACCCAAACTAAATGGGCAGTACCAATATAGATTTCAACCTGCTTTTTTTCGCTGAGATATGTCAGTCATTTTTTTCACTGAGACATTTTGGTCATTTGTACCATAGTAGTATTGAATCTCGCTGTAACACTATTCATTAGTATATATTTCTGACCGAACTGACTTAAGTTTTTTCAGTCATTTGAAAAAAATTTCCGTCTGTGACCAAAAAATGACCTAGATTTAAATAATTAGGAAAACTAATTGTGTGCTGACCAAAACTGTGGAGGGCAAATTCCAAGTCCTTTCTTATATGTTGCAACACTGATCTTCAAGGATTTGCATAGTGTGAAAAAATTTGACGTCTGACATCTTTATTTAGGAAGAAACCTGAATGAACTTATGTAGTGCTTCTACTAGGATACTACTTCTAGTAGGTTAATAGTATTCACTGCATAGAGTAAAAACCCAGAATTCTTGCCAAGTTATGCAACAATACTGAACATATGTCAACCGCTGATGGGAGTATCTAGCCCTGTGTTTGGTGGTTTAATGTCATGTGCAGCTTTCAATGAACTTGCTTGTGATGATACCATTTATTTTTTTGTTGTTTTTGTGCCATGTCCTGCATGATTTTGATATATAATAATCTTCAGGTAGTGAGTTGTTTGTAATAATTATCAACCACAACATATTTTTTGGTTATAATAACTAGAGCTCGACCGATAAGGCTTTGTTGGGCTGATGCTGATGTTTTTCATTGTTCATTGCTGATAACCGATCAGGTCTGTAGCTAGCGTTTAAAGTTTGGGGGGCAAGATTTCTATTTTTACTACTGTATATGTTTAAAATAAATTTTTATGGGAACAACAAAATTTGGGTGGGTGGGCACTGCCCCCAAATGCCACCCCGTGGCCACGGGCCTTTAACCAATGCTGATATTTTTGCAGTACTCAAGCCACACTTAACTGCGATGAAGAACCGTACAACATCGGTTTCTGCGCAAACCTGGGTCACTAAAACAGTCAACCACCACAGCACGTACTCCAATTTGTTCGCAGGCAGTCATCTCCTTACCGCGCAAAAAACTGTCAGCGAATGTTACGTTATAAAGCAGCTTATTGTTACGATTGTCCAGCGGTCTGTATATTCAAGGTCTCTTTCCCCAGGAGGGCCTTGGTACATTACGGACCACATGATATAGCCGTAAGGAACAGGACATAGAATGTGCGTTAAGCAGTCAGAGAGGACGTAGCAACTTGGGTTTCCGAACACTACGTGCAGAACAATAGCGTAGTGGCTTTTATGAGCAAATATTGCCGATATATGTTGGCGGAATTTTGCCGATGTGATACATCGGCAACGTCGCCACATCGGCCGATTTATATCGGCATTCCGATGCATCGGTTGAGCTCTAAGAATAACACTCCTGATTATGAAGATTATGAAGTTACCATTTCAATGAGATATACTAAGTCTCTCATTTCATTCCATTTTTTGTTACCTAATTTCATAGTTTATATTACTAAGAAACCTAGTATAAGCGCATGGTTAGGACTGTTTTGGTAATTTTTTCCTATTCAGTGTTTGNGACAATGCTGTATGAAGATACTACGCAATCTATATCAGAGAACAGTGGTTCTTAACCTTTTCACTGCCACGCCTCCCTTACGTAATTGTTTTTTGTTTCAAGCCCCTCTAACATTAAATAAGTTGTAAGAGACGCTCAAAAACTTCCTTGTTGTAGAGCGCGTAAGGACTCAGGCCTCCCTGGAAATTTATTGACACCCTCTGGAGAGGTGTGCCCCCGGTTAAGAACCACTGTCATAGGGTATTACAATCCAAGTAAAGTTTTTTTTTAATGTGTTGGTGTATAGTTGTACATAACGTAAATGCTGAAAGCACAAAATCCTTTAGAAAAAGCGTTTCCCAAAAATGCTAGAACTTTTCTCTACATGCTATCTACATATGTCTGACTTGTGTTGTCTTCCATTTCCTTCCAGACAAACTTGCTGATGTAATTGGTTTGGCAAAGTTTTTTGTGCAACAAATCAATAGAGCGGAGTCGGACAGCCAAAAAGGCTTGCATCTGGAATGTTTGTTATCGGTTCTGAAAACACTCCGATCAACCTTTGTTCGGGATCATGCCTTGTTTCATAATTTTATCAGGTGTGTATTTGTAAGTCGTTTCACTTAAGTCCCGATCTTTCTGATACTAAATACACTTTAGTGTAGTGGCTTGGTGAGCACAAAAGTCGGTGTTGCCCCGTCAGCTCAGGTTCATAGGTAATTGACCAGAGCAAAAATCGAACTCATTTTAAAGTTTTGGATTATCACTTTCGGTCTCAGTTGTTGCTTTAATTTTGAGTTTGCCAGTGCATTTTTTTGTTGGAAATAGTTTTAGAGCAACATTCAGCCAGTTGTCAGAAACGTGCATCAAATCTGTCGTGATCCACCCGATCGCGCCTTATACGAAGCACACAGTTTTTTCTGAAGAGGAATACTTTACTGGAATGTCGTTTCGAATCTGATGTCGTGAATTTTAATAAATCCAACGTTGCAGATTTTAATATGTTGTTTTTCTTTTTACATGGAGCTTTTCCTTAGTAATTTGTTGGTCTAACGTAGGGATGTTAATATTTTTGTCCGAGGGCCACATAAGCTGTTACACAACAGTTCAAGGGACGGACATAAACTCCGGTACAAAATAAAATAATGTCAAAATAGTAATATAGTTTAATAATAATAATAATAAAAATACAATATAAATACGATACTGAAAAGAATGGTGAAATTACATCTTTGGTTTTAGCAAATGTGGCTTCAGATGCGATGAAACTGTTAACAAAGGCCTCAGATTGCAGCAACATATTAGCTGAGGTTAGGTCAGCCTGCAGCGCAGTTGAACTGAGCCAACTGACGTTCATGGGGCCATCTTACATGTCGTTGTTTGGAAAAATATTACATTCCCCCAAATCAACAAATTTTTCGTAAATACGTTATTTTTTATTTATTGATAAGTGTCTTTGCGGGCCGTAGTTGGGAGACGTGTTTTTTTCGCTGCGACATTTCGGTCATTCGTCCCAAAAAGTGTGTTAAAACCCGCCGTAACAGAATTAACTAGTCTATATTGTCGGTGATTTTACCCGAATCAACTTAATTTTTCTTTGTTCATTAAAAAAAATTCGGTCTATAACTGAAAAAAACTAGTTGGAGACCCTGGTCTAACGTATCGTGGTTTGTATTTGGCACCGTTTTCAGTCTCTTGTTACACTTCATGGTTTTTCTCATTGTTGGTGCATTCTTCCAGAAATGACATGTGCCCGACTTTAGCCTCCGTTATTTGTCTGAGCAACGTTGCAAACAAGACACGTCCTCTTACCTCAAAAAAGCTTCCAAGAATAATTTCGAAGACCAAAGGTGAGCTAATGTCAAAAGTCCAAGCATGTCAGTTTCTTTTCCAGTTGCATCTACGTTGAAAGAAAGTGTTGTTCCACCGCCGATGGTTTTTAGCGCTCGCCAATATAGCGATTTCGATCACAAAACACCGCGCGGAAATACGCCAGAAGCTTTGTTGTGTGTATACCCCAGTCTTCAATTTTATCGCCGAAGTTTTAGATACAAAAGCATTTTTTCACCACTTCGTCACTGTTTTTGTTAAAAAGCATTGCAAACACTTGTGTATACTTGCATGTATTCAATCGGAGTGTGTGGCAATTTAGCTCAACTACTCTGGGTAAGTTTACTTAAAGAACTTGAAACATAAGGATTCACAGAGCCATGTTGTTCCATCAAGATATTTTCTTTGGATTTGGTACAGTATGGCAAAGGATGCTGCTAAGGTAGAGTAATTTGACTGAATTCATGACTGAATCTCTCATTGTGTGCGACAAGTGATTTCTTGTGCGAAACTTCTCACTCATCTGCACCATCAGTGCACATTTTCTCTCTGTTCGTCGTCCGGTTTGAGGAAACATCGGGCTAAAAAAGAAAAATAAGCTATGTGTTGGCTTTTTCGAATGCAATTATCCTTGCACAGAAAAACGCACTGAGCATTCCTTAGGTGGCAATTTGCTAGTCCGTGTTTGTTTTGGATCTTCAGCAACATAAATTTGTTGAGCTTGTTTTTAACATTGTGAGCATTAAGCAGCATGAGACCACCGCGATTAGGTATTATGCTTGTGGGTCAAAATCTTTTTTCGTGAGTGCTTGAAGATTTTTCTGTGACTTGAAGTTTAATTTCGTTCAATGTTTTTGAGCTGTTCTGGGCCAGTGATTGGCAGTTCTCCAGGAATACCGATGCTCCTTGCCAACCACTCCATTTTTAAAGAAAATAAAGGAATTTTATTAGCATCACCAACAGTAGCGGAGCCAAGAATTTTGTTCGGGAGGGGCCAGTCAATGACGTTGCCAGTCACTGACGTCGTCTTGAGTCCGACTGTTCCTTCTGTTTATATTCTGACAGTTGAAAAATATTATAAAGCACCGGTAAAAATCTTGGCAAGTTTATTTCGGAGGGGGGCCATGGCCTCTTCGGCCTCATTCTGGCTGCGCCATTTGTCACCAGCTCTTGGATGGAAACACACACCTGATCAAAATGCAGACCTGTGTAGAGAGACCGTCTGAACCGATAGCCTATCATAAAGGCAATAGCGTTGTTGGGAAAAGAGCTGTTATTACACCAGTCATGGACGTCGGAAAGGGGCAGCCAAGGCCCTTTACGTGAACTTTCAATTTCGGTGAATAATAAGGTACTGAGAATTACCAATGTAATATTTGTAGTTACGTCACAAAGTGGTCGTTGGCCTGCAGACAGATATTAGCTTCTTCTATCCCATTCTGGTCTTTTCTTGTGAGGTCATCGCTTTGTGCATCGTGTCGTTTCCAACAAGAGCACTTCCGTGTTAATTCGCGGTTGTAACATTCCGCTCATCATTCTCTAGATTTTTATAATCACGTTGTCTTAAATATCTTATCTTAACTTTTTAAGCGATAACTATTATTTCTCTGGCAGAACTATGTCACCTGAGAGGTTGCATGACCATCTCTCAGAAACATACGGCACATACATGAATATTACCTTGAATCTTTTATTCGGCCTAGTATCTTATTTATTTATAATCGGGTTAGTTGGAATCGCAATGGTTACTATTTCTCAATTCCCACAACGTATTCGTGTACGAATCCATTGTCAAACTATGTGTTGTGAAAAAACTGGAATAATGACTTCCAACTTGTGTTTGTGCCTCGGTGCCAGCGCTATCATTTTTATGTTTTCATAGGTGCCACAGTCACCCGTTCTTCTATGCTACATCGGAAAGTTGCCTTGCTAAGCGTCGAACTTACTCGTCTTGTTGGATGCGTCGCGTCTCTTCGTTCCCACGTCGCTGTCGTGTTCACTCATTTGCTCTCCGCTGCCGCTTGCACCCAGCATGGAGTACCATTCGCGATTTTGAAGCAGGTAAGCCGCGCAACATTTGTTGCTGTAGCTGTGATCCTTATCAAAACGTGCACTTAAGCCATTGTGTGTTACAGCTGCTGTCGAAGCCTGATATCTTGTGCGATCTTGCTGGGCCGTTTCTGGTTCGTGACCTCAGTGAAAAGCAAAACCATGCTGGCATTTTACAATTGTGAGTATCCTCGTCGTTACGTCGCTTGCTTTACGCTTCCGAGTCCCGTGACATGTAGTTATTAATCAAGATATGTTTCGACTAATCTGGATTGAAAAATGTGCGTGCTTACCTATGAATTTCAATCTTATTTTTTTATGTCGTTTCAGAATAATCCACTCTATGCTAAACTCATGCGACCTGAGCTGTGACAACAGCAACCTTTTGGCTGAGAACATTCAATCTTCCATTAATGCTGTAAACTCATTGCTTGCTTCGTTAGAACAAGCCAGGCTGGGCGAAGGTCTTCGCGAGGAACAGGTTGGATGTTAATGGGAACCGTTGATAGGCAACGACAATTGTTATTGTGCAGTGCGCACCATCTTCGTTCAGCGTCGCCGCATTGAACAAGCATATAAACCGAGGACGGCTGATTTCGTAGTGAGTGCTGTATTGGTGGCGAGTGAATAGCAGCACCGCGCGTGAAGCTTTCCCTTGCACACACACCATTCAAAGCCGAGCTGGACAGGCCGCAAGTACCATTCTTTAATTCTTTCGCATGACCCGATCGGGAATCGAACTTAACCTACCAGCTTTGGTGGCGCGTTCTAAACTAAGACTAAGCCGGATTACAAACTCTGTCTTCGAACCCGCGTGCAGATTTGTGAGCGATCCGAATGTGTGCTGCTGTGCAATCGTTTCCAAAACCATCTCCGATCTCCGTCATGAAAACTTTTAATTGATAAAATGTTGAGTTGTACTGAAGCTTTGTATTTTATTATAGCGTAACGTGTGAGCTTTTGATCTCTTCACGTGCAGAGCTAGAACCAGTTTCTAAGCTTTTGCGCATGTAGTATTTCATAACCAAAGGAAAGCTTTGTCACCGTATCTCTTCGTACTACTTGGCATGATCTTGACTGAGGTTCACGTCGAACTAGTTACGTATAATTTACAAATCGGTGAAGACACAGATGTTTTATTTATGTAGCGGACAAAGGATTGGAAAATTTAAGTATGGGGTTATGAATTCGTTTTAATTCCTGGAATATGTTATGATTAACTGTTTTTTATGAGTGTGGTTGTTAGGACGACACTGCTAACCATGCGACTGATTCATGAACACGCGGCAAAAATTTTCCTTGCATCTCTGTACAGGTTGCCAACTATTTCCGGCACTGCGACTTCGACAACGAGTCGGACGGAGACGGCGGTTCCGACGAACAAGACAAAAGCGCCGTCTCCGCTTTCAGTGACGAAGAAGAAGCGGAAGCTGATCGCAAACCTGCAAATGTGGAAACGGAAGGTGATTGCAAATTTGAAAATGCTGAACAGGCAGCGGACGGTGAAGTGGACAGCAGAGCAGCAACGGCTGGTGAAGAAAACTTGTCTGACGTACGTATGTTGCTGTTAAGAAGGTGTCTGACGATTCCACCGCTGTTGCGTGAACTTCGGTTTATGTGTCTCAGGTCGAAATCCCGGTGACGCTGAAATGTCACACGTACTTGTCCGAAGACGACGACATATGGATGTCGACAGAAGACCTGCATTCTCCGTCTTCACCTTGTTACCAGTCTGCGAATGAGGATGCCGTCGTGCCCGAAGATGCTGCATGTGATCATGCCAGTGCAAGTGGTTCGTGCACCTGCTTTGTGACTAGTTTATAAAGTGCTTGTAAGAAAGATACGATGAAAAGCGTTATGATGCGGTAGTACTCCAAATACAAAGCGGCTTGTTGAAATATCCTCTTGAATGCCAGCGTTGCACCACTTTTTCCTCATTGGTGCTGCCGTACCTCCGGTATGCCGCACGGCGTACTCCCACGTACGGCTTTTAGTGTTTCCAAAAGTCTGTGTTGCATGGGACAAATATCTCGGGGAGGATGGGATGCAGTTATTTTTGACGGTCCTTCGTGCTGCACTTTGAGAATATTTTTCAATGTTTTTCAATCTTTTCGATTTTAACAATGTTTGGAGCGCATTATGCCTAAACGCCCACCAGACGTATTTCTCTAAGTTTACTTGTTGGTCACAATTTTGTGATTAGTCACACCCGAGTACAGTGTTGTAGAAACTGATCCTTTCCTTCTAACAAGCAGCAAACCTCTTCTGCAAACCGTAAATCCATGGGTGGCGTTAGTGTTTTCTGGTTTCGTCTCGTAGCGAAATGCAGTTTTACTCCTTTCTCGTCGGATACGAAATATTAGCGCAATGTGGACGCCGACTACAGGAAGCTTTGGTTTTTGCTCTGGATACTCAATCGTCAAAAAATAACTTTTTAGCGGGAAGTATGGGTTTTCCTACGCCCGCGAAATAAACGTATGAGGCAGGCTTACGTCAAGTGGCATTTTGTATAGACCGCGAAGGGAGTCGAACAGAAGTATCTTCGCATTCGACAGACACAGCTTCAGAGGTATTGTTTATCTGAAAGTAGTTACGAGTTAATTTTAATTGTCTTTTTAGCACTGTCGAGTGTAGTGGACTTACTATGAAGCTTTTGCTTTCACTGTTAAAAGCTAATAACCGCTTTTTTTGCTACTCATTAAGAATGCCATTAAAATACAGCAATGTGAGTCTGTCTTTAAAGTATTAATAAATCTTTTCACCATTGTTGTAAGATTGATGCGCAGTGATCGTGATTGCCGAGCGCTTTTCCATTAATTATTCCATACCAGGAATCTGACGGCGATATTCAAAAGTACATGGAGGATGCCGTTCTACCATCTGAAAGCAATTCGGACGTCCCCCCAAAACGTGAGTGGATTAATAAGGAAAGACATATTTACGTTTCCCTGGTTTGACTTTCTTGACAAAGTTGTTTTGCAATCGGGAAACTTGCGGTCACGAAATCCGTTTATCCCCGAATGAATAAATCCCGAGTCCGAATGGTCAGTATAATTTTTGTATTTTCAGTGAAGTGCAAAGTCGCAAACATCGAAACCCATAACCGCTTTTCTAAATCCACATGTTAAATCCGACAAAACTATGTCAAAGTCGAATCCTTTCTCACGCGTGTTATGTAAAGTGCTGGTAAGCCATGTGTGGAGTCAGATTGAGTTGTACCGGAGAGGAGAGGCATGCGTGATAACGCGACCTCTTTTTGGAATACCTTGCAATTTTTGTGTTTGCTTCCGCTTAGTGTTCACAGATTTTTTTCCTTATTTTGTCTATATGTTTTGTTACATGTTTTTTCGTATCGCTCTGCATAGCACTGCCACGGCCTACTTGAGATATCTTAAGTAGACCGTGGCACTGCTTATGGAAATCCGAGTGAATTTCAAATGCTTCGAAAACTCATGAACTTGTTCAACTGCTGTTGTCGCTCCAGTTTCGAAGCGTAAGTTCTTTGTCCGTAAGCTGATCCGAAGTCGCCTGTCACGGATGTTGATTTAAGGACTGCGGGCGGTTTTCACGCTACGCCGCTGTCGCTGCTTGACGAAACGTTTCCGTTCACTGTTCCAAGCGAAGTTCTCGCTCGCAGCGTTTCCTGTTTTTTGTTGCGCAGTGATCGAGTCCGCCGAACAGGCGAAGCATCGATTCATTGCCCAGCGACACGTCGCGTATCTGGCAAAGCTGCTTCCCCAGCTGCTCGACTGCGACAGCGTTTCCACCCTCGATCAAGTCATGCAGCAGGCCGCCTCGCAATTCTGCCATGGTTGGTGGAGCGGCTACTGTTTGCCCCTAATTTTTTTCGTTAATTTTGAGGTCATTAACATGGCCACAACCGCGTGAATTGCCTGATCTTTTTGTTTTGTTTTTTTTGTTTTTTTTAATTAAGGCGAAGAAATTCGCATTTTGATGAATCTGTGCAATAAATGTGTATTCGAATCTATTTTAAAGTAACTCTCAGTTGCTCTAGAACAGAGGTGGGCAATTAATTTGGTTCTGGGGCCACTTTGAAAAGCCCGCGTTTAGCGGAGGGCCGTACCTCCTTTGGGAAATAGAAGCAAGTCTCGGTTAAGCTGGCCTCAGCACTAACATTTGCTGTGACAACTTGGGGGAAATTTAAGATTTGAATATTTTTCTTGAAGGCTTCCGCGGGCCACGTTTGGCCCGCGGGCCGCTATTTACCCACCCCTGCTCTAGAACAACCGGTTTAAAACGAAAAATGTGAACTTTTTAAACGTTTGAAGCTGTTTCAAAAATTCCGAAGTATTGTTGCTAGAGTATGTTGTGAATATTTGGGTGGAATGATCTGTCCAACCTCCACGGCCTTCACTCTGTTTAAATATTCAATCAAATTCTTTAAAAGTTGACAGTCATTACCATGTCTGTGGAGACGGTCTCCGCCAGTCTGTGATAATATTTTTTTTGTGAAGAAATCTACGCGACATGGAAGGTCGATTCGGTGTCAGTACAAGCAGACAGTTTGTACACCTTATCCCATTCAATCCTCCTGCTTGCATTGAAATTGCATCTCAGCGGGCATTACGTGGACTCCGGCGCGCATCTTCCGTGCGTTAAGGTGAGACCGCCTGCGTGCCCAAAGTGATGTCAGTGGTATTTTTAACCTGGTGCTGTACACGTGCCTGTTGAGCTCGCGCATTGTTAGACGTGAAATTCATATACTTGCGAGAATCTCAAAACGATAGAGTCACAACAGCTGTTGATGCAAAGTGAATTCAAAGAACGCTTTTGGCTGAAGTTTCGTTGCCGCAGAGTCAGTGGGTCGCCGGTCAACAGTCGAGCGGCGTCTACCTCAGCAAAGCGTGGCTGTCCGAGTCGTTTCGTCAAGTCATCACCACGGACCTGTTCGCCGGCGCCGGTTTCGACGCCAGAGACGAAGTCCCACCTCTGGTTACTACTTTAACTGGTAACGACAGTGCTGCAGTGTTTCGACGTCCATTTCATTCTATGCTGTAACATTCGCGACAGTGAATGTGCGCTGCCAAGATCGTGTGACGTGAGCATTGCGTACGTCGCGGAGCAAGAAGTGCTTGGTGACTTAGTCGTGTTCAGCATGTCAGTAGTGGTTGATTTCAAGCTAGACCCTGTTCTCTGTTGGAGATTTGCTTCCTATGTCTGCTCAGAAATCGACGGACTGGACGGAAATGATCGCGAGTCTCGATTCTTGCGCAACTTCAATGCATCTCCTGATTCACCGCATTCAATGGCTCTCCGTGCAGGTAGATTAATGCAAAACAGAGGTTGCTCTGTTACCGCCGCCTCTCATCATAGAAAAAAAAACTTTACATTTTCCACATCGTTCCAAGATTGTCGCTGCGCTTCGATGCGAAAAAGCGATGTATTCGCCAGCAGTGGTCTAGCGTTCGTAAATCTTATACTATTTTCTTTTTCCCCAGGAAAAGAATTCGCGAGGCAAGTCGCCGTGTCCACTTGGAACCTGATCCTGGACATTCTTCGCCTCCCCTTCAAGAACGTGCAGGACGCGCACAACGGCGGCAGCAACTTGTCCCAGTCGCTCTACCTCGTCTTCTCGCCGTCGCTTCTGCGAGCACGGTCGTCGCGCGAGCACGACTGCGTCGTTTCGAGTGTGGAAGGGCTTCGTCGCGCGATCAAGCTGAGCTGCGTTTTAGGTGCGCCGCGATGCATTGTGGGAATAAATAACGCGGACCTTTGCGTATTGGACAAGCCGCGGGGCGTTGAACGCCACGCTGGCAACGGTGCCATGTGTGAAGTGTTGTGGCTCGCCGCGTTTGAATCNTCACGTCAATTAGTGTGGATAGCAACGCTGATGGACGACTGCACACGAAAGCAGTTAATATTCAATTTAACTGCTTTGAGTAAAACGTTTAGGCAGTGGTGCACTGGTGTGAGCTCGTGCGCCGTACGAAAACCATTGCAACAATTGCGATGCGTCGTCATGATGTGCTTCTTGACATTTGCTTGGTAGCAACTGTGATCAATACCTGTGATGTATTACGGTTAAGGGCAGTTAAAAAGATTTCGTTCTGCATTATTTCGACGTTTTTTTCAGTGAAATTTTCCAAAGTAGTTGAGTAGCTGATCTGTTCTTTGAAAACAGCGTTGCTGGACTGCTGCTGAAATTAACCGAAAAACTGGGCGGTTGCTAAATTTTACCGAAAATTTTCAGGAAGATAATTGGGCCGCAGGTGAACGTTGCGGTGTGCGTGGCATGCTTTGCGTGTAGGGTAAATTGGAGACACGAAAATAACCGAGTTTTAACTCTGTTTGCAGGAATCCAATCTTATTCAGGTCCCGTGCTTGATCAGATGGTCGAAGCTTGCGTTCCTGAAGATTTTTCCGCTGGTCGATATACACATGTAGAAGCCATTTCGGGTAAACAGGATACTGCTATACAATTGCTTTATAAAAATTTCGTAGCAGAAACTACTGGTGTGCGATTCCAAACATTTTTGGATCTTCGTTAATGAATCGCTTTTTACCTTACGTTAAACTAAACCGGCCCCAAGAACCACTGGTGTAAACGTTCATGCTTTTTGATACCTTGTTGTGAATTGCCTGATCTGTAAAGTGCGGGGAGCGTGAAGTCTTGACGCAAACAAGTCGCTTTGTTTTCCGTGTTTCGAACTTACGTCATTAGTTTGGTGGCATTTTTCGCCTTGACCCACAATTAATCGTATGCATAGGTCACCCCCTATTTTCTTGGCGACAAAGGGAAAGTAGTGACGTTCACTCCTCGTCCTTGCTTCAGAACGGCTTTCTCAGTGATGCCAGGTTATTTTGCAAAAACAAGCAAGAAAACATTAAAAACAAGCCAAAAACTGGTAATTTGACCGAAAAACAAGCCCAACATGCGTTGGCAGGAAAATGCAACAAAACGAAAAATCAGCGAGTAAATTAAACAAAAAAGCATGGTGGCAAATCCGAAAAAACAAGCCCAAAATTACCAAATTTTCACAAAAACACGCCCAATATGCCTTAAGGAGCAAATTGAAACAGAAAATTGCCATCATATTTGAAAAAAAAGAAATCCGCAAAACAGAAATCTGCAAAAAACAAGCCCAAAGAACAAGCAAAATTCAGTTAAAACAAGCAACCCGCAAGTCTTCCAGAAAACCCGCAAATCCACAAAAAAGCAAGCCCAAATTCGCGGGAAAACCGCAAGGTTGGCAACACTGGGCTTTCTGACCTTGAATTCCTGGAGATATCCGGGTCGAAGTTTCCTGCTCTTGTTTTTTATCCGCTTCTCTCCTAAGCTTTGATTGACTGACGAACCAGGTGCTGCTGATTTCAAAGCGGGTTAATATTTGACCGACCGCGGCCGACAGTTTTTCAATTTTCTATTATGACGCAACTGACGCTGACCGGTAATTACGTCATAATAGAAAAGTTAGAAAGTATCGGTTGCGATTGGTCCTCGTCGGTCAAACGTAAAACCCGCTTAGTGAGTTCATGCCTCACCTTGTTTCCAGTATTGGGTTTATGTAAGCTTGCAATTTGTAATGCGAGCTCAACAGCTGCCAAAGTCAAACAGTCTCGGAAAATCAACCGAAATACTTTTTATTGTGCGGGTTTGACTGCGATGTCGGTATTCATTGCTTTTTTGCAGCTGATCTGATATACATGTATATGTCCTTAACGTTGTTATCTTACGTCGTGACACCCACGCGTGTTATGTAAACGGTTCGAGCTTTCACGAACGTGTGCTATTTGCAGAAGCAGAAGATTCAAACAAAGCTGGCGCGTTGCAGTTGCACATGTGCCAGGTTCTTTGCATGGATGCGGTTCTAGACGTCGCTTTTGAAGTAAGCGGGTATTCGCCAGCAAGATGGGAGGCTTTGCTCAGGTGAGTGGCGGCACCTCGCGGTATTTTGTTGTTAGTGGTTGGTAGTGAGCTGTTCGGCGAAGAACCAAAAGCCCGTTCTGTTCGTGTTTCCTTCACAACTCTGTACGATTCGCCGATTATAGCTGTGTTGAATAATTACCCGTGTTTCCTGCTATCTTTCGCTTGCTGCAGACTGACACCTATTGGGCTTACTGGTGTTCAATAACGAAGTGTTTAATCTTGTGAGACTGCGTTAACGCCAACTTCATTTCATGCCCCAACTAACTTGCGAACATGGCATCGTTTCTGCAAATCACATTTTGCTGCCACGGCAGTCCACTTTTTTAAAAGTTTATTTTCTAATGTGATGTATACTTTTCAGGATAATTTCGTTTCTTGCGTACCTCGAGTGCGTCATTTTCCAAGGTTCCAGGTCCGATGGGACGACAAACAACACTCTTGCCGATGCCCGCTGCAATGATGTTGATCTGGCTTCCATTGTCAAGGTCCGACTTTTTTGTATGATTTCATTAATAGCATAACTTTCTAAACTTCGATTTTCGTAAAATAAAACGTCTCGGCTACCCAAGTGTTCTGCTTTCACTACAGTACTGTAAATTCGAAAGCCAACTTCGATTTGTGATGTCATGTAATTTCATCCTTCTTTGCTGCAGTGCTGACGGGTTCTTTGTTGCAGACTTGTGGTTTGCGAAGCTTTTGCTCCCACATCCCGTTAACGATAATTTTATATTCCTGTGCGTACGGGGATGTTACAAAAATATAGTGCCTTGTTGAAGCAGAAACGCCCAATATTTTCAAATTTACTTCTAAACAATGTTGCAGAGCATTGGCAGTTGGCATGATTGTTTTGTAACAACCGATTGCAACAAAACGAATGGCGCTGCAGATGCCACAACTCTGTGTTCGCACATGTACTGTTGGTTATTCTGTGGCCTTCATTGAATTTATTAAAGGAATATGTGACCCATATTGAAATTCAAATTATACTCCTTTCTTTGTTTGACATGTAGTATCTAGTAAGAGAAGATGATTTGCTGAAAGCAATTCAAGGAACGAAACTTAAATTTTAGGCGCTATACTTCGCATTTTATAGATGTTTAGTTTCTTGTGTTGTTCATGCAAGCATCGGAGCTTTTTTGACCTGCCTGGTAACAGGAAGCTTTCTTAGGTTTCGTCTTTTACGTACAGGAGAACATGAAGGAAATATCGTGGTCTAACATGTCATCCGGTGACGCCCAGCTTTCCAGCCTTGGTTTTCTTACCCAGGCCCGCACTGCCCAAGCTGTATGCCTTCTGTCCAACATGGTGGACCAGCTTTTTGAAAAGGTGCCGTGAGCAAAGCGACAAAAGTCTCATTACAGCAGTTACCATTTTTGTATCGAATGCATCTCAAACTACGTTTGTAGCAAGAAGGTGACTGAAAGTTTTTTTAAAGCTGCGGTCAATTTTTCACCAAAGCGTTTGCCGAAGTGCTTCGTATCTCAAACCAGAATACAACAATGGAAAACAATTGAAATGTTTCAGTCCAGCACTTCACAATTTCGATCAAGAAAATAAAATCCTCTGATGACAATGCCGCGCAGTGATTTGCTGTTAGAGGGCTCAAGTTTCATTTCAGCAGATTATTTTCTTCTAGTTTTGGGTGTAACCTTGATAAAGTTCGATATATCGGAATGTCGATAATAGTTCGTAGCTCGCAGAAATGTTCATAACAGAACCGCCGCGGGTTGATCATCAACAGGCTGATCAATTTCGTTCTGACATGGTTAGTGCGCAACCAGGGTGGGTCTTGTCGACTGAAATCGATTTGCTAATTTCACGACCTAGTATGGTATTTTTGTTGCGGTGTTCTCGGCATCCAGAATGCTGTCGCCGACGCGAAGGTAGCGAGCTGTTCCACATTTTTCAACTTACACCTTTCTCTCTGCTTGCTGCAAGTGTTTAAACATCAAGTATTGGTTTCACAACACTTCACAAGAAAGTCGCTTGTGTTCCTTTTTTATAGGACGACTGTAAAATTTTTTGTTTATGTTGATCTTATGTGTGTGGATCAGCTTAATCCTTGGAGCTGTCAAGCGATTTACGAATGGACTAATTTTATAACGTGGAGGTGCCAGTGATGTCACTTACTGTATATCGATCGCAAGACTTTGCTCTTAAGCGCGATATACGCTGAATTTCTACATCTTAACTCTTGTTACCGGTTGCTTTACTTTTCCAGGCGGCGTTACACTCGAATCTCAACACACTGATCAGCTTTGTTCGGCAGTTGTGTGTATCGGCCACTGAACAGTTGTTTCCATCGAGCGATCGTGCGAAAGGTCGGTATGTTTCCGTACCAAGCTCGAACGTGATGCTCTCCTGCCATGTGCTCCAGAACGTACTTGATGTCGTTGCTCTAGTAGAGTCTATCGATTACGATAAACACCAACTCAGTCGTGGTTTTCGGCAAATCAACAAATGTGATAACGGGTTTGATCTCCGGCTGCCACTCGTTTAAGTACCGAGACCGACTTCTGAAATACTTGTGCGCAGGAACCAGACTCCCCTCCAGACTGGTTTTCAAAGATGTGTTGATATATTTAAGAGTGGGATATCCCATCGGCTGCTGTTTGTAACGTATTGCATCTGTGAAGGGGATTGTAAAATTCTTCACCATTCTTTCAGTCCTGGACGGAAACATCCGTGGAACGCCGCTTTTGTTTCGCTTGGGCGAACTTGTTACATTGTGTGCGAGATCCTCAGAGCGTCCGTTGCTGCACATAGCAGGTGTCTGGAACATCGCTGCTCCACGTTTTGCCAAGGTTTGCTTCTCTGACCTCCTCGATGTTGAGCTGTGCAAATAGCATCCGCTGCTGAGGAAATGTGCTAAAAAATAAACATGGAAATCTTTTGGTGAAATAGTTCTCCATTTCATTTTGCTTTTCAAAGGAGTTTGAGCCCCAGTGTTTGTCACCCTCAAAAGAGAAAGAAACTTTCGGCACAGCAGCCTCTGGCTTCATTTAAGTTTAAATAACCTGGTATCGGCCTTGCGGCACCCACTAAAAAGCCCGGTTCTACTCGGCTGGTATTTTTAGATTTTCACATAAAATATTCCGTTCAGTAGAATTCTGCGTTTAACTCGCGATCAACTGGAATCGCAATAAAAACAAATCGCAAATGGAATTTTACTGCAACGTTCGCACCACTATATTCACGTTTGGGCCCTCCAGAGATCCGTGCACCCTCAATTTGGAAACGGTGCTTTTGTTTGAAATCAGACAGAAATTCTGTAGTAGCTGAACCTGGCTGGTTCTTTATCGCAGGCTGCGGGACATCAGGATCAGAAGATAGCGAAGCAGGCGGTCAGTTTCATCCACGACACAATCACAGCCGTTCTGACGCCCAACGAATGCAAAGGCAATCGCGCGATGGCGCTGTGGAACGAGAAAGAACCCGAGTATTTTCGCTTTAACGAGGCTCTCTTGCTGCCATTCGAACGCGCCATGCAACTCGAGACCTGCGATCCTGCTGTACAAGACCAGGTGCTGCTTGTTCGCTTCTTTGCTCAGTGCAAATTTATTTTTCCGGCTTCACCAGTGCTTAATACACCAGCGTAATATGGCCTTTACTAGCTTGAATAAGCTGTAATTTTTTACCCGTTTGTGGTGTCTTTTTCGATTGGCTGGTTCGAACCTGTCTTTACAATCTTACCGGAAAATTACTTGCGTGATTGACACATTTTCTGATTTAGCATAAAATAACATTTGTTTCTATTTCAGCCGAATTGCAAAAGTAATATTTAAGCCACTCGTCGTTGTCATCATCCCAATTGTAGAGTCGATTTGTCAAAATGTGACGTNTGTATTTTGCAAAGCAGCAGCGCGTTAAACGATTGCCGAAGCTCTAACCGCAGCGATGCGTGCTTTCTGCAGATCGTCAGTTCTNTATCGCAGCTGGTGGAGGCCAACCCTGACCGCATTGCTTCAGGCTGGCGTCCGCTGTTCAGCGCTTTGAGAAACGTCACCTTTTCCGAAGGACAAACGCTGGTGAGTTGAAAGAGGTTTATCAAGCTAACTGGACGCTAGAGGCTGAAGCTTTGCAAATCGTTACGAATGACTCGTTGGAATGTGACAGAGTAGTAGTTTCGATTGTATATTTGAGCTTCTTGCTGGCTGTTTATCACCACCGTGAAGTTTTTCCTAATTATTGGTGTTACTGTGGACTTTGTGTGTATTTCCATGGTGACTACCATTTCCATGGTGAACGGAGAATGAAGAGAAAGCTCATTTAATCAAAAGTGTGGCTTAAACTTTTGGGAAAATGAGGACCAGTTACGTAAATTCAGTGTTGGCACACTTGCACAACTGCAGTTCTTTTTCATTATAGGAAAAATCTCCGGTGCTTGATGTCTTAAATGCTTTTTTCAACGCGTCACGTTCTCCATCAGTTTTCGCCAGTGCTGCTCACGACTGCATCAAATGCCTGCTCAAACAGCTTACAAGCGTCGAAGGTATTCAAAGCGATTCTTTGGCTTGTAACCCTCTCGTCAGTGAACCGATAATGGTGGAAGTTAGATCAGTTGCGTTTAGCACGTGAGCGTTTCTTTGGTAACGCCCCAGATCGCAAAATATTTCTTTAAATGTAAGAAATAAGAAGTCAGCGTTTGATGTGACTTCGTTGTTCATTGATGCGTGCTGGCCGATTGTTATTCCACCTGCAACCAGTATTGCGCAATACAGAATACCGCCGCTAATCTTACACTCGTTCCGTGCAGACAAAACCTCCGTTGAAGCTGCAGCAACAAAATTTTCAACCAGCACACTACTTTTGAGGTATGTGTAGCTTGTGCGTGACCGTGTGCTCGTCGTCAAAGCCATGCGAAAAAACACCTGCCTGGCCAAGTCCGAGATACTGCGTATATTAAAGTCGTTCATGAAGGTGTGTGTAGAACAGTTTACGTTCTATTCAAAGTGACCGTCAAAGGGCCGCCTGGTTTTTAAGCGAGCGATTCACAGTAATGTGAGCTCGCGTTTACGAATTCTATTCCTATTCGCTGTCAGAGCGGGTCTTGCAATCACATGATGGTTGCCGTGAAACATCTCTGCAAATGCTGTTTTTTATTTTACGAGGGGGANGGGGGTAATTTTGTGGGCTGNTTAGCGAGGCACGGGCAAGTTGTAAAAATTTCTTTTTCTGTTACGGGCGGTGCTGTTCAGTGATTGTTATTTTCGCAGGTATTTGGAGAACACCGCCCTTATCTTGTTAGACATGCATCGCGATAAGGTTCAAGAAACCTTTCATAACTCCAGCAACATCGATGTCACTCCTGCTTGCGCAGGTAACCTTTTCTCCGTTACTTTTCTGAAGCGAAGAAGAATAGCACAATATGTGAAACCAGTCATGTTTTATCAATTAACACGCATCGGTCGTGGAGTGCATCAAACCAGTGACTTGCGCAGGGGACGGCGGCGTGTGGCTGACTCTGACATCGCCAATGTGGATGTCGGACGATGCGAAGCCGGTTGAAGACGCCGCTAACGAAATCGCAAGAGCGGCCGAGGAATGTTTCGGCGACAACCTTCGTTCAGGTGTGACAAACCTTTCTGGTTGCGTTTTCTGTAGTGCCTCTTCATCTGCATGCGGCCTTCGTCGAAAAAAAGGCTTTTTTCAATCGACTGCACAAAAGCCTCGTTGTTCCGCTTGTCGATTTTGTTTGTGACGCAGTAGTGGAACAGTTAAATCTACCGTTTATAGCCGTCGTTGCGTAACAATCGCTAAATAGCTGAATGGTAGTGGCAATTTTTATATCCAAATATTTATTTCAATATTCAAATACGCCAGCAGCGCAGAAGCCATCGAACGCCTCACCGTCTCATTGTTTCGACGATGACTGTGGTTTGTTGGCCACCTGGTTTTCGCTGATGGATGGCCTGACCACCAGCGTGCTGACCAGCCGACAGGGCATCCAACCCAGAGTTCTCAATCTTCTTTGCACTATTTTGGATAAATGTTGGGAAGAACCAGGTGAAAACGATGTTAAAAATAGTTGTCATCGGAAATCGTTGTAGAAAACCCTTCTCATCTTTGAAAGCGGTATTCAGTGCTACAACGCTTATTCTAGGACAGGTCACAATGACATCGACCCATGTGTTTATCGCATCCAGTTTGTGGTTGTCACGCAATCGTCTTCCTAAACTCGCGATCAAATCTTTCTGTTGCGCGTACAGGTCCGGAGTATTGCTGCCACATTCTTTTGCATTCCTGCCTTCCCACCTTGTATTCGTGGATCGACCGATGGTGCACGCGGAGTGACGAAGGCGCTACGTCACTGCTGACAGGCTACAAGCACATGTTCGGGACAATAATGGAACTTACAGCAGACGCCATTCTTAGGTACCCCAGCATTGCTGCATGATTTTATTTCAAGTCTTGCATTGTTTTAACCCTGTGGTGCTGCAACTGTCGTCTGTGTTCTTCATACAAGCCACGCGTGGTATTCTCGTCACGTGAAAGTCACTATTTGCCAGAAGCGATATTACCAGATGAAAAGTTTGAGATGACGGTCAATGTCAGGCTAGACGTCGCTTCATCACGACTTGACAATAATATTGACTGCAGTTGATGCGCTGTGTTTACTTGGTAGCAAATTACAGATGATTTATTTATGAGCTTCCAAAAATACTTGCTTACGACACGTTGATGTAAGATTGAATACGCATTCTACCTTGGATTTTTAAAAAATTCTTGCGTCTGTCTGTCATTCGCCGCANAAATGACCTAAATACATTGAACTATAATTCAACAGCTGCAATGACTCAAACTTATTTCGACAAATCAAACATGTGTTGCATTAAATCAAGACAGATTTCATTGGCTAGTAGTGAACCACTTGGCGATTGTTTTAATACAAATAAAAGTTTGAACTTGTCCGAAACTTCGAGCACGCAACCGCACTTTCCGTCTTATTCCTTGGCCCCACCTGCGTTTGCCGGGCAGTGATGTTTTGCAAGGTGGTGATGATCTTATTCAGAGCTGCGTGTTTTGATAAAACTAAAACCTTTGTCAGGACTATAAGACGCGGATGATGCTAGGGAAAAGCATGTCTAGAATTACATCAACGTTGTGTGGCTTATTAAAAAAAAATCTGACCAACCGTGCGCCGTTCATCAGAGTCATGATCAAGAGGGAGGAGACCAGCAGCGAAAGCGAAAAGGAAGCGAATAACATGCTGGAAAAATACGCAGACCACCTCTGGTTCGCTTACCTCAACTTGTGCATCATCTGCGTGCGAACCAGAAAAGAACCACTGGCCAAACTTGGATGCGCTTGTTTAAGGTATTATATTGCAATTGACACGGCATCCCTGGAATTGAGAGTGGCATGTGTGTTTAACTTGGGTCGGTGGTCGACAAGCAAGTGATGTTTATCTCCGAAACATGAAAAACATATCAAACCTATCAGTGTGACTGTGCGTGGATGCGTTGTAAACACTGAGTGTTAGTAATTTTATTAGAACATGTGCTGTCACCTGTAGAAATACAACTATTCGAAGCAAGATGATGAATATGTAAAAATCTGGTAATTTTTGCCAAAAATGTTCATTGAAGAAGAATATTTGCTTTGCATTTTAAAAGCTTGTTAATCGGCTGAAATAAACTTCCGTTGCTGACCAGCCTCTACTTCATTTTGCTTCAGACACGTCATCGCGTCAGTCGGAGGCCACCTGAACTGCAGTATGCTTGATGACGTATGTCAGTGCCTGAGCTACGTCATTGACGATTGTCTTTCTATGCTCGATTGTCTCATCACTGCTTACGACAGCAACCAAGAAGATGGCATTGTCATTGAAGTCGTGGACCACGCATCAACAACATGCGATGCGAGCTGCTTGAACAGAGTGAGTTGCACTTCTGCGTTTCGTTTTCTTTATTGTTCTAAATCCTCTCCAACCTCATCCCGAAAACACGCCACTCATGTTTATTGAAATTTTCTGCTCCTATTGACTTGCGCCACTAAACGCGCCCTTTTCAGTCACGAATGAAATAAAATTTCAATTAACCGTTATGGTTTTGTTTTCAAACGCTTTCTAGCGCAACCGTGAAGTTGTTGAGCAACTTCGCTAAAAACTCATCAGCGCTTTGCTTTTCTCAGGTCTTTCAAACAAACAACCACCAGACGAAGCCACAGACATCCGAACCTCACTGCGAAACCTACCTTGTGTTTCCTCGCTTTGTTGGAAGGACTCATTCCAGGCATTTGTGATATTTGTTTTGAGTTTTTCTAGCTGGCTTGCAAGACAAAATATATATTATCAAATATCATGTCCGTATTTTTTTGCTCTGACATACATGCTTAAGCAGCTGGTGTTGTTGAAACTGTTACGCTTTTTTATCCACAGGATGTCGCTGTGCGAACTCGCTTGTGACGTTTCGTCTCTGCAGTTGCTCGTCAACTGCATCGAGCGCACGCTACTGGGCGAGAATCGATCGCCGTGGCAACACGGTTTTGATATTTCCATTGACAAGGAACGGAGTACACTCAACGGTTGTCAAGTGTTAGGTCAGTGTAAACTCATTTAAGAACGAAATGAGCAGTTGGCAGTTCGTTGCATTGTGAGAGGCTGATGCTCTAGAATCCACGCAGTGTTCGCTGTGAAACTTTCCTGGAAGACAGAAAAGAAGAATTTGTGGCGGATGCGAATGGAACGCTGGTCGAATCGCCTCAAAAATGTCTTCTTGATTTCTGGGGAGCAGTTATTGTCCTAGAGTTGCGAAAAACTTGAAAGAGAACGTTTTGAAGAGATTGTTAACAGTTTTGTTGCCAACGTTGAAAAAATCCATGTTTGTGCGTCTTTATCTAAACTAAATGAAGTAACGCCAGCAGTTGGACCATGGCCTAAAATTAAATCGTAAGCTTTTAGCTTCGTTTTTGTGGCCCGAAACTGCAGCACGAAGCAGATTTCACTGGAAGTGTGTTTCACCAGTTTCCATTTCTTGACTCCCACCAAACTTTTTTTCAGACGAGAACGCTACGTCACTGCTCCATTCGACGAATGTTTCTTCGGTCAACTCAGACGACGTCAAAGGCGCGTCACGTGACCCAACCATCCCAGTTTTACTGCGCTACTTGCAAACATCGCAGGTATAGAAAAATTCGTGCTCGCCCTTGGTAAACGTCGACCCTCCCATCAAACGCAGGGCGAGCAATCGATCCGCGTCGATCTTTAGATTAGATTTTGCGACCGCTGTTTGATGTTAAGCACGCTGCAATTCTGAGTGACCCGATCGACTGCTGACGCTACGCGCCTCTTCGATCAATCGGCTTTTGCTATAAGAGCGCAAGTATTCGGGCCAGCCCTTCCGGTGTATGTTGTCACTATAACCCCGTATTCTCGATCGCTCAGATTCGCACTCTCTGCACCAGCATTGCAAAGACGTATGTGACTGCTCGAAGATTCGACCAACACCGTGACCTGCAACATCTAATCCGAAAATTGGCAAAATTTTATAGCTCTGCTCATTTATACCAGGTATTGCTTGATTTTCTGAGTTGCCCACCTTTATGGCGCTGTTCTCGTTTCTTTGCGAGTTACTGCTACGTTTTGTTATTAAAGAAATTAGGAAGCATTTCCAGTTTGTGGAGGTAATCAAAGCCGAAACACACACTAGGTTTGTCCTGACATATTATTGAACGCATAGTCGGCTTGAGATGCAACGACAAGATGTCTACGTTTATCTCCTCTGTGACAATGATAATTATTCGACAAACATGGAAATATTGATATTTTTATTAAGGGTATTCGTAATTTTGTATGCATCGGTCTTTTAAATTTGCGAAATGTGAGAGGTAGACATGCCCCGTGGTGTCTCTTTCTGCTTCGGAGAAGCCAGGACTTCGATAAACAAACTTCAAGCAGGCTCTACTGGCAGTAAAAACATAAAACACGTTAAAAACTTGCCAACGTTTCGATAGTTAATACAACTGTCCTCATCAGGGCTAAAAACAAAATGCCGTGAGACGCGAGCACATGAACGGTGTATGTTGAATTGCATTAATAAATCGTTTGCAGCTAGAGTCATGGATCGAATCGGATTCTTGACCTTCATCCAAAATCGGGGTTACGAAGGCAAACATTGTTTGGATGGTGCGCAATTGTTATCAATAGAATTCCTGCCTTTGTAGCATTGTGTTTTTAATGGTACGGGTGTATTTAGCAGGTGTTATTAAATTTACAGTGGAGGTTTTCTTTCAGGGGCCAACTGAGAATTAAAATATGGTATGCAAGCGTTAAAAGAGGCAACATAAGGTTTCCCTTCCTACATTTTATGCAAACTCCTCTGAAAGGGTGCTCGGTTCAGGGCACTTTGCACAGCGCATCAAGTCGCGCATGTGAAGGGTTTGGAAAAGTGCCTTGCAGTAAATTTGTCATAAGCTAATAGCATCAGACACTGTCATGTTATGTTTTTCGAGACTTAAAAAAGCACCGTTCTGTTCCTAAGCATCAGACAACTTCGGGTTTAATTCAATCTGAAATGCATGATACCTCGTTTCCAACCAGTTGTTTGCTTTTAACGAGAGCTGTCCACTTGTTGAGACTCACAGGACCTGTTCTCATCGAACATTGATCGGTATCGTTCAATTTTTATATGTGACGTAGTAGATACGTCTTGCATACATCATAAGTCATAACGTCTGAAACTCTTACGTCATAGTCTCACTTGTTTGATTTCTTCTTGAAGCCGTGCCGTGTTGAGCTTTGTTTGCTGCCGGTATTTGCTTCACGGAACTTTTGTCGAAGAGTCAGCAGCGGTAAACAGTTACCGTATTTATTCGATAGTTAGCTGGCCTTGATTGTAAGCATAGTTTACGTAAGCTTGAACATAGCTTACCTAAGCCTCTGAGATACTTTCGCGTTTAAAATTGGCAACCCTAGTAATGATGCTTACACCACTACAACTGCCTTCTGTTCATTATAATCCCTCCTGTCACGGATGTGCGCATGATCCTGAAGAAAAGAAAGAGAATGCGAAAAGAGAGTTTTGTCGACCAAACGTAGAAAGGGAAAGGCTAAGCGTTATTCAAACCTTTGGATAAGCTAAAGAAAAATATTGTAAGCCGCATGGAATTATGAAAAGAACCATTATAAACCGCGGATTACAATCGAATAAATACGGTATGTGATCATAAGTTACTTCAGGCTGAAGGTTTTCTGCATGTTCGTTTAAGATTGTGAAGGTTATTTTTTACAAAGCACCATTCCTACGTTTCACATGTAGAATAAATGCGTCTACTTTTAATGTATTTTTTCCATTTATCAACAACTGTTCGCCGTTCTCGTTGCAGTTGGCGGCGCAGTCGTTTGACTCCCATCTCCACATCCTCCTCGCCCTCTGCTCGCATCTGCACCAGGCTCCTCCCAACTGTGCTGAGAAACCGATTCGCCGATCCACGCGCGCACCACAAGACACTCCGGTGGTGGAAGACCTCATTCCAGCCTTGTCGTCAGCGAACGAATCATCTCCAACAAACTCAAACCAACTGAAATCAGAGTCCAGCTGTTTCGGCGACCAGTCCTGGATGTTCCACGCGCTGACCAGCAGCCTGAGTCTGATCGCTTCGCCGTGGAGCGACGCAGAGCGTTTGAATGATGCGGGCTGCGATGGATCGGAGTCGTTCGTCATGATTCCGGAAAGCACGTGGGACGGCGACGATGCGACGAGAGAGGCAGAACCTGAATCCGATTTCGAGAAGTTGGAAGATTCACATCAGTCAGAAGAGGAAACCCGAAGTTGCAAGTCCTTCGAATCTGCCGGGCACGATTACATGGCTTACGTGAAACGAGCAGACGTTCAAGCTAATGGTAAGTTGCTCGCTTCGGCTCCCGGCTCCGAATCTCAGCTTCGCGCAGTTTTGTCAGTTGTTTTGCTGAGACTGTCTGCTGATCATGAACTCTTGTGTCGAAATGATTTGGGAGACCTTTAATATCCCGCCAACAATGCCGAAGGTGCCATACAGTATTTCACATTTGAGTAGACCTTAAGCGGTTTAGTTAGAAATGGTAATTGGAATGTTGGCTATAGTGGTGTATATTTTTAATGGTGTCTTGCAACGGAAAGCTTATTAAGCTGTTTAAGGCTTGCGCTCCGTCGATGGGGTTAAATTAAATGCTTGCATCCAGCAGGTTTAGTTAGACGTTGAACCACCTCTTTCTGTTTCCAGGTCATGCTCCAGGTACGAAAGACCCTCGCAAACCCTGCAAGGTAAAACATTTGTTTTTTAATGTGTCTTACCTCAATGTTTACCATTTTATTTTGCTGTGTGAGGTATCCTGATCAAATTTTGAGTTCTTTGAAGGAAGCAGGAAGTTTTAACCTGCCGGGTTACCATTGTTGATTTGATTCGTGTTTAACCTCATAGTTCTGACTTGAATCTTCGTTACAAAAGGCGCGTAAAAGTTTGAACTATTCACAGAAGCCGTCGGTTGGCCGAAGGATTTACGCTGTGGCTGGAGAGAAAACGATTGGTCGCCTGATAAGCGCCTACAAACGTCACAAGCAACAGTTGGAAGCAACGACGTTGATCACCAAACAGGTTTGTTGCGTCGTGGCACTTTAGTATCTATCGGTTGCATTAAGCCTTGCTAAGCCTTTTTCGATCAATTATCATATTTCATATTTATTTATTTAACGACGACGAGCGGCAGGCCTGAGCCTGAATGTACTCTTCGTCGCGTCATGTCGAGCGAACCAATTCAAGACGAACAGTTAACGAGAGATTGACAGACGACAAACAATTAACAAAAGATTGCAGGCACAAGTAGACGCGGATTGGTAAACTCCAAGCATATAACAAATTATACAACGAGGAAAAAAATGTGAAATGGAGAACTAATTATGGAATAATAAACAAGCTACTATAATAGACAAATCCAAGGTGTTATGGCGAGGTAAAGCGGTTAGTTAATTCAAGATATTTTGAGACAGCGTTATACATATTGGTTGTGGGTTTAAGTTTCAGCGAAGGATGTCCAAATAATAGAAGTTGCAACAGGCTTGAATGATCATGTAATACACTTGACAATAAATCTTGCAGACCTTCTTTCAGTACAATTGATTTCACAGATTGCATCAGGTCAACTCGAAGCGCAGAGTGAAGAGAGCTGTTAAGGAGTAGATGTTCTTCCGTTTCTTTATTACCACATAAACACATACGATAAGTGCGCTTGTTCAGGTTTAGGACACTGTGACCCAAGCGCAGTCTAC
>JGI24158J21664_10000485_pt1 | contig 36585 bp, 25 predicted proteins | sample Ectturendosymbi3_FD_21664 | JGI IMG/M metagenome (IMG submission 21664) | reverse complement strand
CAAACTTTGATCACTGCACTGTATTCAGTGAAAATCTTGTCGCAGTGCACATGAAGAAGACAGAACTAGTCTTCAACAAACCGGTCTATCTCGGAATGAGTATCCTGGTTTGTCAAAGACCTTGATGTATGAGTTTCATTATAATAACATCAAGAAAAAATATGGATCCAAGGCAAATGTGTTGTTCACAGACACTGACAGTCTTTGCTATGAAATCGAAACAGAAGATTTCTACAAAGATATTTCATCTGACGCCCAACAAAAATTCAACCCTTCAAATTTTTCACCAAACCATCCTTTGAGCATTCCAACAGGAATCAACAAGAAGGTTCCAGGAATGTTTAAGGATGAACCTGGTGGTGAAATAATCACAGAGTTTGTCGGATTACGAGTAAAACTCTACGCAATCAAGAAACTCGATGGTGAAGAAGAAAAAAAGTGTAAGGGCATCAAGAGAGGAGTCGTCAAAAAAGCATCAGTTTCGAAGATTTCAAAAAATGTTTATTCTCCGGAAGACAACAACTAAGAACTATGAATATCTTCCGGAGTCATCAACATGAAATCTATACAGAGACAATCAACAAAATAGCCCTCTCAAGTTCTCACGACAAACGTATCATAAGGCCTGACAAAATAGATATCTTAGCTCATGGATACAGGGCGGGCTGACAGGGGAAACCAACAAGGGAACCGACAGAGCGACAGGGGAGGCCTGGCAAAATGACAGGGGAGGTCTGGAAAAGTGGGGCAAACTGAGGGGCAAAGGAAACTGGCAAAGACCCCACAAAACTAGGGATTTTAAGAAAAATCGTGAGAATGCCCAAAAGATACCTACTAGAGTGACTTCTTCTGAATTACTACGTACCTCCTTATCATGCTGCTTCGTTTTGACGTGATGATGTACTCTAACTTAGGTATCGAAAATTCTGGTGCAGGCTATATCAAATCTTCACGCGGGCCGCATTTGATCCGCGGGCCGCAGGTCCCCCCCCTGCTCTAAAGCCTATAGAAAACCTTATAGACCTTTTAAATGCAAGTGACGTATTTCGTGTCTTCCTCAGGCTGCTGCCCCGCGACAGTGTTCCCTTAAAGAAATTTCTACATTGAGCAAACGTTTGTTTTGTTGCGCATGAAGCGCATTCAACTGCGCAACCATGCAGACACGCAACCAGTGAAGCGTTCCCAACGTTAAAAGGGCTATACGATATATGTATACCGTATTAAATATAGAATGTTGGAAGTGCGCGGAAATGAGATAGCACTGCGCAAATTGTCTGGTGCTATCTGCGCAATTGCGCACCTTAAAGGAAACACTCCCCCACGACTTTCCCCAGAAGCAAATCGGCTATGAAGTCCAATGAAATTAATCAATGAACTAACTTAGCGACAGGTACTCGACTTCTTTAACTTATTTTGCTAGATGATTGCCAGTGCATTCAATATGATATGATTATAAATGCTTGTTCTTTTGCTTGAGTCTCCAACGCAGTCAAAGTGTCTCCATTCAGCGATGTAGATTAGATTTTTCAGTGCTTGCATTTCCGCATCGTTGCTTTGTATACTATCTATTATTTGTTAAGCAATATACGAGTGGATAAGTATGCGCCAAAATCTACCGGAAAAACTGTAAGATGGTAAGTGACTGGCTGGATTCATAAACTTTTGTTCATTTGGCTCTCGACAACAAAATTTGTTAAGTTCTCTTCCTCCAGGAAGCAAACCTGCCGACGATTATAGCACAGAGTTCTTTTACCCTTAGTACGCTGCAGGTTCAAGAAAACTCCTGCGATCGCTTGTGTGGTTTTATTCATTCATTTAATCATGGGTTTCAAACTCAAATTGCTCCGTGGGCCAAATGATGACTTATGAAGTAACCGGAGGGCCGCATTGTGACGCTGACGCAAAAACGGCGGTACCTGAGCCTTAATAGAAACATTGAAACAGCTTTTACATGAACCTTACTAGAAACAGCTTTACATCTTATTGCCTGCGAAAGGTATTGTAAGTTATAGGGAAACCATTTCTAGCCATCTCCACCTTTGTTATTGAGAGGAACTTGTTCACTTGCTGGCCGAGCACTTTTAAATGATAAAATAAATAACTTAATGTAAATGGTAATCATTTGAAAATTCTGAAAAGCATCGCGGACCGCACAAAATGGGCCCGCAGGCCGCATGTGGCCCGCGTGTTTGAGACCCCTGCATTAAATCATTAATTTCAAAACGCATTTCCCTGTCAGGAGGGTTGCGGAGGCAATATCTGTAGAAGGTCGCTTTCATGCTTTTGATTCCTCGCAAGTATTTACGAGGATTTCGCTCCTTGTTGAAACTTCGCTCGTCCCACCAGCACAACTCCGAGCAAGAGAGCGTTCCCTGCTACTTCGTGACGCGATTGTCGACGTTGCGCACAAACGCATGTTGTACATGCACGCAGGCATATGTTGCCCGCAGAGGGCAATTTTGTGCAACTGCTTCCCAGTTCCCAAAACACCAGGAGACGTCTTGAAGCGATACCTTTGCAGGTAATTGCGCTCTTTTGTGTTACTGCGCCCCATTTCGGTTTGCAAATGGAATAGGCATCAGCATAAAGTTGCGAGACAGAAATCCGGTTAAGCAGGATAATACTGAATGTACAAAACAATAGGTTAGTGGTGAAGAACCCGCCTCTCAATTGGAAGGTCGGCTGTGCGCTACACGGTCACTGAGTGAATTGCTTTATCGCCACTTGCGCAAAAGCGTTTACTTCAGCTGCCTCTGCAAGAAGAAAATTCCGGCCTTCGGCCTTCCACCAATTGCCGTCACCAAATGTAAAAGCAAATATATATATACTAAGTAAAATAGCAGACGTGTTTTTTCACTAATTACGCTTAAATTAGGAGGAAGAACAAAAATTTGGGCAGATTACTAATGCTGAAGGGTTTTGATAATACCCATTTGTTTGCTTTTAACTTTCTATTTTACTGAAGGAAATGTTGTTTGGGGACATTTTTACGGCCTCATCAAAAAAATCCGGGTCCAGTTTTGCCTCTGCTGTTGCGGAAACACATTCCTCTGGCATTCGTTTATTCTACATCACCGATTTATATTCTCTGATCAAGTGCGTGCTATCGTGCTGGTGAAAACCTTTCCATGCTTTCCCCTCTTTAAGGCTGTGTATATTGAGTACAACAATTCTTTGGTAAATAAGACTTTAATTTAGTTGGGAAAGCACCTGTTTTGCACCGTTTGATTACCTTAAAATCTAATCAAGGGTTTCCAGCCTTTCTCTGACCATGTACTCCTTCAGCATTTCGGCAGATGAGCATGTACCTCTAAAATTTCTTGTGACAAAATATTTGATCACGAATAATCATAGATGTATTGAATAATAAGCATCTAATGATTTTTGAAAATAATATTCACCGAAATATGTATAAATTTTTTGAAATAAATAATATATGAATAACTTTTCCCTTCTATTGCTCACATTAAATGTACTCCTTCAGATACATATATACCCCAGATTGGAAACTCCTGATCTAAGGAATGAAACATTTACTTCTAATTCAAAATCAGTTGCAAACGTCAGCACAAATTCCACTCCTCAAGCTAAAAACTGTTTATTAATTGTGCCGAATGTTGTTTTAGTTCAAAGTGACGGTGTGCCATTTGCCTTTACGATTGCGACTATTCTCTGCAAAAAAAACTAACTTCGCTGATCAAAACCAACAGCACTCTTTGTTTTGTTCTTTGCGTCTTTCTTGATGGCACAGCAGCACAGTTGGTGGCTTTGACTTGTAAAACGGGAAGATCGCTACATCGAGTTGACTCCTCTTTGTCGAGATTATGACGTCACAAGCAGGAGCACCACATACTTCGCTCGATTCGTCGATTGCTCTTTCGTTTACGGTTAGTGCATCAAGATGTTAAGTGTTGAAAACTAATCATCCTATGCAGATGTTCGTCTGATAGAAATCGTCCAAAGTGCAGCAGTAGCATCAAATCTACCGGCCAGTTTAGAGAATTTAGAGAATTTTATCAATAGTTTAAAGTTTGCCGTTTGTCAAGTTCGTATTGCGGTTTGCACCACGCGTTGTGGGACATAGTTGATGTAGGTGGAGCATAGCCGTGTATAGCTCGAAAAGACAAAAGCGCCGATGCTGCAAAAAATTAACGGTAGCAGAAAGATTTGGGAAGGCAAAACTTTGCTGAGAATCGAGGAAGCTCACCAAACGGACGAAGTTTTGCGCAAAATGGTTGAGTCCCACGGAAAATGGCAAAACATTAAAAAAAAGCAACAAATGAAGTGAATAAAATGACAATCTGTTGGAACAAAACTGCATTGATTTAAGGACTATGATCGCGTTGTAGAAATCCATGCCGTGTGCAAATACCAGCACATTATATAGGGTGCTTGTTTTACGTATTTTTTCGCAAGTTTTGCAAGTTGGTCCAAGCACGTGGTAAACGCTCTAAAAATGTTGGCTCTTCATGTTTCTATGGCTATGCTCTGGAAATTAACAATTTGGAAAGTGTATTCCAAAAGCACTGTCAAAAATGTTCGAATTATTTATAATGTTTTGAAACGGCACCAGGATATCAGCTACGCAGCTTTTTCTCCAAACTGGCTGGCAGGACTGCAAAGAGTTGCAGTATTTCACAAGCCGCAAGTGGCTCAATCGTTTTCCCGACAATGACGTCATAATCACTTCGTGTGGGTTGCAAGTTACCACAGTCGATATGATGCAAAGCGAAATAAATTAAAGGGCGATAATATCTTGACACGTCAAATACCTGTTAACATAATTTGATGTGTTAACATTATTTGTGACGGACAAGTAAGTTTGAGCACATAAAGTACAAATAACACACTTTGCGAAAAATTAACAGAGGCGAGGCGAGAAATAGGCATAGAAACAATGTTTTCTCGTGTCAAACAGATGATAAACGGAAAATAGAACGGAACAAACTTAGATTTTGAAAGAAAATGCTTACAAACGTTGAAGAAATGTCAGAGGCAGCAAATAATTGAAAAAAAGAACACCAGCAGTTGTCGCTGCACATATACAGATTGAGCAAGGGTTTGAATGGTAAAAAAACCAACACAACTGAAGTGAGTGAGGTGGTAAAACGAATGTTCTTATGAAAAATGAAAGAAATGGGGAATCTAATAAAATTTGTCGTTTTTTCACTGACAAGTTTGAGATATGACTTGCGTCAGTGCAAATTCGCTTCACTGCTAGCAAAGATATAATTATAGCGTAGATCAGATATTGCCTTGTGCAGCACATTGCCACAAGTCCATACTCGCAGCTGCGTTCAGGAAGCAGGAAAATATGATTAAGGGTGGTTGAAAATTGAGGTGTTTGTGTGAAGGTTTTTAATCTTCCCACATTGTTTGCACTTTATGTGAAATATTGCATCTGGTGTAGCATTAATGTACTTCGTGCTGCATACGAGGCATACTTGACATCAGAAAGCTGTTTCTTCGCTCTGCAACAACACCCTACCATTGCATGTTGTTGATAAGCAACCGGGTTATTTCCATTCCAAGCTGCTACTCTTTCACGCAGTCGTAGTTTTCCTGCTCCTTGGCAAAGGTATAGTGCAAATGGCTGGACACCAGCCATACTTTTCTCAGAGATGGAGCGAGAGAAACTGTACGGCCATGCGTGTGGCGTTGAGCCGCTTGGCTTTGCGGGGCTTGCCTGAGCGCCCGATGGACACGTACCAGTTTTTACTCTCAGGATGTTCCCTGCTTCTTTGCAATGAGTGGTACGTGCAGAAGAATCTAGCGTTCATTTCTTCCACGAAGTCACATTTGTGAGCACTGCAGTTTTCCTGCCCAAACACGAAAATGTTAAGTTGGTTTGTACGACGTTAGCTTCGCGTTCGTGCATGCAAACGCACTGCAACTTATAAAAGAAACAACGACACCTCCAGTTCAACGTAGCTGATATAGTTGCACGTGCACTACCTGCTGAATTTCAACAACAATAACAACTGCAAGTTTTATCTTTTCTCCTTGTTTTCTTGGAGGATTGGGTGAAAAAAATAACAAGATAGGTTTGTCTCCATGGAAAGCTTGGGGTGTTATCTTGAAACAAACAGCAAGCCCCCTTCTACTTTTTATTTTATATGAAACCCTACAAGAAAGTTCAGCTTTCTCCCTCCGGTGAAAACCATCTGAGGGGATGCGCCTGTGGCAAAGAACGTAACGGTGATGGGACCAATACTGAAGCTGGATGGTCTTGACTCACGACATAACTTCACAACTAAATTTTGATGTAGCCTAAAGATTGAATAAGAGTATAGGTTGATGCTTAAACAAACCAGAAATGTTCCCATAAAGAAATTTTTGTCAAGCATTGCACCCGGTTGAATTAAAGTAAAGATAAAGCATCAAATGGTAAACAAAAGACTACACTATAAATTATAGTTAGGATTGAAAAAAACGGCTGGAGAAGATTAAATTTCTGTCGATGAGTTAGTTTTGCCTGTCGCGATGAATATACTCGATGGTATTAGCTCAATTTGCCGCTTGCTCGTGGATATGGTGGTTAAACGGTAAAGCCTTCCGCACAGTACTGGTTTAAAGGCGCACAGAATAGGTTTCACTTCTGTAAAAATCTGCTGGTCAAAGGTCTCGCCAGTTTCAGTCGGGGCTTTTTGTCATACTGCTTTGCACAAATTTCTTCGTTATTTCTTTTACTGTTAAACATTTGTCCGATTTTAATTCGGTGAAACACTGTGTGGTCCACACTCAAAACGTTTGTGCAAACTAAAGTTGTTACGTTTTTGTGTTCATTGCAGGAAAACGACAGCACAAAAACAAAAAATTCACCAATCATGATATCTCACAAAAAACAAAACGTCATTAAATTTCAACACAGTAATCTGGTTCGAACGATAATTCTTTGCGCTGGAGTGTGGTTTGAGCTGCGCCCCAGCCCTTTTTTGCAACGGTATCATCGGCCAAACAGACAATTAGCGTTACACGCTTGCAAGTCAGCGTGAAAATCCTGGGAGCGCCCTTGTCAAGGCCGACCCCAAAGATCAAAGGGTCATTTGTTAAGCCTACTGCCTGGCCAGGGGCCGTTTGAAAAACATGTTGTTGATACGTGGCCTGGTGCTGGGAGTCGCTGCGTCGTTCAGCACTAAGTGTTGAAAAAAAACTCAACTTTTTTCTATTTCAATATGTGCTGAAGATGCCTCCATAGTACAGGCAAAACATACACTCTGATACGATCATAGTGAAATAATTATTTTCGATAGATATAGTGTATTTTCTTACGATTGCAAGTTTTAAAAAAAGTACTCCAACTGCAAGTTTGAATTGATGAGTTGGTTTTTCTGTCGAAGACGTTTTTCCGGATCAGAAAAACATACTTAAAACTAGCTTCATGCATGTTTTTACAATGGGCTATTGTCAAAATGTGTTTGTCTTATCGATGACTTTCGATCGCTGCGTTACACATCACTGCGCAAGGTAGTCACTGCGTGATTTTGCGAACATGTGAATCATTCAGTTAGTTCCGACATTTAGGACATGACAACGTAGCATCAAAGTAGCATGCATGTATGCTGATGCTGGGAGGCAGGATCTTCCCGCGCAGTGAAGATCAAGCTTCCACCTCATAATTTCCCGCGGCGGGTTTGAAATATATGACGAACATTCTGGATGATACGACAGTAGTCATTCACCGTAATCTGAGGATATTATCAACCATTTCCAAGACTAACTTCACACGGTCTTTGTGCTATTAGACTCCGGTTGTCGCGCTGAAAGTCACAGTGAGAGAATGGCTATTTTAGGAATCACTTGGGCAGAATAAGTTGTTTCAGGTCAACGTTGCTTTGCCGGTAACGTTGAAGTCTGAATCAGCTAGCTGGAAAAAAGTGGAAACGCAGCCCAAACGCGGACGTGCCACAATCAAGTGGCTTTACATTTATAATCTGATTTCAAGTGTTACCACGGCAATAAAAATTCTGAACGGCTCATGGACACTTAACATTAAATTTTCGAACACACTGCTTACCGTTCCGTAGAGCATTCCCTTGTCATTCATTGCTAAGTATAATCCTGCTTCTGGTGCCCAGAATCTGACAACACTGTTGATACCGGCAGCTTGGATCTCTATAATTGCTGTAAGCAAAATACAAAACGTCAAATTTCTCGTGCTGTTTGGAATGAACCAAGTTTAATATTTGGCGCCTTCCTGCAACACAATTAATTTCTTACCGTTGCTACACAACTCGCAGTAATAATCAACGCAGGATCCTAGACATGCGAAAAATGGGAGGTGGGTGAGCATAATTAAACCACCTATCGATCTTGGGCAAGAGGAGTAAGAAGTGCGTTTAATATAAGTGATCTCCTAGTAGCCAAATTTTAACGAACTGAGAACCATTAGAATACTTCGCACTAGCTCTTGTTTTGTAGTCTGAACAGTGCGCAACAGTTTATTTTTCGCCTTGCGATTCGTGTCTTGCTGGTATCACCAGTGCGCGTACGCACATTTAGGGTCTTACACGCACACAATTGGTGTATTTTCAACTGTTTTTCAGAAAATACTCAAAACGATCTTCCTTCCCGGAAAAAGCGTTGTGTCCAAAACGAAACGATTATTTACGAGTTCATAATATGCTCATCTCTTTCAGAGCATCAAGTCAAGAAGACACTGAGGGCAAATTTCGTGTTTGCTTGTTTTCATACCAAACAGCTTCCAAGAGCTACCCCATTCCAATGACCCTGTATTTTCATTCTACACTGGATTGACTGTCGCAAACGTGCTTGACTCAGAAATGCTAGGCCCGTACTTGCACAACTCAAACCTCAGCGATGTAACTCAAGCAAAATGTGCGATCGATTGTTTGGAGAGCGAAGCGAACTTTTACCGTTCAGCAGTTCGCCTTTGCGTGCAAGTTGAGTCAGCGACGCGAGACCTGGGCGTGACAGCAAGATAAGATCTGAACGTTGCCCCAGATCGTCTGTTCCTTCCCGTGCTACCTGCAACCATTTCTTATCCGCAGACACCCGCACGTTCTGATTTTCTGACAACGTCTGGGCGCCCCTTTTTGACAGTGTCTGGGCACGTAGTCGAATATTGATCCGGTCAAGAGGTAACAACGGATTATTATCTTCGTACGGTTGCCGTTGGTGGATCCGTTTGATAGTTCCAGATATTAACGATGCAAAGCGGGAGTAGGGCGCCTAGCGAGAAAGGACTGCTTAAATCTTACAGTTCCTTTATGCTACACCCTAACGTCGAAAGGTCAAACTGCCCGTACAACACACAAACGCTTTTCACTTTCGTCTTGTCATGGACCTCCCGGAGAGACCAGGATTTGAAAAGTAAACTGTGGAAAGTGAGACAAATCCGAGTGAACCCTTCCCAACACAGGGCACAACGTGACTGACGGGCTCTCGTGAGCATTACCGTCCGGCACTTTTTCGTCAAATGACCACCATTTCGAACGATGGTTTCGAACATTTCTACAATGAAACGAATAAAGCAAACATGTCGCCAGTTAAATGGTGCCTGTTGTCCGTGAAGTTTGCTTTCACTCTTATTTTCCTATAAGTTATTTTTTGTATTTTTTTTCTTGAAATACAGATGCGAGAGCACGACATTCTTGTGCATACGGAACGCAAGCGTTGGTTCGATAATGTTTACAGCTGCAAAAAGGAAACTAGGCTATGTATTTCCATGTAGAGTTGCACCTTTAATGTGGTAATTTGCTACATATCTGGAACCTGCTGTTGGAACATGCTTAAAACAATCTGAGAAACAGCACACTTTACACTTGCCGTCGGGGCAGCAAATTGGTGTTTGCTGTAAAAATTTTTGCGCGGCAATACGATTGATTTTTCAGGCCTGTCTGTCCTTTTCTGGCTTTGCACATCCTTTGTAGATTATGAAGTCATCAGCGAAAACATCAAACGTTCATTGTCAAGTCAGTTGCACGAGTTTTCTCTCGTTTTTGATCGTGGCCGGTGATGTCATAACCAAAAATCGCTGAAAACTCGAAAGAAGCCTAACGAAATAACGAATGCTAAGACGCCGCGATTAGCGTAATTCCTGTTTTGACTGAGTTCATGCTTCTGACAACTTGCACGATAATCATGAAAACAACCAGCAAGGAAAACTTTTCTCCCAGAAAAGAGCAAAAATGATACTACGCTTTTCTCCGCGAAAAGAGCCTGAAAAGATACTGTATCAAGTGGCAAGAGTGAGATGTGTATACCAACCCAGCTATATTGTGCTAAGATCTCCGCTCGGTCGATAGCGGTGCAAAAATCTTCCGACTCAACAACGGGTGTAAGACAAGAAGCTGGCTGGTACAAAGCTTTGTTTACACTCCGTATTTTTGGATAATAAACATAGTCTAACTTTCGTTTTTCATTTCTTAACATAGGTGATCTTTGGGTCGTTTGGACGTTGTGCCCAGCACTTGTTGCCAAGTTTTCATAGGTTAAGTGAAATTGATCGTTGTTAAGTTTCGTCTTTTTTGTTTTCAGTCCACGACCAAAATCTCGGGGATTTTAAGGAACCTTTCCCAATTCTACTCACAGAGGAACAACAGAAGTTTTGGGATTTAAGCTTTGAAGAGTATACATATCATAATAAAAATGGTTGTGTTAAATCATTTATGACGTCCGAAATTGTCAAACCTTGAGATTAAAGTAAAAATTGAGTAATTCCAAACAAACCCGGCCACACTCATGTTTGCGCCTATTGCGAGGATTTTTGACCAACAAATAACAAGCAAGTGCAAGATATTGTAATAAATAACTGTAATATCTCCAAATCTGCCTAAACTTTGCTGGCACGTAAAAGTTGAACGGCACAGAAACTGGGACAGTTTACTTTGAAGCTTCTCAAGCTCGACAGATTAACCATGCAGAACCCCCAAATAACATGCTGAAAGTTTTTGGGCCTGCTGCAAGCATTCATCCATTTACAGGCATCCCCTAAATGTATGCAACTTTGAAAAACATCATTAACACGATTATGCGGTGCGTTGCGGTCAGGGACTTTAAGTGCGGGTGGATTCTAAGCAGCAATTTCGGCGCTATTTTTACTGTTGCGGGCTTAGCTGCCGCAGGTTATTCGTGTCAACGGTGTTCAGCAAAATTTAGTGGCAATTTTGCTACTCGACCGCAAAAGCAAGCGGAAGCGTTCTCGCAATTTTAGCTTCGCTCAGCGCTGGAGTCAGCAGAAATTGACGACGACCCTTGGTTGCTTTGTTAATTTATTGCCAGTAGCACCTGAACGAGCAGAGAATTAGCCCTTGAATTGCCGGCCCTGCTCATCTAATGACTAAACCAAACAGCATAAATTCCCAGGCACTCGCCGGAAACCGGCGGGGTGGACCCGAACAAGAGCCGGATTACAAGCTTTCAATGCAACCTGCTCTACCTCTGATCTCGACGCGTACGAGCGCGTCCGCATATGCGAAGCCCGAGCACGGCAAGCTGCCATGCTGAAACTGACCGAAATGGACAAGCGCAAGCGAAGGGACGGAAAAATGAAAGCGATACTGGCGTTTGTTTGTGGGCAAGCAATCTCTTTTTTCCAACCTGTTGTTGTGTTTTTTTTAATCGAGAAGCGTGTTGCATCTTAAAACAACACTCAGGCTCTTTTCCACGAGTGCATGCTTGCCACAGTATTCCATCACGATACCACAACCAATAAAACCCTTTGTGACAACATAAGCCGCTTTGTGAGGTCACCAGGCGCCATTAATACGATACAGGTTAGCCGTGGGAACCTTAGCCGTGATCCAGTCTTATGACAGTGCAACAACACTTTCAAATAACCTAGTGTCAAGATGCATTCAATTATGGCGCGAGAGAAAGAAGATACCCGTTCACGTACAAAAACAGGTCACATTTCATACAAGAAACCTACAGCCAAAGCAATCACATTTATCCCAAATCGGCGATTCGTGACTTTAGGAATAGGATCAAAAAGCGGCAAACACGATTGACCGACGACACTCAGAAAGTTGCTTCCTGAAGGAACAAGGATCTTTTTCCAGTGAGAAGTTCCTGTAGACGTTTGCGCGCTATTTAAGATACAAAATGTTTCATAATAGCTTATTGCATTCGCAGTTCGAAGGTATTGGAAGTATCTACAGTGGTGAAAATAGACTACTGACGATTATCGCAGAAGCAAATCTGCAATAGGCCTACTTGTGACTCAGTTGGGAAGACCTGCATTGAGGCGAAACAAAGGAAAGCGCAAGGTATATCGATTAGTAAAAGAAGAGAGGGCAAGATTCAAATAATTCTGAAAGACTCAACAAATTTACATTGAGGTTTCATCTTGTAAATAACTGTGGGTTGGGAGATCGTCGCCAGATTAAAAGTGAAGTTTTTACTAGAAGGTTTTATATACAAGATATACTTTGAAGATAGTTCACTTGCGAAGACGAACACCGTCGAGAGGCATAAATCGGTTCAACGATCTGGGAGGAGTAACCTTTCAGCTTGGAACGTGGTATAGTCTTTCTTGAACACCATCATGCAGCATGCAGATGCAGGGGCGAGGATAGGACCAGGAAAAACCTAAAAAACACTATTGGATCCTCTAGAGAAGGCTGGATGTATCGCTAAAACAAAAGCGTTGGGAAATAATCTTAAGTTGTGCACTTGTGCATGCCCGTGGTCCGGAGATAATTGTCTACCGCACAACGACGCTTTTTCTCACAAGCCTTTGCAGTTAACCATCATCGGCGAAATCGAATAAAGTGCAATCCTAGCCTCTGATTACATTTTTTAGGATTTCAACCCAAGTAATTCGTACATCGCTTGTTTGCTTTGGAAATTTAGGATCACTCTTGCAAACCAAGTATAGTTTTCACGTCACTGCGTTCAAACAGTCCCTGTTAATTTTCCGTCAAGTGACAACAAAAGGCGAAACACTGCGTCTTGTTTTCTCAACCAGCGTCGACACTTGACCATTGCCACTGATGGTCTCGCGCAGGTTAGACTAAGCCCAAATTTAAACCTAAGACAGCAAATCTCTTTTTTTTCTGAACCTAACTACTTGCAGTGCAAGTTTCCTATGCTTTCTGGTCTAAATTATCTCTTCCTTACTTCACCAAAGTTTGAATCTGCTTTAGTTCACTTCTAGCTTTACAATATTGTTTTGGATTATTACTACATATCAATGTTCAATTGCTCTACGACAAACAACCATACGTCTTATCAGAGAATCGCTTTTACGGGCCAATCGAAAAATCACTGCAAACGTCGCGAAATTCCCCTTCATGGAACAGACAATAACATTCACTTTGAAGGGTTAGTCGTGAGCATGCAACAAAGATTGATTTTTATGAACAGCCAGGTAGTTTCACCTTACTTCAACTCGCTCGCATGTTTTCTTGTTTCTTTTTTAGCCAAAATCGTTTTAGAGCACATTATTGCTCTAGAGCTAGACGGTGTTTATCGCTCAAAAGCTACCCACTCGGAGATGAAAGGATGCTTGGTGCTTATAAAGCTCTCCGGGCACAGCCTAACCGGAGCTAGCAATCTCGCAATTGACCTCCAAAAATGCTGCCTGTTGAAATAGTAAATTTATGACAAAGGAACTTCTACCATTTGATTAATTGATGCTGCAATATCGCAATTAAAGTAACTGGAATTATAACTGGAACTGGCAAAAAACAGCTTGCAGACCCTAGATAGTTTCCGACGCAGCTGGGGCATGGAATGTTAATTTCAACTCAACCTCTCGTCTAGCACTTACGGCAACCAATTTAGTTCCGTTTTCATACCTGTCCCACCTTTTCTCTTCACTTAAAGAAATTAAAAAGTAAAAATACATAACAAAACACACCGAGTTGGTATCTGTCGAGACAAGCCCAAATTTCGGCGTAAGCAGACTGGCGGAATAATACAACTTGCAGTACAACGCGAGAATACGTCTAACATGAATAACGCTTTCAACTGGAATGTTACTGTTGCTTATGGAAAATTGCAAAAAGATAAGCATTTTCTTGTTAAAGTAGACACAAGGAAAGATTTGAAAACTAATGTTTAGGTGCCTTGAATAACACCAAGTCTGTTAAGCGCTTACTTCTTCAAAAACCAAAACGTTCAAAATACCAAGCATTTGCAAGAAAAATTTTTTTTTCGTTGAATCGAAGCAGCTGTAAAAGTAAAAGGTTGCTTTTGTGTTATTTATGCATATATATTTGATTTCTCAATTTAACTCTGACTCAAGGTCCATATCATCTGGGCAATTAGTAATATCGGTCCTCAGATCGAGTCAAAGCTCTACGTTGTTTCCCAGCATGAATGTTTCAACACCAATTTATGACGGGTCTTAAGTGGCTTGTTTTCAATATAAAAAGAAACTTCCTATGTTTCGTCACTTAGTGACATGAAACAATAAGATTTAGTTTTGAACATGGTGAATGTTACGCAGACAAAACGTAACAAACAAACTTGGCATTTGCAGAACATCAAAAGAAAAAGGTTAGCTTGTCACGGTTTATAGATTTTGAATTGGAGATCTTTCTAATCCGCAGACAGGATAATGTTTAAAAATAGCCGTGCGAGTAAACAGAAGAAAGACAACCAGTGAACAGAGTTAAATCTTGACCGTGGTGCATGCTGAGTCACGCACTAAGCAGAAGGGAAATGAAAGTTAATTCACTTTCAAACAAAAGAATCGCTGCTGCGACCTTGGTTACTGCCGGTGATAGCCTTAAACAAAATGCATGTCCGATTCAAAGACATGAAGAAGCTCATGGCGCTGGTTTTCTTTATTCATACAGAGAATGCGGTTAGAGAGATCCTGAATGATGTGAGCAAACCAAAGTAGCGTACACAAAAATCATGTGTGCTGGTGCAAACAAATGCTTTTCATTTGCAGAAATTGCCTAGCAGTTTATTCGTTTGAAAGTTCACCGTATTTCATTGACGGTAGACACAATAGTTACAAAGATAAGGTTCTATTTGTAGTTCAATCTAAGAACAATATACTAAATCAAATATTCTTGCCAGAATTCGTCACAAAACAAAATTAAAAGCTGGAGTGTTGATTGGCTGGCATACCTGAAATAGACCTTCTTTTATCATAAAAGAATCAGCAACATTATTTCGAACCATAGTCAAAAGCGAAAAAAATTTGTCATGAGGACCCAAGAAAAGCTTAAATGTTATAACTTTTCTTTTTTGCAATGGTTAGTAAAAGATGTCAAACCTCAATACGTGATGAATTCACTGTCGATAGCGGAGAAGGTATACAAACAGCAATACGTAAAGTGAACCAGCTCTGATAAACGCTGTGAACAACGAGCTGCTACTAGGCAGTGAACCTTTTGCAGATCGAACCTGAGATGCCAGCTGACAAAGTTGCAATGAACTTAGCGCTAACGAAGATAAAATGCTTGTGGTTTTGCTCGTTATTCCAGGGGCAGGCGGTATTTGTAAGATCAGGTTTCTGGACCTCGGAATAGATTTCAAGCTGGCTACACAAGGGGATGAATCACGAATAGAATGAAAAAAGCAAACGACAGAGGCAAACCAGTAGAAATCCATGTCAGTGAAACTGTTTGTAAGATGTTGCTGAATCATTCGCATTAACAGATGCGGTTACTGCGTCTTGTCATCTAATACGGTGCATCACATCATTGCACAACTAGCTGTTGAAAAGCGACGAAACGCTCTAATCCCTAAAACTAACACATCAGAAACAAGTCTTGCCTTTTCCCACAGGGATTAGAACACCCAGGATGCCACCCCAGGCCCACTTGGCTCCACCCAAACGAAGTTTGACAAAGCCGAAGTCACTAGTTTTGGGGCTCATCTTTCATGTTCTTGAAATGTCAGCCTCAAGAAAAAGAGCTCATAAATCACGCATGCAGCTGTCACTACCAGCGGAGATGCAAGAGTAATTGGCCCCGATGCCGCATCACGTGATATATCTGCTGGCTACTTTCGGAAAGATGCCAGGTATACAAATTTCAGGTTTAGGAACCCTTCTGCTGCGGTACGGCTCAGATAAACATGAATTTCTATGATTAATCTATGCAGTGATGATGGTCTCGTGTTGCAAAATACAAAAAAAAATTAACACATCGAAGCCCGCGATTGTTGCCTTTCATTTGCCCAACACTTTGAAGATCAAGTTTTAAAGAGTTTGGATTTTAGGTCCAAAAGTGATTTTGCTTTTAAACAATGCGGAAATAGCTGCGATAAAGTGCAGCATCTAAAATTAGGATTTTCACTCAATTTATTTTTAATCTTGAGCGGCCGCCTATGTTCTGCGCCACAGTCTCGAAGCGAAGAAAAAATGAACCAACCTGTGTATTTTGGCATGACCGCAAGCTCTTTATCTGTTTGTCAAAACAATTCAGAGGTCGACAAGTGGGACCACGCACTACAAATGAACCACTGCTTGTTACAGAGGTATCTGTCGCCGACGTGCGCACCCCGTGGGAACGGCGCAGAAGCCATTTGTCTGCCTAGAAACAGGTTGTCACTGCCGGACGAAGGCGAAGTATTGGTCCAAGCTACGGTAAAGTCGTATTTTGTATTGTGTTTTATGAAACAAGCAGCAGATTTCCTCGTCATTCCTGAAGTGGAACTGGCAACAAAGGAACAATCTTTTTCAGCAATTACTCAAGTCGAATTTTTTCTTTGTTTTATGAATTTCTATCACAGATATCACAATTAAAAAATTAAGAGCAGCAGTTGCAAATACGCCCGAAAAGGGCATAAAAGAATTTTTGGAAGTTTAACAGGAAGAATAGTTCTCTAAAAAAGCACACAAAATGTGAAAACCTTTTTGGGGTTGATTGAACAACATAAACCGTAACAAAAATTCTACTTGTTAAAAGGAACAACATACGGTAATGTTGAAAGTATTGACAAATCTTGCCCGTTTTCTCAACGCGTAAAAACCACTTGACACAAACTTCATTGCGACAGGTACAAGATCAATGCCTGTGTCCCACTTAATAAGCAAAAAAGCGAAAAAACTTTACTTCTGAACTTTACAAGTTGACCTTTACAGATATTTTTGACAAGACTAAACGGCAAAAGCTCGACAACGAAAGTCATTTGAAAAGAGAGTGAAAAATGTCCACGGCATGGAGAGTTTCCTTATTGTCGCATACTCGTCTTCATTGTTACGTTTTACTTCTAACTTCTCAAGATTTTCCCACAGCTTGCTAGTTCACCCTGACACACACTGCAGCAAACGGTTTGTTCCACAAAACGCCACGCCCGGGCATCCCTCGCCCTAATTGAGCCTCATAAATCCAATCACGCCTGGAATGTCTTGCGATAGACCCAACCGGGCAATTTTGTCGTTTGCCCTTGCGCTATAAATGCAGACCTGAACTTAACCTTGCCGTTGAAACGCTGGGTTACGCGCTTTATTTTTAGCAGCGTGAAACTGCGGACGCAAAGTTCTGCTGTTCGCAGCAGTGCGGCACAACCAATTCCGAATTCCATCGCTGCCCTGCCTGCACCGAAACTGCAATTATCAGTGCGAAAGACCCTGCAATTTCCCACAATGTTTAGATCCCATTTGAGAACACTGCCGAATTTTACGATTCACAGGTTCACGCTTTGCGCAGCTGCCTATGAGCACAAGTGATAACAACAGCGAAAAACAGTCGAAAAACAATGTTCTTTTCGATTTTCCAGGAATTTTTGCTCAGTCAGGATTTCTAACCCGCCCGATTATGGTGAGCTTATGACCTGGGAGCAAGGTATATTTATTTTTTGATATTTTTCACAATGCACTTTTTTCATAGAAAAGAAAGGCACACCGCCTTACTCTGAAGCCAAAAACCACTGACTTGCTTGGAATGAAAATAAGTCAACGGCAGCAGGTTACTCTGCGCATGCGGGTTAGGTGAAATGAAGCAACTTCTACGTTTGCCATTCGATCTGTACGTTGAGTTGCGCTTGCTAGCCCAGTGCTGATTGACACCCCCGGTACGAAAAGAAGCGAAGGCTTTCAATCACAAGGCAGTTTGTGCTGCTGAACGAGCCTCGCAGCAAAGAGAGACACGCGCATCCTTTCCGACCGGCAGCGACCCACAAAGGACACACTCGAAAGAGGTCGAGCACCCACGGTACTTACTACTTTAAACAAAGACTTTGAAAAGTGACGAAAGTGCAGGCATTGTAAGTTCGTGTCAGATGTCTTCCGCTGAAATTTTAACAACGCATACGGGTCGATTATTATCAACCCTTACGAAGCTGAAAGTTATAAAAATATGAAATAGTTAGAGAAAGCACATAAGCGTAGGAAAAAGGCACTTCACATTTGCTACATATTCCGTCATAAACACGTTCAACGTGGTTCGGAGTAGCGTTGCCAGTTTTGCTTTTTTGAGGCCAAATTTTAATTTTGGCCTTTTTAAACTATTTTGGATCTTTTTTATTTTTGAAAAAAGGCCAAATGGAATTCGGTTGGCCTTTTGTGACCAATTTAATTTTTATGCGGTTTGACAGATTTAAAGATGATTTTGGCAGAACGTGGAGATATCTGGAGACTGTTTCTGCACATGTATGATATCTGGAGACTGTTTCTGCACACATATGATATCTGAAGACTGTTTCTGCACACATAACGATAAAGTTTTACAGGAAACTCTGCACTAGAATTTTACAATTTTTAGTTTTGCTGTTTCATGCTTTTGGTTTTGCTGGTTCAGGTTAATTCTTAACAAGACCAAAATTTTCGAGACGTTTATTAATTGAGTGAGCTTTATTCTTTACATGAATATATTGTCTTTCAAAAGTGCTGCGCAAACTTATGGGTGTTTGAAAGTGTCCTTGCGTGTGTATTTTTGGCTTTTTTGGTGCTTTCTGGCATTTTTAATGGTTGATGTGGCGTGTTTCACTCATGACAACCTGGCAAACCTGGTTCGGACCTCTATTTGCAGACAAACATGGCCGATCACTGTGTCCATGCTTGCTATGAGCGATGGTTTACGCTGAAAGTGAGCCCCAGTGACGACAGTAACGGATTTTTGTTTTTGCCGATCAGCCTGTGTAGACACTGCCAAGGGCGATTGTGGGAAACCTACATTTGACCAATCGAATTGTCTGGGTTCAGAAAAATTCCCCTGTGTCCACATGACCAAGACATTCTTTTATTAGACTGCTGTTGTCTCCGCCCGTTGCAACCAAAGTAATCAGTACAGACGGGCAAGCAATGGCCGATCACGACGTCGTCTGCAACGTCAACTACAAGTTTCACTTTCCGCAGAGTCTCAAGCTAGAATGGAAAATGTTCCTCTCAAAATGCTTTACAAGCTACCTAGTCACCGCAGGATGAGATCACCAGCAACATAACTACATCTCGAAAGGAAACCGAAGACATGCAGCCCTGCTGCCGATCAACGGACACCCGACAAGCGAATCCCTATTTTTGAACTGCGAAATACTATATCGCATGCTTGCGCAACGCTGCGCAAGGTGGGTGTCTGCCGGAAAGGTTGATTTCTGCGTTGCTTACGATGAAGCGGTGCGGGCTGCTGCTGGCGGGTGGTAGTTCTAGTTTCAGTCACTCTATGCGCGCATTTTCCTACTGCAAAGAACGCACACTAGACAACTACATCAGCCCTTCGTTGGAAAATATTGCTCATGAGCATTGCTTTTGAACATGCTTAAGAATAAATGTAAATTTCAAGGCTCTTACTTGTGCTAGATTTCTCCAGGGATCCACGCACTGTGCCGTCCGCCGTGATCTCCAAAAACCACTGTGTGCGGCTGAACAGACGCCGCAGACGTCTGTCACCTCTGGCTACTCTTTTTCGTCTTGACAATGTTAACGCACTTCTTGCCAAAGCAGGTTTATTGGCCACGTCAGTTCTCGAGGAAGAGTCCGTCGAGGTGGGTTTGTTTTGAGGCTTATGGTCGTTGTTGTCCAGACCTGGGGCAAGGCACAAGCGATAGTACTGAGCAAAGCTGGAAAATCCGCACCGTCGAAGAAGAGACCTTGTGTGTGCAGACGAAGCTCGCTTGCCCAGTGAACTGAGTTCGTGCGCACGCAAAAGTGCGTCCGCCGACAGGTCGTTCAAGGTTCTGGAAAAAGCACACGCGCCGCAACGCGATTTGTCAACGTGGTTCTGTGGCCAGGAGCCACCGTCTTGTTCGGCGACGGAGTCAGTGTGCTCTCGAAGTCGAAGAGCGGTCATGAGTTCTTGCGTGTGCAAGCCCATTGCCGCGCGCGCGTGACTCTCTGCCGATGATGTCACTATGCAGCAAATCAAGAACAGGCTAAACTGCGCTGAGATCGACACAAATCTTCGTTGACGAAATGATGACGTCACGGACTTGAAGCAACGCCGAAATGACGTTGAAATGTTTCTTAAGGATGCAATGACGATAGCGTTAGTGTTCAGCAAGTCGCACGAAGGCCGGTTGATGCGCATGATTTTTTCAGAGAGAAAAGGGCGAACATAATTACTTCCTGAAAAGATAACTCCGCATCTGATCTTGTTCTTCGCCGTGGTAATCAGAAAATAGCGCAACGGTCAATTCCTTATCGACGATCAATGTGTAATCCTCCCCCTTGAGTCGAATGGCTTCCAGAGGTCGTACAAGCAGCTTTGCTGAGCAAGGTGCCTAGATAGACGCTTGCTGTTTTGTCGAGCTGCAAAAAAGATAGAGTCAGTTTCTGCGTCTCAACCAGATAGGAACGTCAAACGATCACCTACGAAAACGTTGCTACATCTACCGCAATCGTCGCTAAGCAACGCCCAGCTTCAGGAATTTCAAAGTAACAAATGCCGCTTGAACGCAACAAATACACGCTCATTTTGGCATTTGCCGAAGCAAAATGTTCCGATATACCACCGCAAAACGGCGCTCTTGTGCCCTAGCAGCTGTTCCAGACTGTACTCTATATAGGCGCGTATCATGAGCGCGTACGATCTTTTCAAAGCGCATTCGCAGAGCCGCTTTGTTTTGCTAGTAGTAAAATGTTGTCAATTTGCCTTTGAAGAACGAGGGCTCTACTGGTGTAAGCGTCCACGTTGGTTTCGCTCTCTGCGGACTCTGCTACTGGGATTTTAAGCGCAGACAACACTTTAGGGGTCAAGAGTTTACTTTACGGCTAAGGTTTTAATTCTACTTTTGGCAGGAGGCGGCAAGTAGATTCGAATGGCGCCGCGAATGATTTAGTGCTTTGACTGAAGGCCGTTTTTACAATGCCGCATATCCATATTCAAGTCTCGTCCTGCCTGTCTACGCTCCTGCTCAAATAGTTACGTCGGCGTCGTAAACCTCAGATTATGTCGAGGTTGTCAACACTTTCTCATGAAAACAATCATTGGCTCGAGGTTTACAAAAATGAAATTCTTGAAGTACATTCAGCCATAAATTTCCAAATAGTTTGATATTGTTATCTGCGAAGATTTAAAATTGCGCTCTAAAATTTCTAAAATTGAACTGCCCTTATAAAGGAAATTGCTAGTATCAGTCAAGTTTTTCTTTTCACAGATGTTCTGAGACTATTATGCGCAGGTGGCACATTTTTTCACCACGGCACTGGACCAAGTTTACCATTTCATATAAAATTCTTTAATTTAAACAAATGTGAAGTTAAAGACAAACAAAAAACACATAGATTGTTTTTAATTGTAAACGCTTCTCTTCGGAGCATGCCAGACTCTTCAAAACGATTACACCAAAATTAAATCCTTCTGATTGAAGTCCCGTTAAGTGACCGACGGAGTATACTCTTGCTCAGAAAACTCCTCTAATGCGTACGGAGACTATATCAGATCATGATGATCGGAAAAACTATGAAGATTTCCCCGCCGGCTCGGCCCGACCTCCCTACCCAGGTACTCTTCACCTTTTTGCTTGAACTTCTGCCGAGGAAATATAGGGCTAATTCAATGAAACAGCCTTGTAGTTTTTTTTCCAGACGCCTGTTCGGTTTTTCAGAAATGTGCTCTGCAAAACCAATTTCTCACAATTTGCCGTAAAGCCGGTCATAAAATCTCTCATTATCGATTCAAACGAACATTTTTAATCAGTAGCTCAATATTGTGTTTGACTGTTTGCAAAACCTAGCAACAATCGCTTGGTGACTGGATAGTTGAGGTGCTTCGCCTTTCCTCAAGAAGATTTCTGCTTGAATTACCTAATGCTCTGCTTCTCGTCGTGATTCCAGAATCTGGCTCAAGCGAAAGGAGACCGGGTATTTATATATCTGGTGAAAGGAAAGCGACGACTAAAAAAAGTGCGATGGAGCGATCGTTCTTTTTCAGTCGGACGCGCTTCAGTCCAACGGTGAAAAAGACGCTATCGCTTCAGACGACGGCGTGGTCCTTGAGCATCGCAACATGAAAAAAGCTTTAGCAGCACCCAACAATACTTACACTAACTTTTCAAGAGTCAATCGCATGTAACAGATGTCGCCATTGGTCAAGCGTTTTTGGAGAATAGCATCAAACGCACCTACTGCATTTGGGGTTGATCACCAACAAATCATTTTGCTAAAAGTTATTTCAAAAAAGAAAATCGCTTTGCGTGATCGCATCACCATCGTTATGTGTGACGAAAGAAAATTTTATGCTTCTAATTCTGCGCCGAAGCTCTCGACAGCAGAAAATACAGTGTCTCATTATTTTCGATGCAACAATGTGCGACCGGCTGCCCCTGAACGAATGGAAACAAAGAAAAATAAAGAAGTTTAACTTTTTCAGTTCGTTAGTGTTTCGACCATCGTCAAGTAATACGAGCCAACTTTTGCTAGGTCTTCTTTCCAACGCAACTGAAACCATGACCCTCACGTATGTCACAGAAATGTAACACTTTTACTTGAAGTAAAATTGCGAGTGTGTCAAAACTGACAAATATCAAGTTTTCCCCAAAACCGCATTACCGTATTTAAGTGTNGCTAAAATGTATAGGTTTTCTATGACAACAAACTTTCACGCATCAGGTTTTCAAGAAAACATGTAATAGAAACCATAGATCAGGGGTTCCCAACCTTTCTCTGACCATGTACCCTTCAGCATTTTGACAGGTGAGCAAAAATATCTTATGACAAAAAGGCTGCGTAAAATAACAAAAACCCACTGAATTTTTATATAACTTTTAAATTCTTAGAACTATAAAGGTACACTCCAATTTTATGTCTCAAACTTAGTGTGTTGTGGTTGTGCAATAAATGTACCCTTTCAGATAGGCAAATGTACCCCTAGGGGTACATGTACCCCAGGTTGGAAACTCATGCTATAGATCAACATAAAACCTGTTCCATACAATGAGGAGCAACATTTATACTAAACCCCATGGCAAAATACGCCAGTGATTCTCAACGTGGTCCAAGTGGACCAACGGTGGCCCACCTAGAATTTCTAGGCGTCCGCAGAGAGTTCCATAAATCCTTGATAAAAAGCATTCACTGACCTTTGTGCAATACAGTTTTGACTAGTTGTTCATGAGGTGCCAGCATAGCTAAGTGGTCCACAAGACATTTTTTAAAAAGTTGATCCATGAGCCAAAAAGTGTTGAGAACCACTGATTTGTGTAATCAAAATGGGACTTGTTGCGTGCAAAGAAAAGTTGAAAATTTTGAATACAATCAATTTCATTGCTTGAAAGTTCAACTACCGAAGATAAAAATGTAAAACGTTTTAAAAGGCACCGGCGTTTCGGTGGCTATGCAATGCACCTGTTTTAGGGTAAAAAACAAGACCTTTTTCTTGTCGTTTGCATTGGTCATCACTTGCGCTGCTCCTGGCTTTACGCTGTGCATAACTAAACACAAGCATATGTACTGGTAAAAATTCTAATAACATTTACTGCTTTCATAAACTGACCACTACAGTTGCATTGCATTACGTGATTTGGGGAATTTATTCGACATTTTGAAGGAGAGGATTCCGTCGCCAGAAATCGGAGTTTCATATTTTACGAGGAGTAGCCACCTTTGTAGCACACCAGTGCTGACGCTGTTTTGCAATTTGGATCATTTTTTATGGTTTGCGTCTTTTGCTTTTTGTTTATTTTGTTCTCGACTTTCTATAGCCATGCAGAGTCGGCTGACACGATGAACGCTGTATCTTTCGGTGGAACAGCCTGGTCTTACTTTCGTAAACACAATTTTTGTTACTGACGCAATGCGATACTGAGTCGACGCTTGCTCGAAAAGTTCTTGCTTAATTTGGATTGTACTTGTTTAAATTGGAAACTGCAGTGCGACTTCTCACTGGTGACCTAATTTTCACTTTTCTGCTCTTGCGCAAGATTGCAAAAATACGCTGTTCGGTCGAGGAACCAAATCCTAGCCACAGACTAAAAGCGCCAAAAGTAACCAATACAAACTGACAAAGACATAAATTGCGATGATAAGGAAATCAGTCGTATGTGGGCTAAAAAGTAGGCCATTTGGAAGGGACAAATACGACAACCAAAGGAGTCACGCCAGGACCAACGCAATTTGGGTATAACTTGATTGAAGCACGTCGTACCTTCAAACAATATTTCCACATAAACGCGCTGTCAGTTCGAAAAGGTGGCAATAATATAACAAACAAGCAGGAGATTGCCGTCTTTTGTAACCATCTCCAAAAACACTTTTCAGCTTTTAGTGTATCTTGCAAGTACTGCCGCTCCTGCAGCACTGCAGACACGCCAAAAATTGGAGCTTGTTGTTGATGCTGCAACAACGTAAACGAGTTTAGGCGGATTAGCATTCAGTGTTGTGTTCAAGGCTGTTACACATTCCTTGGTGAGCGATGGGGCTGGAACCTTTGCACTGCATACACAACGCCGAAAGTGTGCATGTTGAGCTGGTCGCAACGTTTGCAGTCACGCAACCTTTGTTAAAATTTTTCGGACAAATCGGTGACGTGCTACTGATCCGCTAAATGATCTTAATAGCAAAGAAGAGAAATGGCAGCAATATCTTTTCCCGAAACTCATGTCTCAATGCAGTAAAAAATATATTTTTACAAGTAACTCTCCGAATTCCGCTGAAATGAAAACAAGCCTTTTCAATTTCACTGAAAGATTTTTTGCAAGTAGCAGTAATGCTCCCAAAAGTCACTATCAAGAAGAAGATTTCATTATACTCGTTTTGTATACCCAATTCAGGTGTAAGGAATGGTTGCTGTCGCCAATCTTCGCTAAATCTGCACCGCTGATGAGCGTAATGCTGCAGTGGTAGCAAGTTAGTGGCAGAGACGTGAGTGACGTTTTCCTATTCCCCCTTGCACCCATCCATTACCACTAAGCACGGTGGAAGAAATGTACCGTTTTTCATGTCTCTGATGCCACCTGACCGAGTATTGAACCATGCATACCAATTCGACAGGTGCATGCCACACCACACTACCACTGCGTCAAGAAGCCGAATTGTTGTTATAACAAAAATGTATAAAACTGTAACATTAGGGAAATGTTTTGACCATACATTAAAAACAAGAAGTCGTTTCCACAAGCAGATAATACGAGTTTTTTTCCTTGAGGAAACACAAAACGGTTTGTTTGATGTACAGTATGCAGACATACATCAGATATGATAAACGCTGGGTTTAAAGACAGCGGATTTATTTTCCAAAAACGGTATCACTTTTCCAGATGAAAAGTTTGCATTTGGCCTTTCTTAAAATGTTTATGCGTAGACAAGAGAAAGTAACAGCAGCGACAGCGCTAAACTGTCCGATAACAAAGAACAAGCGTAGACCTGTAATTTTTCTTGCCTGGGAATATATGAACTCGAGGTCTGCACGCAACCCACAGCATTCTTCGAATTTTTTTCCGTATAAGACTCAAAACAGACTTAGAAGAATGAATTTTAAGCTCGTTTAGCACGATGTTCAATCTCTTTCATATTTTCCGGAGTTTGTGAATGCATCTGCCGTACCATCCCTCTAAAATTACGAGGCGCATAAACCACGCCCTCCGCGCGAGATTTACGCGCCTGGTCACAACAGTCTCATCTCAAGCAAAATGCACAGGCACCCCAATGCACTACTTATTTAGTTGGTGATTTCATTTCACACCAATTTATTAAAGATCATTGGCGGCAATCCAACTTTCAGTAACAGGTTCTCAGTCGAAAATCGTTATTCCTCTGCCCGCAGTAGAGAAAAGGGTCATTCGCTGACGAGACAATGGGTGACGAAGAGTCATATCGACGTCATAAAAAGCTTCTCCGAGAACGTGAAAAGGTTAAGTTCGATTTTTACCTCCTCATCGTTTTGATCTCAATCGGGAACGCTTGGCTGCCTCCCCTCCCTAGTAAGACTTCAACGTCACGCAGTTGTTAAACAATAAAAAGTTTACGAAAACCATCGGCTTATTATAGAGTACTGTCCACACATGTAGCTTTCATGTCAACAGTCAACACTATATCAGGCCTACAAAAATGTCGAAAACAGCGCCATGCGTTTGGGATTCTGAAGAGCAGGAGAATATCTGCAATAGTTATTGAGTCGTGTAATGCTGCGTTTTGGAAAGTCCGTGCTGCAACTTTGTAGGCAAATGCCTGTACTACTGTACATTATTAGAGCATTTATTTTTGACAGCAGATAAATGGACTGTATCAGGTCNAAAATCATTTGAGTTNACCAACTTGCTGGCCATATAAAGTCAATATGAATTGCCCATTTGGTCTTGGTACTATATTTGTTTGGTGAACGTTTTTAGACTAGTGATTTCACCCGAATTGTTCGCATTACAAAGAAGCAAACCTACGAGTATAAGCAACAAGCTGAAAAAACACGCACTATGCGGGAATACTACGATCACGTTTGTGTCCTCATCATACACGCACAGGCTACAAGTTAGAAAAGCAATCTTGTTCAAGCCATAACTATTCATCGCCCTGGAAAGCGATTACTTTCTCTGACTGCTCGCCGTAGTCGAGTGGCATGAAGGATTGATGAACAGACAGTTGCAAAGCCCGTGCTTACGTAGAAAGCAAGATGATGTCGTGGCGGAATACATGTTTGCAAACTTGCGGGTAGCCGCAGAAGTGACGAAGGTTGCTGTAAAGCCGTATTGTCGTTGTAGCTGAGTTTTGCCATTTTCTGTTGGTGAATCGGATTTCAGGAACAGCGCAGCAAACCAGGCAAAGTCTGCTGGGAGTTTTATTTAGCCGCGTTTGTGCCGAAAAGAAATGGCGCCATAGCTGCGCGAAGGGAAGGCTGTTAACTGGTTATCTTGTTTATGGAAGAAACAGCACCGATTTTGCGCAAAGACAGATTACGAACACCATCACTGCGGAAAAGAGAAATTACTGTGTGAACTACTGGTTGAGCTTTAGAGCCATTTACGAGATCTCGATTACGTCTCGCAAGCGACCGCGAGCATCTTGTCGTTGGCAAGACGTTGCTTATACATGATGTAGTTGACACTTTGAAGTGGTTCATGACATCCTTGAAAGATCTCTCGTCCGGATTTAGTAACTAGCCTGCGCCACACAATGACAAAAATGACGTCATATCGGTGACTAACCTTTCGCAGACAAACAAAACAGAAAGTAAGTCAACTTGAAATGACCCAAAAACAAAAGGCACCTGCTGTATTTTGGGAACGAGGGTTCCGTTTTTGTACGATTGCGAAAAAGATTTTGAAGTACTGCGACTCCTACAAACAAAAATAGTCTTTTTACGCTATCCTTGAACGTATTACACCATATCAGTTTTTAGAACATAATTAAAATAAGTTGAGGAAATCTTATCGCCCTTCTGTTTTTTGCCATTGAGAGTTAGTTGTGTACCAAACGTATTTCATTGAAAGCAAAACATTTGAAGATTATTTTTTCCAGTGTCGCAGGTTAGTAGTAATAAACAAATACGCAAAGCATTCACATACTAAGCAGTACAGCGAAGATGTTAGTACAAACATGCAAGCAACACTGGAAGAAAGCGAGCATTGACAAAAACGCGCCAGAGTTACCGTCACCATAGAGAAGGGCTACGAAGACATGAAATCTTGTAGAAAACATCCGGTCTGAAGTAGTTAGCGGATAAAAATGTGAGATGAAGATTCTCGAACAAATACGTACAAGTTGTTGCGAATCAAAACTTCAAGTGCCTTGAAGAAAGGAGCAACTTAATGTTAAAGTAAAATAGGCGTAGGAGGCGGGGTTTTAGAGGGGCATAAAGCCTCCATAACTATTTTGCTTTTGGGGAAAATAATTTTAAACATTAAAAAAATTGTATGTAAGTTTGTATATTTTTTAAAAAATTTTTGTGTGAATTCAACTCTTTTGTAGTTAAATGAGGTGAAAATTGCATTAGATTTGTCTTTTCATTAGTTAGAGAAATTAGAATGGAAAAATTTTTTTGGGCTTCTGCATACATTTTCTGAAAAAATGCTGTATCTCCCCAATGTTTTTGCCTCCTTATAAGCCGATGCAAACTCTTGTTGATTAACTCTTAAATTTTTAAGTATATGCAAAACTATGCGTGTTTGTTCAACAGTTTGCAAGCTCTCATTGTCATGCAATAAGTAACAAGCAAATAATTTTTACTGCAGTTGAAGAATGAGCGAAAGGTACCCTGTTTTGTTGGCAGCACAGTAGAGCAATTTCATTTCATCTCTGTATTTCATTTTCTTAGTAAAAATTCAGTGTGGGATGAAGCACTACATGACTGCAGCCATGTATTTAAGTTGTTCACAAATCGCAAGATACGCACAATTCAAAATGAAGCTTGTTGCTTCGGTTTGTTTGTACTTTTTTCGGGAGGAAGGCTACACCGACTGTTTTTTTTAATCTCGTTTTCAGTGTCATAGTCGCAGCATACCTCGATGACAGGGTTAACTACCACATATGCTGGGTCTTTATACCAGGACTGTAACCAGCTTGGGACACCGGGGGGGCGAAGAGTTTTCTGAGAGTGGCCCAAATTTTTTAAACTATGTCCAATAGCTTTAAACTATGTCCAACACATTTTTTCAGGGGGAGAAATATATTGCAGGAGGGGCTTCGCCCCCTTGGTTACGGGCCTGGTCTTTACTCTTGTCTACCACCAGTAAACAGGATCGTTTCACACACATGTTTGCAACGCAGCACATCCTACAGTGGTTGAACTTATCTGAAATGATGTATTTCATCACGTTTGACAACAAACAGATATACGAGTGAACTCAGGTCCCCGTAGCCTGAAAACATTGGTTACATGCAAGAGACCTTTGAGTGGACAGGGTCCACTGCACGGCTATTGTTGAAGTTCTGTACCAACGCATCAATATCATAACCATGAAATAGATACATTAGGCAATTCAGTTTCATAAACAGCAGGATGTAATTAGTTTGGTAAAATGTTTAGAGGTCGTCGAAAAATACTGAAAACACTGCGGCGTATTTGAAAACATAATATGACCTAATTCCTCAAAAACGTGCCATGACAACACTAGAACTTAATGGCTTCAAAACATATTATTAGTTGCATCTGAATCTACGCCGCTCAAGCCAGAGGCGAATTTTCATTTTCGGGGCCCTAGGTTTTTTCAAATTGGGGCCCTTCTGGAAGGTTCGCGACGACTGATGTCATACAAATTAGCACTACACGTGCTCGTTGCATTCACTGGACAGGTTGTTACAATTCATAAACATGATACTTTATTTTGAATTCCCTCGATATCAGCAACAAAAATAGTGACAATGAAACTAACGACAAAGGCAGCGGTAAAGTTATCTGAACACACTCCCATTAGAGTACCTCACTGGCCCCGTGTAATCTAAACAATGGATTCAGGCGTTTTTGTTCCACACATTACACGTAGCAGCATAGTAAAAAAACGTGCGTTGAACCAAAACAAAAAACAAACATAATTGCTTACAGAAATGCTGGAAATTGTCCTTACTCGCCCCCCCCCGAAATCTTGGGCCCTAGGCTTAAGCATTTTACCCTAATGATAAATCCGCGCCTGCCTCAAGCTGTTCTTTGGACGCCGAAGCACGGGAAGTGGAGGAGAGCCTATATGCAAAAATGATGGCGTCGATTGTATAATGCGAAAGCGGCTAACTTTTGGGGGGTCGTTTTTACTGATATTGTACAATGTTATAATTTTATACGCATTGCTAAGATTTTATTCATTTTTACGTTGATAAGTAACATAGTTTAAGCTTAAAACTGTTGCAGTTACAATATTCCATACAAGGTGCATCCGTATTGGGTACGATTTTCTCTTTTACGTTTCCTACGCAGTTTTGAGTATGGAAAAAATACCTGTAAGAAAGCCTCCACGGGGGTAGGGACAGGCCTGTAACTAGTGGGGGCGCAGGAAGGGCGACGCCCCCTTAAAATACTTTCGTCTCCCATGGAAAAAATGTGTTGGACATAGTTTAAAACTATTGGACATAGTTTAAACATCTGGGACCCTCCCAGAATACTCTTGCCCTCTGTTGTTCCAAGCTGGTTACGTGCCTGGATAGGGAGGGGAGAAATGCTGTTTGTGAATGTCAAGAACTTTTGCCCAATTTTTTCCAAGCATGACATTGCATTTGCCCAACTTTTCTCATATAATCCATTTCATTCCATGGAGGTTACGGACGACGAAAGATGTGTCACCAACACGTCTTTGTCTAACTTTTAATATATTCTTCCAATTATTGATAACCGTGAAAATGTTTCAACACTTTGCAAGATTTCAAACAAGTTTTGCCCTGGGTCAACCGAGCTCGGATAGATTCTTGTCTAATTTCCCCAGACCTTTACCAAGTACCCAAAGTTTGGGGAGTTTTTCTGATTCTGGAGGGCAAGTGCCCTCCGCGTCCTCTCGCTTTCTGCAGCAATGGTAACATTTTTATGACTACCAAAGTGTGTGAAATGCTTCAATAAACTTGATCTAACCTTTATTGAAAAATCAAGCATAAAAACGCCGATTTTCCTGATTGAAAATGGTATTAATCTTACCATTACACCTTCTGTAAAAAATCATAACTTCCCCAGCAATGGATTGTGCCTCGATGTCCCTGGAGTTGCAAGCATTTGTGGGTTAATCTGCACATTTTCAGAAACGCTTTTACATGGGCCATAGTGCAAGTAATCCATAAGGGACGAAACTCTCCCTCCGTGGAAGGAATTCTGTTCAGTGGTTTGTTGGATGACTGGCATTTTTTCTGCGAGTCACAAAGAACGGTGAGGTTCGTTTGAAGCAGCTCAATGACAGCAGTAGCCTTTCCGTTTGATATGTTGCACAGCAGGTTCGTCAATGAAATTTATTTCTCAGTAAAATTCCCAACAGACTTCAGGCCTAACAGTAGTCATGTCTAGTCTGGCCAACCGTGAGAAGAAAGTAGGAAAAACATAGATCGATGAGGTTATCGTCCTCGTTCACTATCTATTTCTACAGTGGGCTTATTTGTAAATAGAAACAGATCTTTGAAAGTCTTCATTCATGATAAATGGTGGAGTTTAATAAAACGAGCGTTCACCCTTATCCCACGGCGAAAGCACAAGTGGAAATATTGTATATTCTTCATGATTTTGATCGATTGAAAGGCCACTGAAAGAAACCTTTGACATAGGAGCAGCTGTTATCCGGCAACAGAGAAGGAAGTGTATGGTCAAAATATTAATAAAAGCTATGTCCCGCGAGCTAAATGAAGTCAAGGAGTCAAGGGACGCTTCTTACAGAAAACAACAGGGCTCCCTCCGTTTATCTAACAAATAAATCTCAAGGACGTGATCGGCGTTCGTAGCGCGCTGTATGCAATTTCAGCCATAGGATGGACTGAAGTTTTCGTGAAATCGCGAAATTCTTTTCTACCAGGGAGGGATACTGGCATGAAGAAAAACTAACATTTTTCAGATGCGCCGCGTGCTGAACGAAGTTGTGGTATATGCTGTACATGGGGCGCAGTCTTCTGTAAAATTAGATTCCGAAAAAATGTTCAAGTTGCAGCGAAGGTTGCTCGTGCCACGAAGCTAGTCCTGTTTCGCCCACATCAAACAAATCTCTGACTGCGTGTGTTTAGCCCGGTGTTGGCGAGCGACGCTTGTGTCATCCATCCAGGAAAACTATGCGCCATTGCATTACGTGCTTCGGTTACTGTATTTAATTGCATGCTGAATACGCAAACGATAGTAAAGTGGTCGCCGGGTTTAAAGAAAAACTTGACCGGTGGATTTGGCAAAGGATGAAACCGATATAATCACAAAAGTTTTGAAGCTAACCAGTATGTTGAGCCTGAAGCATAGGATTGCGCAAAAAACACTGGAGTTAGTTTTATTTAACACGGTCTTGTTTTTATGTCAAACACTGCCATGATAGATCATACAATGCAAAACACTGATTTGCCAATTCTGCTACAACCAAAAGTGGTGTATTTTGTGTTTGCCTTGGCGCATGATCGTTTTTTTAACTTTACAAGCAAAGCTAAGCAATTGTGCAATAACTATCGTTCCTAAAATATTTTAAGATTGCTTTCAGTAGGTCAGGATTTGTTTAAGGTCGTTAGGATAAAATTTCAAAATGAAGGTGACGTGCCTACCTGACTATCTACATCACAGTTTAGACTTGCTGAAATTGCAAAATCGGCAGATAAGGTTCTTGAATAAGGCTTTGGACCCGACAAAGCAAATTATTATGAGGTCAACAAATCAAACGATTATGAGGTAGTTACTATGGTGCGGCTGCGATCCCGACTTGGTTCTTTGCCAACACGGCAGCAATCGCTCTGTGACCCTAAACTGACAGTGAGAAAAGTGAACGGCATTGCTGCGCTTTCTCAACCAGAACTGAGACAGCGTGCGTGCGGCAATGTAGTAAACAACTTGCTTAGTCCCATTCCGACAAGAACTCCGAAATGAAAAGGATGTATTTTAAGTAATCGCCAAAAACGTTATAGTGATCTACGTCCGATCTACAAATATTTTTGATTTTATGACATGATGTTTTCTGTTTGGAAGTAATTTTGAGATTTAGTGAAAGCGCAATGACTGGTATTGAACAATTTTTGTCAAAACAAATCAGATTTGCGCTCCAGAAACGACACTAAAACTTAATCACCACAATTTATGCTGAAAAATGTTATGGTCAAGTAGCAACAAAACTTTTTCCCATCATCAAGCCAGCCACAAACAGCTCAGTATACGCGTTTCTATGACGATGTTTAGAGAAAGTGATACCACTATCGACAGTGTTTTTTGTTAATACGTTCAACAGGAATTTATCTCGGAACGAAGTGCCGTTCCTAGTCAGATACGGCAACAAAAATTGCTTTCATTTTTTTACATAAAACTTATTTTTTACTCTTGCCGGACTTGCTACGTACTGTTTGCGTAGCAGCTGCGGAAAAAATCCTGAACTCCCAGTGCATTTTGCTTTGGTGATTTGTGAAATTTCAGTTTGTCTCGAAAAACATGTTTGCGGCATTACACCGGCCGTCTCCACCGCGTTTACGGCACGAACTGTTTGAAAGCCAGTAAGCAGAGATTTCTTCAACGCATTAGCAAGCACACCTGACTAAACTACAAAGGCGCTGTGCCTTTGCGGGGCACTGTCATCACGCCGGTTCCTTAGAATGCTGATTGGTCTTCTCGATGCCAGTGAAATTTGTGCGATGCAGCAAGACGCTGCCGTCCAACCGTATGTTGACATTAAAATTAAAACTTTTTGGGTATGTACATATTCGTTAGTAGTGTCATTGTTCAATAGTGGTACTGGAAGAGAAAAATAATCAGGATTCGTGTGAGCGAACGCATGTGGTATTAGATAATGTTCTTAAAACTATGCTCACCACACCGACTCATAGGCGCGTAACCAGAAAAAAATATGGGGGGCGAAATTGCTTGCCCCAATAAATAATCGGCTTTACGCATTCACAAAAATTTTTCTCAAAGGTTCAATAATTGCCGTCCAAAATTTGTGGAGAGCGGTAGCACCTAACGTCCCCATCCTGGCTACGCCCCTGCTGACACTTCCTACAAACAAAAACCTGTAACTTTGTGGATCATCAGAAACTTGCCATCGTGTCCTGAGTGACGCAGCTCGTAAACAGCGTTGTCGCCATTTTTATTTCAGCACGCTTGTATGTAATATCGCCTAGACACAGTATNGGCTTCTACATTTTTATATCATACGGTTTTAAGAATGTTTATTGGACCTAGCCCCGAACACGCTGCTTGCAATAAAGGAGACAAAACGAAGTGTAGAACGGACAGCGCAGAAAAAGAAAACCGTTCGCGACCATTCTTCGCGCCAGTGGACAAACAAAAATCTTTTTGCGCAAAAACTACGAGAGCAACCGGCATTTTCATGTGTGACGGCGTCGCATTGCGATTATCTGCGTGGTTCCGGACAACGAAAGTAAACTTAGCTTTTGTCAAGTACGGTAGCGGTGCAGAGTCAGGAGCGTTTCGTTTGACCTTTCGCGAACGCTGCAGTTTGCCTGCAACGCAGCACAGAAAATGGCTGTCTGTTTGCATAACGAATTAGCGCTTGCAGGGGTGAATAACCTCGTCGTCTGCCCCGTACCGGCGATCGACGCTTTCAGTGGCAGGCGTCGACGGTAGCCCGTCGTTTCTTCTTCTGCTCCAAATCAACTTTCTGTTCTTCGCTCCTGCCGCGGCCAGCTCGCGGGCTAATCCTAGACAGCAGCTGACGTGAAGATTATGCATCGCGTCTCGTTCCAGTCGTTCGTTCTTTTCTTTCTTTTTGTGGGTGCTTGCACATAGCATTTAAATAGGGCGCGTGACACTCGCTGACTCGCCCTAATACGACAAGGTTACGAATGCCTTCTCACGCGAGTCTTGCAAGGTGTGGCAGGCTGGGGGTATGTTTATCAGCGAGTGGTCGACACGAAGCTTTGCGATGTAATCGACGTTTCGCTCATCCGATGTTACGGCAGTCGTCGGTGAGATCACAAGGAGCTCTGGATTTTTGTGCTTGTTTTGCAGCATCAAGGTAGGTATGACGCTCTTCCTGACGAATTCTGATAATAATGTCATAACGCCTGCCCAAGGTTTCAACTACCTTTATCACATTTCCAAGCCAATCTCCGCTTCTCTGATTCAACCCCAAAATCGTAAAAAGAAGAATTTGTAATACAACTGCCCCAAACGTCCGTAAGAAACGAGGATGCTTGTCGAGTGAACGTCGATTTTGCTAAGGAATGCTTTGCCGTTTTAAACTTCGGCAGTAACTCATCCGACGCGACAACAAAACCAAACAAGATTTTTCCCAGCAGCAAAGCCTTCAATGCATTTGAAGGTGAAGTGGCCTTCATGATTTCAAACTAAACCTTTCACAGGCATTATTTCATCAAACGTCATACTATACGGCCAACTTACGAGCTTCATCCCCACCCCTATAGCTCAGCTTGGGTGTACACCTTCCTTTCGATTTGGTGGTTTGGCCGCCTTTTCATTAACGGTCATGGAGCTTGCTTCTCTTTTGTCAGGAATCAGTAACCACTGGATCGCTTCGGGATGACATCCTCCGCCATTTTTTTAACTGTTTCCTGTTGTTTACATGCGTGCGTTGGAGGACCCTGAATTCGCTGGAGCGGAGCTTTGACATCAAATTCTAAAAAATGAAGAGAGGAAATGCGAGAGGTCAGAATTTTTTGCAGGTCAGGTTCTTGTCCAACTCTTTAAAAAGCAGATCTTAGTGGAAAAGGTTATTGATGTCTTTTCTTAACTCTCATGAGTATGGTTAAAAAGTTATAAACTGTTTGCAGGCACGTTGCTGCTTATCAAACTTTTATGAGTTTTGTTAAACGGATAGAAAAACGTTTGCTTTGTCAGGAACTGCCTAACGTTATCAACTTTTTCATGCAAACTTGACTGTGTCAACTGCATCAAAATTTGAAGAGTAATAATTGCAATAGTAATGGTAGGTTTTAAAAGGTGATGCCGCTTATAGTTGATTTCTCAAAATTTTTGGTGCATCTTGTTCATAAAACAAAGTTGGTAATTTAATTCAAAGCGGGAAAACAATTTGCAAATGAATGCACAAATGAGATTTACTACGAAATGGCGTCTTTTTTGCAGGTGGATTTAGCATAAGTGACGTATTTGAGACAAATCTATAGGATAGATATTACACTATCAAAGTGAATAAACACTTTCAATAATGTTGTAAAAATAGGCTACTTGAGCAATTTTCAGCAGATTTTTTAAAGTTTGTTTCTGGATCCTTTTGCCCTAATGCCTTCCTTTCAAAAAGCCGCCGTTTCTGTGTTACTGAACCTGAATAACAAACATGAAAATCATACTCTGTATAAAATGTACCACTAATGTGCCAGCCGAGTGGAAGATGATAAGAAATAGGATGGAACCAAAGTGCAAACTTTTACAACGGGAAAAGCTTGTGCATAGTTGGAATAAATGCATCCGATGTCAAAGTGGCCGCTTGTTGCGCAACAAAGCAAAACTTCAAGTATGTACTTTCCACGATGGGTGTAAGCAAGGAATCGATCAGCAAATTTTTAATAGGAAATCGATTTCACGTAAAATTCCGCATCCTCAGTCCTTATTCAAAAAGCAAAACTTATTACTTGTTGATTAGTGCTGGTTTCTTTCAGCTTCAGGCAGGTCCGTTTACCAGCTTGGGACAACAAGGGGGGCGACGAGTTTTTTGAGAGGAGCCCAAATTTTTTAAACTAAGCCCAATAATTTTAAACTATCTCCAACACATTTTTCT
>JGI24158J21664_10000483_pt1 | contig 36593 bp, 18 predicted proteins | sample Ectturendosymbi3_FD_21664 | JGI IMG/M metagenome (IMG submission 21664) | reverse complement strand
TGAACACAGATATCTTGGCAGGTAATGCAGCGAGGCAGTGACACTGCTGATAGCGGTAAACAGGTCCGTAACCAGCTTGGGACACCAGGGGTGGCGAAGAGTTTTCTGAGAGGGGCCCAAATTTTTTAAACTATGTCCAATAGTTTTCAACTATGCTCAACACATTTTTCCAGGGGGGCGAAAAATTGTGTAGGGGGGCTTCGCCCCCCCCTGGTTATGGGCCTGGCGGTAAACCACGTATAGTTTTATACTGTGTGAAAAGAAGCATGAGTAAATCTGTAGCAGTGCTTCCACAAGTTTGAAAAATCCGTTGTTAGTGTGAGACTGTGGTCAAGATGCCCGAGTGCATCACTTAATCAAACGACTCTTATGCAAGCTTCTTTTCACACAGTATAAAAATACGTGGCTTGTTAGAATAGGTCTATGCAGACTTGTGGGAATACCTGTACATCTTTTAAGGTTTAGTTCTGCCTTTTTAGTGAGCACTAAGTACAAAGCGATAATGGTAATGGTCTATTGTTTCATATGACTCAGCTAATAAAGAGAAGCAATACAAAAAGGAATCGCAAAATAAGCAAGCTAACTGTCAGTGAACATAAACTAACTGTCAGTGACCATTATTTGCTGTGGCGAGTTTTGGCAATTCATCTGGTTCGTTATTAAGCCTGCGTGGTGTTCTAACTTCAGTAAGTTGTCCGATAGTCTTGTCAATATATACTTCTCATTGCTTGAAAAATTTTGCGAGAGTGTCTAACTTCCTTGTTTTTTCACCGCCCATGTTGTTCTGGCCGTTGATTATTTTTAAATTATGACTTAATTGTAGAAAGTGCTCGAAAAAATGGATATTAGGCAGTTTATGAAAAGAATAATCATTTCTGATAGCCGAAGTGTAGAAAACATTTGAGACAAAAGATTGAGAATTGAGGTTCAACCAGCACAAACTAATGGATAGAAAGGATAAAGCGTTTTGTGAACGTCCATTCCATTTGCATTGCATGGTCAGCAGCCTGAAAACGATAAGCAAAATTGCGACGTTGCCACCCTGGAAATACTTCTACAGACGCCAATGGATGCACTGATTTCGATCTAATTCTTGGGTCATTAAGCGCGGTGCTGTTTGGTTCAATTCTTGTAAGTCACTCAAAAACGATGAATTCCAAAGTTGTCAGTTTTCTTAACCTACAGTATATACTAGATGCAGTAATCAAAAAGCTCTGCATATTTGACGCGTGGTGAACAGCCTAAAAACATAATAAAACAGTAAAGGGTTGTTTTGACAATCAGGCGCGAGGCCCCCAAAAGCGCGAGGCCTCGGGCATTTGCCCGGTTTGCCCAATAGTTAATCCGGCCCTTCCCTCACCACAATCATATCTAAACACATCGTTTACCCTTGCGTTAGGTTTTCAGACTAAGGTTCTCGCCTAAATTCATCAAAATGAGAGCAACACCTTTTCTAAGCTTTTCTTGTTGAAATGATTTTTTCTATGACTGCAAATGTTCAGTATACGGTTGAACAAAGGAGACTTTTACGAAACTCACACTGCCTATCGGCCAGCTCTGATTCATTCTACTTGCAGTTCAAACCGACAATCTGAGCTCAAAGTTACTCACGCAAACACCAACTGCACTACCAGCTTCAAGAACGTCATTTTCCGACACCATTACGTACTGCAGAAAAACAGCAGTTCTATTGAAACTGAACGACCGTTGGCGCAATTTGGTGGGGGACACGGGGGACGTGTTTTTTTTCACAAACACATTCGGAACATAGTTTCGCCATTTTCCATCAACAGTGTGATCGCATTTCTTTTATTGTTCCGCATTGCTGCTGTTACACTGCCGTTGCCCCATCTCCTGTTTTGAGACGAAAGAGCACATAATTAAACCAAACTGAAGTGAGTGGAACTGCAACAACAAAAAACGTGTGAAACAAAAATTAATCGGCTGCAACTTGTCCGTTAGATGTAGCTGTGCATCAACAGCTTCCAAAACCTTCGCCTTTATGGCTCGGTTAGAGATTTATCGTTGAGTATTTGACAAGCAAGGCATGACTTACATGAAGAAAATGATTTACTGTACATCTGATACTTTGAAATACGCAGGTTTATTAAAAATGCGGGATTGTAGCAATACGGAATTGAAGATTTAACTACACCAGATAATCACTTCACGTGGTACGTATGTACAAAATCATTTGATAAAGTGTTCATGCAGAAACATATCACAAAAACAAATTGGTTTTCACAATAACAGATTTGGTGCAGCACAGGTCTTGTTCAAATTGACATACTTGACAGAATATTTTCCGTTAGAGTTCAGTCTCAAAATTTTCCGAGAAAACAAGCTCCCGTTTGAAATCAAAGCTGCATTTTAGGTCATCCACAGATGACACCATATATTTTATTGGATACAATCAGCTCTTAATCAACATAAGAAGGTCTGTGGCAAAGATGTTTTTGGCGATATTCTTACGCGCAAGTAGAAAAACGAAGAACAATAAAAACGAGAAGGATTGAATGTCTACACACTTTTAAATGATATATTTAAAAATGCTGTAATTCTTAGATTTTGTTTTTAAGGCTTTTTACGCCGATATGATTTGTCCCGGATGTGCGTGCGGCTTACCTGTCTTTATGGCAATAGTTATCAGGGGCGGATCCAGCCAGTAAGGTTGGGGGTCGATTTCAGTAATAACTGGTAGTCAATCAAGTTTCAAAACGGTTTCGCTACTGTAAAAGAGATTTATTCACAACACTGCTGTGACGAAACAATGGACGACAAAATGGCCTTACATCGCGAATGTTGTTTTCCGAATTGCACAAAATTATGGAGAATAAAGTTACTTTTTTAGGCTTTAGGGGGGCGATCGCCACAATCTCCTCCCCCTGATCCGACCCTGATAGTTATTGCAACATCCTTGAAAACTGCAAATCTAAATAGAAGGTTCTTTTCTTGATAAGTATTTAAACTTGAATACGCGTGTGGTTTGCAAAAGATCACTTCAAGTTTGTACTTGGAAATAGGGCTATTGTTAGCAAATCATCGTCTGTTAAAGGTCCGCATAAAACTTTCCTGTAACTTCAAACGTTGCTTCCTGTGGCTTCCAACGAGCAAACCATGATTTAGTATCCTTCTTGACTAATGGTTTACTTTTGTGATGTGACAAATGAAAGGAAACTGGCAATTAAGTAGAACAATACATTAGAACGCACTAGAATGTTATTAGAGAAAACCACCAACTCTTTCGTTTGCTCAGCGTAAGCAGTAAGTAAGATTCAGACATGATTTACCGACAAACCTGAATTTAGAAATTCCAAAACGCTCCTGAAAGAAACATTTGACTGAAAATTCAGGCAAGAACTTCCGTAAATCTAAAATTATTTTTACTTGTTTGTACAGATCTCCATGACAATGAAGCAACTGTGACAAAGGAAGACAAGCTTCAACCTCAAAAATACTCAAAAGTGTTTCGGGCCAAGTCCTCACAAAAAAAAGTGCACCCATCGGCACTTGACGACTATCCGCAAACAGACGGTGCAGAGACTAACTTACCGCAGATTAGATAATGTCTCGCAAGATCGAGCTTTCGTGACAAGCGGCTATTTTGTGGTCGTTTGTTCAGTGGTTCGTGAAGCGATGCGTCACGTGATTTCGCAACAACCCTTTACTCGAGTAACGCCGACTGAGTATGATTAACCGTAGCGCTCCGTGGACTTTTGTGATTAGTGTTTTACTGTCAAACAATCCCTTCGTGTTTTGACGACACATTGTTCCTTTGCTTGCTCAAGGAGCACCACGCTCGGTAAGCCTCGCCGGTGAATCATTCGCTGTGCAAACAGTGTAGCTGGATCAACGGCCAAAGCTTCTACTTACATACTTTGTCAGGATCGACTGGTAGCGTTCTGCGAAGACCGACGAGGTCTTCACGCGAAGGATTTTGGAATTTCTATTTCGGCTGATGAGCTGTTCTGAAAGATATCTCTCGAGTGTTTTCGACATGTGAGTTTTGCGACAGAGGTCACAACCCGAGGTTGGCTTGGCTGTAAACGGCGTTAAAGACTTGGAAACAACAAGCTGTTATTTGCAACGTAATGTTTTCTATACTTTCTTAGCGCCTTTTCCAGTCCAGGATTTGTTTTCCGATTTTAATAATTGAAAGTCTTTTACATCAAAAACAAATTTCTCTTCTCCTTTCACCACACGCGTGGATCTTCAACCAGCGCCTTGTCAGCAATTAAAGCTGACCTCACGATTGGGTTGCTAATAAATAGGAAATACAGATTGGCTTGTGACAAACCGTACGATTAGTTGCTTCGATCCTTCAGCAAAACATAAACGTCATTTACCACCTAACCAAAAACTTGTTCAAAATGCTAACATCATCCATTCAAAATTNTAGTGCAAGTTTTTGTATAGGACACATTTTTCTAATGATCTGCTCTTTTCGGNAGAGCTTGTCCTTAAACCGGGCCATGCTCAATTTTAAACGGTTTAATGCAGTGGTTTAGACGGGTATACGGCGCCAATGTGTNCGCNGGATATTTCACAAAAGTACACTGCAAAATGGCGTACCAAGAATGTAGGTGAAGCTGAAAGAACATGATTTGGTGAAATTTAAGGAATCAATATACAATTTTGATGACTCCTCGAGTCAGTTTTTAAATAGAGCACTTTTTTGCCCTTCACTTCATATTCAGTCAAATTATGAAGTGGATCATGGTGAGTCGTACGATATTTTGAAAACGAAAGTGGGACGTCGAACAAAAAGATTAGGAAAGCCTACTAGTAGTGGGTGAGGTAACAAATGTTTTTTTTAAAAACGATCGAAGGGGAAGAAACGTTAAAAAGCGCTGACCTAATCAAAATCGCTGAGCTTTGCGTGATAGATACTGGGTGCTAACCTGTCACAAAAGAAGCTTGAAAGTCTTTGCTTAGCAATAAAAAATCAAGTCTCCATTAGGTTTAAGCTTTGATATGCTTTGAGCCCCTCGCCTAGCTTGAAATATCCTCTTTGATCCCCTTTGAGCTTTGAGCCCTTGAAAAAAATGGGGCTTTGGGCCCCTCGCCCAGCTTGAAAAAATGTATCTAGCCTGGTAACAGATGTAGCTTACCGTCCTATTTGTCCCTGAAGACGCGTTATGCGTTAAACCATTTCGTAAACTGCACATGCTTTTGAAAAAGGTTTCGATTTTGACACTGCTCTATGACACTATATGCATAGATATTGTTTGCACATTTTACCCATTTAGATTAAATTACGGAAAAGCAACAATCACCCATAACAGCACGTTTTTATACGAACACATATTACAGGAAAAAAAGACTGACTTTTTGCGAAAGCAATCATGAAATCCTGAAAATAGTGAACACGTCGCTTCAAAATTTGAAAAATGAAACTCAGATAATGATATTTCTAATCATTGTGTGTTGATGGGGCAAACATCATAAACTCATGGCTGATGACTAAAGCCCACAGGTTCATAACAACAAAAACGAATGCAAACACGCATTAACGCATATTGCAAGACACCAAAAACATAGACGCTTTTCCACATTTACTCGCTCAACTTTTGAAAAAATACTCAGTTTCATTAGACCTTGAAAGCAGCTCAGTCAGTTTGAAACCAAGGAAGGACTGGAAGGGCTTTGTAGAGGTCAGCGTCAAGCACAAAAGATTTCCAATCGGCCAGGCCCCCGAATGGTGCCAGCAAGTCGGCTCCTATCGGCTTAGTGGTTCTACCTCAAGTAGACGTAAGTGGATACAATTCGAAAGCCCAGTCAGCTGGCTAGTCAGCCTCACTTACCGGTTCGTACGTCACTTTACGGTTAGAAACGGATTTTCGAGGCGTCAAGTAGCCTGATATACATGGCCTTGCCGTACTTAATAACCAACCTTCTGCGTTCGATTTGGCGTCTTTTTTCTGCTGTGTAATGGTCGTTACTAAGAGTCCGAAATTTAAGCGCAGCTCCTTTTTTGGCACAAAAGGGGGTAGTTTTTTATAACAACAACAGTTCGGCCAACGTCAGGAACAACTGACACTAGCAAAGCACCCATTTTCACGTGCAGTAGCGGGGAACCCTAACCTTTTCATTTCAGACTGCGTATTGGGAAGCTGTCCCCTTTAATCTTTATAACAGTGGTTTGTTGGGTAAAACTTGAACAAATGCGAAACATCAATGCATATTAGGGGTATGATCAACTGCCTTTTCACAAAATTTTCTCAGAACTTGAGAAAGATATTTGGATGACCTTTTTCGGACATGTGAGGACTTTTGCAGATACAAAATTCCTGGTACATACTCGTATATTGATGGAGCAAAAATGTTGTGTTAACCAAAAAAATTTTGGGTAACGTTTTTGCGTGTTGGGCGAAAATTGTGCGTCCCCCACCCCGAGGCAAACTCCGGTTTGACACAAGTATGCGGCATTTTCAACCTTTTCCTTGTTTTTTCCGGACTCTGGATATAATAAAATTCTACTATTGTCATCTGTAATTTGGAACAAAATGTAGAAGCAAAGAATATTATAATAAGATTATTTCAACAACTACTAGTACAGTTTACAAGCGCTTCACAATAAATACCTGCAAGCTAAATCGTAATTACCTTATTTTGATGGGTCACTAACATCACAAGCAATTGAGTTTGATTCTACTATTCTCTGCGCGTTTAAGCCTGAAACATCTTTCTTACCAAACATTTTAAAACTTCTGAAAACCTCTCAGGGATCCTTTACGGAGTTGAATAACATAGATGCAAAACCTCGTGGTGTTAGTCCAAATATACACATCATTTGAAACGCGCAGCTTGCAAATACCATCAAATGCACAGCACAGCAATTTTGGGAGATTTTTCCGTGAATGAACTTGTTCCTGAACAATTCGTCTTTTTTCTTACAGCTTTAAAAGCGCAAATTTTACTCTATTTCCAATGCTCTCATATTAAACGTTTTTCTAGAACTGCTGTTTATGCTTTATGCGGTCTCATCTACATGTAACACCATTTGCATGTGTGAAATGTGTGAAAGGAATAAGACTTTAGTAGAACCAGGTACATAGACCCAGTGACTGGACATGGTTAATTTCTTTCGTCAAGTTTAACGGTTGTTACCGAACGCTTAGCTTTCATACGAAACGGTGAACTCTCCTGTCATCAGATTAGTATCGATAGCTCGAATAATCCCACCTTTCGCCAGCGATGCACGTTCAGTAACCCGGTGAGAAATTAGGCACACAATATGTTTGGAGGTATTAGCATAATAACAATACTAGCAGTAGCTGGTGAACGTGACTACTGCAGCAATTCTCAGTGTTTTTCCATTAACAAAAACTTTCTGGTTAAAATGGCAGAAAAAAGTTCAATTTTCAGGATCTTGTGTCAGGAATAATGTTTCGAGGGGTTAAAGAAATCAACAAAATTGATTGATGGGTCATCAATGACGATTTTTTCATCTGAAAGAAAGCATCGTTCCGTTCAGGAGTCCACGGAAAAACATGTTTTTTACCTGACGTAGCATCGTGTTTCATCTTGTTTCAGGCTCCACGAAGCATAAATAAACAGGGTGAGACTATAAGATTAGGTCTCTGTTGTGTCAGTTTGCACGGGAGCAAAGGCACTGATGAAACGGTTAGTTTACAGAATTGCAGTCGGTCGCGTAAATATTTCAAGAATCACCAACAGGTAAAATGGCCCTCAAAAAATCACAGAAGTTTCATTTGTACTTTTTGAAAGCACTGTAATAAGCGGCTAATTTTATGCACAGGAATATGCGAGTGATTTTGTGAAAATGAGGCTAAGATAACTTAATTTTTGCTTGAGAATTGGGCAAAACATACACTTTTTCTAGGTTTGGGTTAACCAGGCATGTGAAGACTCTAGTCGTATTTTTGCATGATTGAAAATGGTTGGAGTCTTTTTTTGTTAAAAGAATGATTTAAGTCGACTCTAGCCTCTACTTGTAGAACGAAATGACATGATCAGTTTGGGACGGGTAATGACTCATCAAATCATTTTTGAAGCGAGGGATTTTTCGCACTTCACTTCCTGCAGAGAAATTTTTCCACTATTTTTGGTAAACAATTCAGCGCTTGTGTTGTATGTGTGTGTTTGCGTGTGTATGTGGCAGAACCTCTACAAGAGATGATGAAACGCTTTGAAAAAATTCAAAAGTAATTCCGGGAAAGAGTATTTTTGAGTTGCTCAGTCATCAGTAGACTGCAATTCGCATCTTCCAAAGAGTTCCAACGAAAGGTGTGGTCAATACGTTGGGTCCAGGTTCCGCTGCAGCGGCTGCCAGTGCAGAAAAACATTCTCCACCTACGTACCAGTTATCCATACCAGTACTGTAGAAAAAGGCTGTTTTGATCCATAGTTGGAGCCCTACAGGGCGTTACCACTCCGGGCAAGAGTAGACCTGGGAAAATGATGGCTAAATGTTATTCCAGTTCCCAAAAACTGCATAAATCTCGAATTGCAATGCCAACACCAGTTGCAATTTAACGTCCTGCCCAATTCAGCGACTTTAAATGTCGTAAGTGATGTCAATCAAATGAACGTCAGCGTTGCCTGTGTTACCAGTTGGTTTATGTAAGAATCATATACAAATAAGCGTCCAAAAACTTACAAATACTTTTACACGCAATTCGCTCTTAGAGGACAATGCTTTTTAGTCTCTCGGTTTCAAGGTTCAAGGCTAATTTCATATCTTGTTAGAGTAAACATTAACGTATTTAGTATCTTCATATAGATTGAAAGAAGTTGTCAAACCATTGGAGTTGGCCCACATAATGAACTATGACACCTTCTTTGATAGTATCATATTCCACGATACCTCACAAACTTTTCACTTGGCGGTTCTGTAACTGGGAACAAAACTTTTCACTTTGCTGTTACACGCCTGTATGTCACACCAACGTGGCCTAACTGGTTCACAAATTTCAATGAAATGTAAAAATTGCATTTACTAGATTCTATTTCAGGTGATTCTAAATGGTAAGAGTGACGATAGGTTAGTGGAAGAGTGTACTGTACGCCTCTCAGTGGTAAGGTTTTTAGTTNGATCCACGNTCCCTGAGGGAAATGTTGTAGCGCTCCATAGGCAAGATCGTTAACCTCAACCGCCNCAACAAGAAGAAATTTAAGGCTTCGGCTTCCTGTCTATTGCTGTCATGTAAATCATAATAAAACAGAAAAAGCAACCTAACAGTTGCGATTGATGGTATCGAAGAAGCACAGATGTCCGAATAAACACGTTTTTTACAAAGGGCTAGGTCTGTATGGCATATTTGGCGAGATCTAGGACGTGGAAATTAAGTAGAAACGGAAATGTTTTAATCGTTAATAATCCGTTCATTACCGTTTACATTCCGTGCCCTGGACCAAGTGCTCGACCTAAGCGCGAGATACAGTACACTGTCTAAAGCAGTGGTTCCCAATGAGGAGTGAACGCCACACAGGGGGGAAATTTGATTTTTCAGGGGGGAATTGAGGCCGACTGACGAGGTCTAGGTCCAAATTTTCGAATTTCATTTTTTATTTCATTCTTCCATTTCGTGGATGCTATGTTCTTTGGAAGCTTGTTCAAACCAAGGTATGGGCGTTTCAAGCTTCTTAGCTGAATCGAAGGTCACTTTTTTAATCATAAGATTTATATATCATCAACTGGGGCGAATCAAGATTTTGAAGGTGATTAGGTGGGGCATGGGCAAAAAAAGGTTGGGAATCAATAAAGTGAAGTGCTCAACATACGCGTTTTCTAAAAATTAGGTGGTTATTTTCCAGGTCGGGACACAGCGATCTTGCTCCACAGCCCTTGGCCATTAATTTGTATCGTACTTACTGCAATAACGACATTTGTAATAACGCGTTTCGTAAAAGTTTTTGAATGCTTTTAATATTTCTGTTGAAGCACCTTAATTTTGTAACGAGATGATTGCATTTAGAAAATTCATTTACTCATTGTCTTTTTGCGCGCGGAAATGGAGTGTCGTCAGAACTGTTGCGCACACGCGGCCGTGATCCAAGAGCTAGCGCGGAGCCATGTTGTGGAAGTGCTGTGCTGCGTGTAACTGATTTAACTTATAACAACACAGTTACACCGACAATGCGAGTGTGAAAGGCGATGACAAGTTGCTCGCGTGCTGTCACGTAATTCCACTCGGCGTTAAGCTGGCAGTTGCCCAGAGGCCTCACGTGCTGTTTGTAGCAACAGTGCGAAATAACCTTGCCCAGTGCGCAAACAGCAGGTGTCAGGCGACTTCCACTTGTCCCGTATCGCACAGTGACCAGCGATGTAACAAAATTACAAGTTATTTTTAGAGTAAGCCCAGCAAATCGGATTCAGATTACTTCATTAGTTTTGAGAGACACTCATCTTGAGGGAGAAGTGCAAACTATTGGCAAACTGTTTGGGTTCGCGATCGGATTTGACTTAATTTGCGGTCGAGTTACCGCCGTTAATTGTTATGTTTCAGATCCCTTAACGAGGCAGCTACCCCACTTTATAACGCGTACAGCGGAAACGTCAATTTTTATGGAGGAAATTTCTCCTGTCGCAAACATCTTCATACTGACCACAGGCGCTGTTGCTAGTCAGACATTTGTTGTGTCATGATGTGGTTCATTCCCAATCGCTCGTCCGCCCGTTTCAAGGTTTCACTTCATTACGTAGAACGCGTCGGAAGCCGTCGCTTCTTTTCTCATGGCGTCAGGTGATCCTTCAAGACGTTGCGCTCTCCTGGGACGTACGGTCAACGCCAGCGGAATGCAGCAGTATTCCAAGCGCTTGATCGGAGGTAGACTTGCAGATATGAGCGGCGCCTGGAGTGCTCACAGGCCACTCAGCACTTAGTTATTTATAATTGCCTTGATATGCACCGCAGCACTGACGTTGTGTTTGCATGCCAGCCGACTATGGCATTTAGCAGCATGAGGAGAAAGTTCCTCCATGGGAGCTACAAATGCGCTAGCCGATTCTTGCCGTTAACATCTACACACGCCTGGGAAATGCTGTGATGGACATGCTGTGATGGACATATTTTTCCTCTGAAAATGCTGTGATGGACATATTTTTCCTCTGAAAATGCTGTGATGGACATATTTTTCCTCTGAGTGCTTACATACGCGAGCGTCCGAATGCAACAGTCTTACAAGTTGTTGAAGGAACCAGTAAAATCGAATATATAAACTTTAGATGTTTGTAAATGAAGCTTAAAAGCAATAGTGTTGCAAAATATTGTATACGATCATAAAAAAAGCTTTTAGAACCGCTGATACACAAATCCAAGTGAGCTCCAGGGCCAAAATAAGACTTGTTTTGAAGGCAAAACGTCAACATAACCAGTTTAAGAGTCGATATCGTCACTGGCCAAACTCCAACAAAACTACCGTGCAGTAAATCAGTGGTTTTGGAAGGAGCGAGAGTATCTCTTTTCTGCGTTGTGCGCTTTCCGTAGCAATTGAAATGTGAGGTCTACTTACCTGGGACCAGTGGTGGGTCGTAGAACAAGTGAACAAAGTATATTTTCCACGTCAAACTGCCGGACATCTGCGAGCACACACTCCATAACGTTTATTTTATTGCAAAAANCACTGAAGACACGAGGGCGTGTGGGGAACACNAGAACGAAGTTAGATTTTGGTTCTCCCAAATGCTGCTCCCCGCGCATATCTGTGTTTTCTCCCTCTTGCAGACGGGTTGCGATTTGCGAGAACGTCAAGACAAAAACTTTGGAAAATTTTTTCAAACTTGCAAAATAATCTGGCAAAATTTGCGAAAAAATGCAACAGTGTTCTTTTAATGTTTCTGACACTTTTTTTCCTATCTCTTAAAGCGTCTCCTTACCCTGCAGTCGATTGCGCTGTTTTCTTAAGTGTGGCATTTTGCATCGATCTGGAAAAAATCTTAACGTCACCCAGGACGTTTCCTGTTCTGCACCCTCCTAGTGGCATCGCTGTCAACATTCCACAGTACATGCTGAAATGCTTAATGGACAATTCGGCTTCAACTGCTGCCTGCATTTCAGTTTGTTTCGGATAGTTTCATATGATCTTCAGTTTTACAAAACCAAATTGTTTTAGGACAATGTTTCTCATCAAATTTATCCCGTCATTCTTGTTTTCTTGCGCTTCAAGCATGTGTAGATCTGCTAGATGTTCGTCTGAAATCGTTGGTAGAACCACAGTTGATTTTCAGAAAAGGCACAGAAGCGAAAATCATTGACAAGATAACAAGGGAAAGCAGATGTTATGCCGATTAGATTCAGAAATCATCGTTTAAATTTTTCAAACAGCAAAAAATACAATTGTTGATCGATTCTGTAGCCAAGNATTCAACAGCGTTCATTCTCCGGTTATTTAGTGCCCCAATTAAGCTGTTAATATAGNAAGGGTAAAGTGACCATTCCTCAGACTTATATAGGTTGGAATAAAACCCTACAAAAAATATTGTTAGGACTTAACTTTTGACTGGTATTTTTGACATCTCTGATCACCCTTTCGTCATTTGACCTCTGCCTTTCAGCACGCCATTTAGGTAGCCCCATGGAAATAGATTCATACTATACCCTGTGATACATTTTCAACGGCAGCTGAGCTATAGTTAAAAGACAGCTGGGGATCTTTGAAATGGACATAAACGTTGACGTTATGGTTTCCTACAGCGGTGAGATGAAGCGTACAGACAAACGGTTAAGCATATGATTTAGACGGATTAGCTCATCACAGTAAAGCTTATTGTTTCCCGTCAAAACTGACTGTACGGTATAGACAGTGGTCATTAACAAAATTGTGCTTCGCAAATTTATTTTTTTTTTTAGCTCTACAAAGACTCTGCTGAAGCTGTGACCGCTTCAGTACTTTGAGTCTGGACAGACTTAACCGAGTGCCATATAAACAGGAGCGTGCAGCATTCTTTCCTAGCGCGTTTTTCAAGAATGTGAAAGATAATTTTTCGAGCTTTGCAGATGTGCAACGCTGTTTCTTCTGAATCCATCGTAACCGTAGAATCCTGTCGCGGAACATAAACAACTACAGAAGGCGAAGGATGGTGCGGAATCATCTTGAGACTGTACAGTATGTAAATAAATGAAACAAGAAACTTATCATCTGCTTCACATGTGCANTGTGCANAGTCGAATTACAGAAAAGGACCGCGGGCATCTCTTAGACATACGGAACAACTTTACTTTTTTCCGTCTCGAATACAGTCGTCTAAAGCGGTAAATTGCCGCCACCCAAGGCTTTTCCTGATTGAGCGACAGATTCGAAGTACAGAGATCTGTAACACGAAGACTATGCCTAAAGTGAACGATTTGCTTATCATACTCATGTCGAAAAACTTCCTGTACGTCTAACGTTGTCTCTCTGCAAATCAATGTTTGTGAACCGCTCACTAATGTTTGTATCACGGTCCATAACTTGACGAAACTTAACCTTGTTGGTTGTTGCATTAAATTTTGCCTGTTGACAAATGAAAACCTTCAAAGCCATTGTCGCGAATCCTCGTATGATGTCCTCTCAAAAATGTTTGGTTCGACAGGAAAATTAGCTTCCATCATTGGGAACAAACGCCATGAAAAACTCAGGAAATACTTTGATATCAGCAGTTCAACTTCCTCGCCAAATGCGGAAGAAGTAACACCATGGCCTCTTGGAAATGGTGTTTTTTCTCCGTGTTTCCCTTTGTTGCTGTACAGAATGACACGATTTCACGCATTTTTTGCAGAAAAAATTATCAGATTTGTGCCTCAGAAGTTTCAAGCGAAGTAGAACATATCACAACGCTGTAACATGATCATAGGCCATGCGATGGTCGAGATAGTTAAAGATGTATTGAATGGACAAGGAACAACAAGCATACTCGAAAATATTAGCAATGGAACAGATCCACTCGCCTCAAGACCAAGGGCCAATCGCTTGTTTACGTGACGACCTATGAACCATGGCTCGATCTTTTCATCGTTAAAACAAACGAACGTCAATCAATCGTGAATTGACTTAGACAAAGTTTAGCTTTGCAGGACAGGCGAGAAAGATTTTTTTTTCGTTTACTCAACGCTTCCTGTAGTTCTCGACAATGAGTGAGAACGATAGCTCAATAAAAGGCAATGACAGACTGCTACGCCAACCGTAGCGATGGTCAGGGATTAACCTGCACAACGTGTCAAACGCCTCTTGAAACAAGCAGTGATTATGCGGATTAGTTCAACAGGTGCCACTTGACAAGACTGCGCAACGCTGAGAGATTGACCTGCACCCACTGGTACCTGCTCCTGTTTTTCGGAAAGTGACATCACCGGATACAGACTTGTGCGCTGTTCACCGATTTCCTGTTGTATCATGTTGACAGGATAAAAAAACAAAATATAGAAATCAAGCATTGCTGGATTTCGTTGTGGATGAGCGTTGAACACACTTGTTTGTGTGTAGCATTGTTTCCCAACTTTTTTAGGACACTGACGTTTTTCGGACCAGTATAAATCTTCGCGGACTCAATATGGGTAGAGACGCCATCTCAAGATGTCTAATGACTGGTGGCTTGCTGAAAAGACAGCGCAGCTCACAAGGCTTCAATCTACTTCATACTGAACATTACAGGCGTTATTTTAAAGTGACTTCATCACTCGGCATGATCTCAGAGCATTAGGTTTCATTTGCGGGCATCAAAGCATCCACTGAGGGAGCCAATAACCAGCACATTGGAAAAAAGCCAATTTCAAAAGTTCTCATTCCAAGCCAATCGGAAATAACTCGAAAACAAATTGTTTTCGCCATCCCGTCATCAGATACGTTTGCTGGAACTTGATCTATGACAGTGCATGGTTGGACAAGCAACAAAAACAACTTAAAAAGAAGCTTTCCGTTTTAAAATTTAACAACCGAACGCAGTTTTTTTTCTAAATGTGTACTCCAACATACATTGCTCATAAAATCACATCATGATACCGATATAAATGTAAGAGTTACTCGATGCATGCCCATACCCGATTAGCAAAAATCGATATCACTGCGAAATCACTTATAAAACACTGCACAGAACATATTAAACTGTGGATCTTGCAAAAACTTTTGTTTTTCCTTGCACTGTATTTTGTACCCATGAAAAAAGCAAGCCTTTTCAGGGAAAAAGAGTCGCGATTGGCAATATTTTGCAATATGTGTTACACGAAAACTCCACATAATTTTAGGTTAATTGGCCAGATACAGTTTAAATTTCCAGGCTGGCAGATAGTTGCATAAGCATAAGGGTTAACGTGGGGAGGGGGAAACGGAGATAGTGATTCACGTTCCATAACTTGACGAAACTGATTCATAGAAAGCAAAAAGTACTTTGTAATGCTTCAAAAGCAACCATTTGTTGATTCCAAGTGAGGGCAGTTTGCTAACCTCAGACCCATGCCTCCGGTACAAAACCCTCTGTAGGCAGTCAACTGCAGTAATAATAGCGTAGCCTACCACACGTGAAGCTCATGTCAAAGAAGTCGAAGTCGAACGGACTTCTTTTCAACACTGCATTGGTGTCAGGCTGCCTGCGTGTCTGCGAAGAGCGCCAGCGGCGTTAACGACCTTGATGAGCGGGAACAAAAGCGGGCAGCGGAAAACGGACTGCAGGTGCGCAGTGTGGCAAAAGTCAACAAAGGCTAGCTGCATTAAACTTACGACGACCTCCCGCTTCCAGATCGACTGCCTTCGTATCATGAGATCTTATTGGCCGGCTTTGCGGCTGAACCGCATGATGAAACATTCGAGGTGTATTACGATTTCGCCATACATCTTGGACCATCAGCCCAGTCGCATTATTTACATTTTTGAATTCTAAAGCGCGACGAAACGCATTTTATCACGTCTCACATTTGGTGAAAATAGGATGTTTGTACAAACACCGACTAGAGCTTTTGTCACCCGCAACGAAGTTCTTGTTTGTGGTGTCACTGAAGCTGGACTTAATTAAGATTAACAGTCTAGTTTGTTTCGTCAAGCTGAACGCAAGTAGGATTCATGCTTCGATTATGTCTATTCTAGTCGAAAAACTTGGCTAAAAGATTTTTTGATTAAAAAGATATATATGTAGAACCAGACCCATTACAAACAACTGAAATTTGATCGTCTATGTTTTACAGAAATATTTGATTTTGAACTTATTTTTCAAACAATATGTTCAGACATTAGCCGTCGGCACTACACGACCACACTCTCAATGCTTCTAAACACCGTGATTAAAATATTCTGAAAACGTTCTGTAACGTTCAGGGTTAACATCACAACAACCGCCGCTAATATCAGAACTCGATTCAGAACAATCACATTGGAATGACATCAACAAATGTGAAGGCAAATGTATACTATTTATACTTGCAACACAACCGTTCTCACCAAAGTCAAGTAAAACTCAATTACAAACTACACTTTTTGTCCCCTATAGAATCTGATGAAAAACTTCTTTGTTATAGTTGTCTTCAAAATTGTCATCACATTTGGCGCTGATGGAAGAAAATCATCAGAGCAAAATAATATTCTCAAAGACAAGCATCAACCGATGAAATGACAGCTTACCGTACATTTCACAACAATGTTGATCAGTTTATGAGTTCTGTGATAATGCTGTCAATGGCTCAGATGTACTCTGAACCATTCAACAGCCTACAGCTTCGTATGGAAAGGTTAGTGTGAATTGAGAACCGTACAATCGTTGTGTTGAATAAAAAACAATTAACATGATAAAAAAGGTCAAATTTAGTTCGAAATGCAAGTGCAGCTGTAGTCGGTAATAACTATATGTATAGGCGTAAGCGTGGAACTGAAAGATTACACGTAGAACTTTTGGACAAAAGGGAAATGGTTTTGTGAAATCAATGGGGGACTGACGTTTTGAATAACATTGCTAAAAAACAGTGGATAACTTATGGAAAAAATTGCGGAAAATCTGTCAGTTATCAGACAATTCACACCCAATTTGCACGAAAAACCTTGGTCGTAGCAAGCATAAGAAACAGGACAGTAGCTATTTTATCAGGGCAAAATGACTACCGCCCCATTCCAGCTGTACGCCATAATGCCCGCTGCATGAACTATGCTCAAATGCGCGATGCCTACTCATCAAATTTCATCCAAGACCTGAACCTGAAATATCACTGTACTAGTCTGGCTAACAAGAAATGTCCTTTCATCGGATTGTCCTGAGGCCAAACGTTGAAGAAGGTTAGGGTTTTTCGCAGTTTCTAGGAACACATTTTCCAGGTTTCATTGACTGTTCTCATTTTTATAGAGCGTTATCATTTGAAGTTAAACCAGACATCAGTTTCTGCTGTGCTGCACATTTAAGTTAAAGACCACATCCTCAAAAACATCTGAGAAGCAGTAAAGGCTGCTGCTTTCAGCAAAAACAAACTGTGAGCTTTCATCAACAAGTTTTAAACTTGAACCATTGCGTCGTTGGATGCGCATGGTGTGGCAAGGTTGGTAAGCAGGTTTATTCATGCATTTCTATGACTCAAACCACGAAGCAACAGAAACGCAATAAAAAGTGCAAAACACCAAAGGCTAAAAATGTTTTGCATGAAAAATAAAAAGTGTGAAACACAATTGACGATTTAGGAATTCTGCAAATTGGTGTGAACTACATATTTGAGACACAAAGGTATTGGCAAAAGACATTATGAGTAAACTAACCAGCCAACATGTTTTTGGCATAAATCAATACCAGTGGCGTAGCCAACCCAAAATTTTGGCGTTAAAATATTTTGAATTTAAACGACCAACAGTATTTGGCTTGGGACACCGCGTCTCAAAGCACAACACGGCATGTTATGCTGAAAATTTGGGGTGACGTGGCCTCTCTGGTCCTCCTGCTACGCCTATGATCAATATTGAATCGAAGACGTTTCAAGTGAAAGATGGAAATGAAGTGACAAAATGCAATAATTTGAACATGACATAGAAGTTAGTAGCAACGAGCAACATCAAAGAAAAACAAAAAACAGAGCGAAAGACATGCTTATGCAGAGGGAAGGTGGGTTAAGCATTAGGAGGGGCGAGGAGTACTACAGAAAGAAAAGGCACTATATACAAGCTTACATAAAAATGAAATAAACATAAGAATGAAGAATCAACCGGCATATTGACAAGAAAACAGGAAATTTTGGTATTGTTTTCCAAATTAAAAAGATGAAAGGGAATTCAAGTTTCCAGGAAGCTCAGACCAAACTTTGAGACCAAGATATACATCAGTGGTTCCCAAACTGGGGGTAACATGCGATTCTTCGGGTGGTAACGCGGAACCAAAACCACAATGTTGTTTTGTATTATGAGCGATTACTGCGAAATGTTGAGGGTAATAAGATAATCGCTACCTTGATTTGGGTAACGGCTCGAACAAGTTTGGGAACCACTGATATACATCAAAGACAGCTGACCCAGAGATGTTTTCGTTCTAGGTACTGTATTTTTGCGAAGAAGAAAGTCTAGTTTGACAATTGTGAACAGGTGCAATCTTACATAAAAAAGTCATTACCAAAGTGTTCCAGGCAGTCCACAATTATAAAAAGAGTACATAAATTTAGCAACTGATAATTTAAATAAATCGGGAATTTCCAATAACGGTAACATTGACAGCAATTCAGTACTTGGAATAGAGAATATCCGTTTTAGTTTTAGTATAATTAGGGACCTTACAGCTTTATTCTGCCATTTAATTAGAGGAAGTAAAGAGTAAAGTAGTCTTGTTGGATCTTCCCCAATTAAGTATTGAGTAATTTAAGAAGCATTAAAAAAGAGAAAAATAAACAGGTATGACAACTGAAATGTTGGCGCAGTGTTTCAGTTTGGACAAAATTCCAAATAACATGATTTAGCAACCTGTGTAACAAATTCTTCATTTGAGGCTTCCAATTAAGTTTATCATCAATTATAATGCCAAGATATTTTAAGTTACTTTGTTTTGATATTGGTTTATTATTAATATAAAAAAGGTTATTGTAAAGGTTATTCATGAGTACGAAATTTATTTTAGACAAATTGATGCATAATTTGTTAGCACGAATTCTTTAGTCAATATTTTTAAGCTCATAAATTTTGTAGATTTTAATAGTTTTTCCTGAAATATGAAGTTTGATATCATCAGCATATAAAATAGTATTAAAGTTGTAAGCATTTACAATATGATTAATAGTATATATAAGAATGAGTAAAAGCCTAAGAACAGATCCCTGCGGACGCACCGTATGTTACAGGTAAGAAAGAATATTTAATACCTGCTATTTTAGTACACTGAATCCTGTTGTCGAAGTAGAAAGCTAGACGTTTTAGGAGTATCCACTTACTAATAGTAAAACAATTTTTGTTTCTAGGATATCATGATGAGAACAATCAAAGGCTTAACTCCAGTCTAGGAACAAGGTCCATGTTATAAGTTTGTTGTAAATATTAAAATTTGTGTCAACATAAATTATAGCAATTTAGAATGGTTAGTACGAAAACCATACTGCTGTTTGCTTATCACGCCATTACTTAATATAAAAGAGTACAATCTGCTGTAAAACAATTTTTCAAATACTTTGGAGAGGGTTTGATAATTGGATATTGGTCAACTCCAGCTATGTCCAACCCAAATGGCTTACTGAGCCAAAAAGTGTGTCGCTATCTTGGCCAGGGCCTCACATTGAAAGACATATTAATGCGGGCCGAACATTGAATGGCTTACTTTGAGTTTGGCAAGCTAAATTTAGCTTAACTTAATGCACTGAAAGTGTTTGAATGCAACTGCAATGATAACAGACGTGATAAATTGGCTCTGAGGACCACCAGCATCAAAATTGTCAAATTTAAAATTATCAAATACAAGGACAGGTTGTCAGTACATCGGATGTTTTACTACAGAGAAAACCTAAACTGGGCCGCATGCGGCCCGCGGGCCTCGGGTTGGACACAGCTGGTCTAGTCATTATAACTGGAGATTTGGGAATGGTTATTTTAGAGTTGGTTGTTAGTTGAGTAAATTTAGGGGTGAAAAATTCACCGTGTGCCACACATTTATTAAAAAATTGTGATAACTATGATGATAAAATCTTAGTAGACAGTTTTTAAAATTTTGGTGGATTGTAATAAGAGTTTGATGCAATTTTACATTTTAGATATGAAATTATTTTGCTTTCTTCATCAGCAGCGGCAAGCAGAAATGAACAAAAGTTGGAAAATTACTCATTGAGAAAGTAGGGGGCAACATTTTGGAGGATAATTTTTGCCAATATTGAAAAAGAGAATATTTGAGTCTTCACAATGGTTTTGATTGCTGCAGTCAGAATATAGGATTCTGTATCTGCTTTCCTTTTTGTTTTAAAAATAAGTTCATTAATTATATTCGAGGTCTTTTTAATATCATTTCCACAGTAACTCCATTTATAGTAGCTCGGCAAACTGATTTTATAGCAACTCGACATGTATTTACTCGGCATCTCGATTTATCTAGCTATGAAAGCGTAAGAGCCGAATGCTTTGCTCTTTCTCTGCCACTGATTGCACAACATTTTTGCCGTTGTTAAGCTTGAAATTCCCCGNNTGCTGAGTGNAAATCGATTGATTACACGTTGACCTGATGCGTTGCGACTAATTTAGAAATACTTTCCTTTGCACAAACAAGATTAGCTTAAGAACCAGAAATCGTAATTATACGAAGGTCTGGCGCACGCCACGTTAAGAACGATTTGGTTTTTGTTGTATTTTCTTTTCAGAGTTTTCGCTTTTCGCCATATAAAGTACCCCAAAGACTTTTCTTCGGAAATAACCAGCTTCGTGTCTCGTCATTCGTCGGTAAGAACACAGTGAACACCAGTAATTATGCAAGGAATAGTATGTACAGCAGTAGGGCGTTTTTCCTGTTAATCTACATTTAATCGACCAGGCCTCAAGCTGTTCCAGCTGATAATTGAAAGCTTCTTCAATATAATGAGATGAAAGATCTGTATCTCTTTTTTCTGTTCCATGGCTATGGTAAAGCAGAAATCTTGCTGGTATGACATTTACGCCCTGATGTGGGATGTTAAACTCCGGGAAAACAGCCAATTGGCAAAGGTGGTATTATGACCAATTAAACTTCACGTCACATATACGTAATACACCAACTGCGCCATTACATCCCGACAAAAAAGACGAGCCGCTTGAAGCGAGTCTTTAATTTGGATAAACAACGCCAAAGCACCCTGTTGTGAAATGCTTGCTTAGAAGTTGTACATCAATTAAACAGCCAAACCCATATGTCAACTTCCAAGGATTCGGGTGATCGACCAAGCTTTACGACATGTCCTCTTTGCTACTGTTTATGAAATACGTGTAATGTACGTCTGCCACTTCAGAAGACCTTGCTTTGGTTGGACCAACCGAAAAAAACCTCTGTTGTCATTCCTCTGGCACCAACTTGGCGATTCCGTTGAAGTGGCACCGGAAAACTAAATACGCACAGAAGTAAAAAGTTGCATAGCTTGCCACTGATTTCCTCAGCTGCCTTTCAAAACAAAAATAATCTATATTTTTGCATACTGTACAACATTTTCTGTTTGCTTAGCCTCAAAATAGAATTTCGGCTCAGAGTCGTCTTCGGTCTTTATATTTGATATTTTCTTAAGCATTAACCCTTCCCGAACATAGGCACACGATGTTTGTTCAAGACGTTTTAGAAGCTATAACACAATTGTTAAACCCTAGGCAAATTTAGTCACTCTTTCAAATGTTCTTCCATAAGGTCGGGCTTCACCGTACCAGCCATAGCTATATTTATGAAACAAGGGCAAGTAAAGCTGCTTACAAATTCGCAGAAAAAAACAAACGTTGGACAGCAATGTGCAAAACATGATTGAATTAGATACTAAAAAATGCTCACGAAGAACAGTTAAATCACAAAACACATTTCTGATTGCACGAACATCACTGCATTTGCCAGCGATTTTTTTTCATTCCAGTTAACTTTTCATACTGAGACGGAGATCTGGAGTTCCTTGATCAGTTCGCTTAATGTAGCGAATATTTCCACAAGGCGTATCCAGCGCTTAACTTGATGACAAACATCATAAAATTCTATTACATCAGCTTTCCTCACAGAAAGTAGTTATAATGTAGCAGACGTTAGCGTTTGATGCACGAGAGGAGACAAAAATAAGAATAGAAAATCCTAATATTTTGGGGACCAAATTAAATACTGAAAAGAACAACTGCACCGGATTTAACTTTTTAACATAATACAATCCGTTTATGAAATTTTGATCCTGGGAAGATGCCCAACAACAGGCCTGGCACTTAGTTGCAGGGTTGTTTGGTCTTGAGCGGCACACAACACTTACAACAGATAGATTTGGACGCTGTATCATGAGCTACGTTTTAGGACTTTTTTATTGCTGGTTTTATAGTGTAACTGCATTTGGGCTTTGCAAAACAGTTATTCATCCCCGGTGTATTTTTTTCTTCATTTATTTATGTATTTTCCGTAGACTCATGGTCCATATCACAAGCGTAATCGAATAAAACAAGAGCACAAAAAATGGTTACTAAACTTTTTAGCGGAAACAAATTTTGAAACATACTTTGGCTTCACCTGTCAGCAGGTGAAAAACACGCAGATCCATTGTCGGTGACCAGCAATTGCATATAACACCAGGAATTTCCAGATAAAACAACCGTTTGCGTTAGTAGCGTTCTGGAAGCCACCAGATCAAATGCTATCAAAAAACGGTAGTTTACGGTAACTTCAATCACAAATGTTTGGCGTTGGGCATCGTAGTTCGACGAAGAAGTTAAAGGACAATCAATAGCTCCAACCAGTCAATCGAATGATCTCTATTTTCGGTGTTTCCACCTAGGTAAAGCCTTCTACACTTTTTAAATAGATATAACTTCATGCCCATAACGTGGTTTGGAAATTCTTCTGCTAATTTGGCAACATGTGTTGTACGTATTCATCCTCATCCAAAAAATGCGAGGACTTTAGTTGCATCTAGCAGCAACTTTTATCAAGTTGGATATGACAACCAGAGTTATTAATGATGGTTGTTGAAATTTTTGCACGAACTTGTCAATTAAATTCATGTGCTTTGTGGGGTTGCACCGAGCACAAACAGTGACGCGTTTTGTCTCTTTTCTGGTGAGTATTAATTGAAAATCGCATTGTTTCCCAGCAGACCCCTACAGCACAGCGCACATTTAGCTTGGAAAACTCGCGGCTGCCGCATGACGCTAAAGTCATCAACTTGCATTCTGTAAAAGAACTTTTCTCCAGACAGTTGAATTAAGAGTTTATGCTGAACTTTCGTTCATCTGACTACATGCGCATGAGAAATTTTAAAGCTGCCCATCTCATTATTACTGAAAGAAAGACAATTTCATCATGTCATGCCACAAATGTGCCACTCTGACAAAGTTGGAAGGGCGCTCCGTGCAAAAAAAACAACAAAACCGTATTTGATCAGTGCGGTTTTAATGGGATAACGTCCAGTCTTTCGTAAGTGATAACTGCCTCGAAAACCATCAGTCGAACTTCCTGACGCTTAAATGACTCATGCACTTATTTTCAAAAAAATCTCCGCGAAGCTTCTGGTTTTTCCGCAGCGTTGTTTACTGTTTCGAGGAGAGGCATAATAAAAAGGGAAATCAGCGTTTAAAGCCTTTCGAGTCAAACGCCCACTCGAATTTCGGAAGAAGAAAATTGAAAGCAGACGGTTTGCATCTAGCCATTGCCAACGTTCGATTTTCTATTCCATACATCTCGAGTTATCGATCAAGCTAGGACATCGAATGGGAAAGGCGTTCCATTGTCGGCAAAACAAACATTAAGTTATTTTTGAAAATTAGGTAAGCCCTCCTTGTTGGCTTCTTGAAATAGGTCCATCTCAGCAGNAGGAAATCGGCGGATGTATTGCGAAAGGCCATTTTGGGTCCTAGTGCTTCTCGTGTGACACATTATTTGTTTTAAATTCTCCTCTTACCTGACAAATCTTCATATCTTTGCTCTCCTTTCATCAAGACTGTTCCGCCGAGCGTACCGCGTGAGGTCGCTAGCGGTCACGCGAACGTTGCAAAAGAGAGAAAACATTCGTCAAGAACTCAAGAGCAAAGCATTTGACGATTTATCCCGTACCGTACTGAAACGTAACGTCCAACAACAAACAACAAAACTCCATCGTTTTCTGCCTACTTGTTCGAAAACTTGTTCAAACTCGGTGGCTTTCATTCGATAGGGGAAGCTTTCATTCCGGGTAGCAATTCACTTACAAATGTTTTATTCGTAACCCTGCCTACATGGCGTTTTTTCCATGTTGTTCGAACACTGGATTAATTACCCTTTTGTTGAAAAACAAGTTAAAGAATAAAAATAATGAGTAATATTTCGTTTGTATCATGTTGGCTTTTCTGTCGCTTGTAAACGCTGATGTGTTTGGCAAACGTCCTTATTCCAAGTAGATCTCAATAAGGCAGATTGCCCTTTTGTTGATGACAACCCACCACGGTTTTGATCGAAAGGTCTGCTGTTGCAATTTTTATTTTAGTTCATTATATATTTCTTTATTTTTTATACAACACCTCAAATTTTGATAGACTTTGCTGAAAAAAAACGGCTTGTTTCGAGTGGACTACAGTTGTTGTAACGCCTCATTTTTTAAGCACGGAATTTTTTCACACTACTTATGCTTTTTTTTCATATTGCACGCTTGTGCGGTCTTGGTTACAAAGCCGATAATAATGAAAGACACACCCTCTATCTCTAATCATTTGTCTCTCGTAGTGTAGCAGTAATCCTCGGAAGAATGCATGAGATCCGATAAAAATGTTACCAGAAAGAGATTTTTGGATGACATACCGCTTGTTTCGGACGAAGCAGGAAGATGTAAACACGCGTATGGCCACAAGCCACCAGGACTTTGTTGCGGGCTGTTTAAAAAATCAGCGAAAGTTTAATAGATCTTCACCTCCTCAGATTTTCCAACCGCATGTTTGATTATGTGCCGTGAACTCGTCAGCTACCATTAGTTTATCCGACGCTTCTAGAAATAGGATGATTGATTGCGATTGCGTCATTTGCTAGAACAAGCGTCGCAAACAACAAATAGAGTCTTTCTTCCATTCCGCATCATTCTGCGGTCGATTCAACACAAAACTTGAATGTTCGGCAAAGGTTGTTTTTCAGCTTGTAATTGTTCCTCAGATTAGCTGCACAATCTCTGCGGAAGGTCGCATAATGCAATTCGGATCTTTAGGCCGTTTCAATCTTTAGGGCGCGCTTGTACAGCTGGAACAGGGTCTGCTTCAGCAGTCATCGCAAGAGCGTCAATACGATCGCTGAGTCTTTAAATGCACAATTAAGTCTTTCAGGTAATTTTTCGTGAACCTTCTCTTTCACATTTGAAGTCTGATGCCGTTTTCAATAATTTAGGACAATTCTTGATATTGCACCTTGGGCGTATGAAAATGGTCTAACAGCACAAAGTAGAGAAAGAGAAGTGAGGAAGTAGAGTTTGCTCAACGATATATCTTAATTTTCTTCATGCGCGTGCTTTATCAATCTAAACTTAAAACACATCATAGGAAAACAAGCTGATCACTTTAAGGAAAAGCAGTAAACCTTAAGAAAATGAGTTGACTTCGAATGATCTTTATAAAAAAAACTGCTTAGCGTAATGAACGTCATCGTTCTTTCATAAATTAATTAAATCCTCAATTTTTTAAATAAGTGTTGCAAAAGACGTTCGATATAATCAGTTTTGGGGCGCGGATCACAACATTGAGCAACTAAGCTAGAATACAGCGCGCGTCCAAACCAATATGTGACACAGATATAAACATTGCCCCTTCCCTGTGTAAAATGTGCTTTGATCAGGCGACGAATGTCACCTGTTGCTCTTCAAATGCGACCCACTGCACCGAGAAAGTTGTCAGTCGTCCAGGGCCATTAATTCCTTTAACCCAAACAAGATCAGTCTCCACGATCGACTTCGAGCGATGAAACCTCTTGGCAAATCGGATCTCGCATCTTGTGTTTACATTTCAGGGAAGGAATGGTGGTTCTCCTTTCGTGATCACCCGTTCTCACGCGATGCTGCCACAACATAAACACTCGTAAGCAGTGGTTCGGGGGTTGCCTTTGTAGCACGTTTAGCTGATATCATGCAGCCGACCACAGCAATGCTGCTGCCGAAAGTTATGAGTGTGCTCCCTTTTTTTACGCTCAGCGAAACATAACTACCTGCTTGTTCGGTTGTTCTATGCGAAAAATGCACCGTTTTTTGTTCTGGTCCTCTATTAATAGCTACATAATGGCATGAGCGTTACACCGAATAAAAGACTTGCCAAAAGCATAAAAGAAAACATGCTAGAAAACACATCCTTCCTGATATTAGAAAGAAAAGAGGTTGCGAATGTTGGTTCTGCGGCTGAGCGATTGCACTCACACTAGCAGGAGCTGTGAAGTCGCGTGCTTGAAAACTTTTAATTTTATTATTCAGTGACTTGACTGTTCAAAGAATGCAACTATGTTTTCTTTTGAAATAAGGTCTTTACCAAGATATTCGCTTTTTAATAACGTAAAACCAAACACTTCCGTGTCCTTGAAACGTCCGCACATTGAAACTTTGAACTTATCGTTGACAAACGACACCGAGAAACTTCGACACATCACCGTATGCCGACGACCTTCCTATAATTAAATAATCTTCATTTGCGAACGTTGTTGCTATTGAATGCACCAGTAAAAAATTCGCATGGATCGTTAAAAATCTTTGATCAAATTGATGGATCCGAGGCGTACTGGTTTTGGACTTGATAAGTGTATCAAAACTACGTATAGGCTTTTATTTTGAAATGTAAGCTTGACAGTAGCCATTTTAAGAGGCAATGCAATATCAATGGCGCCCGGGGCGAAGCCTTGGAGGAGTACGCTTTAAACTGTGCGAAAATGTGTGTAACAGTGCAATAAATACAGGCAAAATTAAAGAAATATAGAAAGTTTATTTGCCGCAAATGTTGTAGGTTGTCATTTTTGGCGATTTTTGTTTTATTTCCAATACTGTGTAAAAAGTATTTCATATAAAAATTGCGTATAAGACCCCACACATGACCAACCTGCAGGTCATAAGTGAAATTAAACCATTCAACGGTTACTCTATTGCTGGTGTTTTTTTACCAATGATAATAGCAAGAGGACTCGTTGAAACGTTTGGTGTTAACCACGTCCTTCACTCAGATTATTTCAGAGTTGTTTTTGCAGTACGTGTTTCGAATACTTCTTCTTTTAACAGCGTAAAATGCTTTTACTTTTACTCATTTGACATTGATCATTCACAGGTTTTTCATCCCTTCATTATAATAGGTTTGATACCTATTGCTTTGTCCAATCTTTCCTTTTTGCTATGAAGTACACTTCAGCAATGATGTGATGCTCGGTCGTCATGTCCTATGAAATCATATGTCAGACTCTTAAATAGACTAATTAAGAGATCTCTCTCATCTGACTCGCCGTGACCATTCAGAAAAAAACAGCATTGAGCATGTTTTGACGCACGTTGTCAAGCTTTCATCAACGGAGAAACAACCTGTGCTAAGTGATGACCATCAGTTGAACCTGATTAACTAGCGTAAGTAGCGTTTAGACCCTGTTTTCAAGGACGAAGTAAACGCAAACCGGACTTGCCTTCAATAACAAATCTTCATTGCTGTGGAAATGGCATGGAACGAGAGAAAGCGGCGGTTTCTCTCAAGCGCTGACCGGATTTTTGAGACAGCGCAGTAGCCCATTTTCGCTCTATGTTGGTACCATCAAAACATCACCAGCCTGGATTGACATGCAAGACCGACATCCTCTCACGCAAAGGCAACCTTTGCGTGGATAATGATGGCAGCCAATAAAAACAAACTCGGTAATAGAAGTTATCTATTTGTCAAACAAGCGGCGGATATTGCTTTAACGTGTTCTGTGCGNTGTGCNTGCAAGGTCATGGACAGCTNTGTATAGCTCGCACGCATAGGTGATGGTATCTTTTTGTGCCGTCACAATCCACTGGAAGAGTTCGGAAAATCGTTGGCGAATCAGTAGGCAGCTGAAGTATCACCTGCTTTTTGTAAAAGCAGGCGATTTATCTTTACATCAGAATTGTTCCTAACGAGATAGCCCAGTTTTTGGCTGCCACAACTATAACACAGGCTGTTCTCTGATTGCCTGATAATGTCGCGTACCCGATCAATGCGCAACCTCTATATCTCTACACTCTCCCACCTTTGTTCAAGAGGCCATTACGAGGCTGATGTTTACGATGAGTGATATACAGCAAACTTTCAGCTACAGACGAAGCTCATTTAACTGTTGACGTGTTGCCAACAATTAATGTCAATACAAAACTCATCTGCGTGATACATCCCACAGGCTAGCGAAGGATCCATACCTGGCGGATAGATTATGAAAACTACAGTAAGATTTGCACCCTGCGGTGTATTCACAGGCGTTAAGTGTTTTACCCAATTTCCTCGCTAGGACTTGAGTTTCGAATATCGACGGTCTTTGTTTTGCACAAAACGCTGTGTGTTCTGTCCTATTTTTGCAACTAATACATCCAAACGAAAGGTCAAGAACTACGTTGGTCGCGACCACTTGACAACTACGTCACGAACAGAAATTTATGACTTCTGATGCTGCACCCCAGGTGATGGCATACTGCTCACGGAGACACACTGATGTTTGCCACAGTCCAGTCAGCTTCTAGCAGGAGTTCGGATATTTTGAAATGAAACACTAAAGAATTTACGAAAAACTTAAAATGGTTGGAAAGTGATTTTGCATAATGACGATCCCGCGTATAAACAAAAGTTAAACACATTTCGTTAATTGCGCCTTCTTAAAAGCAGAAAAATATCCATTTCAACGTCAAAGGTTGAAAGTATCATGTAGATTGACTACGGCTTGGTACTGTTGGTCTGCACCGACTCAGATAAACGGAAGACATAACAAAGAAACCAACACAACATGTCAGTCACAGAAAAACGCTTTTCATAAATCTCCAGGACTCTGTGATATGATCAAAATGTTTTTCGTAATGCAGTAGAATTCGCTTGATAAATCCATCTTGGTCGTAAGCGATTTTGGATTTAATAAATGGTAGATTTAATAACCATCACAGTAAATATGAGTCTATACAAAGAGAAGCACAAATACGTTAGTAGGCTACATTGTGCAGTATTTATTAATCATACAATGCAAAAAAATGATCAAAGGAGGTTTGTTAGGCAGGAAATATCACTGAAAGAATGGCGTGTTTCAAAAACGTTCATGCTGCACCAGGCCCCTAGCCACGGTAAGCATTCGGGGGCAGTTCCCCCCAAAATATTTGTGCTCCCAAATTTTATCGTGTCCCGAAAAATTTCTTTTAAGCATTTAATAAAAACAAAATCTTTCTCCCTTAAAAATGCATCCTTCCCCCAAACCTTAAAACCTGGGTACAGGCCTGTACTGCACAGTTACGCGAGGCAGTTGTTCGTACTACGCAACAGGAGACTGATAACACAACAAACTATAATCCCAGTTTGATAACCTTCGATTTAGTAAAATTGACAAATCTGATTTTGGATCATTTGAGACTACATTAATTTTTTCACCAAAATCATTATATAATGGATTTATAAAAAGAATATTGGATTTATTAACAGGTTATTTTTGATGCAAAAATTCCTTTCCAAAGTAAATTGGATTTAATACACGGTTGGATTTCATAAGCGAATTCAACTGACTTTGTAATGGCGATTTTACCATAAGCTTCTGGCGTGGTCTCTAAATTGAAAAGATTTCACAAAGGCGAAGTTCAAACCCGTCGAGATTGCAAACCAAATGCTGTTTGAAATAAATGTTAAGCTGAGGTTTTGATCTGTGCTTGACCTCAAAGTGGCACAAAAGTTAACCTGAGTGTAACAAACTGTATATATTGGTCAGATGTTCGACCGAAGTTGTTGAAGATTCTGCTTCTTGCGTATACCATAGTTTGCAAAATCCACTTCGTTGTTAGTTTCATGTAAGGAACTCCGAAAATTGCATTGTCAATGTAGTAACAAGCTTGCAATAATGACTTACGATCCAAAAACAGCACATTGAAGCCTTGCTTTTGAAATCGACCGACCAGTACGAATACACAAAAGTTGTCAACAATAAGAAAATGGTATGGGCTATATTTTATGCAAGTAAAGCATTTGCGCAATTTACTCAGTCCATGTTAATCATTTTAAAATGGGTGCATTCGTGTTTACGCATGGCTGATGCCGCGCCCACCACACACCTTTTACTGAAACATCACGCTTCGTTTCGTTTGCACTGTACTTTCACACACACTTGAGACGTAACGACATATTTTGTATTCTTCGACGTCTTTACTGCAAAATCATTTTTTGCGAATGAGAACCATCTCTCTGATTCATACGTTCAGCAAACCATTGCTAAAACAGGAGTTGACCAAGTGAAGCTAAATTATTTTCTAAGTTCTTACTTCACGAATCTGAACCAGCGTCTGTAACATTTTTTCAACGAACAACGCAAGTTATTATCGTTCAGTTTGATTAGTCAAGCCGTAATATGGATCCAAAGCACCTTAGAAAACAGCTTTGTCACAACACGTTGCTTCAATAATTGAAGCTATTTTGGGTTACTTAGCGAGAAAGCCTCGATTTTATATGTGTAATTATTGACGTTTTCTGCCTCGATCATGTTTTTTGCAAGTTGTGTGCATTTGGCGGCTTGTTTCATTCACTAATAACTCTCCAAATTTCCAAAAACGTCTAGATATTAAAGTGTCGATTTGCTTAATGTATTTTTTGTGGTTTTATTTTACGGATAAAGGTTTGCGGCAGAAGTGTTCTGTTTTTTTCAGCCAAACATGGCTTGGTCGTGATCACTCTTCAACGCAATATCGTGCGCAGTTTAGTCTGGTTTCACTTCATGACGCTATAAAGTGCTTTGCTGTGAACATTAACTTGAGACGGAACAAGCTTTTTGCGTCGTGAAGCGAACTTTCGCAGCTATCATGGTGATCAATTAGCTGAGAACTAGTGGACTTTGTCTTTCCCCATCTCATGTTAAAGGCGCACATACGTTTCTGTGTTGTTCTTATCCACAGCAACAAACGAAGGTAAGATTGTGTCTTTAAAAGTACAATTACGTTTCGTGTCTTTGCATCATCTGTATTTTTGACAAGCAATATTTTCGCACAAATCAGGTTAACAAGCATTGAACACTGCCGTAAGTCACAATCAATTCGCTAACATTTAACTTGCCTGTTTTGTCGCAGTTGTTCTAACGGGAATATACAGTAGAAATTAACAAAATTTTAAACGTTCTCGGCAGTTTCGTAACAAACGACAGTTCCGTAACAATTGAATGCTAGAGTCATTCGAAGTGATTCCGTTCCATCAGCAAGAAGGGAAACCGGATTATCGTTCAGACAATAGCGTCTTTATGTGCCCTCGCATATATATACGCCCAAGGGCAAAACTTGTTTGCTATCATCTTTTTTCGCCCTAAGACGACCTTTCCTGCTACGCACGCGATGGCCTCTTTTCCCTTCCTCATGCACGGTGTTTGCAGTTGCTTGTTGTTCCAGCTGTCACTCTCATCCCCTCAAACCATCAAAAGAGTTTGTGTCGTTCGTCTTCACAGCATCAGAATATTTTCCCTACTTGTTACCATGGAAACAAACTCAAAGCTTGCCTAAATGGCTTATAAAAACGATTGGATTCTATTTTTGGCAACTTTCAAACTCATAAAACCAACATGTATAGCCGTATTTTCAAATATTCCAGAAAGTGCAGTTAAAAAACTGCGCGAGTGCGTGAGGTCGGTTCTGATCCTTCTGATCCAGATGTTGCAAAAAACATACGTGATATTTTCACAAAATAATCCCAGCTGCAAAATGCACAAGCCGTTTCGACAGGCGTTTCCCCGTTAGCAAAAGCAATAAAAAAAAAGAGCACTTATCCTCACTAAGCTGGTTGTTGAAAAACAGGTTAACTTCAGTAATCTCTATGATGGAAAGAGGCAGGTGCGATTTTCCGTAAAGCAGTGACGGTAGATTAGTATTAATATTAACAAACGAATGGATCTGCAGGATGGTTTCAAATCTTTTGAGCAAGCTGCAAATGTACTTCATCTAGATCGGCAAAAGAAACTGCAGTTTTTTTATCACAAATTAGCCAATGAAAAGACCAAAAAACGCGCCAAAAGTGCGACCTGAAATGTGTCCGAGAGGATTGCGGGCGAATGAAGTAAAAGCTTTTGTGGTTTCTGAAGAAAAAATGTATAAAAACTTAATTTGTTGCTGCGGAAAGAACTAAGGCTACTCAAGCGTTATTGAATTTCACGGAAGAGATAAGCCAAACGAAATGAAGTTATGTTTTAAAGGTGTTGCGGTTAAAGAGTAACGGTGTTCTGTAATAATATAAACGTAGCCTGAAGCTTGGAAATTTAATCGTGCTCTGTGCTGGTGATTTGGAAGCGTTATCCTAAAAAGGAGACAGAAAGCCAAAGGCCGAGAGCATTTGAAACTTCTGCTTGTTTTGCTCAAATTATTCAAGACTTGAGCCACGTAGCTTCGGAATGTTTTGTTGACATTTACAACCTTTTTGAAGTGCAACTTTGAGACAAGTTTTGCTGGAACCCATGCGAGTAACATTCGCCCACATAAATCTGACGCAAACGATGGTCAAGCACAAGAGCTAAATATGAAATCATTCCAGTGACAGTTATTTAAGGCAGCCGACGATTTGAATGTGTTTATCTGTCACCCAACAGAAAGCAAGCCATTACAAAACGTTGCACTTTAAATAAACATGAATTATGTAAAAGTTTACATTTAGCAAGAGTCTAACTCTAAAACATTTTAGCAACAGTTGATTGAACTGTTGAAAAAATTAGCTCATTTTTTGATATGAAGCGTTAAACGATGTGTTGGCTTCATGCAGCCATGGTCTACCCCGAAAAAAAGGTGCATCCTATATTTTCACATCTACGTTTTCAGCGCCCAGTGTTTTCCAACATCTACTGCGCTACCAGCTGTTTAATATTATGACCACGGAGAAATAAGAAGCACATCTGCGTTCATCCGGAAAATCTGCTCATTTTTGTGGCAATTTGTTTCTTAAAAAACAGCAAAATGTGTGTAGATAGTCCATTAAATTAGCATACACAAAGGCCCGTTTGATTGTATTGGTCTCTTATGGGCAAGGTTTTTAACTGAACAAGTGAATCCTACAGTCACATTTCCAAACAACATTTTTGCTTTCCTGAGATAAAACGGCATGCAACTTTTTTCATTTAAGATCTGCAAGTTCGAAACTAGCATGCCATGGTTTAGCCCAAACCTTTTTGTCTGCATGCACACTGAAAAATGTCCTCAGTTTATAGGAAGTGATGTTGACTTATAACGACGGCCTTTCATCGGCCTCGTTATCGTCGAAACAAGGTAACATCGCAACGAAACGACATTTGCATTCTCGCCATCCTTTGACCATTAAAGATTCGCTGCAGAGATGGGCGTCTCGTAAGCTGTAATTTAAGGGCAATTTCGTTCAGGGTCAACGGCCGCTGGAGCGTACACTTACGTATTTACGTGCATCTGCTCCTGCAAGAATGATAGGTGGTGCGCAGGCGAAAATCATTACCGGTAATGTTTGTCACAAATGACCGGATGTGAGAGTCGTGCAAAGATGTAAGTTTTTGTCATGCCGATGCTAATCTCCGTATTTATCAGACGCAATGAAACCTACGTAAATCCCACGGAAAAACGGATGAAGCATTGACCATTGCTCGGTCACATTAAACTGATCAAGTCAGCTGCAGGGTCTGATGCATAATGATCTTAATTATATCCAGCAGATCAGGGAAATCGCCAGTCGGAAAGCAATTCTGCTGCCAGTTTGAGTACTTTGCGGCAATAGAGGATTTTTGTTGAATTTGTAAACTCGCCGAAAAGTATTGCCTGGCCTCAACACAAGACTGGAATCCTCGTGGTCTTACACAAAATTGCTAAAACATCGCTTGTTCAAGACAGGTCTACATTTTAGTTTCCTAAGTTTACCATTTACATTACTGGACAATACTACTATAACGTAAGAGAAAAAATGAGGGAAACGTCGGAATTTCTAACATGGTCTTTGAACTAGTCTTTACAAAGTAATATTAATAATGTATTAAAGCGCGGTCATGAAATGACAAGCAAAAGTCTTAATGGCTGAGCATCATCCGTTATTTAAGCTCTAATTGAAGCGAAAATGGCGCTTTGCCGTGATGTGTCGACACTCGTTTTGCCCATGTAGTTTTCAACAAGACTGTGATTTTAATGGCTGTGGTTCTTATTATCGTTTTCGCGTCGGGAAAATTGCGCACAGTTGCAGCGGAGCGTGTCGGGCACGTGAGAGTCATACTCCTGCATGCTCATGGGAGAACCCGCGTCTGGGTATCATCATCGCTTTTTTCGAGGAAACATATTTTTCCGACACTCCACTTCCTTGCATCAGTGGCAATGGACCACGAGCAACCGCGTGCTTTGGCAGACGACGGAAAGTGCGCGATTTTCTGCAAATCAACGCAAACTGGCGTGCAAGACAACCCGCCGCAACGGGTGGTTCGTTTTCGGCACGGCAAGTGTGTTGACGGGGAACATCGTTGGCGGTCTGCTGTCAACAGCTGCTTCAGCAGCGTTCCACCTGAAACCAATCGCCTGAACTACTGTATACAGTAAACAACGCGTGGCATAGTGACGGCGTTTGGGATTTTTAGGTGTTTCGCGTTGGTTTGTCAGAAGTTTCTTCATCGCAATGTGTTTTTCTGATTTAGTAGCACTGTTGTGTGAGCCTACTCGAATAAGACAAATCATTTCCTTCCTTCGGCGTGAGTGCAGTTACTTGTTTAACATAATTGAAACAAAGTCGTCTGAAAAAAAATGGAACGCCGCATGATCGTCGGAGGAACGGTGGACAGCGGCATTATTAAAGACACCTAACTATTGCAATAGTTAACAAAGCACGAACGCTTTCTTGGTATCGCCACTTGACATACTCTGACTCCGCCCATGCTCTTGCGAGGTTTGGTACGTAAACAGTAACTCCACGTATTCGTCGACCATCCGCATTGAAAGCAACTTATCTACAGCTCTGGCAAAGTGCAATTGTGGCGAAGAGAAAAACAGTTGCCGCTATCTCACTCCAGGCAGCGGAACTAAGCCAAGCTTCGTGGAGCAAATTGACAAAGCATCATTCAGCAGTCGAGTTTTTGTTTTTGTTCGCGTCCAGCATACTATCGACGTGGCAGCCTACATGTGATAGGCTGCGGGGTTTTGGCTTGTTGACATGCTAAAGCGACCTTTTGAGTCAAGCTGGCTGGGTTCACAGCTCCTTTGCGTCCTTGCGCTGCATCATCGAAGCAGATTTTATACTTTCTCCAACCGCAGGGCAATTAACAACGCGCGTTTGAGTTCGACGTAGCATAGGCTGATTTGTCGTTCCGAAAGAATCGCGGCTTTTCCGATGCTTTTCAAGTGTCGTGTGGAATGTGTCATGAATGATAAACGAGCATCAAAAAGTTGCTTCAACCAAATGTAGCCAGACTTGAACATGCTCGTACTGAAGACTCGAACACGTTCACGCTGAATATTGAGGTGATGTTTCGTCTGAACCGGGTCACTTTTTGCACAAACGATTTGGCCTTGAAACAAAAAGGTCATCAAAAATAAAAATTACGTCTCATACTCTGAGTAAATGCTGGTATAGAAATGCTTATAAAGATTGTCATTTTTTGTAATTCATGCTTTCAGTGCTTTTTCTTAGAAAAGTTGCGAACATCATAATATACGTACATACGTAGATATATATTTATTTTGACATTGTATTTCTTTTTCAGATAAACAGGAGAGTTTAAGAACGCAATCAATGCTATACGTACGTGTGTCAAATGTTTTACTCATTGGAAGTTTGTGGACTTCCGTATTTTATTATGTTTCCATTAACTTCGTATTTGCATACGCTGGTAAATAATTTTTTAACAAAACAACGGTAAATAATTTCTTCCAGCTTTTACAACTACTGGTGACAATTGCCATTTAGTCGTTGCGCTGGATTTATTGACTACCCATTTTCGTGTTTATCTTGTCGATACTCATGGGCGAAAATAATAAGTTGTCAGGCGACCAAACACCCTCAAAATTTGAACTTGCCGCTATTTCTGCCACAGAGTTTTTGTTTGACGTCAAACAGTTTCCACTTTACTTTGTTTCAGCAACACAATTGTCTCCTACTAACATAAATGTCCCTATAGCGCCAATCGCCCCTTCCGATTAAAGTACTCCGCCCTTGTAAATAATCCGGAATTGTTTCTTGTTGTCCTGTTAGTGTTGCTCAGTGTGCAATGCAGTTTTATTCAATATGGAGGTTTCAATACCAAAAACAAAAAGTTGATGTTGAAGCTTGGAAATTGTGATGCTGAAAAGGAGGAATTCGGTCCGTATAGGCAGAAATAACAGACGGTTTTGTTTTGGTGTTGCTGGGAGTTTTCAGCTAGCTAAAAATATGTTGGTTCAAACTTAGCTGAAAGTTTAAAA
>JGI24158J21664_10000482_pt1 | contig 36618 bp, 35 predicted proteins | sample Ectturendosymbi3_FD_21664 | JGI IMG/M metagenome (IMG submission 21664) | reverse complement strand
TGGTTGACCTGTCTCCACAATTTTCACAGTGCAGTTTATTTGGTTAGTAACGCACAGCTTATGCTGTGTGAGCTGGGTGTTTATGTTGTCCATTTGCAACGACAGTGGAGGCTAATAATGTTAATTCGATGAAACGTTTGTTGATCAGATATAATTGCAAGGTGTTAAGTTAAGGGGCAAGGAAAACTTAAATACGGTTACGTTGATGCATCTTGTGCACCCTGCAGATTTTGTGGCAATTCCTCTGACTAACCTGTAACAGCAGTAGCAACGCGTGTTTTTCTGCCATTCTGACTTCTAATTTGTGATGCAGCTTTTATCATTTAGTGACTTCAAATTTGCCCAAGAGGAAGGAAAAAAATTTAAATGGTAGATGATATCATGACTGGCACTTATGCACAAAGGAAAAGAAGAGCTGAGGATAGAGAAGAATGGCGGAGGGATGTCATGAGAGACCTGCCGTAAGGCAGATTACCTTGATGATGATGACGATAACTTCAAATTTGTTATATACAGTATAGCGCACATGCATTATCACTTCTGCAAAACGTATGCGAAAAGTTCGACTTCTACTGGCGAAATTTTCGTCGCAAGGTCAGAATAAGCTTTCAACAATGCCTTACATTTTCCGGAAAGAGAAGAATCGAAATCTCGTAAATTAGGCACAATTAGCGCAGCTGAACATCAAAATGAGCACTGTCATTGCACTTAGGCCTACAGCGCAGGTGATCAAAAAAGGTTTGACTCTAGATATATGTTTTGTTGCTTATGCACTCCGCCGTTTCATGTGTTCTTTTCCCCGCTTTTTCTTTAAAGCTTATCACAGAAATATTGAACGTCATTTCATTTCTCAAAAAGTTTCAGAATATCCGGCATCATGTTTCAAAACTGGCAACTTGTGCAGTAACCGCCTGTTCGAGTAACGCATCTACACTGTCGAACGTAAAGGCACGGTAATCTGATATAGCAATAACTTTTTAGCCGTTCACCTCTTGTCACCTGACCAGGCGGAATCAACAGGGGGACCAAGAATGCGGTGTGTCCCTGGATTCGGAACTTCTTTCAACGGCACTGCAAACAAACAGTTCATTTCTTTCATCTGCTCCCAATCTGGGCCGATGTCAAGTTTCAGAATCCCATTTGGCTCGCCTATCAAAAGGTTTGCCCGCTGGCCAAAAATTTTCACTGGCCCTGGCCCAGATTATATTTCCAATGCTTAACGCATGTTATTATTTTTCTTATGTTATCATTTTATAGTCAGAAAAACTCTCGACGCAAAGGACAGTAAAGATTTGACTTGTTTACAGTTGGACCAAACTGCTGCTAAGTATCAAAGATCGCCACTGTCGGCATCCAAGAGCACACCGGATTTGACTGCCGAGGTTTCGCTGAGCGAGCTTGAGTCACCCTTCATACCCAATCCTCGCAGCGTATCCACGCTCTGCAGCAAAGGTTGTGGTATGCAGTTGTTCTCTAAAATGTGTGCGCAGATCATTGAAACTTTTTACTTAATGTCTTCTTCCGTACTGTTTGAATCGTGAGTTTGCATCACACAGTGACTTTATTAGCAAGGTCTCTGCGTAAACGTGACTAGCCTTTTATTTTGATTCGGTTTCGGCGGTCAGAAGCAGAATTAAAATAGTTGGAGCAGTAAAGGGTTTCGCTGGTGCATCAGGTCGAAAATTGCTACGGAGCTGCGCAGTCTCGGGCAAATAGAAAAATGCATTGCGAATATTACAGTAGAAAGAAGTGTCGTAATGAATTTTTACAAGCTTTGCTCGCGTGTTTGTTTGTTCGATCGAGGTCAAAGGTCAGAGTTGGCAAGAAACAAATCCTCGGAAGTCAAACAATTGCGCAAACTGAGTGCAGCTTGAAAAAGGAAATTGCAAACATCAGTCAACGTGTGTTGACCTCCTTATACCGCTCGTCACTGCAAAATATTTTTTTGTCACTGCGGGATTCCTTTGTCTGGAAGCACTGACTGCTCGGGACCAATTCCAAACAGTTAATACAAAATCGTTTTGCTTTGCTGGCAAAAAGACGCTTTTCCCGCCAGCTCCCTATAGTGGCGCTCCATAGCGATCCAGCCATTGTCTTAATCACTTGAACCTTATGAAGCAAACTTGAGAAGTTAAATTATAAGAAAGATACATCAAATTTGGAAGACAATTTTTTAAATATTTAAAAATCATAGTTGTGTCACAATGGGTTAAAATCATGGCTTGCTCGTTTATTTCGAGACTTCAGAGCTTTATTAAATGCTCAGCTCAGTGATGAACCCAGGTTTCGTAAGCAACACAAATCTGTGAGAAGTTCAAAGCTCGTTAATTTTCGGGTGGTTCAGTTCAGGTTTTCTTCTATTAAATTATATTAAATGCATTTATGAATTGCATTACTTTGTTAGCTTTAAGTTGTACTTTAGTTCGGCAGTGGTTTTCCTTGATGATTGCAGTAATTTGTTAGTTTTAAGAGTAAATTTTTCTTGAAAACCGTAGTTCTTGATCCTGATCCTGGCAGGAGTAAGCTTGTCGACGCCTGCTTGTAAGCGACGGCACAATAAGCGTGAAATGGAGAAACTGAGGAAAGAACATCGGAAAGTTGTGGAAAGCAGTCTGGGGTCTGCAAAGTCAGAACAAACAACTACGCATGAAACAAAGAAAGTCTCGTGCGAGAGTGGTGTGTTTTCTTCTGATGAGATCTCCTCTGATGACAATGAATATGGTCTCAGAAAAAAAGCAGGTACAGTACTTGCGTTAATTGTTTCTCATTGAACTGAACTCGCCTGCCAAATTACCAAATGAATTCTCCCCCTGCCACGTGCCCCCCTGTTGAGTACATAATGTGTCGGGGTCAGTGGTTTGAAGATCACTTGAAGCTCCAACATTTTTAAGCATCCTTATGGAAGCTCTCAGCAAAAGCTATGTCATATTTATGAGCTCTCATTCAACACGCTATCTGTGCACGAATGTAGGGTTAGGGCCGATTTCATCAAGAATTCTAAAGTTTGAAAATAAATTGTACCTTTCCCAACATCTCTATTTAGTTAAACAGTTAAATGAGCACAATAATAAGTTTGCTTACTTTCCTAAACGCACGATATTCGTGCACATGTCACACCACGGTACCTTTACCAATGTCAGAAAACGATGGCCTGATCACTGATAACTAAGCTACTTCTGGTTCCACACGTACATGTTGAAAAGTGGATTCCAACCTATAATCAAACGTTTTTAGTCTGTTGTGAATACGTAGTCATCCTATATCAGAAGAAAAGTTTTGAGCAGCAAAGCCTGTAAACAGACAGACACGTTCGTAATCAGTCAAATATTTATTGAGGGCTGAATTCACTTCTTAGGAAAATCTGTTAAAGTTTCGAAAAATTTGCAAAAATCCAAATATTTTTCTCAAGCTTCGTAATTTATTCGTTGGTGTTGGGTTAAACACATATATCATATTTGGTTTCCTGGTTTAGTGGCGTAGCCAACCCAAAAATTGGGGGGGGGCAAAATATATGATTCTAGGCGAATAACACTATTTTGTTTGGAAAAACGCCTCTCAAAGCACAAAATGACTATATTTTCAAAGCATTTGGGGGGCATGGCCCCTTTGGCCCCCCCCCTGGCTACACCTATGTCCTGGTTGTAGAACGTCGGGTCAAATTAATTTCACAAAATTTTTCCTTTTTATTATAAACAGATCTACGTTCCAAGCGGGTATCATCTCATAATAGGTTTACATGAAGGATAGGTGAACCTACATTTCTATTGCAGTTGAATCAAAGCCCATGTTTGTAAAGCGAGGAAATGCTCCGACTTGGAATTGCATGAGTGGGAAAGCAGTTTCATCGAAACAAAACTCAAGCTCTGAAGCAAAAGCTTTAAAAATCAAACGTTTTGATTCGAAGTCCATAACTTTTGCAATTGTTTGTGCGTTGGGCAATTTCCAAGTTAATCCCCCCCTGTTGCGTTTCTGTCTACTGGTGTTCCAAAAACTGCTTTGAAAATGGGGCGTGATCCACCTGATTCGTATCAAAAACCTGTGCGGTTGGACCAGAGATTTTCTAATCAAATAACCCTTCATCACCGAATTTGATCGTTGTTTCTCCGCTCGCAATCATCAGTTTTCCAGCGCTAAGCATGTTTGCATCGGCGTCGGAAATATTTTTTCCAGAGGGGGCCATTAGTGGATTTTTCCACAGGTAGCCAAAAAGAGTTTTCCAGAGGTGGCCAAAAGTGGTGAAATTTCATTCATCCTTCTTGAAACTAAGAAAGCAACTTTTGTTGCTAAAAATGTAATAGGAAATGGTCACATTTCAAAATCCAAGGGAGCCTTGCCCCCCTGCCCCCTTCCAACGCCCATGCATGTTGGCCTGCTCTCTTTCTTCCTGCTCCAGACCAGGCTGTTTGTTGTTTATTGGCAGCAAGCGAAGCCGAAGAAATACCAGAAGGTAGTCCGTCTGGCGAGGCGCTGAGAGGTGGCGATGAGTTGGTCGCGGGCGACGAAAAGCAATGTACAAGCGAGCTTGGCCGTCACAATCCTACTGGACGTGCGAGTGTCAGGTTTGACGAACGACAGGCGCAAATGCCGAACCACGCTGGTTTCGAAGCTTGCCGCGACGTCACAATCGAAGCAAACAATGATAAAATTAGCAATTGTGCGAAACGTGCTTGTGACGTAAAAATCGACGAGGAGCTGAGACAGTCGAAAGCACCAGGCGCCAACGCAGAAGATAACTTGACAGTGGCTGCCGCAGCTGACTTGCATGATGCAAATGGAACGCTGATTCAGCCATGCAGAAGAGCGTCGTGTGCGGGGGTGACTTTAAAGCACGAGAACGAGCAAAACATCGCCATAACAGATGTTGTTGAGAAGCCAGGTAAGTCCTGCAGGCTGATGTTGTCTGTGTACCTGACATTGCCAGTCTTGTAAACGTTTTGCTTCCTTTATCAACTGCGACTTGAAAATTTGAAGTTGCGGCAGTTTGCAGCTCCGCAGCGAAAATAAGCTTGAATTCGAATTTACTTGCAAGCAAAATGTTTTGAAGGTGGCATGAGTGTGTTCAACCCAATATCTTATATAGTTCCTTTACTCATGTGCACTTGCAAAACTCCTCGCGCAATAAGGAGCTGCAAGTCTGCATCAAAGCATTGGTCTGGTCTAAAAAGGGAATGCAATTGTGTCAAGATCATTTGATTAAAATGGAGTTAAGAAAAAACATTGTTCTGCTTGAGATACAGCATCGATTGAACCGCATTCTGATTCAGTTCGTGGGAGTGACATACCTACCGCAATGCTCAATCGCAAAGTTGTTTTACGAGAAGTATCATGAGAAAAAATTCTTTTTTAAATTAAACACTTCTCATCTGTAGCTGGAGATAATTAAAAACCATGCAGACCTCATCTATATCAAGATTCAAGAGATGAAAAGATCCGTGTAAGACAGGCTGAACTTGTGATGACCTAACACGAGCGAAATGTTGCAATTGCTAAAACAAAAACGTAATTGATGTCACTTGAAACCAAGCGACCCGGTTTTGCTTTTCGGTTTGCCTGCCTTTACTTACAACGGCTTGAGATTAAGGCATTTACTTAAATCTTTTCGCGGTTGCCGTGACGTCATAGTTTTTTCCACAATGGTTCTCGAGTAACAAGACACGTGTTATTCGAGAATACCTCGAAGTCGCTTTTGTTGTTTTTTTTGAAAATTTTGCAGAACGTTGTGTCGATCCATTGCCTACAATTTTGCATGTTTCCTATCACGTTAAGCTCACCAGTGTTTCCTTTGGCAAAATATTTGTTGCAGCATTTCCACTCCCCTCTGACTTCATCCGCCCTCGTTCCAGCTGCGACTTAGTCACCTATAGTCAGACAAAAAGCGACTTGGGAAGTGGCGTCGCCCGATCAAGGTAATCATTTACTTTGTAACTTCACAAGAAGATATGCTTAATGATTTGATAACTTGTTTGTCAAGCTTTGCCTCTACATGCTTTTTACTGCGTTGTTGGCTTTAAACTGAAGTGAACCCAGCTGAATTCCAGTTTCGATTTTTATTATTTTATCCAAGAAAGTTGCCAGACGCGAGTAGACTTTATATTTTGCTTTAATATCTTCGCTTTTATATCATAAAATAGTGTAAGTGTTGCAGGGTGACATTGTTTTTCTTTAGCCCCATTTATGTTTTTTTACAAAGCATGTTTTTCACAACTGTTTCAATTTCGCAGAATGATCGATCACATGAAACGACAGTTTTCAAACTCTAGCACCAACAGCGCCCCTGGCGGAATCCACATCAGACTTGGAGGTGACTCGGACTCGGAAGATGACGACGCTGAAGTCAGTGAGTGAATGCATTGTTATCATTACAGTGTGTATGGATTGGCTGAATGCGTGGGAAAAATTTCGGATCAGATCAAAGTTATTACAGTCGTTTAGAAAGAAACTAAATGGTTTTAATGATTTATTCTCTCGATACGTAGAACGTCAGGATAAAAACAGTACACAGTTGGATTTAGACAGGCAGGGGCTTACCTCAGCAAGGTGCCTCGTCATGGCGCAGTGGCATGTAATAGTTAGGACAAGGTAAACAGCATCTACAAAACAATTTTCGTCGGTAAACTAACAATGACAAAAAGCTAAGAAACATTTTTCCGCGCAAGCGTGAAGCCATTTGCGATTCCGAGCATCCCATAATGGTGAAGCGCGTTGTTATGACGAATGAGTAAACAAACTGCATTGTTTGGGATGCAATAAGCTTTTAAAGAGAAGAGTCTGTGACAATAACATGAAAAAGAGGGAGTAACATGAATTCTGTTGGTAGTGGAGAATACAAAATCCAGGTTTGGCTGATAAGTCTTCTTAATCTTTTTGACCATTTCACCTGTAAGCTTTTGCTTGCAAGTTGCTGGACTGAAGATGCATCACTGACGCGAAATTGATTTCCTTGCAAAGCAAATTGCGATCAGATTCGGCTGCGTCGCCCTTGTGGTGTCTTGATGCTGTTGTTGGATCAGGTTTCCCAACCTTTGCTATCATTTTGCAGTAAAGCGCTTGCACCACATTCTTTGACCATAGCCTGTAACCTTTTGTTCATTTTATGGCGACAACAGGTAAGCCTACGTATTGAAGAAACCAATCTCAGATTTTCTCGCAGAACTTCCGGATATTCCGCCTCCCAAGTTTTCTCACAGAAGTGTTACAGTCAAGAATTCAACTTACAAGCATTTCTACGAACTGAAAGAACCCATCGGGGGGTAATTGTCTTTTTCTAATCACTCTGTGTCTCTCGCGGTGGTGCGAGAACATCTGACGCGTTCACCTTTTAATTGAAAATGGCTGCCCTTTTTACGTTTGTTTTCAAAATGTTTTCCTTTCTCAGCTGGTGCGTTTCATGTTAGAACTGTGAAAACGAGCTTCGTCAACTTTTCTACGAAAATAACTGGTTTGAAACGGTTGGTTGAAAACCTTTTTATAAACTTTGGTGCCACAAATTATTGCTCCTGCACAGAGGGCGGTTCGGAAGAGTCTATCGTTGCATGGAGAAGAAAACTGGACTTCAACTTGCTGCAAAGTGCTTTGTTTGCAAGAAACCAGTTGCTAAGGTATGCAAAACTTTTGGCTGTTACGTAAACACCACTTCAAGAAATACGATTTTTCTTGAAGCAATGAGAATGTTTGCTTTTCTTTTTTTGAACAAACTTTGTTGAAATCAAATCTTGGGCTTTGTGCTGCGAAGCTATAATCTCGTCTTATGTTATTGTGATACCAGTTTCCTACCTATAATAACGCGTTGTTTCGCGTATCGAAACAACCTGGTTTTACTTGTGATCATTTTTGCACAACAGTCTTGCTTTTTGCTTTTTTTGTGGTAGCAGCCTTCCATAACCTTCTTGCTTGTTGCGGATATCGGATTGATGATTGTGTTCAGTTATCTTGTAATTCAAACACGAATTTGAAGAGCTGTAGCAAAGAAACCTTCTGTTCATCGTTGTCTTCCGAGCAAATCGACTTGTGTAAAAAGAGGCATATGAATAACGGGAAAAAATCATATGAGTCGCAAACATCATATGAGGCACAAATATTATATGAAGCAGGCAGCACATGAGGCAAAACCACGTTATGAGAGTGCAATAACTAATGTTGTTCATTTTGCATATATTCAGACACTTAACAATTCGAAATCTCTGAAAATGAATAAACTTAATTTGAAGACCAAGAGGACTCAACAAGAACCAGTGGAAAAGGTGATTTTAGGCAGCTATGCACATTCTTAATGTTTGTGTTTCTTTCTCTTTAAATTGGAGTGAGGGCAAGTTTGCTAGAGCGTCGAACCTAATGAATTGTGGGTATGGATATCGACTAACATGTTTTTCATCGGTTTAAGTAAAATCAATCGGTGTGGTAGATGCATCAGCGACTATGTTTACATAGCATACTTTGCAATGATATTTCCTGGATCTGTAATTACGAGCTAACTTGATTACTGTAAACTTTCGTAGGTTGCAACTATCATTATTGAAAATCCGCTTGCATCTGGAGGCAAATATGAAGTTCAATATGACTTCGAGAAAACGAGTTATTGCGCAAAGTATTAAGCACTTTATTGAACCTCAAAACAGATAAGCAATCAGTTTTGTGTTCGCGTAGAAGTAAACGTGGTCTATAGAATTGACAAAAGAGGATCTGTTCAAACTTGCTTATTTTTGGGTTTTATGCAACTTCTGAGTTATCATTAACGCAAATTGCGTAAAACCTGTAACACAACTTTCTTATATAACGAACTTGGTGCCTTACATGAAGAGCTGTCTGTAAATAACAGAAGTGATTTTGTTTGAAGCTGTATGGCTCAGTTTTTGATGTAATTTTGGATAGCAAGTCATAGCTGTAAGTCTGTATTGTTATAGAGGTTTGGTGTGATACATTTTAGTGCGAATAACGTTGAAAAACAAAACATTTTAAAATATGAAACAACTTTGAAACTTCCAGAATGACGTTTTAATGGAAATCGCAATCATGAATCAAATCGACCATGAGAACATTGTCAAGCTTTACGACGCGTATCAAAATGACAACACAATGACATTGATTCTTGAGTAGTAAGTACTCTTTTCATAACACAAGTAAATATATTTAGGGTATCTTCGAAATTATTGTTTTACAAGCTTTTGTTTACTGTGTGCTTGTCGCATGAGCCACAATATCAACATCTCTCATCTCTTTGCGTTTCGATTCTTCGGACTTGATTTTGACTCAGACATTTTGTTTTTTCTCACAGTCTAAGCGGAGGCGAGTTGTTCGAGCGAGTTTTGGCTGATCGCGCGCAACTCACCGAACTCGACGCAGTTTTATTTATGCGTCAGATCACCAAAGCAATTCAATATCTTCACAAAACCTTAATACTTCACCTCGATCTGAAGGTACAGCAAAAAGCGTAACACTTAATTAAAGTATAAGGAACACTTTGTTTAGCTGATTTCTTAGCTTCTTTAATGTTCAGTAGTAAAGTTCATCCTGAACAAAGGGTTAGCCGTGAGTTCGATTTTTACTGAAATTATTTTCTTGGCTTCAGTGCTGCTGCTCGGCAATCGATTCAATAATTTCACCTTGTTGTAGATTTCGTAACTGTTATATCTTTTGCTGCTGTGTAGTGGAAATGTGAAAAAACGATCTTCTCAGCAACAGACTACGCTTTAAATCGACTGTTACACGCCATGGCAATTTTGGCCGGAATATTCCGACGAAGTCTGAAAAGGATTCTCCAGCATTTCAGCTGATTTCTCAAACGTTTCAACCTGAAGTTTGCTTTGGCTCGAAAGTAAAACAGTCGAGCTTAGACGAAGCACAGAATTTGTTTTCAAACTACTCAGGTTAATTTGCTTTAATTTCCACTCAGCCGGAAAACATCCTTTGCTTGGATCGGTCAACTCATCACCTCAAGATCATCGACTTCGGTCTGGCTCGCAAGTAAGTCTGGTGATCTGCTCACCTGTAAATCTGCTGTAACACAAGTTCGTGAGACGTGCATGCGGCAGTTCGGCGCTTTTGCAGGCGCTTGAATTTACTTTGTTCGTAGTCAGCGGCTTCATGGTTGGTGATTTTGTGACCAAACTCTGCTATCGATTCTACAGACGTGTTCTGGCTTTAAAAGCTGGCACAAAAACTTCATAATGTTTCCACGCACTGCTTGGTATAAAAAAAGCTTGCTTGTCTGAGTAGCTTGCGTATTTTATACTTAGCAGACACTGTAAAATTTCCCTTTGTAATGGGGTTTAGTCTTCTTCATCAGCCTGTCATTTGAAAATTTTTCCAACTTGTTTTTTGTCCCCTATTATCAATTGCATTGTCAAACAAATGTACATCAATTATAGTGTTTTGTTCTCTCCACACATGTGAAATTAAATATCTCATCATGATAACTTTGTGTACATAGGCATGCACTCACCTGTAAATACCATGTGTGTGTTTGATTTTATCACCTTGTCTTTTCTTTTCACATGACTACTAATGATAATACTGAAAGTTGTATTGCAGGGTTGGTAGACTAGATGACCTCATGGTCTTTCACCAATCCTTTGTGACAAAGGGGCCAGTAGATGTTCATTGCTTGTGTAGAACTTTGCTTTTAACTTACGATATAGCCGCGGAATTAGCCTATATTCTACGCAATGCTGTATGATCTATGGACTGTGTGAACCATCATTTCGTCCAAACAATAGTACATTATTCTTACACACTTACAGTAGCTCAAATCGCATGTGTTGAGTGAATCAACGTTTGCAGAGGTATAGATTATTGTAAACTAAAAAATGGCATCGGCGTTTGTTTCCATCATAAGGATCTTTGCTTCTCGTTTGCATTCTTTTCTTGTTATTACCACTTGTTTTCTTGTGCGTTTACTGTAATTACGAAAGCAGCAACAGTTGGCGAATCACAAATAGCAGCTCCCATCTCAACATGTTATGTCATGCGCCGAAACCTGAAGTTCTTGTTGCAACACTTTTTCAACTTGTCGTTCACGCGACTGTTCGAACGCAAAGCTGATTGAACGCATCCGCCCAGCACATCCAAAGCAACCCGACTTGTTGAAAACTATCGCAAAGCCACGCGGGGACCCGCAGCAATCATCGTGTGTTTTTATGTACTTGAGACAAGTCGCCAGCTTCGACCTTTCGAAGAGTGTTTAAAATTGTGCAGGAGGCTCAGAACGTATTGATTTTTGATTAGCAGCCTGTGCAGTCGACTGTTTTGCAATATGCGACCCTGAACTTGCATCTTCGGGTGATAAGCCCCATCGGTTTCGGGGTCTAAGTTCCAACGTCCATCCCTTGGGCGGGGACCATTTTTTATCTCATCTGCTGATTCAGTTTTGAAGATCCATTACGTTACCACTTCGAACCAGAGCCAGGGGGAATCCAGGGGGCAATTGGGACGATCGCGCCCCCTAAAACCTGCAGAAGTAACTTTATTCACCATGATTATGTACAAATTGGAAAACAACATTCGCGATATAAAGCCATTTTGTCGTCCATTGTTTTGTCACAGCAGTGCTGTGAAGTATACTTCATTTCTCTTGCTGTACAGTGGTGAAACCGTAATGAGACTTGACTACCAAATATTACTGAAACCAACCCCCTAATCTTAGTGTCTTGATCCACCCCTGCTTCGTTCCAGAATTCATGAATTCATTGAAGTCGCAGTTTTAATCAGTGCTTATGCAAAAACGTCTGACGATACCTGTGTTTACTGATCACCCATTCACCCATTACAGATACGTACCTCGACAAAAACTGGTCGTGCAGTGGGGAACTCCCGAATTCATGGCGCCCGAGATTGTTAATTACGAAAACGTCAGCTTTTCCTCGGACATGTGGAGTGTGGGAGTGATCTGCTACATTTTGTGAGTATTGGACAGAAAATTAACTGTAGCATTTTCGTCGCTTCGAACAATCTTTTTGAAGATCAGTGCGAATGTTCGAAGCGTTAGTCCAGTAGCTCTTAACCTTTTCTTTACCGCGCCTCTCTTAAGTACTTGTCCTTTGTTTCAAGCCCCCCTGGATATAAATAAGTTGTAAAAGCAAATGTATTGTTTGGTACATTTATTTAGCCTATAAAACTTTGATGTTGCACAGCGCTTAAGAGCCTGCGCCGCCTGGAAATTTATTGACACTCCCCTGGGTTCTTGCCCCCCCAGTTAAGAACTAATGCGTCAGTCGTTTGGTGCAACTTCAGTAATTTCGTCCATTCCGACTCAAGCGGTTCCAGAAAGGCGCGAAAGTCGAGTTGCCAACATGACTTACACCGAAACGCCTGTGTTTCACGTGGGAAGGACCACCTTCCAGTTAGTAAAAGGAGTTATGCCCCTCCGAATGGGGGACACATGCTGGAAATCGACTGGCTTATGGACCTACTCCTTCGCCGGGTTTTGTGCAGATCAACTCTCGCCGCTCTTCACCAAACGACCATTCTGTCTTTTAGAAGCTAATCCTCGCTCCTGAAAACTTGAACGTTTGAAATGACGTTTTGCGACAACTAGAGATGACGTCTTAGTTGGAGAAATTGCATCGCTTAACTCGCAACACCCGGTGCTTTCCACCACGTGGCGTCATTTGTTTGACAAGACTGCGTTCAATCAGGGTCACTAAGAATCACCGAAATGTCATTCATTTTCTATTTTGAACAGATCCATTTCTACACCATGGCAAAATTTGATAAAATAAATTTGCCAATGAAACGCAGCTGGCTGGCGTGAAAGCTGATTTTGACACCTTAACTTTTGATGTTGAGTTACTATAATTCGATAAGTTACAATGAGTACTTTTTCGAAAAAAGAAGTGAAGCCTAGTTTGTTGATGAATTAAGAAAATAACATCAAAACTGGGGGTCAACCGTAAAAGCAATTCTTGCTTATGAAAAATTTTTGCTCGTGAAAAATTTTTGGTTTTGAGAAATTCTTGCTTATGAGAAATTGCACTGTCAAAACTTTTATTTGATACCATAACAATGTTTGCCTCAGATTGAGCGGAATTTCTCCTTTTCTGGGCGACACAGACGCAGAAACTATGGATAATATAGCTGAGTGTGCCTGGGATTTTGAAGAGGATCAATTTAAAAAGGTATCAGAAGAAGCCAAAGATTTCATTTCACGACTACTTGTCAGTGAAAAAAGGTAATTCCGTGATTTTTTGTCTATCTTCTAAATAACACAGGATTATGAAGAGGCAAACATTGGTTGCTTGAGGTAGTTTCTTGATTCCAACATCTGTGGTATGTTTGCTTTCAACGTACCACGCCTTTTTCAAATCACCTGTAAGACTTCATTTGCTCATGGCTGCTCAGTCACGAGATATTCCACTGATCATTGGTTATCAGCAGGACAAGTTTTTCAATAAAGTCAAGTTTTTGGTAGTAAGCTTGAATGACGTGATTTTTTGCAAGAACTCTGGATAGAAAGAGTATGTTTCATATTCTTAATTTGATAGGTCAATAAAAAGTCAATTTTTTACCGTTAGGTCTTATTCTTTTTATAGGGCAATAAAGTCAACTTTTTATAATTATCAGTTATTAATCAAAATTTCTTTTCAGTATTGGTGAGAAAAAGTGATGAGTTTGATATGCCTGACAAAGCTTACACATTATTAACCCTGGAACATTGAACCGGAATTTTTGTCATACAAAACCTGCTGCTTGGCTCGCAGTGTTATGTCGCAAGACTTCGACTTATTTCGCAATAGCACATAAACTTGTGTCGCAAGTTTCGTTGAGAATTTGTGTGTTTTCGTTTAATAAATGTTCGTTTTGATATAAAATCTCAATAAATTCTCCGGAAATATCATTTATTCAGTCAAAATTTTGTTAGGTCAATAACGTCAATTTTTTTGAATTTTTAAGTCAATTTTTTTTAGTTTAGGTCAATAAAAACTTGCCCTAGTTATGAGAGGAAAAATAGCAGAATTTTCCTTTTGTTTTTAATGACAAAGTTGTGATCGAGATATGAAGCATCATCTCAGACTAACTTAATTTGGTGAAATGAATTTTTTTATGCGAACAGAAGTAGCATGCTGTCTAGGATGGACAACGAAAAATTGACAATATATATCTCAAAAAACTCTAGTTTCACTGCTTTTACACCCTTCCAAAACTATGCAGTAGCCCTGCTCTTTAAATACTTCCACCAGAGAGCGTTGTGGTCTAGCTTGCAATTCGCATTGTTTGACATTGTGACGTCACACAGCGGAAGAATGAGCGCTGCTCAGTGTCTACGTCATGAGTGGCTGTCAACGCCTTTGACGAACAAGCGAAGGAAAGCACTGACGAACAAAACACAGCTGAAGGACTTCATGGCCAGAATACACTGGAAGGTGGTGATCAATTATTGCTTGAATCTATATGTTACACACGGTGGCTTTCAATGAGAAAATCACTGGTCTTTGTTAAAACCAGCAAGGTTTTTTCCTGCACCGTTGCCAGAAAATCGTCAATATGGGGACTTTGCGTTTGTGCGGGGGGTCTTGATATTGAAATTTATCAAAAATTCCACTGATTTATAGTGTTTCAACTTTCAATTTGGGGAGATTGGAGCTTTGTTCGGGGGGCTAAGCCCACCAAAGCTCCCCGTGGCGATGGGACTGGCTTTTACTGCAGTTGTTTCTTGTTTGTGTTACGTCAGACAGTGGCGGTCCAAACGGGGGTAAATCGCCCACCCCAAAACGACCACCGTGACCAGTGAAGTGGTTTTCCAGCAGTAGCGCCCCATTATTAACTTCTCGTAGTATATCACCCTACCAGGGGCATAACGAGGTTAGATGGCGCCTGGGGCAACGAGCAGGTTTGGCGACCCCACGTTCGAACCTGAGTTTTTTCGGAAGCAGATGTATTGCATTGAAGAAAGTGCTTGTAACACTGTCGTAACTTTTCGGCGCCCTCTGCAGTGATTTGGCGCTTCCATAATGATTCGTCGCCCGGGGAATTGTGCATCCACTCGTTACTCCCTTGCACCCTACAACTTACTGCGAAAGTGAATTGTCGGTTTCGATAAAAATCTCACTGCCTAATGTTCTTAGTTATATTTCGCTTTGGAAAAAATGGATGACGTATTTCTTGCTCTTAACTTTAGATTGTTGTTTGCATCGCTGATTAATTCCGTCTTGAGACGGAGAAAGTCAACCCTGTTTGCAAAAACCTTTGAACCTGGTTTTTGTACGCGCGAGTGGTTTGTTCTTGATGCAGAAAATCATTCAGGATTTTGCCAAGTGCACACAGCTTCAACAATATTTGACTAATGTTTGTCGGAGTACCCTGACGGTTAAAAATTGCAGAATTTAAATTTTTAGATCTCAGAAACAACAGCAAAGCTATTTATATAAGAACTGAACGTGTCACCCGCCTTGCTTGCATTATAGCTCCTCGTCCCAAGTGATCAAAAACTTGTATTGCTTTTCTTGTTTCAGGCAAGCATCACTGCGATACGGGCAGCAAACTGGCTGCGGAACAAGGTCCCTTCCGGATCAGACAGTGACAGCGGTTCGACTGCATGATGATGTCACAGTGACAATATTTTTGAAGCGGGAGTTGACGGTTGCGTCAGCGCGGACCTAGGATGCCAAATCGCCCGAAGCTGACGTTGCATACCGCTTGCGTCACAATAACAGGATAACTCTCATTGGTGGAGACCACGCGGAAAGTCATTTCGAATACTGTTATATAATCCATATCCAGGCGTTACTGTGCAGCAAAACAAACTGCACTTTTGAACTCAAGAAGAGCAAGCTGGTTTGACCAGGAAAGTCCCGGTTTTTGGGTTCGTTTTCCGGTCAGTCATACTTGTTTGTCCTCCAAAACGTTATCGTGCTGCACGCAATTTCAAAAAGGTCATTGAACGTGGAAAATCAACACAAGTTTGTGCTTATGGGAAACCACTGACCGTTTATCTTTCGCTTAATTTTTAGCGAAAAATGTCGAAACTTCTGTTGAATGTCAGACGAATTTACCGAACTTGTGTTAGTTGTGCATGCCGTCCTGTTTCGAAAGATCAAAAATGTGGTTATTCTAAGATCACTGTTACCGCAACAATCATCGTTTTCCTCCGAGCGAAAAAGCGATGCTTGAATTCAAGAGTTGCCGTGCCACAAACAACTGTAAGTAGGTCCAAAAACTTAAGGTACAAAGCAGAGTCATTAACTCGCGAAAAGCTTGATTTATCGAGCAGGCTGTTTGCTTAATTAACATTCGTGACAGTTTTTTTAAAGATCCATCGACATTGAGTACTGACTTCGCACATTTGTGACTGTGGTTTGGTGTTACGATTGTGTGCACTTTACAAGAAGCTGCTGTGTTGACACGGGGTTTGTTGCCTGTTGTCGCGCAACTACGTTTTGCGACAACCTTTCTTGATTACCGCCTCTGTGTGGCGAGTAGCGTCTCGCATTGAATTCTTTGTTGAATCTGTGTTTTTTTGCTTTGACTCTGTGTTTTTTTGTTTTGTCTCCTTGCATGCGACAGGCAATGGTGTTTGTGTTCAGTTTTCACCCATTTATGTCGCGTTTAGACAACGGTTGTAAACTGCAAAGGTGGTTGCTTACGTCAGATTTACTCGGGTTTAAAGCAGCGTTTCTCAACCTTTTTAACACTGCGGCGCCGAACTACAAAAATCTAAACATTTTCGCGGCACAATTTAACGCAAGTGAAACGAGTGAATATACCTATTAGCTTAATTTTTTAATGCAATGGATATCTGTGCCTACTTTGTATATTAGGGCCCAAAGTAGTTGTTTATCCAACAAACGTCCTGCCTGTCCCAAAATCTTGGCGGTACACGTGAAAAGCTCAGGCAGCACAGGTTGAGAAACACTGCTTTAAATCTGGTTGATTCACAGTCTGATTGTGTCAAAGCAAGCTGAGGAAGCGAAATTACTTGACACTGTCTTTGCAACTTCTTTTGGCCGACTGGATTGCGTAATATCGATTTGGCCCGAACGTTTGTAAAAACTGTTTCTTTTAAGGCCTTCCTAAACACCAAACAAGCATGCTGCCACCTGGAGCCCATCAAACTTTGAACTACGCTGTACACAGTTTTGTGAACTGCTATGAAACAGTAAAACCAATCACATGTGCTCTTGATAAGTTGCTGCAGTCGAGAAGTTACGAGGAAATGGCGTTTTTGAGGACATTGCTGCTCATAGCACTAGCAGTCCCGTCGATCGTCACGGGGATGGTTGGTGGGCTTAGTCCCCCAAAGAAAGTTCCAAGCCCCAAATTGAAGTATGAAACACAGGGGCGTAACGAAATTAGATGGCGCCCGGGGCAAGAAGCAAGTTTGGCGCCCCCATGTTCGAACTTGAGGTCTTTCGGAAGCACATTTACTGCATTGAAGAAAGTACTTGTGACATTTTTGGGACTTTTCGGCGTCCCCGCATTCATTCGGCGTCCTCCCGCAGTATTTCAGAGCCCCCAGAGTGATTCGGTGCCCGGGGAATTGCGCCCCCTTGCCCTCCCTCGTTACGTCCCTGATGAAACACTATAAATCAGTGAAGTTTTTGTCAATTCTTAAACATAAAGCCCCCCTGTTGAAGACTTTCTGGCGACGGTTCTGGCTTATAGTCACATCCGGAAACCGACATCTGAAAAGTTTTTTTTTTCAACCGCGAAACAACGTCGCTTGAAATCTCGGACCGGATTGTCCCGTTCGTTTCTAAACGCGTGGCACGAATGTCGCCCTCTGAGGAAAACGCGGAAGCCAATCGCAGCTACATTCGCACTCTCCATTGTCAGCTGTGATTAGGCCTACTCTACAGCCTGCACAATACATTCCTCCCGTTTTAAGAGAAATTGCGTAACCCATTTCAGTCACAGAACCCACTTGTCAATGTTAGCAGGTAGTCGCAGCTGCCCAGGGAATGCATGTTCCGCATCCGTGGCCAGAGACGCAGGGGCAGCGATGCGGCAGTAAAAAAGTTGAGGGCGATGGGAAACTGATAAAAAATCATTACCAGTATACTTGTTTCTGTTCAGCAACAACGTTGACCTCAAAAATAAGAACTTAAATTTTAGAAAATCCATCTGTGTTTTCTGGGTGCGCGAATAGCTGTAATAAATTTGTTTCAAGTCAATCTTGATAAACCACGAAATTACCTATGATGCTGTTATGAAAAAGCACCACCGCCGTCACTCTTTTGAAAGGCCGGGGGGGCAATGCTCCCGCTCTCCGGTGTCCCAGTGGGTAGTCCACGTGAGTTAACTGCTCTGACGCAATTTTGTGATCGAAACAAGTGACAACACAATTTTGCATCGATGAAAATGTGACCCTTCGTTTACAGTTCTGCTCCCTGGACAAGAAAAACCTAACGACGCCCTTGGGCATGATGATGTGATACCAGCGCCGGATTTAGATGGTGGGGGACGTGGGGCCCAGGCGTGGTGGGAGGCCCCATGCGCGGATACAAAATGTTTAGGTAGGGGATGATCGATGAAGTCACTGGTATTTCCACATATCATTAATATTTATGACGTAATCTTGTGACATCACATTTTTTAACAAAACTGTAACAAAACTTTATGATGCAACATGGTATTTGACAATGACTAACGTTTTGTTAAGCTGTTGTAAAACCAGCCGCTAGAAGCATCGCATCTTAGTTTTTTCAAACTTTGCTTGAAAAAAGTTTTGAAAATCTTTCTGTGCGATCCAACGTTTTCATCATCTCTAAATGCCAGTAGTCGCCCAGCGATATTTTTTACGACAGAAACCAAACTTTGCAGGCAGAGGTGATTTCCGATATTGTTCGCATTGATTGACCTGACTGGCTAGTTCTGCATCAATTCTTCACAGTGACATCTACGACTAAATGTGATCGTGGCATCTACATGTTCCATTGAATGTTCATGGCTCCTCAGGCGTTCAAGAACGTGCTTCCAGTCCAAGATTCCTTTTTTAATAAGGAAATGCTCACATTTAGTCGTATCCGCGTACATCAGTCCACAAGTGAAAAACAAGTTTGTGAAGGACAGAAACAAAGCCACCTTCTGTCAACTACTTCGACATTGTGATTCTGGCGACGAGTAAGACTTTTGGTGCATATCCGTGACAAGTTTATGTCTTTTGTGTTGGTGTCGTGGAACATCATGTCTTAAAAATGACTTTTCATCACAATTTCAAAAAGAACCTGTTTCATATTTCAACCAATATTCCCACATTTTTCCGGTAAAGGGCCCAAAGACCCAGAGACCGATATCGGTGCCTCCAGTGATAGCGTTAGCCATCTTATCTGTCGTGCTTTTCTACGATATTCCTTGACGTTCTTCTGCTTCTGCACTGCTGGTTAAACGAGATCTATTTTCATCGTTACGTAGATCTAAGTGTGTCACAACATGTTCTTCGATTTTCTGTCCTCATGCAGGTTCCACAGGAATGTCTCCTCTGTACTTCACTGTCACTGTAAAATGTCACTTGAATGTTTCTTGACTTGGCTACAATTTCTTCCTCTCTCATTTTTGCCTGTTTTGCCTTTTTACGACTATTAGAACCTCTTGGATAAGCTCTACATTTGTTAAGATGACAAACCCCTTCTGTCCATGTTTATTTATTTATAAGCTCAATAAGGCTGCCACATTTTCATCGTGAGAGGGGAAGACAACTTACGACCAAGTCAAATAACAATTAGGCCTACTGATAAGTTTTAAGCATTGAAGTAAGACGTCCAGTGTGGACGATGTTTCAGTGCAAACACACAAAACAAAATCCTTATTTGCTTGTCCTATTTAGCTCATGAATATTTTGCAGTTTCCTTAAATTTCTTTAAAATGTAAAATCACCTTTAACAATATTATGGAACTAATTGCATGAAAGGTGTTTTAAATAGCACACCAGCTTTAATAGAGTAGAAACTGGTTCAGTTAGAAAGATTTCTCATTCTTTTAGGTTTGTGGCTGCATCAAGGCAAAAATCGTTCCACATTAACGTAATGAGCCATTACGCTAAAGTAAAACTGTGCCATCTTTATCAGTTCGCTGAAGCATTCAATGGTATTGCAAATTGCAATATATTTTGCCCATCTTTCATGTTCCATCATTTTACAATAAAATGCATTTGGTTGTTCTTTTTGCCAGCGTGGGACATTAGGCGGGGCGAAGAGTTTTCTGAGAGTGTTCCAAATAGTTTTTCAAGCTGCGACCAACACATTTTACAAGGGTCGAAAAATTTCTGGGGGTCTTAGCCCCCTGCCCCTAGTTATGCGCATGTGTATGAATGTGAAGCTGGGAACATTTGAAGCATCCTTGGCAAGCTAAGATAAAGTGATAGGCACCTGATTACTCTGTGAGAAGTAAGTTTTTGATACTCAATATCCACAGTCACAATAGTCTTTTGCGAACTTTGTAAATGCAACCACACATAATTCACTCACCTTAAATCATTTAGTCCGTTTCAGAAGAAGGGTTACTTCTGACGAATTTCTCCAATTAATTAGCATTACTGATTATTACTAGAAAGTACTACACTAAGCTACGTACAATACACTGATCATCGTATCACGATTCAATAGCAAAGCTAGAACAGCATCTTAAATGGGTCAGAAGTCCGCGCTCCGATGTCAAGTCACTTGAGGCATTGAAAAAAGATTTACCACTGTTATGCAACGATTAATTTGAAAGCAATACCGCCTTTCCAGCCGAGAATTGACTCAACCAAAACAGATTAATTAGACAACTTATAGACCATCCCGTAAACTAAGCTACGCCACCAGCTCGTATCTTGTTGCAGTTGAGTAGGGACAGCTTACTGTAAGTGAATACAATATATTATAGCCAGTGGCGTAACTGACGGGGGACAGACGGGCGAATTGGTCCCTGGCAAGCTAAATGTAAAAACCGTTCTCCCACTTAAATTACATTTCGATTTTAGCATTCTTTTGGTTTTCACTAGGTTGTTGTTTTTGTGTGTATTTCGGATTGTTTTCGGGGGATTTAGTTTAGCCATCCACATCCGGATTCACCATCAATTCTCAAGTTTTTTTCTGAGTATTGGCTAATGGACCCCGTACAGTGGCTAGTGGGCCCCTTTTGTCTAAGTTTACCACCCTGGTTCAAACCTTTAGTTCACCACTGATTATAGCTATGTAAAATAAGAAATGTAAAAAAGAGGATATTTTGACATTTTTGAATGTCCTCGAAGATTATTTCATTTATCATGAAAAAATTGGACATGTACTCCAAAAAGAGGACGTATGGTAGCCCCACTTAATAATGCTACTCATATGCGACCTGTGCAAATTTGAGTAAGGCAGATGCGTAAGTTAATTTGTTCTACGTGGCTCGGCCTTGCATTCACTAGATTCAGGTACCTGACCGACTTTCAGGAAAACCGTAAGTGTAATAATTGTTTCGTCACAATATCAAATACTATTCAAGTGAAATGCTGCCCACTGGACGACTGATGAGTTAATAACGTAAAAAAACAAACTTTCCTCGATAATAAAAATGACTAAGTGGCACGCAAATGTCGTACATATGGCTAAACATATGAACCTGGTGGGGGGCCCTGTTGCTTACTAGGTTTCGTCAGTTGTTGCAACAAGGCATTAAAATAATTCAAGCATATGTCGGAAACGATGACGAACAAGATGGTGATAACATTCTCTGGCAAGTTGACGATCCGTCAGCATTGGTTGAGCATGTTGAACTGCAGGTTTTCCACTTCGCTTTTGCTCGCTGTTAGTAGGTGAGCAAAGTGATGATTTCTACTTTTATCCAGCCTTGAACGGCTGGAATTGCAGTTTGACCAAACCAGCAGGGTGGAGGCGAGGTTCGTCAACCGACCCGTTTCACTTTCCAACCGCGGACACCAGGCCGTCCTGATCCCTTCATACAACCATTGTAACATGTCTTCCTGATCGAACAAACGGTTCTTCTGCCGAACTGTCACTATCACGGGTTCTGGCGAAAAATTACCAGTCTGCAGATCACGGTGACTGAACAAATCAGCATTTTCCTCCGCAGCTGCTGCTCCCCCACCCCCGTATAAGCAACTTCGGCCCTGTTCAACTGCCCCAGACGTCATAACGGCGTCAACAATATGCCATCCCACCAAGCTGCCCTAACAACCGTGTTGACAAGCAGACGAAAATTTACGGGTGACTTTGGTGGAGAAGGTGCGCCGATGGAAGATGGTCAAGTTCGAAAACTTCCCATCTTTGCCGTTTGCATGAAACAGATCAGTGGTTCTCAAAGTTTTCATATTCCCCCTTACAAACTCAAACACTGTCAATTCCTCCCCGGCAAAAATTCCACAGTCCACATTGCATGGATATGGTTCCAGGCGTCTTTTGCAGATTTATCTCAGCGATACTAATTGTAGACATTCCCATTTAAACCAACCTCATTTGTGCACATTTTGTGTGTTGAATAAACAAATAATAAAACTAAAGGTTATTTCATTCACAGCAATTCCTCCCAGGAATTATACATTCCTCCCCCAGTGAGGAGTGACACCCACATGAGAAACACTGGGACAGGCCGTAACTTCAACCAGGGTTACGGAGTCGGAGGTAAAATATCCGACCTTCCAAAATTTCCGACTCCATAACATAAAGGGAATGAAAATCGGATGTTAAAATCAGTGGAAATCGTGGTGCACAGCAAGAAATCAATATTTCTACAAAAGTTTCAAAAGAAATCGTACCATTTCAGCAGGAATTCCCAAATTAGGAGTGTGATGGAAAAAATGATCCAATTGGACATCCGGAGTCGGACAAAAAATCCGACTCCACCCAAAAACCTCCGACTCCGCAACCCTGACTTCAACCCTCAATGTTTTGCTTCTAACTTCTGGCAATCGCAGCGCAACTTCCGTATCGCCGGCGAGGAGCTGCGTGTCTGCAGTTCGGTGTGTCGTCACAACCAAGGAATCATTGTTTAATCACACAGAGAGTTTTTCAAATAGTATTTACATGTCACGCATCAGTGGACACAACACGTAGTAAAGCCAACGACCGCAGAAGGAAAGCTACAAAAATTTCGCTGAAAAACAAAACGATGGATTTTTTTCGTCAAAAAAAGCAAAAAAGAAATAACGAATAACCGGAAAACCTGCGCCTTGCGTTTTTTTTTGGAAAAAAATGGTGTAAGAAGGTTTTCAGAAAGAAAGTGACTTTGACATTTGATGGAAACGAAATGAAAGCCGACTTCGAAACTCGCACACGTGACACGCTTCGCGAAGGGGATTTCCGGGTGGCGTGCAATGCAAACGTCACAAAGAACACTTGCGCTTTGAGCGCGCGCGTGGTGTGACCGAACAGACGAGCCTGGTCAGGTGAGCGCAACAAAAACGTAAGAATTTCCTAAACACATAAGACGTGCGTTGCTGAACAAGTAGAGGAATAATAACAACATTGTCACTGTTGCTTATTTGCATACAAGCGCGCGACCACCGTAGAAAACGTCAAGGTCTGTTATTGAATTCTGTTAAGAGTTGTTTTTTTTTTCAAGGAAAAAAGAGAGAAAACATGTATGCGGCAAAACGAGTTTGACATTCCAATATTTCGAATCTTCCTCCTCAATGCAGAACGTTGGTGACAATTTCGTGGGGGCCACTTGTGGGTGAGCACGTAGCCAGACGACGTATCTTGTCCTTACTTCTTGACTTGCGGAAACGCAAAAGAAGATCGGAATTCCGACGTGAGAGAAACGGTGAATCAAACAAACTTAAAGGGGGAAAAGTTGGGGATTCGGGGGGCGTAAGAGTAGCGACGACGCCGGAATCACCCATTTGCGTTCGGGGGGGGGGGCAAGAAAGACCTGATCCAAGAACTGGTTAACAGCTGATTTCTTCGCCCACGAAAAGCTTTTTTCTACGCGTTTTTCAACGACTGTTTATTTTCAAATCTGCTTGCGCAGCAACGTCGGACTGCGTCTTCGCGACGACCGAGCTCCTGCTGCTGCTCCGAGACTAGTGCGTCTGGCACTGCATGCCGCGGTGCGGGCCCTCGTCGTCGTCCTCGTCGTAGGCGTTGTTGCGGCCCGAGTGGGTCCTGTGGTTCGGATCGTACCTGTGTGAAAATAAGATGGGGGGGTTGAACCCGAGTGCGATGACGCAAGAAGGTAAAAATCACGGCCGAAGACATTACTAATATATATGTGGATATGATGCTTTGCTCGGAAAAAAGGACGATTCTGGGTTTAATCCAAAACTACGCTTTGTTTCCAGGAAAACTTTGTCAAAAAAGCAGGATCATTTTATACGACCACATAAAATAATTGATCGTGAATTAATAATATTTATGATAAAATTATTGCGACGTAATTTATGAAATAATATAATCATTTATTTTATGTACTCAAAATATTGAATTCATTAACGATAACGTAATTCATTAAAAAACTCTCGTTTCGGTTACTAATAAAAAAATGTCGTTGCAACACTGAAAAAAGCAACTTACTCTTGCAATGTAACTGGTTCCATATCGTCAGTTATGAGGACCTCTTCCTTGGGTGGGAGGAGCTTTTCCAATTTCTTGATGTTTTCCGGAGTGGTCCAACGATCCTGTGGGAATTCGATCTTGAAGTGAAGTATGAGACGCCCCTTCTGGAACGGGTCGCGATAGATGGGCATCCCCTCCCCAATCACGCATTTGATGTCGCCGTACTTGATGACTTCACCTGCAACGCGTAGCGCGCGTCAACACTTGCATTCCTCGCTTTGTCTTTGTGGCTCGACAGCACAGGTGCAAAAGCCTGAGGTCGCGGGTTCGAACCCGTGCCGTGGACGACAGAGCCCTTTTACTCGTAATCATTTCAGAAAAGTTACTGGAGAAGTTCATTTTTCATAACTCACAAAAATCTTCAAAATACTCAAAGTTTAACTTGTTTTTTTACGCATTCGACGGCCAGCAAAATACGAACTCGTTTTTACTCGAATACTCGAACAGAGATCGAGTCATCAACTCGGTTTGTGATGGGGTGCGACAGAGCAAACTGCAGCTTCCACAGGAAACGGAAAGTTTTTACGTGATCAAAAACACGGCACACGTCATCACCATGACGTAGGAAAACCTTATAGCAGGATCTTCAGCAGCATTCACCCTCTTCACACATTTACGAGTTAGAAAACAGACACGGCTACTCTAGCACGCAATGCGCAAATCAGACGAGCGATTCATGTGGAGATGCCGGCCGGGCAGGTTAATGTGTCCAAAACAGAATTTCCCAAGCTGGGGTACATGCACCCCTAGGGGGACATTTACCCATGTGAAGGTGTACATTTACCCATGTGAAGGAGTACATTTACCCATGTGAAGGAGTACATTTACCCATGTGAAGGTGTACATTTACCCATNTGAAGGAGTACATTTACCCATGTGAAGGTGTACATTTACCCATGTGAAGGTGTACATTTACCCATGTGAAGGAGTACATTTACCCATGTGAAGGAGTACATTTACCCATGTGAAGGTGTACATTTAAGGTTAGCAACAGAAGGGGAAAATATATATTTATGCAGGTTTTTTAAGGTGTTTTAGGGACCCGCTTCGGGTCCCTAGAATTGAAAATCGAGTCCCTAGAATCAGAGAAAATTGTCATCGGGTCCCTAGAATCAGAGACATCTGGTCCCTACAGGTCCATACCGGGTACCTAACATTTTACTTAAAAAAAACCCCTGATTTATGTATTATTTATTTCCAAATATTCTGAAATATAAAAGTTCTACAGTGCCAAAAATACAGTGGATTTCTGTTATTTTACTCAGTGTTTCTGTCATAAAAACATTTTGGGGGTACAATGTTGGGGGTACTTGCTCATATGTCGAAATGCTTGAAGGGGTGCGTGGTCAGAGAAAGGTTGGGAACCTCTGCTCCAAGGATTTGCTGACTCATGTCACAGAAAACAGCTTGGTCAGCAATTCCCAGTAGCTTCACTCACCTGGAATGGTCGAGATAACGATCTCTCGGTCGTCCAAGGTCTTCAAGACTTTCTCGAACCCGCACAGGGCCTCGGTGATGGAGATTTCCATCTTCATCAGCAGGTCTTCGTTTTGTCTGCAGCAAGTGGGAGGTTACACACGCGGACACCACGAGGTTACTGCATGCGGTTGCTTTGAGGTCGACTTTGGGTGCGAAGTTGCGAACAAACACCATCACTTGAAGACAAAAACTGAAAGGAAGACTTTGATGCGATCGGTCAAAACTTGGAAGCAGAGACTGGCGCAGTTGGATTGAAACACTGTTCCACTCCAAGCTTGCTCTTAATTTTAGGATTTTGAACCTCGCTTAACAACTCCGCACCTCACTTCCGGATCTTGCACCTTGCTTCAGAACAGGGTGGGGGAAGCTATTTACTATCACGGGCCGCATGAATTGTGGATCATCGCTGGCGGGCCGCAAAAATCAAATGATTTTATCCTAAAATTCTACTTTTATCTAGCTACGAGGAAGAGTGACTTCTCGTGACTTACTGGGTATCTGCTTATTGTGGAGCTTCGTTTTGACGCGATCTTGTACTCTAAATTGGGTAACGGATATTCTGATGCGGGACATATCAAACGTGTGGGGACATATCAAACACTTGCACTCGCGTCAAGAACCCTGCGATGGTACGGGCCAGCACTTTTGCAGCCCGGCCCGCCCGGAGCTAACAAGAAACCGTCCGCCCCGGACCGGCCCGTGGCCCACAATATGGTGTAGGCAGTTTTTGCCGCCAAGACGGCGGCGGCAACAGGCTTGGCATAAACGAAGTAGACATAAAAGATAAACCCCTAACCTTAACCCTAACTGTAGCCCTAACCCTAACTCTACCCCTACCACTAATACTAACCCTAATGCGGATCCTAAGCCGTAACCCTAAACCCAAACACTAACCCTAACGCTAACCCTAAATTTTTGAAAAAAGAAAAAAAAGGGATGTCGCAAAGGTGAGAGTCAAACCAAAAAGCAAAGGCATACCATAACCGCTGCGCTGCCAGCAACACGTCGATTGTGTGCCAAAATGACCTTTTTATTCGAATTGCCTCATGCCACGAGACCAAATGTTTGACTGGTGGCACAATAGCTCCAGCCGATCTGTTGCCGCCAGCATCTTGTCGCTAAAATAGACACTACCTATAAATTAATCTCAAATGCAAAGTAACAATAAGTTTTCAGTTCATTGCCCTTTGGACACTAAAACCATGCAGTCTTAAGGCAGTGGCTATCTTATTTGCCCGTCGCCTGCAACATGACACTAGCACATGACAAGAGTGCACTACACTTGCTAGTAACGCCCCAAACCTAAACCAGGTGACACCAACATGTTGCCGCGGGAACCAGGTCGCCCGCACGGACCATGTGGGTTGCCCGTGGCCTGTTCTGGCAATAGCATAAACATGATCGGTTTCTTTACAATGATGAATATCTTTAATTTCTATTATTAATGATAACATAAAATGAAGACAAATTATGCAAATTTTTATTTCAAAAGTCTTTGTACAAACTGGCAGCCCTTCGCATGAATCTGTACCAAGACGCAGCTCTGAGTTTCAAAAAGTTTGGTGACCCCTGCCTTAACCCCTGCCTTAAACCTTAACCTAAGCCTAACCTCTAATATTAAACCAAGGGTTCATAACCTGGGGTGCATGTACCCCTAGGGGTAGATTTTCCTATCTGAAAGGGCACATTTAAGGTTAGCAATGGAAGGGAAAAGTTATGTTTGCATATTATTCATTTCGAAATACTCGTATTTATACATAGGTCAACATCAGTGAGTATTATTTTCAAAATCAGTAGATGCTTACTGGTAAATATATTTTTATTTTCCTCAGCCTTTTTGTCAGAAGAAATTTTAGGGGTACATGTTGATATGACGAAATGCTGAAGGGGTACATGGCCGGGACAAGTTTGGGAATACTTGACCTAAACCTAAACCACGGCGACAGACTACAAATGAAAGTGCCTGTTGCTTTGGTTGATTCACAACATGGTTCAGTGACTTGCGTGGAAACAAGTGAAACGGAACGTTGGTATAACGGTAAAATGGAGAGAACAACAGCAAAAAGTTCGTTGTTAGATTTTGAAACTTTGCAAAAAACAAAAATCTTCGGCGAGCAACCGGAGCGACGTCATCGCTAAAAAAATCGCTAGCGGTCTGTTTCAAAACCTCTAGCGGACGGCCCGAAGACTGGACTGCTAGCGGCCCGTACCATCTCTACCCTGCACCCCACTTCAAGATTTTGCACCTCTATTTAGGATCTTGCACCTCACTTTAGGACCTTGTACCTCGCGTTGAGAATTTAGCACCTCACTTCAGGAGTTAACAGTGGTCTGGCTCACAGCAGCGCATCACTGATGACGTCAAGCATATTCTTTGTTACGCAAGAAGCAGCTGTTTGTTAAGTCATACTTCGCAAGCACACACGGCGTGTCACACACAAAGCAACACGAACCTGTGAAATACGGAGTGTTCCTTTTCAACGAGTACTATGACCACGTCTCCGGCCTCCAAACCGGGCTCCTGGTCCCCTTCACCGTGGAACACGACCTTCTGGCCCTCGGCCATTCCTGAACAAGGGACAAAGTTTATTGATTCGTTCTTTGCGTTTCAATCGCCAACGCACGTAGCATGGGGGGGGGGCGTTGCCTGGTGACGGGCGAGCGATAAGCAACACAGATTCAAAACAAGCTGAGGCGTTTTTTTTCGGAATTGTCCAAGTTCAAGTGAAGTTGGCGACACGGACGTCTCAGGATCGAACCCGCGAAGATTAAGAACCTCACCGACCGTCACTCCCAATAACTGTCACTCTCGTAAACGAACATAGGACTTTCATTAAAAATGGATAACTTCATGAGACATTATTGACAAGTTTAACATTTGATTGAAAGATATGCAAAGGAGGAGTAAATCGTATTGTACAAAATCTAAACCACACAAGAAATCCGAAATCGAGCCCGGAATGCTCTGGCGCAGTCGGGTAGCTAACCTACGAGGGAAGCAACAGGTCAAACGCATACACCTGTTAACTTACGTCAGTTTAACGACGTCACCAGAAATCTAACGTCATAACAACGTCATCGTCAGGAGGTCTCGTTCAGAAACATGTCTTTCAATAACGAAGTGAAAATGTTCGGATTTAATTAACATAACTTATCTCCTCAGGCAATCAAATCCTGCACTAATGCAATTGAATCAATCTCTGAATTGGTGAAATCTTATTAAACCGCTTTTGCATCGAGAGAATGGATCTTAGGTTTAATTAAAGGTGCTCACAAGCGTAATAAGAGTAAGACCAACAGGATGAGCAGTAGAGAGGAATACAAAGGTCAGTGCTTATTTGAAACATCGATTTCCACGATTTAAATTCACGGCTTTAAAGACGGCCGTCCCAACGCCGATAAATAGAAAAACTCAACTTCGTTGCTTTCAAAAAATTATACTTCAGTTGGGAGGGGGACTTTCATACGTCACCTTTGTCGACGTGGACTTCGAGAATCTTCGATTCTTTAATGACTTTCTTCCCCATGCAATGTTTACATCTGTCCTTCGCGTTGATCCTCTCGCCCTTTCCGTCGCACTCCCGGCACATTGACTGAATCTGGAATAGAGCGTCCCCCCCGTCACAAAAACAAACAAAAATTTGACACCAAACACAAAAATTATTTAAAGAAAACGCTCGTATCGAAAATATTGCAAGAGAAACATCTGCATCGAGGTTGGACGTCACGAAACACGTCACTTACCTGTTGCATCATCCCGGGCCCGATCTGATGCAGTTTGACGTGGATTCCGGTCCCGCGGCACGTCATGCACTTGCTCACGGCCCCCTCCTTGCCGCCGCGACCTTTGCACTTTTCGCAGATGACGTTTTTCTGCAGCGACAGCCGCTTGGTGGTGCCGTTGTACATGTCCTCGAGCGAGACCTTGAGCTGGTGGACCACGTCCTTGCCCTTGTGGGCCTCGCGTCGACGCCCAACTCCGCCGCCTGCACCCCCACCACCAAAGAAAAAAACGGTTGGGGCGATGGTTTACGCGTGAAGCAGAATATCTCTAAAGCGAGACAGCGCCGCTGTGGGCCTGGACACGTACTATTGCGCTCACACGGCACTTTCAAGCTGCATTGAGATGCTGGGGACCCCTCATTGATGAGGCTCTTTGCGCATTCATCGCTCAAACGTAACCGAACAATCTATCCAGCATTACTCGAAAGGGTGGAACGTTTAGTTGGCGCGACGTAGAAGCTTGCAAAATCCAATTCGCTAAAATTCTGTGCTTGGTCAATACAGAACCTTTCAAACTGCTCGACCAAGACTGTTTTGAAGCAATAACTGGAAATTTGGCACAACAACATTAAAAGTCCCCATTCGTCGTCGCGTCAGATTTCAACCAGCAGTTCCCAAAGTTTTTTGAGCGAGACCCAAATCTGAGTTTGGTGAACACCGCGTGACCCAAGCCACAAGCAGCGTATCAAAAAATTATGAGTGTATGGATGATTTTTGGCAGCAAGTTGCTGAGTTCATTGTTTTCAATGTCAGCACTCTTCTTTTCTGAAGTACCTACGCTACAAACAGACACAGACAAGCAGTAGTAACGCGGCAAGTATACAACTCAGGTTGAGATCGTCTCGGCGCGACCCCTTTTTGACCCATCGCGACCCTTGTTTGAGTCGCGAACCATACTTTGGGTACCACTGTCCTAACGATTCGACACAGTGGGGCTACTTGACGCCAACCCCCCCTTTTTCAACCAAGTTCCCCTGGACTGAGCAGCAGCCTTGACGAGTAGAGCAGCTAAGAACTCACCGAAAAACATATCGAAGATATCGTGGGCGTTCGAGAAGCCCTCCCTGCCACCGCCCTCTTTCAAGGCCTGCTCGCCGCCCTCGTCGTAGATGCGTCGCTTCTTCTGATCGCTCAAAACTTCGTAAGCGGCCGAGATTTCCTTGAACTGCAGAACAAATAAACAAACGTCCAGTTTTCGCGACGGTCCCGCAGCGACGCCTGGTGGTGGAACTGCTGAAGCGTGACAGAAACGCATTAAACTGAAATCGGATTTACGATCTCGCGAACTGTACTTACAGATGCGAAAAACGCTACAGTATTCATTAAAGATGACGACGTTCAGAGATTTCGCATTCCGTAATCACAGAACGACTAAGACATCGAATCGAAGGTTCAGGAAGCATTGCGAAAAAGAGACACAGCAGCACGACGAAATCCATTGATAACTACTGGAGATTAGGAAAGAAAACCAATCCTCCTCACACCTTTTCGTGGGCCGCGGGGTCGTCTGGGTTCTTGTCAGGATGGTGCTTCATGGCCAACTTGCGGTATGCTTTCTTCAGCTCGGTGTCGCTCGCGCGAGTGGAAACCCCGAGCATGTCGTAGAACTTTGTCTCTTTCACCATCTTGTCCGTTAGTGGGCGCGACAGAGCAGCAGCAAGCGGCGGTCAAAGATTTAGATTTATTATAAATACTACACAAACGCAACGAACAGCTGCTAAAAGAAAAAAAAGTTTCAACGTAAGAACAAAACAACGCTCGAGCAGGGCCGCATGAGGCTGCGCTGACGTGAAGAACATTGTGACGTCACTTAGTCCCCGTAGTCGTTGGAAACGCCACTAAAAGACGCTGTGGGTTTCAGCCAAGTGCGCCGCTGTTGATGAGAGATGCGAAAAATTATGGTCTAGTCAAGCTTTGCGGATAACTTTATCAAGATAATCACTGCAGGACGAACGCAGGAAACCACTGTTTTTTACGAAAAACGCATTTCGTTTCTAGTTAAAAAGTCAGGTGACAGCCTCACGCATTCGAAACAAACAATCAACAAAAGAAAACAAAAAAAACTAAATAATGCTTTTCTGCTAATCTGAAAATCACCACCTTGAACAAAAATCTTTCTCATTCTGCTCATTTTGAAGCAAACACACGTCCTGAGTGAGTGCACATCTTGAAAACATCCACACCTTCGCTACGCCGGCTTTCCGCGACAGTGTGAACGTATGCGAAGTGCTGCACAATAGTGTGAATGTATACGAAGTGCTGCACAACGGTTTGAGTTGACTGGTCACAAACGCTAACGAATGAATCAGACGATCAAACATTATGTGGGCCTGACTGAGACTCGCACCATCGAAGAACAGAACACAATCGATAAACAACACTTGACGCGCGACTGGCCGACTGCAAGCAAGTAACAGTGGTGCTCTTGCCCAAGAGCACTGTGGCACTCTGTCACGCAACAACAGCTTTCCCGGCTGAAGACCAAGACGGATTATCACGTCAGAATCCGATTCTTAACGCCATGCACATTCGAGAGCGAATCTCACATCGGGGTTCAGAACCACGGTATCACGCCACATGCTCGATACTGCATGCTGCACTGCGGCTGTACTGAACCAAACCGACGTGCGCTATGAATTGCAACACAACGGTATGGTCGAGTGCAACCCCCACCAATGAAAAAAACGACTGGAGGCGGTGACTCGACTCTGCAGCATCGAAAACAGGCGATGTAAAAAGAAAACCGAACTCGTTTCTTCAAGCAACTCAGTAACTCTTATCGGCCTCACCAGCCCATTTGCCCAATAGTTTTTTACTATCCTGCAGGTGTCTGTTCCTTCCCAACCGCCGGGGCAAAGTGACCTCAGCCAACTGCAGCACTGTACTCCTGTTCTGGTTTGAAGCCCGCGTGCGGAGTGAGAGAATGCGCAAAAAACAGGCAACCTTTTCCTTCTTCTATAACAACTCTCATTTACGAAGAGAACCCAGCCATTAGCTCGTGTTGTGCAGCAATGGCACGGCGTGCACTTCATATCACGCCGAGTTCAATCTCGGAGAGCAATCCATTGGCACGGGTCACTGGCTAGCAGTTGGAGCTTCGCTGTGGGGTCGTGGTCTCAATCCAAGACGTTGTTTCCAGTAACAAAAGAGCAATGCAACAAACGATCGAGCAATTATTCTTAAACAAGACCAGTTGTGCTTGGTGCGTCTAAGTGGCGCATAACGTAAAAAAACAGCTTGCAATCAATCAGCAAGCCAGCGCTGCTGGTAACTTCTTGAGGCAGGAACGAATGCTGGACGCACTTTGAGAGTTACGACAAAGCTGTTAAGAAATGAATTGGGCATTAAGGTCACTGAAGGTCAGCTCATCAAGGTAACTGTAGGTCAACAACAAGGTCATTGAAGGTCAACTGTTGGCAATAAGCCCGGAATCACTGTGCACTGCCCGGCCACAAGATGAACAGTGCCCAGGGCCGGGACTGAGATTACCAAACACGGCTTTACTCTTCCTGCTAAGAAAACATCAGAGCGTCCGATGCGTTTTTCACGATTCAACTCGAATCCGTTCCGCACCTCGCCCCCCCCCTCCCCAGCAAACAGTGGATCGCAACGACGCGGTCGTCCATGTTCGACGATAACCTCAGTCGTCGAACGCGCGACGTCACACATTATGCCTTTGTTCGCGTGGTTCGACGCCTGAACGCGCTCGCCAAGCGCGCGACCGTCACTTTCCAGACTTTTCATGGGTGAGGGCAGTGGAAAAGTAAACGGGGCGTCTTTGGCAACGACGCCATTTGACCCCGGGTCGCGCCCATTCCGGTCAAATGTTAAAACGGATCTAGATCTGTCGCGCCTAGTACTATTGGTGGCGATATTTTTGTCAATGGATTGTTCTTTTTCGGGCAAAGCTGGCATCACCAGCGTGGACTGGGGAGGGATTATCATGTTTATGGATTACGCGCTTTTTTAGGAAAATAACCTGGTTTGCGAAATACCTTCAACCCTGTTTATGACGATAATCGTCAGCCCTGCTTGTGACGATACAATACATCGTCTTCATTCACAAACGCTGTGTTCTTCATAATCCGATACCATGTTCGATTTCAAGAGTATTTCAGGTGGTCAACTTTTCTTTTGTTACCAAATAAGAGTTTTATTTCCTGGCTTTGAGGTGTTTTAGAAAAAAAAGCATTAAGTTTGTTTTTGTAGAAGCAATTGATATAATTTCTTAAGTTTTGTGTACAAGCAAGTTCTTTANAACTGACGTGCCGAATGCATTCGAAGTTCATTGTTACAAAACAATAGCATTGCATCATCGGAAATATGAAGGATTTGAAACTTGATGCATATAACAAACGGCTAAATATCAATTTACAACTAACTGGACCAAAGGTAGAGCCTTGAGGAGCTCCAGACGTAAGATAGATCTACAGCCTATCAGTCAAATAGCTTACAAGGTGAACATCAGACACTGCTCGAATTCCACAATGATTTAAACTTTCCCACGGTTTGATGATCCAATATTTGAAATGTTTTTGACAAGTCACGAAATACTGCACACGTCTAAAGATTGCTAAGCGTTTTGGGTGAGAAGATGGTTATATAACTTCAATAAAGCCAACTTAACAATCAACGAAAAGTTTAATACTTTCCGTAATTTTTTCTTTAGGGGCAAACAAAGGTCAGCGACTAAAACTGTAACCATAGTCACCCGCGTTTTTCTTTACTTTTGAAATTTTCACAAAGATTGGTTTCATTCATGTCATCATAATATGCTACAGAAGGCTGGGAAATGCTGGCGGCGCGGCACGAGGCCTGCTACTTGGCCTTGGCGTAGGTTCGCCTACACCAGGGGGCCACCAACCTTTTCGAAAGTGCGAGCTACTTCTTGTGTACCGATCAATGCGAAGGGCTATTAGTGCGATACACTTAAAATTTTTGCTCGATTTACCTCCAATTATTTTAGTATTGATATTCGTTAATGTGAAGACATTGATGCTAATGTTAATTTTAGAACGGGCCCGCGGGCGACCTGGTGTCCGCGAGCACCACGTTGGTGACCCCTGGCCTACGCCTTCATCGTGTTCTTGGGCCAGGAAGACGACAATCAGGGTTCCCACATATTTTTAAAAATCATTTTCCATACTTTTTCAATACTAAATCAAAAAAATTAAGTACCATTACTACTGTTCCTTTTTCGAAATTCTTAATCATGAAACTCAATTTTACACATTGCACAACACTGCATAAATAATAAAGTGCTTTGCCTTCAGCAAAATTCTGCTCAGATACTTGAGATTTCTTTTCCATTGAGAATTTCCATACTTTTTCAAAACCTAATGCACATTTTGGTCAAAATCAATACCTTTTCAAGGTCTTAAAAACCAATTTTTTAAATCAATGCTTTTACTACCGCGTGGGAACCCTGGACAATAGAATGCAGGAAGAAGAATTTCATGGGGGGAGACATCAGGTTGCTCGCACAAGACTTGCATCGCACATGCGGGTAAAATAGTTTCACCGCTTTAAGTGATTCATGTCTGACTGAAGGCGATTTCCTCCCACCTACGTAGTCGACAGACGACCTGTGACGTCTATTACTTCATTCTTGAAAGTTGTTTCGCCCAATTATTAACACAAGATGAAGAATATGATTTTACCAGCTGTCAACTTATACAGTTTGTGGATTTTATTTCATTCTATTTTACACTCCAAGCACCTCAGAGAGTTATGATGGTTCCCTAGCAGGCGAAACATATATTCTGAATAAGATGTTGGTGTCGGATTCATTGCTTTAAAAGTATTTCTTTTGACAGATACCATACAAAAGATAACGTTCAGAAATTCTTGTTAGATGTAATTATTACCGAATCGGCTGATGTAATTGTTAGCATTATAATTAATTCCACATTGATCATTTTTTCGGTTAAATTATTTCAAACGCTTAACGTCGATTGTTGAAAATCGTGGATTTTTAGTCTGAATATAATTTTTGCTTTTTGCTTTCACACACATCCGCTCACCGCCCCATCTTTGTTTTGTTGTCAACAAAAGGTTTCTTTAAAGAATTTCCTTATTCGTTCATCGATTGCAATCAACTCCTGGGGAGGCACTGAACAAGAAAATGTTTCGTTGAAACGCAGGAAACATCGGCGCCGGGTGAACAGCACATGTGCTGCAATGAACAGCGCATGTGCTGCAATGAACAACACATGTGCTGCAATGAACAACACATGTGCTGCAATGTATGCACTTCCCAGCATCACTCATGAGACCAGTGATCACGCCGATGCCGCGAAACAAGGCAGGAAAAAATGCATGGATTGCCAGTTTTTACGGTTTATTGACAACCATGACAGCAAATAAATAAATAATTAATAAATATGTATAAACACGGACAAAATTCACCGACGAGGATAATCGAGTCAAGCTGAAAAGAGAGAGAGAGACAGCCCGACAAAAACTGGGCTAGACCTTGCGCAGGTAAAGCCTTTGCTTTTCAAATTGAAACGATGGATAACTCACGAGAGCTACACTGGGACAGTAAACCAGACGCTCTTGGTGAAGCTCCACACTAAGCGTTGTTGATGAACAACAGGCAGCTTGCAATAGGAGTACATTCGCCCCAACAGGCACACGTAGCTGGGGCGGGCGCATAAATCTTGTTTAGATGTTTAAATGTCTGAAAAAAAACTTAACCAAAAAGAAAAATACTTGAGAGCCGAAACTGCTTTCATTCAAAACGAATGGCAAGTTCCTCAAGCAATTGTTCATTAACAGCTGTTTCCCAACATAGAACGTGAAAGAACTTAAAACAATGTATGGATCAGCCGGCTTATTTGGCAGAGAATGGGTTCGCTTGTCACGGGGGCGAACGCGTTTTGGTCACAGG
>JGI24158J21664_10000481_pt1 | contig 36619 bp, 20 predicted proteins | sample Ectturendosymbi3_FD_21664 | JGI IMG/M metagenome (IMG submission 21664) | reverse complement strand
AAATCCGGATTGGGACAAATATTTAGATAGGACTACCGGATTAGGATTGGACTGGATTACACAATAAAAATATTGGACTGGATTAGGATCGCACAAATCTTCGATCCGTTCAAAACTAAAATGCAGCAGTCTCTTGCACGATTAGGCTACTGAATTTTTTGTTCTCATTTTCATTTATTTATTTGTGTATGAGCAGACACAAAGTCCATAGTATGAGCACACACACTCTGCAGAACGCATGTCGATAAAAACAGACAAATCAGAACGTGGTACAAGTCATTGAAGCCGGCGGAATCATAGGGTGACAGACACTTTTTTTGCAACTGCGTTGAAGACAGAACCGTAGGGTTACAGACACGTTCTTAACACTAAAGTTAGCTAACACGAAACACTTGTTGCAACTTGCAACACTACTGCGATGTGATATTTCCTGAACGTCTCTTCTCATTCTTTCTTTCTTTTGCGTGTGCAAAATTTATCGTGCTCCTGTGAACTACAACAAACCCATGTAAAATTGGCCTTGAAAAATAAAAGCCATGAATTATTAAATTTAGCATTTGTTTTACTTTTACCCAGTGAATAAGACAGGTGCATGAGATTGTGATGAATTGCACAAGAAATCATTCAACTTTTATCAAAATTTGATACTTCAGTTTTTTTATTTGTCGAAATTTCGTTTGCAAATTTTGATGAATTAATTTTCTTAAATCTAATCAGTAATCATTGTCTTTTATCAATTTTGATGCTTGCGCTTTTCTTTTTTTGTCAAGATTATGTATACATTTGTTCTTTAATCTAAATGTCGTTCGTGAATTTTGATGATTTGCTGTTTTTTCTTTATCGAAATGTTTATCGTGTATTTCATGTAAAATATTTGTACTCCCCAAATTTCAACAAGGTTTATGTTCCATTTGAATGCAAGGTAAAGCTCTCCGTTCTGTGTCTTTCCGTTTCATCCGAATGCGATGAGACTGTTTATTGCACGCTTCAGTGGTTCATATCAGCTGATGTCGAAACCCAAACAACATCCATTCCGCAAAGCAGTCACAATAACAAAGAAAGTGAAATAGGTGCGACCTGGTGGAGCAAAATGGTATTTTACTGGCAAACATTGCTATGGACAGTTGTTGAGATGGGAGTGTGGTATTCTGCGCATTATCCTGCTGATTAACCGGAAAACTATTTTTGATGTTGTTTGTTTCACAAAGAAAGCTGCTGTAGACTGTACTGTCACAGGTTTAGAGGTTAGGCCAGTGATTAATACTTTTGGAACCATTAGTGGTTTCTCAGTTAATATACACAAACAGTAAATCCATCATGATCATGCAAAAAAGTAACTAATTGTCAGTGGAAATTTGAATAAATGAAAAGACAGTGGCAAGAGAATTTATCAGCTGTCTAAAGATTAAAAGAACATCCAAACAAGAGTTGGACATATCTGAAGGTTAATATCCTCGGCAAATAAAGTAGTATGAAAAGAGGAAGCTTGAGTGATATAATTGAAATGTAACTAAGGAAAAGTAATGGCACGAGGACGCTGCATTGGGAGACCCCACAAAATACCTTCTTATATGAAGATTTAAAAGCCATGTTAGGACTTAGGTAGGTGCATTGCAATGCACTGAAATTGCATCTAAATGCAAACACTTCTTGTACAAAGTGAAAGAGCTTAACAAGTAAAAGTTCATGGTCACAGTAGTTAAAAGCCTTTGTTTAATAAATTCAAAATTAAAGAACAGGTTATGTATTTATTGTCAAAATTATTGAGTAGTTCATCATAAATGTTTGTATTTGTCATGGCTAAAAGTTGAATGCTTTGTTCTGAAACCATATTGTCTTTTATCTATAAGATTGCATTCAGTCAAACAGGAGTAGTAGACAGGGTGACAAATTTTTTTCAAATAACTTTAACAATATTGGTAAATTAGAGATTGGTCTATAATCAGATAAAGATATCATTAAACCTAGTCTTGAAAATGTGCAGTACACAACTATAATTTGTGGTGCTCACGAGTAGTTTTTGATGCACTATTATTTGTGAAATGGTGCACAATTAACATGTTGCAACATACCTATCTTAAAGTAGAGTTATTACAAGTAAACAGTAGCAGAAAATTGCATTCAATCAGTAGGTCAACAAAGTTGCACAATAAAAACACATGGCAATCATACATGAAAAAGGATTATCATGTAAATACATGATTGGATGATATAATGATGGGGACACTTGCAAGAGTATAAGGAAGGTTTATTGACTTTTTCATGCTTTTTACAATAGTTTGAAAGAAAATTCATAAAATTACAACAGATTTCAGATGCTAAGAAATGGTGTTGCAAATAACAGCTACAAAATCCTTAAGCAAATGATTTTTTTCCATTAAAAACAACTTTGCTACACATATATATCTGCAGCATATTGTTTTCATATTACATGAAAATGGTAACTGTGCACTTTTATGAACAAAGTAGATTTTTCTCAGTACACACTGGATAAACGTTTTACTCAAGCGTCGAAGTTAATGTATGATTTTTACCAACATTACATTTAATTTTGCTCTAGCATGAGAAAGTTTAAATTAAGAAAAAAAGATCAGCCAAGTAATCTAATACTACTTTTTTGTAAAATTTTTGGTGTGGGTAGTTTGAAATCAAGTTTTCAGATTTGTTATCAAAATTTGAGTTACTGTCATACTTCACCATTGTGATAACAGCAAAGATGCTTTTTGAAACATCTATATTATGGTGCTTCTTTTGCATTGGCAATTAATTTATTAGTATATAAGCTTTTCAGCACATGCATACCATGTCTTTGAAGCATACTTTGAAACCTTTGTGTTTGGGTGGTGATGACTTTAAGTTTTTATGAGTACTAGTAATCAACTATTTTTGCCACAATCCTGTAATAATTTCTTGCTTGTTCTAGATACATTCCTTCATTTAACTTTTGTAAAAGTTTTATTTAAACATCAACATTGAAATGATATAACTATAATATTATCACTGTAATGTAACTATAAGGAACCTATAACTGGGTTTTGTAAGGTGTTTTAGGGACTCAATTCAGGTCCCTAGAATTGAACATCATGTCCCTAGAATCAGAGAAATCGGGTTCCTACAGGTCAATACCAGGTACCTAACATTTTCCTTAAAAAAACTGCTATAACTTTTAATTTTTGTCTCTTATATCATATCTATATTTTTCCCACTTTATTTCTTATTTGTTATCCTAATATGTTCTTTGGCACTCTTTCTTTTAAAATTATGTTAGTACAATATGTTATTTTTTATATAAGGCATGTCTCCTATGGATTTTCTCAACGATAAATGTGAAAGGTAATAAGCTTGAATAATTCAAATAAGAACTTAACAAAACACATTAATAAAATGTTGATTTGTAGAAAAAGATGAAATCCAAATATTGCTATTTAACCATTTAGTCCTTGTACCTTGTATATATTATTCTCGAATAGACCCTTATTTTAAAATTAATAGGTCATTTTAGTGAATGTATGTATAGATTCTAAGCAATGGTTTCATTGCTATGGTTCACTATTTTTGCATTACACACCATTGTTATTCTTTGCCTAATTCGCCTTTAGCAGTGTTGGTGTGAGACAACTGCTTTCAGACAAATGCCTTAGTAATTATTTCCACGGAGTATTGTTGTGATCGGAAAACCTGAGCTGCAAGTGCACAAAGCTTCACACTGTGGCAGCAAGCAACAATAGAGATCATGTGCTGCGATCACTTTATTATTGCTTGTATGAGTCACATATATATGGGTGTTATTCTTCGCTTACATTGTGGTGAATTGCTTCCCTGTTCATGGTGAATTGCACATTCAATGTCACACAGAACAAGAGGTTGCGACGATAATAGTTTTTACAAGAGTTCATAGGCAGCTTCATTCTATAAAGGTTGAACAACATAATATGTGTAGTCCAACTACTGTCTTGATTAGGTTAAAATTTTGCTTGTTTGGTTTGGTGGTAATCAGAAGCACTCTTTGTTTCCATTTGTTTTGCTAAATTCCTTTACCTCTTGCTTGTTCAATGCTTAGATTAGTGTTGAAATAAATCATCATGTTTGGTTTTCAAACGTTTTGTTCTATAAGTATTAAACAGTGTTAATTTGTCTACATTGCATTTATGCCAAAATTATAATTTTTAATCTGATTATATAATGCAAATGGTTTTGGAATTCTGCAAAGTTACTTAAAATCCATGCACTTATTGTACCTAGCTCATCGTTTAATATTTTCTTTGGTTAATGATATTTATTTTAGTGAGAACATCTTGAATGTGTGTTGTTTGCATTAGTTAACTCGTCTATTTCACACTTTCATTCCTAGTCTACATATCTGTATGTAACTGAAATTCCAAAGCAGATACTAGTTTTTATACCAATATAGATCCAACTGTAATTGGATACCAGTTGTTATCTTTTTCTCATGAAAGTTCAGGCATTTAGTACAAAAAGTATGAAGAGAAATAGTGTAAATAAAAACTTCTTTGCTCTTCAATTACAAGGTGTTTTAGGAACTGGCATAAATGTGGTAAACTATCAAAAACTATTCAGTACCCAACATGATTTATCAGGGAATGCCCGAGGTGCCGAAAGTGTCAAATATTTTGATGAAATGTTTCTTTTTGCTTCATGTGCCTCTATGTGACAACATTTATTGAATAACAATGGAGTGTGCACAGCCTCTTCCTTTCAATAGCATTTTGAATAATCTTCAGTTAAGATATTTTATTGTATTGCAAAATATCACCTTATAAAAATTTTAGTTAAGAGTTTTTGATTTCTATTTCTTGCTACTTTGTCTTGGGTTAGCAAATTCTTACTATCTTTTTCATGCCAAAAATTTTGTACAATACTATCAAAAGTGATAGCATAACCATCAAGGTAGCTAGATTTTTGTTTGTAATGTCTGTATTGGACAAAATACTACAAAGCTAAATTTATAATATGAATTTATATTATAGCGTATCTTATAAGCTTATCAAATTGTTTAGTGACAAGAACGGCTGATTTTTCTTTTTGTTGTTGACCATAACTTCATTGCTCTATTTGTAATTTTGAACAAAATCTTTCACCAAGTCAATTTTTGGGATTCTTTTGGACTGATAAATATGACATAGTAAAACTTTGATTCAAAAGTTAATATGTTATCAAAGCAACTAAAATTGCCTTAGAGCGTTATAAAAAGTGTTATAAAATCTGGAACTAATGCTACCAATAAAATGATTATATGTTTGAATTTTGTCTGATTAATAGATTTTGTAATTGTCATTGCTATAGGAATTAAAAGCTATGCTTTTATTCACTTATTTGGTATGGATATTGTTCTTCAAATATTTGAAACTTCCTATGATTGATCTTTGTAGTGTTAAGTAATCAGTGCTTGTGCTTTGCAGTGTGATTGCCCACATGAGCCATCAGTCAAAACCAGTATCAAGACACCACGAGGGTGCCGCAGCTGAATCTGATTGCAATTTGCTTTGCTAGAAAATCGATTTCATGCCAGCGATCCATCTTCAGTCCAGCAAATTTGTAAGCAAAAGCTTTCAAGTGAAATGACAAAAAAGACCAAAGCAAGATCAGAGAAAGTACACAGACTACAGTAACAAACCCACAAAGTTACTAACACTAGAGCTAAAATCCAGCTAACTCCAAACCAAAGTGGCTAACGCCAAGCAACACAGTGAATGAGTCACTTGGCCCCCAAATCATTACAAAAGAAACTCTTGTCAAGTGCAATAATTGTGACCATCAATAAGTGTACTATTAACATGTGGTATCAGTGAGCATCAGTTGCCTCATGCATGAGTGTCTTAACACTTCAAATGCCAGTTGTTGGAAGTTGCTGAACCGTAGACTGCCAGTGCACAATATATTTGTGGACTGGTGCACGATATACTCGTACTTCACTTCAAATGCCAACCGTTGAGCGCTGGGTCGTATGTTTTCCTGTATAAAGTACAAACATTTCGTACAAGTCTCCAGCAACCAGAAACATATATGTATAATGTGATTTGACGTACAGCGTGGTCGGAGAGCGTTTCAAAGTAACCATAGTTTATTTTGCCTGCAGCCACGCACACGTTTTGCTGAGTGTGGAAATAAGATCGGCCTGCTTTAACCATGTGGCTGATTGTCTTGTCACATTGCATTTCATTAGGAGCGGTTTCTAATGTAATGTGGATAAACAAATTTTCTTACTGAGTTAAAACCTATCATGTAGAGATTCAATGATTTTTGCTTGAGCATAGATACATTTTCGACAGCAAGTAACTGCTTCAGCCGTGTGTTAGACACTGCTTCACAAACATTCGCTCTTGCCGGATTTCAAATGGCCTGTTAATGTAAAGCATTTGTGAACGCATGCCAATGCAGAGTGCATAAATAATTATTCAAAAACCTTTTTACTGAGTTAGAACATATCACGTAGAGATTTGACGATTTTGCTTGAGCATAAATATTTTTTTCGGCAGCAAGTAAATGCTTCAGCCGTCTTTTCGACACTGCTCCACAAACATTCATTCTTGGCAGATTTCAAATGACCCATTAGTGTAAAGCATTTGTGAATGCATGCCAGTGTGATGTGGATAAAAAGTTAGTTTGAGGTGGAACATCATGTAGAGAGTTGACGGTTTTAGCTGCTGCAAAATTGTTTTATTTTCAACAGCAAGTAACTGCTGGAGCCGCCTGTTCGGCTGCTTATAAACATTCGCACTTGGCAGTCTTCAAACGGCCCGTTAGCGCAGAAATTCATTGATTGCGGCGTGTGATCTTTTCGCTGCTTCCCAACAATGCACATCAATGGAGATTTAGAGTTCAACAGAGAACAATAAAGGTTGCTGCCAACAATAGCTCGCATTGCACCCTTGCTGCTTGTCCTTTCCCATCGCAACAACGCCATGCACCTGAACATGTGTGGATAAATTTTTCACAAATCTCAAACCATATTTACAACCAGCTGATAAAAATGTTGTAGTTTTTTTCCTCTCGTTTCATGCTCTACCATCTTGACATGCAGCTGCTGCAAGGTAATCACAACATGTTCTGTGATATTCACATTTTTCTACAACAACAGCAGTAGCGTTACTTTTCGGCATCCAAGAGCTGACAATTGTCAAATGCTCAGGCCATGTGCAAATAAAATTTTGCGTTGTTTTTTTGTGCAAAGAAAATTTTGTGTGGCTTTTTGTACAAAAATAAAATTTTGCATGTTTCTTCGTGGTACAATGTGTGTAATAATTTTTTTCGTAGTTTAGTTAGTACAACGAAAACATCTATGAAGGTTTTATGTATCGAAACAAAATAGTGTTGTAAATTTTAGTCAAATTGAACCTGAACTGAGTTATTTAGCAATAGGCAAAGCACAGCTGAATGCATGTGCGTTTTCGGATGAGTTGAAAAGCAGAAATGCTGTCTAGGACCAGGCGATATAAAAACTGTTATAACTTTTCTTTTCTACAATTTTTTGATTTAAAACTTGGCAGGATGCTTTGTAACAGCTATAGCAATCGTTTCTGTTATTTTTACATTTTTCCCATTGTTGGAATAGGCGCTATAAACTTTCGAAGTCAAAAAACAGCCAATCCACCCCTGCTTCAGGGTGTTTTTTGCTCTCCAAAAGAAGTGGAAAAATTATTTGATTTTGATTTTCGTAAACTACACAGTGACTGATGTTTTTGTGCAGAATTTGTGTTTCTATCGTGCATGGTTTTCCATCCAGAGCTTTTTTAAAACAACGCCTTGCCCACTCAAGCGTCAGCACGAAAAACATACTGGTGTTCTAGTGTGAGACAGCAACCACAAATATATTGTGGACCGGCAGTCAATGTGTTAAGAATAAACTTGTATATGCTGAACACCTCAAAACACGACAATCTTTAATTAGGATATTTGAAAAATGAAAGTTGGAGTCACACAGTCTGATATTAGCATGAAAATAGATAAACTTTATATTTTAATCTAGAAGTAAATATTAGACAGAAGTCTATATTGAAGGAACTCAAGGGAATTATGTTATGTAAGGTTACTTATGGGTGTTGGAAGGGTGTGGGCTAATTCTCCCCCTGCATTTTGAAATTTGTGATTTTACTATTAAGATTTGATGAGAAAAAAATTTTAGTTAGTGTCGGAGTTAGTAAAATGAAATTTCACCGCTATTGGCTACCCCCTGAAGAAATCCACTAATGGTCCTTCCATGGAAAAAATCTTCTGATGCCCATGAGTGCACTCAAGTTAAAAATCAGTGATTTGTGATAGGAAGCAGTTCCTGTCGAAAATGGATGTTTGCTTGATTGTTTGCTGTCTTTCCCTTTGAAGCAATTTAAACAAAAAAAAAATTAATGAATACATCACCATGATACTATTAAATGTCTTAATGATAATACAATAGAGTTTAAGCAGTTTTTATGAAACAGTACTTTAAAATTTATTTGCAAAAGCACTTGACAACAGTTTTTTTCAGTTCTATGTTTTTATTTTTTTTCCAGTTCATTGTATTTAGCCTGAAAATTACTATTTTATTTGGTATGTGAAAAATATGTTGTTTATGGCTTTGCTGAAGTCTGTGCCATTAGTCTTCATTTTTATCAAGAACAAATGGATACTTGATCAGTAACCATCACCTTTGGCATTATAACCAGTGCATTGCAAATATTTAAAATCTTTACAACTACTAGTGTAGCTCTTTTAATGAGTGAATTGCGTAATAAATTAATAACTCTGTCACAGAGATTGAATATGCCTTTCCATGATAGCTTATCATGTGATGTATTGAATTTTAAGCACTTGCATCATAAGTCATTCTGTTTGAGTTAGGTTAATGAGTAATTTATATGCTCTGTGTTAAGGTTCAATAATTGTAGCTTGCTTCTATGTTTTATGCCTTTGAAAACAGTGCATCAGAAATGGTGTGCTAATGAAACTCTCCTTGATTGAATACCAGTTTTTTTTGCTTCAACTTTATAGACCTTTTTTAATCTGATGATTTTTTTTTGGGACAAATACAGTGTTTAAATGGAGAAAATAATTGCATCAGCTAGGTTTGTTTGCTAAAAAGGGTGGAGCTGTATAAACTGACAATGTCAATGTTGATTGTTTCCATATTTTAGTCATTTAAAAGTGTATTGCCTTAGCTGCTGTACTGATTTCTTCAAGCTGCTGTACGAAAAAGGAGAACTGTCATATAATAAAAATGGTATTTAACAAAATTTTTGTGGGTATGATTTATTTGTGAGATGCCCTGTACGTTCAGCATGATTAAGTCAAGTAATACATGATGCTATTTGAATGGTGACCCATCTGTTGATGTAACAACACAGGCAAAAAAACAATATTAAAGCATAATGTTTGCATTTTCTGACGAGAAAATTAATTCTAATTCCTAGGCATATTAGAGAGTTAAAAACCACAAGGCAATGGTCTATTTACCACAATTCGTTCATATGCATGTGTGAAATCTCATTAGAAAAGTACTAACATCTTCAATTATTTTCTGGGAAAAATGTCATTTTACACCATTCCAACTAGTTGTTGGAAGCCCCTAAAAGTTGTGGAAAATCTTATGTGTATAAATTTAAAATAGGAAATACAGACTTTTGAGAGAAGATGAATGAAGATCATCAAAACTTTTTTTGTGTACTAAACATGATCTTATGTGTCCTGTCATTTGTCACATAGTTTATGGATATCCCATAGCTAAGCTTATGCTGGTGAAATGCATACAGTCTCTGATTTAAAGCAGAACTCAATGAATATGAAAGCTAGTTAGGTTAATGCTATTACAGTACCTATCCTAAACTGTCTTGTTGTATCACTAAGAAAATACTTATTAAACATTTGCTTTTGTACAGGAAATAATGAATGGCCACCATCACCAAGATGGTGCTATTAATGGTGATGCCCAAGATATTTACAAGGCAATGCTCACTGCTAGAAATCAAAAACGAGAACCAAGTAAAAGGTTTGTTTACTATCATATATGTTTGTATTATATTCAACATTAGCAATTGTCTGCAGTTGGATGTCTTATAATTTCAGCACTGCAATCTTTTTATTGATGCTGAAAAATCAGGTTAAGTCATAATTTCATTTTAAGGTTTCAAACTTTTCCTGCAAACGTACTTTGTTTTAACTCCTACAGTATTTTGAGTGCATTGAAAATTCAATTTACAAAGGTGCACTTGAAACAACTTTGTTTGCTCTGTGGGTTTGTAGCTTTTGAGACTGCTTCTCAACTTGCACATAGATTGCTTGCTGGCAAAAAAATAAATGTTCATGTTTCTTACAAATATTTTTCTGTGGATATTATTGAATAAAAAGTATTGGTTGATCATCTTTTTGAAATCACTTTTTGTTGCAGGGTGTTTGTGAATCGTAGCCTAAGTTTGGACAAAATCAGGTTTTTTGGATTTGATATGGATTATACATTGGCTGTATACAAGTCACCCCAGTATGAAGAGTTGGGGTTTACCTTGGCTCGTGAAAGGTAGGTTATTGCATTGATACTTCAGGCTGTACCAATACGAAAGGAACGTTTTATGTGAGTTTCATACTTTTAACAGTTAAGAAAGCTTAGCATTTGGCCTTGAAACAAATATTCCAAAGTGCAGTTTGTGTGCATTTTTGTGTTCATGACAGTGATTACTACCAAATTCTCACACCATGCTGAGAGGTGATCAGCATTGCTGTAAAAACAGCTGATATTTATACTGTAAGACAACACAGTAGATNCTGTCTTGTTGCTGACACCACTTTTGCTGCATGATGCAGCTACCTGCTGTTGCAAATGTTTGCCCATTTGAAACCATTTTATTTCAACATTGTTTAGCAATTCCATGTAAAATATGTTCACTATGTTTCTAGATCATAGGCTTACTGGGGTTAAGGGGTAGAAACAAAGCCTATGTTTCCTCAAAGCAATGAATCAAATACCAAAAGCCAGATTTTCAAAACTGATAATTTTCCAGGTTCTATCAGTTTTATGTATGGCTTTTGCATGAAAGTGTTCATGCTAAATAAATGTAGGTCTTGTAGGAACATTATTCAAGCATTTTGCAAACATTGTTGCAAATGTCTATCAGTAAATACGTGTGAATATGATTTGTCACACAAAGCAAACTTTTGCAGTTACATGCATGCTTGCTGTCGACTGACTAAGCAGTGTTCACAGTCAGCATGAATAATAAAAGCTAGCTAGTTCAAGTGGCATAAATGAGTTTCTTTGTTATTTGTTTGACATTAGAAATGTACAAGTTCAACTGCCACCAAAAAGCATAAATGTGTGGTAATAACTCATTTTTTCAGGTTAATTGAATGTGGTTATCCTGAAGAATTGAGGACGTATGTCTATGATGCAACATTTCCACTTCGTGGCCTGGTCTTTGATAGAGAGCTTGGTCATATGTTGAAAGCAAGTTTTTCAGCTTTGTGGCATTGCAATTCATTATATATTGGTGTTTCATTAGCTTGCTAACACATGTTACAATGCTTGCTTGTGGCTAAATGTTGGCAAACCTGTACAATGTTTCTGTTGCATAATTTGTAGACTTAGCAATGTGAAGCAATGGCACTTCTTTGGTTGTGGAATGTGATGGAAAGTAACTTCCATTCTGATTTTTTAACCTTCAAGCTCATTTTAAAGAAAATTTTGATTTATTATCACAATGCTAAATGCAACTGCAAATGTTTTCCCATTTGAAACCAAATTTTGATGTTTTCTATCTGTCAGTTAACAGTTGTGGCAAAATTTGTTCAAGGCGCATAAAGTACTCTACTGCAATGAGTTTGGCAAATAACAATGTAAATAAATTATTTTTGTTTTTCTAAAAAAGCATCCTAGAGTACAATAACATAAGGAAGTAATAAAAAAATCTCCATTATTTAAAATTTAAGCAAATGATGTACTTTTGTCTAATCAATATTAATCATTTATGTATAATAACAATTGAAAATACTGCACATGCAAACACATTCGCGTTGCAGTGTTATGAGACCCCAAAACGAAATTTGACATAATGTGAAAAGGTTTAGCATGAGGTAGGACATTTATCTCTGAGCTTTTAATGAACTTGTTTCAAAGTTTCAAACTGAAAATTAGTAGAACATATTTCATCACAACTTGCACAGAAATATTACATGTTTGAATTCAGCCTGTGTCAGTTTTATTTACAAAAACTGTATGCTTTTCCAGGTGGACTCATATGGCAACATTTTGGTGTGCACCCATGGATTCAGGTTTCTCAAAGCGTATGTTGATTGATTTGATTTGGCTATGATGTGCTTTTGTGTTGTGTATAGCCATGGGTGTCAGAAGGGGGGCCTTAGCTCCCTGGATTTTAAAATTAGACATTTTCCTGATACATCGGTACATGAAAAGCGGAAGTGCTAAATAGCCTTATAATTGAAAATCACGGCCAATAAAAACCATACAAACGACATTTGTATCGTTTTCATTGGCCGTGATTTTCCTGATACAGTTTTAGTAAAAAAAGGTTGTTTTCTTAGTTTTGAGAGGGAAAATAAAATTTCACAACTTTTGGCCCCCCTGAAAAAATCTTTTTGGCTACCTCTGGAAAAATTTATTATTGCCCCCCTCTGGAAAAAAATATTTACGACGCCCATGTGTATAGCATGTGCCATTGTACAGTAGACTTGCCCTATAATGTCACTTCACGAGACCGGAGAAAAAGCATCGTTATAGGCCAACTGGCGCTATAGCCTATTTACAATAAATCGTTCCTCAAATGGTTTTTTAATTCAATGCCGAAGTCTTGCAAGGGTTAAGGTGTTCTTTGATTAGGATTTCCGCTTACTGTATCGCGTTTTCGCGTGTACTCTGATAAGAAAATGTGAGAAATTATTTTGTCTTTATTTTTCGAAACTGTAGTCAACGTCGTTGTTGGAATATAGAAATGTATTGCAATTTTTGCTACTTTCGTACCGTTTTCGCTATTGAACTAAACAAAGATGGCATACTTTTCCATAATGGAATACTGCTTCTTTTGTTCGTCAATTTACGCACTGCTCCACCAAGACTATCGATCAAACTGACTACTGTCGCAACAACTCCTAATACTGCACATTAAAACTCATGTAACGATTTGCCTCTATTGCTGCTGATGGCACAATCCTTCATGCCTATCCACGTCAAACCTATCACTTCTCAACAGCGGCGTGCAGAGGGGGAGGCGAACGGGGCGTGGCAACCCTAACAAAAAAGATTGAAAGATAATTATGGACGTTTAATTGATTTTCTGACCCAAATTTCACAACTGTCCTATTTCAACTTGCTTGAGTTGCTCGCTTTTTGATGTATCGCTAGTTTACCCTTTAGTTTTTTGATGTGGCAACACTGGGTGTATGCAGGGGTGTAACAAGGTCAGATGGCGCCCGAGGAAAGGAGCAAGTTTGGCGCCCTCATGTTTGAACCTGAGATCTTTCGGAAGCAAATTTTCTGTATTGGAGAAAGTACTTGTGACATTTTTGGGACTTTTCGGCGCCCGGGGAATTGTGCCCCCTTGCTCCACTCGTTCTGCCCCTGGGTGTGTGCCAATACAGCCGCAAACCTGTGCTTGCAATATGTGCTTCATTTCGAGCTTAGACATTGATTGGCAGTTCAGGCGGATTGATCATAACGGCTGACCCAAGCCCTTATCTGTTCTGTACCCCAGTAGTTGTACATATAACAGCCATATAATAAAAAACAATAGTTTTCTTGCGTACTTTTTGCGTATTCTCAATTCCTACGTAGTATAGCAAGTTTCAAACTGTCAACCCTGGTTGTCCGCCATCCCAGCCGCATACCTTCTCTGCTCGACGATACATTCGCGCAGCCTTATGTTTTTGTAGTTGTGAACTGCCTTTTCGTAGCGTTGAGTGTGTTTTACTCCACTGTTTTAATGCGCAGCCTTATATTTTTGCAGTGGTGAACTGCGCTGACGTACCACTGAATGTGTTCTACTCCCCTGGTTTAACGCGCTGTCGGATATTTTTGCAATTGTGAACTGCTTTGTCTTAGAGTTGATTGCTGTGCTTTGTTCCGGTCTCCTCACTTGGAACGCTGATATGTTCATTACGGTGATGCACTGTACAACAACGAGTAGGGAGAGTGCGTGTAGAATAATATGCATGTTGTGATCAAAGTTCGCCAAAACGTTCGTTTGTAAACGTGAATATGCCGTCCTATCATGACGTCACAAACAGCATATATCCAGTAACAATGGCCTTCATACGCCACTGCTCAATACTATACTTTGTTAGTCTATACCAGGGGTTCCCAACCTGGGGTACATTTGCCTATCCGAAGGGGTACATTTAAGGTTGGCAATAGAAGATAAAATATATTTGCATGTTGTTTATTTTCAAATATTTATGCACATATTTTCTTAAAATTATTTTCAAAAGTCATTATATGTTTATTGTTAAATATATCTATGAATAATCTTGAGAAAATATTTTGTCAGAAGGATTTTTAAGGGTACATGTTCATCTGTCAAAATTCTGAAGGGGTACATGTTTATCTGTTGAAATGGTGTAGGGGTACATGCTCATTTGTCAGAATGCTGAAGGGGTACATGGTAAGAGAAAGGTTGGGAACCCGTGGTCTATACAATCAAACAGTCGTCCCGGGCATCATCAGACCTCTGCACGCCACTGCGGCTCAACGATTGGAAGCATAACTTAATTGCGTTCTTATTCGGTTATAAAAGATTTGTGTGGTGGCTCCACATAGACGAGCTCACACTTCAAACTGTAAAGAAAACTTCAACTGTCGTTATAAACAAACAAAATATTCTGTGGAACCGACAAAAAGCGTCGCTATGGGCGAAGTGACGATATAGCCGAAGTCGTTATAACCGACCTCGAATGCACGTAACAGATGGGAATTCAGCCGCGACCGACGAAAAAGTGTCGTTATAGGCCAGCTTTGTCCAACCGAAATGGCTTACAGGGCCAAAAATTATGTCACTGTCTTGACCAGGGCCGCACATGGAATGACGCATTAATAAGGGCCGCACATTGAATGGCTTGCTTTGATCTTAGCAAACTAAATTTAGCTTAAGCTAGTGTACTGAAAGCGTTCGAATCCTAATTGCAGTGGCAGCAGACGTGATAAAGTGGCACTGAGGACCACCTGCATTATAATGTCAAATTGAAGGTTATGAAAATAAGGACAGGTTGCCAGTATGTAGGATATTTTTACTACAGTGAACACCTAAACTTGGCCGCACAAAACCATCGGCTGGGCCGCATGCGGGCCGTGGGTTGGACATAGTTGTTCTAGGCGAACTGTTGTTATAACCGACGTCGTTACAGGCGCATTCTACTGTGTAAATGTCATAGACTGATCGTTTTGATTCTCAATGTTCAAGCAACTAGTCTCCACAAAGGTGACAAACAAGCGAATCAAAACGATAGGCAATAGATTTTACGTGACACTACGCATCTTCAGTCCTAAATTCTTATTCAAATAATATCTCCGGTTCTCAATGTTGTTTGATTTTCAATTTTCAGATTTTACCCAAATTTCTGTGATAGATTGATTTTGCTTGAAACAAGTTTATATTTTATTGATTTCAATGTCCTTTTAGTTTGTGAGACCACAATACCATTAATTCGTCCTCTGTCTGTATACTGAAATGTCACTGTTTCCACAATGATGTGGTCATAGCCTTACGTAAATGTTTTCATGTGCAGTTTTTTGATAAAAAGTTAAAGTTTGCATTGCCGTTAGTTTTATAATTTGCAATTGCAACTGGTGCTTTACACCTTTGAAACCTTACTTCCGTCTTTGCTATGTTGTGCAAGATGATTGTAAAGTGAATCACTGTTCACTTTATCATTTTTTGTGAAGGCATGAAGTGATGGAGGAATACCCAAACAAATTTATTCAGCTGAGTGATTCTCGTCGTTACTACATTTGCAACACTTTGTTTAACCTACCTGAAATTTACCTTCAAGCGTGTGTTATCAACTACTTCTGCAATACAGAAGGTTATGTTCAGGTAATTGCAATTTGTATCAAAATGATTGTTTTCAATGTAGTATTGTATCTGTAAGGTTAATTATAATTAACTTATTCAGCCATGGGTGTCGGAAGGGGGGCAGGGGAGGGCCAAAGCCCTGGATTCTGAAAATTTCAGCAAAAACAGTTGTTTTCTTAGTTTCGAGTGGGAAAAAACAAATTTCACCACTTTTGACCTCCCCCTGGAAAATTTTTGGAAAAATCCCCTGGTGCCTCCCCCCCTGGAAAAATCCTTCCGACGCCCATGCCGTCACATAAACTTGCGCGATAAAGTGCTGTGTTGAAGATAATCTTTATAAAAAATTGTTGATGGCTAATGAGGGTGTCCTGCCGTTTAGTGTAATCGGATGATGCGTAAAATGGAGATGCATAGAAGATGAAGATGCGTAAAATACGTGAAATCGATTTACTAGCAAAACATTTTTTGATTGATACACCTGCGTCGCCTTTGTGGAGGTTCACTGGAATGGTTAATCTTTTGTCTGCTTTTTCAAGTCAGAATTTTTTTCTCGATGGAAACGTGCGTTTTTTCAGCACAAAAGCATTGTAAAGACGCGGTTAGTTTTCCTAAATACGAATATTTGCTGCAAAGAACTTGAAACCATGCAGCGACTTTTCATAAAAGATACATTCTTCTACGTCATCTTAAATATAAAACGTATAATTGCGACTTGACTCTGAAAATCAAATGATAAATGATTGGCATGATGAAGCTATTGACAAAATACTTAGAAGCAATTGTGGTCAAGCCGTGAAATATGCTTTCTAAAAACAGGATGGTATTTTCAGCAGAAAATAGATTGAACAACTGCATGTTGTTTCTGCTGATTGTTTGGCTGTTGACTTGAGATTGTGTCAATTTTTTTGGCAGACTCCCAATGGAGTACAAAAGGACAACTTGATGATGTCGTATGCAACCATACATTCTGACATAAGAGATGCTGTCGACTTCGTTCATTTTCAAGTGAGTTCAGTAGTTTTTTTCCTTGACGATGGGAGAGTTAGTTAATTGTGAGCATTTTGTGGTAGAATCAACTGTAAACAAGCTTTGAAACTCCTTGTGACATAACGATCAATCGTGCACGAAGGTTGACTGATTTACGACACCAACGCCGTGATTAATATATTTCCTTGTGTCCGAGCTATATGTTTGTTTCTGTAGCATACGCCGAGACAGGTACTGTTGGGTTCTTGATTGAGACAGCTTTAACCTGCCGTCAGTTTACTTATACCCATATTTCAAGAATATTGTACAAACCTTACGTAGTATGCGCTTGTGTTAAAACATGACTGTTCGGAAATTCCTGAAGTAGTCCCAAAAAGATTATTATGTGTCAGTCGCTTTGCAACATCTTACACTCTGACATTTACAAGTGTTGGTTAAAGCCAAGATTTGGAATGATCGTTTCTGTTGATCCTTTTCAGGGTGAGCTGAAGTCAAAAACTGTTGAAAACCTTGATAAATACGTGGTAAAAGAACCAAAGTTACCATTACTTCTCGATCGGATGCGAGCTCATGGAAAAGTGTTCCTTGTTACAAACAGTGATTTTCTCTACACCGAGGTATGATTCTCGTTTGTTGTTACCAGTTATGTTGCATTCAAGCCTTCCTCAGACAACACTCATTTTGTCTTAAAAACGTGCAAACAAACCTTCAAAATACAAATGAGCTTTTCAGTCTTTGTAACCAGTGGAGCAACAGACTTTTATGCATTCGCTAGATAAAACAGCAGGTTTTTTTACCAGTTTTAGCGTTTAATGGTGTTGAATAAGCTTCGTTTGAAAGACAGCTGTGATCTGAAGATCTCGTACAGGCGTGATCCAAACGCCTGTGGCATGTCCTCTGTACGCACATACTATACTCGTGCTAACGTTATTCGTCAACAAACGAATAGATTGAAAGTATAGAAAGGCATTTACTTGTGTACAGTTCGTGTGTTAAAAAAAAATACTACAATACAACTCACTTGTCAAAAAAGATATGTCTTTGTGTTTGATCAACAATAATATTGTATTATGCTTGAAAAAACGGAAGTTTGCTTATACAGGAGTACATTCATTTTTGTCGCACGTATTCTACACAAGCAATAAATAAAAACACGGGATCCTGTACAATTTTATGTTGCCAAACCTAAAACGTTTTATGATATCGCAAAATGCAAGTGTAAAGATTGCCTCCCCCCCGCAGAAATGTGGGTTGATTGTTCTCCCGGCTTCATCACAAGTAGCACTGGGTCCATTTTCCCTTCATGCCAGTTTTTCTCAGTTGCTAAGGGCGTGCATTGTTTAGCACGGTGACGTGTTTCTCAGTTGTGATCTTATTACATGTTTTTTGTAGAAAATCATGACATATCTTTTTGACTTTGCTCATGGACCAGAGGTAAGTTGTGTTTGGTATTCTTGGTTTGTCTTGTGGTGCATATATGCATGCGTGTGTTCGTGCCTGTATTCATGTTTTACGCATAGTTTTACGTATGTGTATAACGTTGCGAACAACACGTGTGTCGTTTTGCACGTGGAAAGTTGGTCATTTTGTATTATGATCTTCATAAATTGGAATGTAAAACTAAAAGTTATTTCAATGTTTAAGTTTTTTTTATTTTTATGTAAGTCTCTTCCATGCTAACTTTCTACGTTTAGCTCTTAATACTAATACGAATTGCAAAGTGCACCTAAGTTTTCGTAGAAACAATGGAAACATTCGACTGAAACTTGCTAAGTCCAATAATTTGTTTCAATTTTCAATTTTTGAAATGCTGATCGTATTTGTGCATCGTGTGCATGGCAACTAACTTTCTGCTTTTTTCTCACGATTGTTGTGCGTTCTGCTTGCTGTGAATTCAACTACTTGACTTCAATGCAACTTGTGTCACGCTGCCATGACGCGACATAGGGAGCTCAGGTACTTGTTTTTTCAGTTCAGTTTCAATGTACCGAAAACTACCGTTTTTTGCGCAGAACAAAAAATATTGCACGTTTGTCTTGCGCTTTGTGGTCACTTGATTTTCCTGTTTTCTTTGATTGCATACCTGTACAACTGGTTGTGGTGTAGCCGCTTATTAAACGTGGATCACAAGCTTGATTGGTGTTGTGAAGCGAATGCTTTACATTTTACTTGATAGCAACCGAACTCGCACTCGCTTACATTCACTAGGTTTTGTGTGCAAGGCTTCCAAATCATTTAAAATCTGTTGCGTTTGTAATAAATGCTACGTTGACATACACGCGAACCACTTATACTTTTGTTCAAAGGGAATGTCGTGAGATGTATCAAAATTAATATATGTTTCCACGTTGTGCGGCATTTTGATCGTTATATACCGATTTTACTGCTTGTAACAGTGTCTAAGATTTTGTCGGAAAATGCAGACTCTTAGAAACCTGTTTAAAAAGCAGAAAGGTCAGTGACATTTTCAACAAAAATATTTTAAAATATATTGTGCAGCCAGGCACTGCTCACAGATCCTGGCGAAGTTATTTCGACGTGGTTCTCGTTCAAGCGAAGAAACCCTTGTTTTTCGGTGAAGGCACTGTGCTTCGGCAAGTCGATCTGGTAAGTAACTGAAGAAAGACCTGGTTAAAATGAAAAGGGAAACATTACTGTTTTTGGTCGTGTGATTGACACGTCGTTACACATCAGATTTGGTTTGTCAACAATCGATTGCGACAGAATGATCAGTGTTTCGCTGTGGTCCTATGGAGCTTCTTAGAGATGAATACAAATAAGAGCGATAGATAAAACCTTTCACTTTGTTTTTCACTGAGACAACTGTTGTTTTTATTGCCTTTGTCCCAATAGGATAAAACGTAACTCTGTTGCTGGCCTACCCAGCTTGCAAAGAACTGAACTCACAGCAAATTCATTCAGCTGCCGGTAGACCAAAAAATTTTGAAGCACCGTTTCAACTTAGCAATGAGAAGTGCGGAAAGGTTCGATAAGTCGTAAAAGTAGATTGTTGAGGATTGTTGTCGTGTGCAGCATACTTTCGTACTGCGAGATATATTCTGTGTAAAATGCTAATCTGCGCGCATTCACACTACCTTTCAAGGTTAATCTCCACTTTTTCGCATGCAACATGCAAATGGCCAAATAAAGCAGCGGTTAGATGTTTTCGTGAAGTTCAAAGTCACGTTTAAGAACTAAAATTTTATGGAATTCGTGGCCAGCGGTCGCACTCAGGCATTGCTGATAGCTGTGCTTGTTTGTTGTACATGCAGAACAGCCTCGACTAAAGCCTCTGCTGTTTTCACCTTTCCTTGTCTCAAAATTTACCCTAAAATTCCTCCATTTTCCTCATTCAGGTTTTAATGTGACATAGCTTGAAGCAGTATGCAGTTCAGACAGCGAAGTGCAAAACCGCTTGTTGAGATATTTTCTTCTAGGCCCTGCGATCTCATCGCTCCTAATAATCTGTGTGAAACCTAACGCAGCGATCTGAAACAGATTTTCAGCAGTGGATTAAAAATAACCAGGTATTTGCCACTCGCAAAACATCATAGTCCCGTAACTTTGTACATTCATGACGTAACGCAAGTAAAATTCATGTATGGTAAGCATCTACCTGATCTTGGTCCCAGTAATTTGCCAAAAAGCGGTTCATTTTGGAGTTCGCTGTTTGGACTAACGCGGTGGGCGAACCAGTCGAGGCAATACTGAATTGCGAAATGATTCAGCAACTTTGAAATGATAATGTTGCGGAATGAAAATAATTTATGTTAATATCTTCAGCTCCGATTTGAGTTTTTCCCTGGTTCAACTTCCGTGAGAATAATCGGTATAGCTTTTTCGAAGTCAACCTTCTTCAACAGTAGGCTGCCGCAAAAAAGTTGGCGTTTTACCGACTTCTGCTTGCGTGTACAACGATGTTAGCTCTTGCATCCACCTTGCTTGGGAATTATGCTGACAACACAAACCTTTTATTCTCCAATTTTTCATGTGGTGATTATGGCTAAAACCTTTGCTCAACAAACGCACATTGGTTTACCGAGAGCTTTTACAGTTGTTGCAGTTGCACAAATGCAGCAAAAGATTTACACGTCTGTCTGGCCAGCCTATGAACGTGATTCTCTGCTTCATCAGTGCCTGTCGTAACGATGAAGCAGTTGGCAGAGTCCCAAATTAAATGTTTTTTTTTCGAAAAAGTTGATACCAAATCTGGTAGTTTGCAAGTGGACAAAATTCTGCTGGTAATAGTACATAACAGGAAACAATTACGTACATCGTGATGGAGCGTTGCGACTATGCAATCGCGCTTTGCTGGTAGCAACAACCCATTTATCCTCTGCTTCACACTGTTGCTGCCACTTCGCCATCAACACTATCGGCCTCGTGTCACTGGCAACGCAGGAGCAGCAGCTCCGCGTCAACTTTCGCGAGTCGTTCGCGCTTGCATCCTGTTTCTTCCTGACGTCGCGAAAATTGGTCATGTTTTTGTAATTAGGGAAGCCATCAACAACGCGTGCGTAACTATCTCTTTTCACATGAAAGTTCGACGCTATATTTATTTAGAATACGACGAAACTGCAAAGAAATCAATGTTGACCCAAACCAAATCAAGGCCACAGTCCTTGAAATGCTTTTGCTGAAAGGCAAGAAGTGACCGGAAACATTGGTGACCGTAACCATCTGAAATTTCCCGGGCATTTTCAAATTGTTCGCAAGTCTATCAGAGACAGACTTGGAGGGAACCGACAGATTCACAGTATCTGAGTAATTCATAATCGCTACTTGCTGAGTACTTGTCCTGTTAAAGAAGNTTGAGCGATAGTTGAGTTTTTCGTGTTCTAAATGCGTCTTGTCGCGCTCATATTAATCAACTGTTTGAACGTAAGTTTAGTAGATGCCGTTCATGACAACTGTCACCAGGGCTGTGGAGCCGTAACTCAAATTTCAGGCTCCGGCTCTAGCTCCAGGAATCTAAATTTGTTGCCTCCGGCTAGTCTAAAAGTTTTTTGCTCCATCTCCGGCTCCAGAACGATTTGGTCCATCAAAAACTAAACACCATTGTATTATTTGAACAACTCGCTTGCCCCACAAAATACGTCTGTTGAACCGGAACTCAAATTTCAGGATCCGGCTCCATCTAAAAATTTTTGTTTCTGGTTCCGGCCATTCAAAATTGCTTGGACTCCGGCTCCACAGCCATGACAGTCACACGCAAGCTTTGCATTTGAAACAAAACAGTATTGTAGTTGAGAAGTGGTCGTTGCGTGGAATATTTGCCGAATGTTTGCAAGGCGTACTGCAAAGTTCTCTCAAAACAATTTTCTTCTTGAACTAACCCTGCATCAAGCTTAGTAATACGTCTTAATAAGCAAGAGATGCAAAGATAGAGCGGTGGTTTTTGTCACCGATGTTATACTTTTGCTTAATCAAAGGTTTAATTACGTTTGCGTTCTTTTTTAAATCTTGCTCTTGTGTACCTGTGTACAATTTTGCAGGAAACAGGAAATCTTCACATTGGCTCGTACACCGGTTCTTTAAAAAAAGGAGCCATATATTCCGGTGGCTCCTCTGATGTGTTGTGTGACATGATGGGAGCTAAAGGAAAAGATATACTCTATATTGGTAACTTATAGATATTTGTGGCTGCTGTATTCGCAGAAAGTTTGTGAAGAGTTCAAAATTGAAACATTTTAACTCCTTCATATTGAACAAATCTGCATATTGCTTTTCTATTGTGAGAGCAATTTTGCTACTTAGATTAAGATTACCGTCCACTCACGACTTTGCAGTGAACTGTGGAAGCAAGGTGACTTATTATTGTCAGTACCACTGAGGAAAAGTTTACCCAGTCGCCATAGTTTCTGCTTTTGCAATGCAACACATGTCGCGTAAGTTAGACATTCTATAATCATATTCTAGCGCTACCAACTGACAGAATGATTCAAGGTGCAACAAAAGCGTCGGTGTAGTAGTGTCTGCGATTAAATCGTTTCTATTTCTACAATTGCCGTTTGTTGCTCTGCTTTACTGTCGCAGTGTGGGGGGCCAACCCATGTTTGCTGCTGCACATTTCCTTAAAAAGTGCTGCTGCAGCCAAAGTGCGGTCTACTTTGAAAAGGTTGTTTTGCAGGCGACCACATCTTCGGCGATATTTTGAGGTCAAAGAAGAAGCGTGGCTGGCGAACGTTTCTGGTCGTTCCGGAAATATCGCACGAACTGTCTATTTGGTTTGACAAACGTCAGCTTTATCATGAACTCATTGACCTCGATGTGAAAATTGGTGAAAAGTACAGGTAGGCTATCTTTAGCCATTAGGTTCAAAAAGGGAAGGTGACGCATAATGTGGGAACGGTTTGAAAAGTTCGTTCTAACGGAAGGTGACGCATAATGTGGCGCTGATGCTGATGCTAATGCAATGCTAATGCCACGTTGCGTAATGTACGATGATGCATAGTATAGCGTTGATGTTAATGCCATGCATGATGTGGCACATAAGCATTGATGCTGTAGTTCTGACGGAAGCAGACGCATGATGTGGCGATGTTTTGAAAAGTTCTACATGTGAATTGAATGATAATATGTCGGTAAAACAGTTTTGGATGTTCATTATGTGATTTTTGAGCGTTTCTTTCGCTCGGGCCACCCTCAGGCAGAGCGCACCCTCTCTTGGTGCACGAAGATACTCTCGTGTTCACTGTTCATCTTTCCGCATATGACTCCGTCAAAAGCACTGTCTTTTTTATCAACATTACTTTTTTGTAAAGACCGTCTTTGAAACTGGCTGTATTTCGATATGACGATAACAATAACGTCTTGTTTAATGCATAGGGTGACAAAAAGTGCTGTCAGTGCTTTTGTGTTTCGTTTAGGAACTTAGATAGCGCTTCCAGCGAACGACCAAGCACCCACAACTTGCAAGACCGATTGCGATCAGTTGCTTACGAAATGGACATGGCGTTTGGGACATTCGGAAGTCTCTTCCGTAGAGGTTCAAGGCAAACCCTTTTCGCAAGTCAGGCAAGTGATCACCTCCGCATTTTCATGCCTTGGTCTGGTTTTGCCTCGGCACTGTTAACCTACTGCTGCTCTCCTGTAGCACGGGATGATTCTTTTTACATTTTCCCGCGTATGTTGCCACAAACTGTTATCTACTCAGCAAAACAGACTTTTTCTTGAGAGGGTGCCCAGTACTAAAAATATGAGGTGTCTAAAAAAATTGGTGAGTTCTTGGACCCAGAATGTTTCCTGGTTGAAAACAAACTTGTGAAGTGGAACAAGCAATCACTGAAAACGCTTGCCGTTCGGTTAACTGCGATTGTTTTCTAAAAGGCCCAATTAAGTCTCCCGCATCTAATCGTTTCAGTGATACGAGCAACACTCAACGCTGACGTTTCTCAGGTGTCAAAGAATAGTTGCGTTTTACAGATGTGCATTTCTTTTCTAAGCAGGATCCTGGAAGGATCTGGACAGCTGTGAAACGCTGTCGTTCCAAACTCAGTGTTATAAATGTTTTTCCGCACTTGCGGCCCGNCCTTGTTTTCTTGGGCGGCAAGTAAAGTCAATCATTGACTGGCGTTACAAACAAGCTCTACGTCTTATTAACCCGGAAAGCGAAGCAAGNGGAAAAAGCACTGATGCTGTGGTTACGATGTCCAGCGTTAGTGAAAAGGCCGGATTAGTCCTTTGTCAGCAATAACCTTGTCAACTACCTGTTATTCAGCTCGCGCTAAGTTGACTTGTTCAATAGCTGCTAAGCGCTCAGTGAGATTAATATTCGCAAAACTACTGTCTAGTGTGTCGTCACAAACCTTTTGCACTCACTTTTCGGATCTGTTCATCATTTAAAGTGTTCGATCATCCATTCAGTGTTCCACAAATATAAAATGAAACTAACTTCATCAATAAACAATGGAATGAAAGCAGGGCACGTCGTGAATTTGTAGGATCATTAGAAGTTCAGTCAATGTTCGGTTGGTACATCAGTAACAAATCAACTTTTTGCGTCTTTGCTATATAGCCAGGGTTCTTCAGTCAGATCCAGGGTGGCAATTGGGGGCAACTTCGCCCCCTAAACTTCTGCGGCGCTCCGTTGAATGGCGTCTCCTGGGAAAAGGCGACATTTTACTCTTTCGCTTTGTGACGGCAACTATGTTATCATCGTTGGGCTTTTAATGTTGGATTACTTTACAGCGCAAGTCTTTCTGTTGTAATGAACATCAACGTTCTGACAAAATGTTGGCCTGCGATAACTAACTTACAAACTGGCTACGGTTCGTAAAGTCAGCGGTCAATACTCAATTTATTTGCTATTTAGCTCGCCTAAATTACAGTAAATAAACAATAAATGAAAGTTCAAAATTTTGTCGGAAAATTTGTGATTATGTCTGAAAAAATGAGAAAAAAGTATATAGGCAAACATATCACAAGAAAAAAAGCTTGCATTATGTATATAATGCAAATTTTAGACAATGGGCTGCCGGTATCTTTCTTCTGTTCAATATGGTCATAACGCTTTTATAACCTGAGCTAGTTGGCTTGATAGGTTTAGACTGCAGATGTGAAAAAGCTAAGACACGATATTAAATACGTCCTTGAAATTCTACCTGTATTAGCGACGTCAAATGTATTTTGGAGCAATACGCTTTTGGGCCAAGCGGGAATCTATCGCACAATTCTGACATTGCTTTTGATGGCATCCTTTACATAAACAACTGGATTTAAAAAATAAAGGATATATATGAATCAGAGCTATCGAATTTAATGCACAAATTTCATAACAATACGTTGCCACAATCGCATAACAGTTTGTTTCAGAAAATCACTGCAACTCAAATGAGTTGTTCACACGAAGAAAACGCCATTTATAAAGGAGCACTGGCATGGTCCAGTATACCGCAACATTTTAAAAGTTCCTCTTATGGTAAATTCTCCATCTGTGTGTGGTACTTGTTTTCTTCGTGTGAACAACTCATTCATCATTTTTTCTTTTGATGCTTTTGTCACTGATATTCGTTTTTCTCACTATCGGTGCCTAAATATTGACTGTGCTACATTGTCTCAGGTCTATATCATATCTTCTTGTGCATTAAGTGTATGTTGGAGATTGACTTTGTTGTTGCTGTTTGTTGTTGTTTGCTTTATCAGTTGTTGTTTTTTTCTCTTGTGTTGAATATTTAGTCATAATGGCCACCAACGTACTTATCGCAAAGTTAAGGATACCTTAACGAGTTAATCTTCGGATTTTGCGATGTCCCAGCCCTATGTTTTTATTGTTTGGCGATGTTCTTGAGTACTGACAATATTTCGACTGGCGACTGAACTTCAATACAATATATCGACATCCAGTTTAGCAGCCTGAAATGGAAGTCATGCCATACCAATTCCTTTTCATTAAATTTTTTGTTTCTGATTTGTTGCTATAGAAATAATTATACTCTGCACGTACATCTAACTCCACAAGCTGCGCCTAAAGACGTGATTGTCATTTTACAAGCTATATATTGGATTGTCAATTTACAAGCTGTATAGTTTATTCCTATCTTGAGACTTGAGTTGTTGCTTGTTAGTGTAAGAACTATTCTACTAGTAACCAGGTCGGAAATTCGTTTCAGACATTGTATTTGTGATCTTATTGGGGATAGCCAAAAAATTTAAACACGAGCACCCAGCATGCTTCAGGTTAGAGTATATCTTTTAAACACTTTTTTTTGTAGATACAAGAGATTGTCGGGGATTGTAGATACAATAGATTGCCAGCAATGTTCTTGTCGACTGTGCAGCAGATGAAAAATGGGGCTCCAAGTTTTTGGACCTGTTTAAATACCAAGCGCGTTTCAACTGTGGTGGTTCCCTGAAAGACCTATAGTTTGACCAACAAAAGTGGCCTAGACAAGGTAACCACTTTTGTGTGATACCCAACAATCATCACCACCAGAGAATCCACGGTATTTTGACCAAGCCAAGACCCTTTTTGACGCCTCTCTATTTGACTTGCCCTCTAAAAATGCCTGGTCTGGATCTGCCACTGTCTTCAGCAGTCATTATGTCATAAAAAGCGTTCTCAACATTTTTCACGATACCTTCAACGTGTCGCGTTGTCGTAAAAAGTGATTGTCACCATTTTATGGCGGCATAATAGTAGGATTGATGTGGCCATCGTATTTCATGCCTGTCTTCACGTAAAGCTTAAATACTACTCCGAAGTCTTGAGATGTTACCAAATAATTTGTACGTGCTCTTGACGAAGATGTCTATTCAAGCATTGGGTGAAACCACGTGCTATAAAAACGTTTTACAAATTTCCAAAACTTTAGGTGTTCACTTATTTGGCATTTACTTGCTCCCATAATTGTCCAAGTATTGTGATTATCAGTTGAAAATTGTAATTGGCGGAGCAGGTTAAATGCTGCACCATAGGTTATTGATGTCAGATGAGTCACACACAACGATATTACAAAAACAAATATCTCAGTGGGTGTTTTTGTAAAGTGCCGGATGAGTTCATACTCATCGCGCACAAGCATGAACTCTCTTCAATCGTCTGGCCTGACTATGCAGCTTGTTCAGACACGGTAGCAAATCTTAAAACATGTCCCAATTTAACAACTTTAAACATTTCTTTCCTTGGTAATTCCAATTTAAAACCAAACATGAAAATTATGACGAAAAGTTAAAACTTCGTTTTGCCTCCTTGAGGTCCTGCAGTGCATATACTGTGGAACAAATGATCAAGATGTTCATTCTCAATAAAGATAGTTTCTTGGACTTCTCAACTCAAAGTAGAGATAGTTTTGTTGTCACGCGACGATACGTGTTGTCTTATTGGCCGGTCCTCTGTTAAACTGTCAAAGAGTCAGTTTTGAAAGAAATCGGGCTTCAAACCGTGGCAGACCCATCCCGTTGCGAGCCAACCAGCGTCAAGTCACAAAAAGCGCTCTGGTCTAAGGTTCTACTCAAGTATTCCAACAAGCTTGCGCCACCCTCTGCAAAGCTGATCTGACCCGCCATCAACCTAGGGTCAAAGATCAGATTAGCGATCATTATTTTAGCTTATTGGTTTTATTTGACGTCTTAAGAATGGGGTAAAGCCATTTGGATGATTTAACCCATCCAGGCCCTGTATAGACTGCAGCGATGGTGTGAACACAGCTGAAACTGAGCTCCACACTGCCATCACTTTTTTACGGTTTGATTCTTCCTTTACAGCGCCATTCTATGTAAAAAGCGAGCTCCAAGTTGCCTGCAGCTTAGTCTCGTAGCAAGGATGTTGCTTTATATTTGAAAATCAAACGGTGTTTGGGAACGTAATCTGTCGTGAATAACTGTTGTCGAATGTTAATGTATACTGTATGTAACGCATTCATTGCAGTTAGAAGATTCTGTCACAGAAAAACATGAGGTGTGATGATTACCGCTTTTGTTCGCTTGCAGGTGTCGCGGTATGCTGATCTGTATGCGGCGTCCTTCATCAACTTGCTCCATTACCCACTTTGCTACTTCTTTCGAGCTCCATCCGTGCTGGTTCGTCCGCTTGATTGCATGTCTTGATTTTTGTGCCTTGTGTAAATTTATTGAAATTGTTTTGAAGTTGTATAAACTCAATGCTCACACTTTTCTTTTTGTTTCCTGTAACTTGGCTCCATTTTCTCGTTGTATGTCAAAGAGAATGAATGGAATATCGAGCAGCATGTGACTGCAGTGACACAAAACAAATCTGACGATTTCGACCAAAACCCTGGTTCAGTGAAATATTCACACAAGGATAACAATTTTAAGGAATAACAAGCTTGTTTTAGGCAATCATTTTTCGCAGTACCTATTTTTTAAAGTAAGTTTTTTAACAGATGTTCGATATCCCCGAATCCCTTTTGAAGACGTTTGAAAAAATTCTGAGACATGTCTGTGCTATTACCTTTGTACTAATTGGGCGCTTAGGACGGAGTAGTGGTGGGGGCAGAGTTACCCATAGGTGTAGGAGCAGGCAAATTTTTGGGGTGCGAAGGATGTTTGCTCGAATTTCCCCCAACTTGCCCGGCAAACTTTTGGGCCACTTTTTGTGTTTTGTGCAATAATTTTCTCAAGCAAACCTTCTTTTGGGACGACCTCCAAAAAAAAAGAAAAAATGTCTTCATATGATTCTGCAAACGTTAGGCGCCATTATTTTCAAATCAAACCACGATGGGCGCCGTTTTTGCCTAGATTTCCACGGATTTTGCCAGGTTTTTCACCAAATCAAAACATTTGGTGGTGTGCTTGCACCCCCCTTTCCTACACCACTGGAGTTACTTCAAAGCTTTTAAACTAAACTGACGAAGGTTGTAAAAAGCGCGCATGCACTCAAAAAAGTGATGTGCAATGTTCCCTCTGAGGTGCGCAAATGCGCAGTACAACCAGAGACCATTTGCACAGTGAAATTTCATTCTTGCGCGCTTGCAACATTCCAAATTTAGACTTAAAAAATCATTGATGATATCGAGATTCAGCAATAAACCTGGACTAAACGTGTGAACATTGGAAATTCGAGAAAACAAGAGATTAGTTAAACTAAATGTGTACTTTGGTAGTTTTCTGATAAGATTTTTAATGTGTAACTCATTTAGAACTCGGATAGCACAACCTTAAATATTCATGCTCACTAAAACAAACATTTGCTCAATGTAAAAGTTTCTTGGAGGGAACACTGGTGACGCATGAGAACGTTGTGACCCAATCAACACTTAAATACACTGGTTGGTGTAGCTGCATGGTTTGACTTTACACGTCATTATTAGAAGCTTGGCAAAAACACTGCATACCATACTCCCAGGAGCTTAACAAGAGGGACATAATTCCCGGGTGCAGAATCACTATGGGGACGCCGAATGACTGCGGGGGGTGCGCGAAAAGTCCTAACAATGTCGCAAGTACTTTCTTCAACACAGTACATTTGCTTCCGAAAGACCTTAAGTTTGAACATGGGGGTGCCAAACTTGCTTCTTGTCCCGGTCCCATCTAACCTCGTTATGCCCCTGCATACACCAAAACTACCAGTAATTTTGGTGTTTCTCCATATTTGGGAAATTGCATGTCAATGAATAAGGGCAGCAACTGTTTAAGGATCAAGAAGACCTTGACCAACGCTTGTGATAACAGACCGAAGTAGCCTGTTTCTGATTTTGCTGATCACTGAAATGATTATCATTGCGCAACTGTGCTTGGCGTTTGACAGTGATGCAGAAATAACGCCTGCTCAAGGCCTCGAAAAGTTCAGAGCAGCTTGTGTCCCATTTGATGGTGAGTTTCCTTTGAGCTGATGGATTAAAATATGACCATCACTAGCGACAGTTACAGTAACCAAGAGGGCTATATATTTTGGATAAATGTTTTTGAATATCTTGGTGCTGGTCTAGATTGCAAATAATTATTAATCAATGCTTTCGCGTTTTTTTGTTTATCAGCTTCCCCACGAATCTGCAGTAGACTCTGCCGCGGGATTTGATGAGATGGAAGAAAGCCCTATGGCAAACAGAGACAGCCATTCCAGCGCAGAAACCAGTCAGATGAGAGAGAAGCTGTCGCGTATGCCCAGCCAGAAAATGTTGATGAACAGCGAAGTTACGTACACGAGCGATGAAGACGATTCCGATGAGTGAGATCTTGCAGATTTACGAGGTCAAAGGAAAAGACGTTTTGTTTTCTGCTGGGACGGTCCTTGTGTTTGGTTTGCGTGGCAATACTTCGGTAATTCTGTCGGGATCGCTTCAATCGCATGCTCGCCTATACACGCAGGCGCACGAATCTGTTCTGAATAACTTAGGCTGTAAAGTAACAGCGATCGCCTATAGTAACCTACGAATGGAGTAAAAAGCTTTGATCCCCCCTTCATAAGATTTTGTCGCTGGTTGCAGGGCGTATGATTTCGAAATAAACCGCTGTTGGGTGCAACAAAAATCGCGTAAAGATTAGGAGCAATGCAACACCTGCTGTAACGTACCTTGCTGTAAATGTAAAAAATTTCCCCAAATTCGTTTGGAAACAACAAATGCTGCCCGATTAAAGGTTTATCTTAATCCATCAGAGCGTTTCCTTCAAAGTTCTTCGGAAGTGTTTGCACATTTTGTATGCACACGTGGCGTCCGAAAAGTTATGTTACGCTTTTTACAACGGGATCAACTCTTTCTAACTCGAGACGCTCTCACTCCTGCCAATGTTTTTTGTGCCGCAAGAGATTGCGACTGGTTTATCTCCGAGGCATAAATTCTACAAGTCCATCCACCTCTTCTTCCCTGGCGTCACCGATCTGTGCTTGATGCAGTTTGTATATCCAGCGATAATCAAAATGTCAAGTAGAAACATTAAAGTTGAGCTTTGTTCGCAGCACTCCTTTTCAACAGGGCGCTGTCCAAAGCATCTGCTTTTTTGTTAATACGCAGGTCTGTATATAAACTTCTTGCATGCGACGGCGCTGCTTTGTTCCTTACTGCGCAGCCTACCTCTCATCTCCACGACAGATGCGTTTCACTTTCTGCAGGTTCGCTTGCCACGCTTTAGATGTGCTGGCTGAGTGTTACCTTAGCATACTTTAAATTTGCCTCAGCGTAAGCCATCGATCTCGGCATGTAATAATTCGTGCTTGCGCAGATCGGCAATGACTTTCGCACTTCCGAAACTGAGACTGGTTACTTTTCGCGGTCGTGCGGTGTTCCAATTGAAGCTGCGCTCTTATTTTTGCTCAGTGCAACTGCCTGACGCTGAATGTCTACCTGACATCCGCAACACAAATACAACCTGGTATAAAAGTTTGAATCGCCCTGTTCGTTGCTTTTGCGGGTATTTCCTGAAAACTGTTGAAAGACCTTTTGCTTCGTTTCGTCCAAGTTTTTATTGAACTTTGTGTGTGTTGCTTACTCGTCACTTCGCGCGGTGACAGTTTCTTGAAATCCTGAATACCTGCGTTGTAGCATGCCGCTCGGCGCGCTGGCTAAGTTCACCAGCCTAGGCTTGCTTGCGGTCGTATGTTAAATTTTCGCTCAAGTCAGTTTTTTGATAATGGCACAATAGCAACACTTATGGCACCTTCTACTGCAAGTGACTTTAACTTGATCTTCACTCCACTGTTCTCGGAATGCATGCTTAAGACAACCAAAACAAATACTCGTATTGGTTGTTATGAGCTGTTTTCGTTTGCTGCATAAATACTAGCTACTGTACATGTGACAGGTTGACTTGTTGGATAACAATCCATTTAACAGATTTGGTGGCTTAAATATCATCGGGTTTTGCATCATAAGACGGATACGTCTAAAATCGTGCAGTAGAAGTCCAAAAGTTGAATCGAGCAGTAGGTTCTTGTTTCATTGAGAAACAAATGCTTGACGCCGTCACCGATGTTCACACAGCTCAAATGTTGAAAGCACAGTTGTGTGTTTATTTTTGCTACTTTCATTGTGTTCACCTTCTTTACTTACAACATTTCAGTTCGACATGCAATATCCGTTCATTGTATAGTTGCCAAACCCTTGGGTAAATGACCAGCGAATAAAATGCAATGAAACCCATGTCTTGTGGGCGCCTCTGCTTGTGAATTTTATGTGTAATGTTGAAGTAATTCTTGCTTTGTGTAAACTCAGTTGCGGTGGCGAAGAGCACAATGTGCGCAGAGAGCGGATTGCTCGCGTTTTCAATGCAATTACGCCCCAAGTTCACGTTAAATTTATCGCACGACTATAGCAGCACTCCTTTCGGACATGTTGCGAAGCTTTATAAGGAAAAGAGAAACGTTCCACAGTTAAAACCTTGCATGTGACCGACGAAACGTTTCGTTGGGGAAGTTTCACGAAGCCTCTCTTATTCGTATGATTATTCTTTTGTCTTGTTCTGTTTCTTTCAAACACTATACGTGTTTATACATATATATATATATATACATATGAATCGTTCTTAATTTTATGTGCTTCTCTTGCTTTCTTAAGCTTTAGATGTGTTTTGCGAGTCATGTTGTCGAACATATTTCAATTTTCCACGTGAGTTCATGTCGAAGTACACTTATGAAGAAAAGACGTTTCAAGTGCTTAAAATCAGGGATTGGTTTTTCAAAACTTTTCTGGTCATGACAGACATTCATCAAAACCAGTGTCAAAAAAGCGCACATTCGGAATTGTTTCTTAGACAAGACGACGCTCTGCGCAGGATTTTCGGGTACGAAAAAGAATGAATATGTTGCTAAGCATTCACTCAACGAAATCTAGTGTCTTTTATATAATCTGATAATCTATCAAGTATTGGAAAATGGTAAGAAATCCTTTTACACATGTCTGAGTTATCCAGTGCTACAACTTACACATATATATATCTTGTTGATTTATGGCGATGGCTTATATTAGTAGGGCAGAGCAGATAACGACATACACACGTCTCAAACACCAGAAGATTGGTATATGAGGTCACAGTTACGCTCAATCGCACACCAGCGTGGTTGCACACGGGTTCATGCATTAGTACGATGCACAAGTATCATCTACACGGTCGTCGGAAGGATTTTTGAGGTATAGCACGGGGAGTTTTCCGAAATTTTTGTAAGGGGAGGCAAAAGTGGTAAAATTTGTTTTTTTCCCACTAGAAACTAAAAACAACCTTTTTTTGCTAAAATTTCGCAGTCCAGGTCCCCCTCTTCCGACGCCTATGATCATCTGCTACATCAGGACTTGTCAAACTATGGGTCGCAAGCAAATTGGCTTGACAAATTAAATATAACGTTTGTAATCTTTTCAAGAAAATTAAAAGTAGGCCTGCAGTAAATATATTTCTACTGCATTTCAGTGACATTACCGTGCTTCACACTGTCAGTTGTTTACTAGGATGTCTGCTTGAGCTATCAAATAATAATAATCAACCAAGCACAAGTTATGCCTGCTATGTCATGATGGTTTTAATAGTTAAATTGGTGTAAAAGCAACAAAACGTTTGCTATGTTCATCGTTTTAGCCTAAATGTGGAATACGCCTAGCAGAAGCCTGTCTGCAGAAACAGACAGCATGTCAATTTCCCGCCAAAACCACCCGAGAACCGTGTATATTAGAGCTGACACGGGCCGCTAATGTCGGCTTTTGGCCGATAGTTTTAGCTGTTGGATTTCACCGAGCCGCTCGCTCATGTTGAAAAAAACTCCAAAGAAATTGAGTGAAACCACTTAGCATCTGCTTGGCATTGCTTTGCCGATGCTGCAATTTCAGGCAATTTTTCCCCATATGTGAGCACTCCGTCATGCGCGACTGGGGGTTAGGCCTACACTAAGAAACTTTTCGTATATGGTGATAACTTCTTGCATGAGCGTGGCGGTCAGCGATTTTGGTGTTGAGAGGCTTCTTATAGGGAACGTGTCATGCAATGTTTTGATTGCGTGCTATAGGTGTTTTTATATTATATATGTAGGCCTACCAAATCACATTCGCTTTATATTTTAAGTAACGTCATGGGCACAATCTGGTGGGGGACGTGTCCCTCCCACTTTTTCAGACGGTGGCATAGTATGCCATGTTCCCTCACTTTTTTCTCTAGGTTTTGTATTTGGAGAGGTTTCAATAATAAAAGTGATGTTTGTCACGTTTTNTGTAAAGAGCTTTTCATGTTAGAAGTTANGCTACACATAGCCAAGTTNTTACTGAAACAGAGTTCGGTGTGGTATNACTGATTCCGGTAGTTTATAGCTTTTAGCTTCGATAAAATAATTTTTAGCATTTTTCAAGTTTCTAGAGACCGTGAAAGATGGTTAACTGCTTCTGTCCGACATTTTATTCTGTGTGGTATANTGTTAGAAAGNTTATTTTCTTGTAAAAGTATGAGTTTTATAGCTGCANATGTGAGAGACCATAGTACAGCCATGATTTGTTCCGTGCAGAAATGTAACTGGCNTTGCTGTAACGTTGGTTGTCACGTATTCAGAAACAGACAGCGTAAATTTAATGATCGCTAGTTATGAAAGCAGTGCGTGGCAGGCTGATTCCTCTGACTNAACAGCCAAGCCTGGAGTTTTATTNTCTTAATGATGCTNGTGCATAGCCTATGTCAGGAAGTTAGATTTTCAGGCTAATCTCTNCGAAGCTTTTGCCGAAGACAAAAAGCCGCACTATTGTGGAGACTTAGTTTTGGGATGGGCAATTTNGCAAAAGACTGTCTTCAACCATTACTGAAGAGGATTTCATTCAAAACATTGGAGAAGTAGCCTACAGTATTTACNTAGCTGTACATCGGTCTATAGCTCAAAACGTAAGGACTTGACTTGGAAATAAGGATAAAATATACATTTATCCTCACTTCTTGTAATGTCGCGACAGTGATGNCCAACAAATTCAAAAGATATATTTTCCGTGACTCTTACACTTTGNGCTTGTGCTGAATGCATTGGTTCGTAAGTCATCTGATTTACTTGAGTTTAACCAAACCCACAATGCAGCAACGTGTTCATCCAAGCGCGAAACATTTTCTTTACAAGCAGGTGCGTAACGAGGTTAGATGGCACCCGGGGCAAGAAACAAGTTTGGCGCCCCCATGTTCGAACCTGAGGTCTTTGGGAAGCCAATTTGCTGTTGAAGATAGTACATGTGACATTGCTAGGACTTTTCGCCGCCTCCTGCCGGGATTCGGCGCCCGGGGAATTGTGTCCCTCTTGCCCCTCTCTCGTTACGCTTCTGTTTACAGGTACATCACACCTAGTTTTGCTGGATATTATTTTCTTGTAAAAGGTGAATCTTGATACTTTTGTGCCAATTTAACGTTGTGCATTCTGATTTAATCTCAAATATATTTTCGTGTCTTTGTGCAAGTAGAACTCTTAGAATGAAACTTTTGACATGGTGCAGAGTTGTAAGTCAGGCCGAGCTTTTCGGATCGGCCGGGCTCGGGCTCAGTGGCGGATCCAGACCAAGCGTTTGGGGGGGGCAATCAAATTGGGGGGCGCCACAAATGTCTTCACTTGCTTAAATACCAAAGGTTGTCTGCGACAAAAGAGGTTATCGTTTGTAGGTCAAAAAGTTGCTATTTTTGTTGGTCGAACTATGCTATTTTTCAGGGAATAACCAGTTTGAAAGCGCTTTACATCATTAATTCAGAAAACTTTTGAAACGGGTCCCAACAGTGGGCCTCGTTTTTCACAAGCTACACAGATCTCGTATATCTACGAATAAGGTATAAAAGTATGCTGCGCGCAAGCGTTTGCCACTGTTTTGGCTATCCCTAGCGAAATCAGTGAAGAACAGTGTCTGAAACGCGTTCCCGACCTGGTTAGAAACAGAATGGTTCTTCTTAGACTTGAAAGTGACAACTCATGTCCCACGATAGGGCTCAAATAAAAAGCTAAATGACGATCATGTTTCCAAGCCAAGTGAAATGGCTCAAACCATTGCCCGAATGGCCAAGCCACTTGCAAAGATTAATTTTGATGTAATTTGTTTAATTACTCCGTTTCTATTAATCTACAAGATGTGGGTACTTTTTGGCCTAGTTAAAACCACCTCTTTAACCAGGTTGCCATAAATTCTACTCCTGGGCCTCAATTATCACTAGCACAGTAACTAACAGAGACTGCTTTAACGCACCCTCTGGAGTCATGTGGTGGTTTAAACTCAGAGCAATTGTATTTCTTATTAACCAAC